>ENA-UOJE01000498-UOJE01000498.1-human-gut-metagenome-genome-assembly--contig:-C23-NODE-498-length-44465-cov-8.204886_pt1 | contig 44465 bp, 33 predicted proteins | sample MGYA00242341_ERZ723888 | MGnify/ENA metagenome assembly ERZ723888 | reverse complement strand
AAAGAAGGCGGCGGCCTATCTTCTTGTACATTCTGTCCATCACGTCTCTCTCCTTATTTGCATAGCTGCGGCCCCAGCAGCAGCCTCGCCCGTGTGTTACGTTATGGTTGTATTTTACTCTCCGCCGGTCACGTTCCGGTCACAAGTTTCTCTGCATTAAAAAAAGTTTTGGAAATTTATTTTGAGACGGGACCACCTATATTTGACCTTAATTATATATAAAAATCCAAAAATTTAATTTTGTACTTTCAACTGAAATCCATTAAAACAGTTGCAGGTCGGTCAAAACTACAGTATAATAAACTCAATTGCTCCCGGATTGGAGTTGATGGTTTTGGGAGAAGATATGCAAGATAGGCCGGTTCTAGCAGTCCGAATGTTCGGAGAATTTTCCATCCGTTATGGTGATCGGGAACTATCCGGTAATATCGGCCGCAGCAAAAAAGTATGGGCGTTGGTGGAATATCTCTTAGCCAACCGGGGAAAGGAGATTCCCATTGATCGCATGATGGAAGAGCTGTGGCCTGAGGAGGATTACGACAATCCTTTTCACATTCTGAAAAATTTGATATATCGGGCACGTATGGCTCTCAAAACCCTCTGCAGCGAGGATGACGTGGAGTTCATCTCCTTTGAACATAACTGTTATACCTGGAACTCCGCCATTCCCTGCCGGGTGGACACAGAGCTTTTCGATCGCTATTGGCGAGAAGCCAAGGCTGCGGTGAATCCAGAAGAGAAGCTGGATATGGCTCGCAAGGCGTTTGAGCAGTACACCGGAGACTTTCTGCCGGGGTTGTCTCATTACTCCTGGGTGGTTTCCAAAAGCGCTTATTATGCCAGTCAATACAATCAGTGCGTCCGCCTGCTTGCTGAAAATCTGATTGTCCTGGGCAAATATGCCGAGGCTATTCGAGTATGCGAAGTTTCTATTGTCTTCAATCCCTTTGAAGAGGAGATTCATCGATTGCTGCTGACCGCCTATGGCCGTGACGGCCGCCACAAGATGGCAGTGGAGCATTATCAGCGCATATCCAAACAGTTCTATGATGAGTTTGGCGTCACCCTTTCGCCGGAAACTACCGAGCTGTATAAGGAAATCATCAAAAGCATGCATAATGTGGAAATGGATTTGGCGGCGATTAAGGAGGACCTGGGAGAAGTAAGCCGGTTGCCGGGGGCTTTTTTCTGTGACTATGCCATTTTCAAAAACATCTATCGGGTCAATGCCCGGGTAATGGCCCGCAGCGGCATGCCCATCCATATTGGTCTGATCACCGTTACCGATAATCAGGGAGAAGTTCCGGATGTGAATACCATTAAACGAGTGATGGCCGAACTCCAAGCTCTGGTAGTAGAGCATCTCCGTCGTGGTGATACGGTGGCTATGTACAGCTCTACCCAACTGGTGCTGATGCTGCCCCAGACCACCCGCAGCAATGGCTGCATGGTGCTGGACCGTCTGCTGAAACTGTTCTCCAAGCAATATCCTATGGAATCGGTACGGATTCAATATCGTTTGGAAGCCGTAGATCCTGTTACTTCTTAAATTAAGCAACCATTTACCCGGGAAGGGGGAAAAGCTAGTGCGTAAGAGATCCGGCGGGCTTCTCGCCCTTTTGCTTACCGCGGCCTGTCTGCTCAGCGCTTGCGGCGGTCCAGCGGGCGAATCGTCTGGTTCTTCCCCTTTCTCCCCCTCCAGCTCTCAAAACGCGGACAACTCTGACAATTCCAACTGCTCCGACAAGTCGGGAGATGAATCCGTGCTGGAAAGCGGCTGTCCTGATGTCTCGCATAGCGCGTCCTCTTCTGGGGATTCGTCTTCGTCAAACATCCCGCCCTCATCTAACGGCAATTCCAATGAGGAATCCAGTAGTCCCGGCGGTTCTTCTGACAGCAGTTCCGTCGGGACAAGCAGCGGCGCTTCCAGTTCTTCATCTTCCAACAATTCTCAGAGCGGCTCTTCTGCGATTTCTCCGCCTCCAGTTACTTCTCGCCCCAACACAACGAGTAAACCTACCACCGAACCCACAACACCATCCACTCCCGAATATCAAGGCCCGATTACAATACAAACACCGGTGGCATCCGGTAAAATCGTCCATCAGGGCAACGGCGCTACGGTGGACGCTAGCAACACATCCGAGGGATATATTATGGTTAAGTGCGTCAGCTCCGCCCCTCGGCTTAAAGTTCAGATCAAATTCGACGGTTATACATATAATTACGATTTGAATAAAAACGGAGATTATGAGGTATTTTCCCTTCAGGGCGGCAGCGGTGAATACACGATTCGGGTGATGGAAAATATATCCGGCACCCGTTATCGTCAGCTTTACGCTGTTACCTTAAACGTCAAAATCTCCAACATCTATTCCCCTTATCTCTATCCCAATCAATACATCGATTTTTCTGCCTCTTCCAAGGCGGTGAAGAAATCCTATGATCTCTGCGTGGGAGCATCCACCGATTTAAAGAAAATAGAGGCGATTTATTCCTATATCACCGCAAACATTGCCTATGACTACAAAAAAGCGGATGACGCTATTGCCGGAAAGCTCAACGGCTATCTCCCCGATGTGGACGATACCCTTAAAACCGGGAAAGGCATCTGTTTTGATTACGCCGCCCTGATGGCGGCTATGCTGCGCGCTCAGCATATTCCCGTTAAGCTGGTAATCGGCACTGTTTCGCCCAAGGATCTCAGTCACGCATGGAATCTGGTTTACACCAAAGAAAAGGGCTGGATCGCTTTTAAGATCTATTTCAGCGGCGGCCAATGGAAGCTGATGGATGCTACCTTCGGCGCTGCAGAAGGCCAAAACATCGAAAATTACATTGGGGACGGCGGCAGGTATACCCAGCTGCGTGTTTATTGAGGGGGATAACGATGAAACAGACGAAAATCCGGGCATCCGGACGGATTCCGGCCAAAGAATCCGCTGTGTTCTGCACCCAGGCGGCGCTGCTGCTTAAAGCCGGTGTACCGCTGAACGAAGGACTTCAGACCCTGACCGATCAAGGCACCCCCTCCGGCCGGGATCTGCTCAAGCGAATCGCGGATACCGTTGAGGAAACCGGCTCCCTTTATGAGGGCGTCCGGGCCGTGGATGTTTTTCCCGCCTATATGGTGCAGATGATTCACATCGGCGAAAAAGTTGGTAAGCTGGAAGAGGTTCTGGAGGCTCTAAGCCGGTATTATCAGCGGGAGGATAAACTCCGCAGTGCGGTTCGCAGCGCGGTGCTTTATCCACTGATTCTGGTTGTGCTGATGGCGGCGGTAATCGCTGTGCTGGTGGCTGCCGTGCTGCCCGTTTTCTCTCAGGTTCTGGAAGGCTTAGGCGCAGAGATTTCCGGAGCCGGCACAAGTATGCTGGCCGCCGGGAATCTAATCGGCGGCTGCGCCTTGATTATAGTGGCGGTACTGCTGGCGCTGATCGTGACGCTGATTGTGGTATCCCTCATTCCGGGGGGCCGGGAACAGCTGGTGCGTCTCAGCGGAAAGCTGCCCTTTTTGCGTGGTGTCTATCGCCGGATCGCTTCCGGGCGGTTTGCCTCGGTTATGTCTATGATGCTCTCCAGCGGTTACAATCTGGACGATTCCCTGGAATTGGCCGAGGATCTCACCGCGGATCCTATAGTGAAGAAAAAAATAATCCAGTGCCGGGAAAAGGTTGCCGCAGGGGTCGCATTCTCCGACGCACTGCTGGAGCTGGAGCTATTCTCCGGCCTTTATGCCCGGCTGATTCAAACCGGCGAACGGGCGGGACGGCTGGACGATGTGATGCGGCAGATGGCCGCGCATTATGAAGAGGAAATTGACGACAGCCTGTCCACCCTAGTGGCGGTGATCGAGCCCACCCTAGTGATTCTGCTATCCGTAATTATCGGCGGCATCCTCTTGTCGGTGATGCTACCCTTAATCAGCATCCTCTCTGCTATCGGCTGAGGCCGACGGCGTGATACCTGTGGAAAGGGGCGGTTCGCATGCATCTGTATCCCGTTAAGCGCGGTTCGGCGATCCGCCGGTTCCTGCCTTTAACGATAATTATTGTTCTGGCTGCGCTGCTGTTTTACGGTCTTGCTCAGATTTCCTCCACTTCAGAAGATGAGCAGAAAGCGGCGGTGGAACGGGCCATTCAGAAATCTTTAGTCAACTGCTATGCCATCGAGGGGGCTTATCCCTCCAGTCTTTCTTATCTAGAGGAACATTACGGCCTGGTGATTGATCATGATACTTATGTGATTGATTACCAGACCATCGGCACAAACATTCGGCCGGCTGTATTGGTAGTTCGCCGTGGTGAGACACCCAATGAAAGGGGGCGGACCGCTGAATGAAGAGAAAACATTCCGTGGATGCGCTGTTCGCGCTGCTGCTGTATGGTCTGTTCGCGCTGCTCTCGTTGATGCTGGTGCTGATTGGCGCCCAGGTATATCGGGGAATTGTCCGCCGAACCGATGCCCGCAGTGATCTGCGCGCTTCCTTGTCCTATGTGGCGAATAAGGTGCGTTCCGCCCCGGAGGCCAATCTGGAAAACCGTGATGGGCTGACTGTGTTGGTGCTGCCGGAACAGTCGGGAGAACAGACCTTTGAAACCCTGATTTATTTCTACGACGGCACGCTGCGGGAGATGTTCCAGATGCAGGGCGATGCTTTCACCCCTTCTTACGGCGAAGAGCTGGCGGCATTGGATGCCTTTTCTATCGAGGAATCGGCGGATGGACTGCTGACGGTAACCTCCCGAGGTGCCGATGGCCAGGATCATACCATGCATATTCAGAAACGGGCTGGATAAACAGATGCGCAAAATCTGCAATCAGAGAAAGGAAGGGGCACACGATGAAAAAAAGCGGTTCCGCTGTATTCCTGATGGAGCTGACTCTGGTGATCCTCTTTTTTTCTCTTTCCACCGTGGTGACACTGCGTCTTTTCGTCTCAGCTCATCAACAGGAGCGGCAAAGCACCCTGCGCAGCGATGCCATGGAATTGGCGGAAAATACCGCTGAACTGTTCCGCGTCCGGGGAGTTTCCTATTTTGATCCAATTGACGGTTGGACCGCCGTCAATCAACCGGACAACTCCACCCTCTATACCTGTACAAAAAATGGTTTGCTGGCGGAAGTTCAGCTAAAAACAACAGCTACGGATGCCGGCAATTTGGAGACCGGCGAGATTCGGATCATGGAGGCCGGCAAGGAAAACATCGGACAGGGAGACCTGCTTTGCCGTCTAACATTGGGGCGGTACAGTCCTTGGGAGGCGGCGGCATGACAAAAAAACGATTCGGCTCCATGGGCGCTTCCTCCGTGCTCATGATATTCATTGTGCTTTGTCTGACGGCGTTCGGCGTGCTGTCCTTAGTCTCCGCTCGGTCCGATCTGCGGCTTACCAATCGGGCGCTCACCGCGGCAGAGGAATACTATGCCGCCGACGCCCGCACCGAAGCGCTGCTCAGCGCTGTCGATCAAAAACTGACGGCGGCGCGGACCGCTCTTGCTCTGGAATTGGACAGAGGTACCGTTGCCCCTGAGGAAGCCGATGCCCGATACGCATCCCTGTTTCAGGAATCCTTAGCCGGAATGGAGACGGTCACCCTGCTGGACGACTGTCTGCTGCTGAGGATTCCGGCGGGAAAAGACCGAGAAATTCAAACGCTGCTGGAACTGCTGCCGCTAAATGAACAGAGCCGTTATCGGGTGATATCCCGACAACTGTGTTCCACTCAAGGCGAAGACCTGGGGGATGACGGCATCAATGTTTGGCCGGGTGATTAATTTTGGTTTGATGCAGCAAGAAACGGAAGGAACGAACTCCTATGGAAATGCAGGTACTGAAGATACTATCCGATGCCATGCAGGCCGGCGCCTCGGATATCCTTATTGTGTCCGGCGGACCTTTGAGCTATAAAACCAATGGCCGGGTAGCCCACGCTGCGGAAGAAAAACTGACGCCGGACGATACGGAAAATCTGATCAACCAAATTTACGCCCTGGATCATCAGCGTGATCCTGCGTTGTTGCTGAATACCGGCGACGATGACTTTTCCTTTTCCGTCAGCGGGCTGGGCCGGTTCCGCTGCTGTGCGTATAAACAGCGGGGCTCCCTCTCAGCTGTGCTTCGGGTGGTGTCCTTCTCCCTGCCGGATGCTTCCGAGCTGCATATCCCCCCGGCAGTGCTGAGCCTGTGCGACCGCCAGAAAGGATTGGTCCTGGTCACCGGTCCGGCCGGCAGCGGCAAATCCACCACCTTAGCCTGCATGATTGATCGGATCAACCACACCCGCAGCGGCCATGTCATCACCCTGGAGGATCCCATTGAATACCTCCATACGCATCATCGCTGCATCGTCAGCCAGCGGGAGATCACTCACGACACCGGCGGTTACGATACTGCGTTGCGGGCAGCTCTGCGGCAGGCGCCGGATGTGATTCTTCTCGGAGAGATGCGCGATTTTGAAACCATCCGCACGGTAATCACCGCCGCAGAAACCGGCCAGCTGGTGCTATCTACCCTCCACACAATAGGCGCCGCCAAAACCATCGACCGGATCATTGACGTCTTTCCTCCTGCTCAGCAGCAGCAGATTCGGGTGCAGCTGTCTATGGTGCTGCAGGCAGTGGTGTCCCAGCAGCTGATTCCCACCGTGGACGGGAAGCTGGCCCCAGCTTTTGAAATTATGGTGGCCACCCCTGCCATCCGCACCATGATCCGTGAATCCAAAGTGTATCAAATGGACAACGTCTTGTACGCCGGTGCAGATCAAGGAATGCAGACCATGGACACAGATGTGCTGCGGCTGTATAAAGCCGGCCGCATCTCCCGGGAATATGCCCTGGCCTACAGCGCAAACCCGGATACCATGGTAAAGAAGTTGTCGGATTAATCTCTTCAGTCTCAGCTTGTGACTGTTTTGTGACCGAAATACGATATACTGTAGTCATAAGACTAGGTGGTGACCCTATCTGTGCCAAAAATTAACAGTGTGTTTGTGACCGCTATGTCCACAGTGGCGACTGTCAAGGTCACTTCTTATGAAAATCGCGTGATGACCGGATGGGTCTACAACGCCCATTATGACAAAACAGTGGCCTTTTCCGACGGCCTGGAATTACTGGCGGCAATGGAAAATCTTTTTGATGCGTTGTCCTTCCCCGGCCGCTTTGAGGATTATCGGCATTTTTCCAGCAGCGCGGCTAAAAAAAATCGCAAAGGGACGAAGGAGAGGGATGGCATGAGCGACAAATCTAAAGAGGAACAAGCGACCTTCATCATCCATGTACAGTTTCGCCGCAATGCCACCTGGCAGGGCACCATTCAATGGGTGGATGAGGATAAACGACAGTCTTTTCGCAGCACGCTGGAGATGATTCGATTGATTGACGAAGCCCTGGAAGATAACAGCGATGAGCCTAAACTTACCTGGGAATAACCGGCCTTCCACCCCACTTGTTTTCTATACATATTTTATGAAGCGCCGGAGTAACGGCGCTTTTTCATTTTATCCGTATTGTGAATAAATCGCACATTCTTTTGAACAATTATTAGTCTCATATTCCAAAATTTTATATTTTGCAATTTTCAATTTCGTTTTTTGAGACCGCATCCATCCTTTTTCGACAAAGCCATTGCTTTTTCCAATCATTCCTTTGATCTTTTTTATAAGAAATGGTGAAATATCGATTATTTTGTAATCAACTATTGTGAAATTTGGGAAAGTATACTATAATTCTAATGTGACTCTCTGTATCCTTCGATGCTATATCAAAGTTTTTCAGCTTTTGCCTTGGAGGATCTTAAAGAATTTATACAACAACATGCGTCTTTGCACAGATTAAAGGAGGATTTTGGCTGTGATCTGGTTGCTGCTGGGCTGCGCTGGTTTCGGCCTGTTCTTCCTCTATGATATCGCCGGCGTCACCGGTCGTTTCCGCCTCTGCAGGTTTGGCTTCGCAGTCGGCTGTCTGCTGTTGCTGGCTGCCACAGCTGCGCCGATGTGGGCGTGTCTTCAATCTTTGACGGACCGGCCTGCTGCCGCTACTACAGGAGGAGTTCTGGCTCTCTTTTTTTGGCCCTGCTGCTATATACCTTGTTTTTTGCGCTGCCATTTTCTGCCACTTACGGTCCTGATACCGGACCTACACCCCTTTGTCGTACCGGCGTGTACGCCCTATGCCGCCATCCTGGGGTGCTGTGGCTTTCATTATTCTATGGCAGTCTCTGGCTGGCCTTCGGCGAGCCGGTTTTTTTGGCGGCCTTTTTGGTATATACGATCCTGGACGTACTATACGCCTTCTTTCAGGATCGGTGGACGTTCATGCATATGTTTACAGAATACGGGGAGTACCGGCAGGAAACACCCTTCCTGCTGCCCACACCGACCAGCCTGCGGCGCTGCATCGGCAGTCTGAAGAAAGGAGGGGATGCAGATTGAAATTTGAGGAAAAGCTGAAGAAGAAGCAGTATGCCGCTTTATGGCAGGAATACTGCGGCTTTCTTGATCTGGATATGGAAAGCTACATGCGTATCCAGCGGCGGCTGATGGAAGAACAGATTTCCCTTTGGAGCGGCTGTGCTCTCGGACAAAAGATTCTGGACGGGAAGCATCCCCGTACCATCGAGGAATTTCGCCGCGCCGTTCCTCTGACCACCTATGAGGATTATGCAGACGTACTGCTGCTCAAGCAGGGTGACATGCTGCCCGATAATCCCATCATCTGGATTCAGACCACATGGGAAGGCGGCAGGCATCCTATTAAAGTTGCACCCTATACCCAAGCTATGCTGGAGACCTATCGAAATAATATCCTGGCCTGTCTGATTCTTTCCACCAGCAATGAACGAGGCCGATTTGACGTCAAAACCACGGATAAAATTCTTTATGCACTGGCCCCCCTGCCTTACGCAACCGGCCTTTTTCCGCTGGCGCTACGGGATGAGATCGGCTTGAGTTTTCTACCATCGGTGGAGGATGCGGTAAAAATGTCCTTCAGCGAACGGAACAAAAAGGGATTCCAGATGGGTCTGGAAAAGGACATCGAGTTTTTCTTCGGAGTGGGCAGCGTGGCCTATTATGTCAGCACCACTCTGTCCTCTATGAGCAAAGGAGGCTCCTCGGGATCCTCCCTCAAGATGCTGTCCCGCTGCTCCCCGCATATGATTGTTCGGCTGCTGCGGGCCAAATCCCGCTGCAAGGAAGAAAATCGCCCTCTGATGCCTAAAGATCTGTTCAAGCTCAAGGGCTTTATGTGTGCCGGAACCGACAGCAGATGTTATAAAGATCAGCTGGAAGAATTGTGGGGGGTGCGCCCCATGGAGCTTTTTGCGGGGACCGAACCCACCTGTATTGGGACGGAGACCTGGACCCGCAACGGGATGTACTTCTTTCCCGACGCTTGTTTTTACGAGTTTATTCCTGAAGCAGAAATGGAAAAGAACATCGATGATCCCGCCTACCAGCCTAAGACCTATCTCATGGATGAGGTGATCCCAGGCGAAAAGTATGAGCTGGTGATCTCCGTGCTTAAAGGCGGCGCTTTTATGCGCTACCGTGCGGGAGATATGTATCGATGCACCGGCCGGGATAACACGGCAGACGGTACACACATTCCCCGTTTTGATTATATCGACCGTGTCCCCACCATCATCGATATCGCCAATTTTACCAGGATATCCGCCCACACCATCGAATCGGTGGTATCTTTGTCCGGTCTGCCTATTGCGGACTGGACCGCCCGTAAGGAATACAGCCCGGAAAATCGCCCCTATCTTCACCTGTATGCGGAGATTGGCTCAGATGCTCTGACAAATCAGGCGGTTACCAAAGAAATATTGCGGGAGCAGCTGGGCATTTATTTTCGACACATGGACAACGACTATAAAGATTTGAAACGGCTGCTGGGGATTGAACCTCTGCAGATTACCATACTGAAATGCGGTACATTTGAACGGTTTCATTCTCACACAGGCCGAACACTTCGGCGATTGAATCCGTCTGCCTACGACGTAAAGGAACTGTTGGAATATCAATAACCCCTGCGGGAATGCCAAGGAAGAGGAGGTGAAGGCGGCATGACTACATCGTTTACCTTTATATCGGTTATTGCGCTATTCTGCTATGCCTTCCTCTTCATGACCATGGTGGCAGCTCAAAAAAGCCGCATGATCAATGCTTTCCTGCTGGTACTGACCGCCATGATTTTTTGGACCGGCGGCTCCCTGCTGATGCGCATGGAGCTGTGGCCTTCTATTGCCTTCTGGTACCATGTTTCCATCTTTGGTCTGCTGATTCTGGGCTACGCCCTTTTCAACTTTGCTTACGCCTATGTGGACTGCAAAAAACGGATATATAAGGTGTTCTGGTTCACGATTATGCTGATCATCGATGTGATCAACTGGTGCACCGGCTTTTTCTTAGCTCCGCCGGTAAAGGAAGGCGTCACCTTTACCTACACCGTCCGTTGGCCGGTGGTTTTTCTGTTTATCTTCTGCACGGCCATCATTGCTCACATGTTTTCCCTGCTGCTGGGAGAAGTAAAGAAAAATCCTGTTTCCCGCAAGCGTCTCTCTCCCATTATCGTAGGCATCGTCATCATGTTCATCGGCCATATCGCCTTTGTCATTCCTTCCTTCGCCGGTATTCCCGTGGACATTATCGCTGGTGTGCTCTTTGCGATCTGCATGTTCTATGCCCTTTACCGGCGGCGACTGTTCAAGCTGACCTTGCTGGCCTCCCGCGGAAGCTGTTACGCCCTGTCGGCTGGGATGTCGGTGATTATCTTCATCAATCTGCTGGATCCCATGGCCTCTTTTATTCGCAATCACCTCACCGCATTGGCCGATTATGATACTCTGCTGATCGCCCTGACATTTACGATCTGTACCTGTTTGATCTACTGCATTATGAAACGGTTTATCGACAATGTGTTTGTCAAGGAAGAGATCATCCATGCGGAGAATCTGAAGGAATTCAGTCTGGCGGCTTCCAAAAGTCTGCGGATTGACGAAATTCTCTCAGAAACCCTGGCAGTGATTGAAAAAACAATCCCCGTCAAGCGAATTTATATCTTTGTCATTGATCCCGCCACGAATTTCTATACCATCGCACGCAGCAGCAGCCCGTTGGACAAACGCACCTTCCGTCTGCGTCCGGATCATCCTCTGGTGCAATGGTTCCGGAATCATGAGGACAGCCTGCTGATGAGCGAATTCCGCCTTACCATCACCTACAAATCCATGTGGGAAGATGAAAAGCGCCAACTGGAAGAATTGGGTGTGGAATGTATCGCTCCGCTGAAGGATCAGGATGCGCTGATCGGTCTGGTAATGCTCTCTCCTAAAACCAAAAATCATCATTATACCTGCGGGGATATCAATTTTCTTTCCTCTGTGGATTCCATTGCCACGATTGCCGTAAAAAACTCTAGTTTGTATGAACGGGCTTATCTGGAAGCCCGTACCGATGAGCTGACCGGCTTGCTAAACCGTAAATACTTCCATGAAGAATTACAGGCGGTCTACGAGGCGGCCCCCGGTCAGTCCCTTTCTCTGATTATTCTGAATCTGGATGATTTCAAATTATATAATCAGCTATATGGCAACAAAGAGGGCGATTTGGCCCTGCAGAGGGTAGCACGGATTATCCGGGCCAGCGTCGGCGATCATGGTCAGGTGGCCCGCTACAGTGGAAAAGAATTTGCCATCATTCTGCCGGATTACGATATGCTCAGCGCCAAGGCGCTGGCGGAATCTATTCGGGCTCAGATACTGAATATGAATAAATCCACCACCGACTATGCGCTGAAAATGCTAACAGTCAGCGGCGGCGTCTGCTCTCTTCCCTATGCCGCCGCTACGGTGAAGGAACTGATCGACAACGCGGATATGGCGGTTTATCATGTCAAGCGCCACGGCAAAAACGCCATTATGGCATATACCAACGGCAGCTACTCGGCTGAGGTATCCGATTCCAAACCGATGCCGTCGGATAGAAGCAGCATCTATTCTGAATATGAAAATACCATCTATGCGCTTACTGCCGCCATCGATACCAAGGATCACTACACCTTCAGTCATTCAGAGAATGTCGCCTATTATGCCACCGCACTGGCCAAGGCATGCAATCTGAACAGCGACCATGTGGAGATGATCAGAGAGGCTGCACTGCTCCACGATATTGGTAAAATCGGTATTCCGGAGCACATTCTCAACAAACCGGGGCGATTGACTCCATCGGAATACGAGATCATGCAGTCTCATGTGGAGAATTCCATTGGGATCATCCGCCATTTGCCATCGCTGGATTATGTAATTCCCGCGGTTATCGGACATCATGAGCGTTGGGACGGCCGTGGATATCCCCGCCGCATTGCTGGACAGGATATCCCCCTTGGCGCCCGGGTTCTCTGCATAGCGGATTCCTTTGACGCCATGGTTTCCAAACGCGCCTATAAGCAGCCTTATCCCACAGAAAAGGCATTGGCCATCCTGGAGGAAGAGGCCGGCCGGCAATTTGACCCGGAGCTGGTTCCCATCTTTGTACGCTTGATTCGGGATGGCGTGATTCATCCAGAAGGGGCGCTGGCATCCTCGGAACATAATCCAATCGCTAAGAAAAGCAAAAAGTGACGGTTAATGGCGAAAAAGCGGTAAACTAAATGCAGAATCCCCAACCTGTAGAAAGGGGCGTGGGCAATGCTAATAGCTTCTGTTTTCACCGGTTTGTTTATCGCAGCCGCTGCGGTACTGGCTGTGATGCTAGTGGTCTGGCTGTTCCTCACCCTCAATCGAATACGCACCAGTTTGGAAAACATCAATCGTTTGCTGATGCATATCGCCAATGAGGTACATGATATGAGAAAGATCCCTGACTCTTCAGAGAGTCCTGAAGATCCGTCCCCACAATAAACGAAGTCCCCGGAGAAATAAATTCTCCGGGGACTTCGTTCGATTCTGGCGGGATATTCCACCTTTCGCAAAATCTTATCGCGTTCTGCTTCTCTCCATGCGTTCGACTATCTTTTGCACTCTATCCGGCCGATGAAAGTGTTCGTTATCCTGCTTTAGCATTTCCAGACTGGAAATATACACCTCTTCGCCCTTATAAACGATCTTTTCCAATTTGCTCAGATCATACGGCTCCAGCTCCTGATTGCAAAACGCAAACCCGATGGTGGCTTCCACGAAAATATCCCCCAGCCCGCTCATCAGCCAATTCTCACAGCGTTCAAAAGGCCTTATCGCCAATGAGAAAAAGTGATCCCTGACCTTCTCATAATCGGAGTAATTCGGCACAATAACATTCAGATCTTTCGGCTCGACGGCGATTCCCCAAAGCGCCATCGCCGCGCTTCCATGAACATACCAATCGACCTCCAGCTTTTTCATTCCGGGCACCAAAAAGTTCAGGGCCTTTTCCCAGGGCGCCGGTATGATTTTCAGTTGTTGCTGAATGGCTGTTTCTCCATACTTGGCGAAATTTTCTGCGCAATACGAAAAATCCTGCACATTGTCGTAGGTTTTGATAAAGTGATTTCCCACCTGCCACCACAATTCGTTTTTAAAATAATCCCAGTATGCTTGCTCTACATTCTCGGCGCAGAATGCATAGCAGTTCCAATCCATCATCTGCTGAACATACAGTTTCATTATTCTTTCTCCCTTGTCCTATCTATTCAATGAGCAGACAACGGGCGATCTCTGCGTTATACCGCCCGGGCCACCGTTTTGAAAGATACGAACGTCCCCAATTAATCGTAATCGTCCAAGCTCATCACCGGTACGGCCATTTTGGCGCCGTTTTCCGCAGAGGAACCGAAATTAAAACGAGGCGCTACATCATCTGCATACCGATATCCATACCGTTCCGGCTGATAGTTTTCCATCGCCTCAAAAACAATTCCAAGCGCCTCCCCAAAATCCCCTTCATCCTCATAAGGCATTCCCTGAAAAACCAGCATTTGGCAGGGAGGCAAGTCCAGCATCTCATAGCCCTCCGGCAGCGACTTGTTGTAGTCAAAAGGAACTTCCACGCCGCAGGCTGTGGCCGAGGTTCCTTCTTTTATCAAATGAGCCGGCAAGGTAAGCAGGGCGGGCGGATCCAGTTTCTCCGGGATACTGTCCAGAAGCCCATGCCATTCGCAGCCAACCTCCTCACAGAAAGAAAAATACTCCGTCGCCTGCTTGGAACGCACAAGCACGCGCTTTCGCGCCGGACGTTCTATAACGGTAGCCGTTACGGTGGAGGGCACCATTCTTTTCTCCATTCTGCAATTCCTCCCGTTCTTTACATGTTCGTAATAATAAGCAATCGGCGTATAGGTGAAACAAAAAATCGCCGGGGTTTCCTGTCGATATTTTTGAGGGGTCAAACCAAAACGTTTGGAGAAGGCCCTGGTGAATCCGTCGTGAGAATCGAATCCGGCGCCAAGGGCAATATTCACGATCCTTTGGTTGGGATCCCGCAGCGCTTCCACTGCTTTCGTTAGCCGAATGGCACGAATAAAGGAAAAGGGGGTCTGGTCGGTCAGTTCCTTGAAGACCCGCAAAGCGTGGTAAGGACTGTATCCCGCCGCAGCACTCAATTCCTGCAGGGTGATTTCTTCATGGATGTGCGCCTCAATATACTCCTGCATACGATTAACCGCGTGGATTTTTTCCCGGTCTTCCATTTCCTCCGCCTCCTTCAGGAGTTTATATCAACAGGCACTGCTTTTTCTCGACCTTTATTGCGGAATTGCTTCCCCGGTTCCCGAAAGAAAGAAAAGGGATGTATCGGTATCAGTATAGCACGAACCTTTATGTTTGTAAAAACAGGGAAGGAAAAAAGCCCGTGGGGATGCAATGTTCAATACATCCTCACGGGCTGTTCCATTTATTCTCCCAATTCCGCCAAAACCTTATAACTATCCTTCAGCGCGGGATATAGCCCGCGGTAAAGCTGATAATACCGCTCATATTCCCGGCTGCTCTCCGCCGATGGCTCCTGTTCCGGATTGATACGGACAAACATTCGGCAAGCCTCCTGCACGCTGGGATACAATCCCGCGCCTACGCCGGCCAAGATCGCCACTCCCAGCGCCGGTCCCTCTTGGGACACCGTGGTGGCCACCGGACAACCGTAAACATCCGCCAGCATCTGACGCCATAAGGGACTGCGTCCGCCGCCGCCGCAAGCCAGCATCGTCTGGGGATTCACCCCCATCTCCCGCAGCACCTCCAGACTATCCCGCTGGGAGAAGACCACTCCTTCCATCACCGCCCGCAGCATATCATACCGGGTGTGCATGGCCGATAAGCCGATGAAGGCTCCCCGGCAGTCTGGATCCAAATGAGGAGTGCGCTCCCCCATCAGATAAGGCAGATACAGCAGCCGGTTGCTGCCGATGGGTACCCGGGCTGCCTGCCGATCCATCAGCACATAGGGATCAAGCCCCATCCCCTCCGCCGTGCGCACCGCATCAAGAAACATGGTGTCCCGCAGCCATTTCAGCGATAAACCTGCCGCCTGGGTTACGCCCATGACATGCCAGCAGCCGGGTACTGCACAACAGAAGGTGTGTACCCTGCCCTGCGGATCAATAGCCGGATGGTCGGTATGAGCATATACCACACCGCTGGTACCCAGAGTGGTAAAGGCGTTTCCTTCCGTCACCACACCGGTGCCCACCGCAGCAGCCGCGTTGTCTCCGGCGCCGCCAACTACCGGTGTACCGGGCCGCAGACCGGTGTCCGCCGCCGCTTCCTTTGTCACTTCACCGGTAATTTCGGGGGATTCGTACACCTTGGCCAGCAGGACGGGATCGATATCCAGCTTTTGCAGAATCTCCTCGCTCCAACAGCGATGAGGCACATCCAGCAGCTGCATTCCCGAGGCATCGGACACCTCGGTGGCAAATTCCCCTGTCAGCCTGTAACGGAGATAATCCTTAGGCAGCAGAATATGCGCACAGCGAGCATAGATCTCTGGTTCATGTTCCCGTACCCACAAGATTTTAGAAGCGGTAAACCCGGTCAGGGCCGGATTGGCTGTAACCGCAATCAGCCGGTCGGCTCCTACCAGCTGGGTGATTTCCTCACACTGAGCTCCGGTGCGCTGATCGCACCACAGGATAGCCCGTCGAAGGACTCGTCCCTCCCTATCCAGCATCACCAGCCCGTGCATCTGGCCGGAGATACCAATTCCCGCGATATCCCCAGCCGATACACCGGCAGATTCCATTACCTGCCCAATGGTATCTTTTGCCGCCAGCCACCAGTCCTCTGGATCCTGCTCCGCCCAACCGTTGCGCGGCTGATACAGAGGATATTCCCGTGAGGCCGAGGCCACTACCCGGCATTCCTCGTCAAACAGCACCGTCTTGGTGGCGGAGGTTCCCAGGTCAATTCCCAGTAGAAGCTTCATACTCTTCTCCTCCTTAACCGAACAGCAGGCTGTTGAGCAGATTTTCCAGATATTCCTGCCGTCCGCTTCCCGCGGCCTGCACATCCCCTTTTTCCAACGCATATTTTTCCAGCTGCTCCATTGTAGCCCGGCCGGCAACGATATCCGCGCCGATTCCCGTGGCAAAGCTGGCATAACGATCCTGCACAAAGGCGTTGAGCCGGCCGTCCTCCCGGATTGCCACTGCCTTGCGCAGTCCCAAAGCGAAGGCATCCATTCCCGCAATATAGGCATGGGCGATATCCTCCGGCTGCCAGGAAGAGCGGCGGGTTTTGGCGTCAAAATTCAAACCGCCGTTGGTGAAACCGCCGGCCGCCAGCACTTCCATCATGCACAAAGTGGTTTCATAAACATTGGTGGGGAATTGATCGGTATCCCAGCCCAGCAGCAGATCCCCCTGATTGGCGTCGATGGAGCCGAAAGCATCATTAATCCGGGCCACCCGCAGCTCGTGCTGGAAGGTATGCCCTGCCAGAGTGGCATGGTTGGCCTCGATATTGAGCTTGAAGTCCTTGTCCAGACCATATTTCCGCAGAAAAGCCAACACCGTGGAAGCGTCAAAATCATACTGATGTTTGGTGGGCTCCTTGGGCTTGGGCTCGATATAAAAATCTCCCTGGTAACCGATGGAACGGGCATAATCCACAGCCAGGCGCATCAGCCGGGCCATATTGTCCAGTTCCAGCCCCATATCGGTATTCAGCAGCGTCTCATAGCCTTCCCGGCCACCCCAAAAAACATAACCTGTGCCTCCCAAGGCCGTGGTGATCTCGATGGCTTTTTTGATCTGCGCCGCGGCAAAAGCAAAGACATCTGCTTCACAAGTCGTACCCGCCCCGTGCATATACCGAGGATTATTGAAACAATTGGCCGTGCCCCAGAGCAGCTTTTTCCCATGCTCCGCCATCAGTTGCTTGAGCAGAGCGGCAATCTCGTCCAGTCCGGCATTGGTTTCGGCCAAAGTGGGCGCTTCCGGGGCGATATCCCGGTCATGAAAACAAAAATAGTCGATGGACAGTTTATCCATCCACTCAAAGGCGGCATAAGCCTTTTCCTTGTACATCTCCAATGGATCGGCTGCGCCAAAGCTCTTGTCCGCCGTACCCCGACCGAACATATCCGCACCTTCAGCGCACATGGTATGCCAGTAAGAGAGGGCAAATTTCAACTGTTCCCGCATCGGCTTTCCGGCAATAACTTCGTCGGGATTGTAATAGCGGAATGCCATAGGATTCGTAGATTTGGGACCTTCATAAGCAATCTTGGGAACACCGGGGAAATACTCTTTTTTCACAATGATTCCTCCTATATCATTTTGTGCACGTGCACATTCCGGACGTATTTATCCGTTTCAATCGATTGTTCAAAAATCGTCCAATATTCTGCCGCTTTCAGCAGCCGATCAGGCGTTGTATTTTGTCAGGATTTCATTACGGGCATAGCAGCAATCTTCTCCCGGCTGTCGGGAGAGCAGCAGGTGATCCAACAGCAACTTCATAGCCGTATGTCCCTGCCAATAGGGCTGCTGACCGATAATAACTTGGATCCGCCCAGCCTCCAACATCCGGCGGCTTTCCGGCGTCAGATCACAAGCGATAATCGTCCGCCTCACACCATCGGCTCCGGCAGCATCCACACCACCTGCCACACCACCTGCCGCAAAATATAGGGCCCTCACATCCCGGTGACACTTCAACGTTTGGGCAACCAACCGGGCTGATCGCTGTTCATCATCGTTGTTTTCCAATATCTCCACTATGTTCATCGCTGGATATTCCTTCTGCAAAACCTCCCGGAAACCGGCAATTCGCTGGCTGTGTCCCAGCATTTCCAAAGATCCGGTCACTGCCAGCACCTTCCCGCTTCCACCGGCGACTAGGCCCAATATATGGGCGGCAGTCTGTCCGCTGCGAATATAATCACAGCCAACATATGCCAAACGACGACAGCCTTCCAGATCAGAGTTAAGCGCCACCACCGGACAACCATTATCCGTCATATCATCGATAGCCGCCGCTACTGCCGGATGGTTCAGCGGCGTCAAAATGACGCCCGCCGCTCCCGCCGTTTTGGCTATTTCCAGCTGCTGCAATTGAACGTCAGGATCATATCCCTTCATCTCCGCCACATGGATATGCAGGGAAAAATCCGCGTAATCCGCTGCCGCATCCTGGAGACCGATCCGCACCTCATCATAAAAGGGGTTGCCCACAGAGTTCAACAGCACATCCACCCGCAGAGGCCCTCGCATCACCAGCGCCTTGCCCGCCCGGTTGGGAACATAACCGTTTTCACGGGCCAGCCGTTCCACCAGCTGCTGAACCTCTGGCCGTACGCCGCCCCGATGATTCAGTACCCGGTCTACTGTACCGCGGGAAACTCCCGCCATCTCCGCCAGCTGACGGGATGTGATCATATTCAAACCTCCTTTACCTTAAAATGTGCACGTGCACGGTCTTATTTATATTGTACCCTCACTTTCATATATTGTCAATGACTTTTTGTTATTTTGCAAACACATTCGCCAACCTATAGAAAAAGGGGGCCTGCTATCGGCTCCCCTCCATCGTCCGCTCTTCGGCACAACCATATTTTTCATAAAACTCTTGTATTCCCGCCTTGCGGTTCAGCATCTCCTGAAATCGGGAATTATATTCATAGGGAAATTTGAAATTAAAAATCCGCTCCAGATAATCGGTTCCCGGCTGTTTCAGCTTAGTTACCGCCCCGGCCCCACAGCCCAGGATTGTATGGGTCTCGTCCATGATATAAACATTGTACAGTCCCTCGTGGCCGGGCTTGGCCCAGCCCACGTTCTCCTGATTGCCCGCCGTCCGGCTCTGACGATAAAGATAATAGGGGCGGTATCCGGCTTTGGGCAGTTCTTCAGTGGATAAGGCCACCATTCGTGCCGCCTCTCCGCCGCTGTAATCCGCACGGCGCTGCACCACCAGATTCGAGGCCCGCTTCATGGACAGGGTGTGCACCGTGACGCTCTCTGGATCCAGTGCCAAAATTCCCTGGACAGTATTCGCAAACCCAGGATAATCATCGCCGGGCAGACCGGCAATCAGATCGGTGTTGATATGATTCATACCGCATCGGCGCGCCAAATTATAAGCGTCGTAAAACTGCTCCACCGTATGACGGCGGCCGATGGTCTCCAACACCCGATTCTGCAGCGTTTGGGGATTGATGCTGAGGCGGGACACGCCCGCCGCCTTCAACGCCTGAAACTTCTCCGCCGTCACCGTGTCTGGACGCCCCGCCTCCACCGTGTATTCCCGCAGTTGGGACAGATCAAAGCTTTTCTCCACCGTCTCCAGCAGCAGCGTCAGCTGCTCCGCCGTCAGGGTGGTAGGGGTGCCGCCGCCGAAATAAATCGTCTCCAGCCGCAGTCCCAAAGCAGCGGCGATTCTTCCAGTTTCCGTCAGTTCCCGCGCCAACAGCTCCACATACGCCGGCATCAGCTTAGCCGCCCGGGTAACGGTCTGGGAAACAAAAGAACAATAATCGCACCGGCTGGGGCAAAAAGGGATAGAAACATACAAACTAAAGGAATCCGGCCGGGATAAGGCCAAAATGGCATCCTCTTGTTTTAACGTCTCCAACGCCAGCGCCGTCTTTTTTTCGCTGACCAACAGTTTCTCCCGATAATAGCGCAGCGCCTCATCCCGTCCGCACAGCCTCACCAGCCGACGTAGCAGTTTGATGGGCCGCACCCCGGTGACAATGCCCCAATCCTGCTCCTGCCCAAACAAACGGACAAAGAGTCGGTACAGCAGGGTGGCCATCTGCAACTCGCATTCCTCGCTGTAAGCGGGATGTCTGTTATCCACCTGGCAGCTCAGCTCTTCTCGGAAATCCTCCAAACGGAGGGAACAGCGGACAACCGTTTCCTCTCCCCTATTGTCCAGCGTCGTCACTGCGAGGACGCCTTCAGCTCCGGCGATCTCTTCCTCTGTCTCCGGTACCACCACCTTTTCCTGGGGCAGGAAAAGACGGCATATGTTCTCCATTTCAAAGCGGTAATTGTGACCGCGGATCAGCAGCGTCATAGAACCGGCGTTCCTCTCTATCCATGTTAATCGTAAAAATGATCGTTTATATAGGGATTATCCGCTCGTTCCTCCGCTATAGTGGTGGCGGCATCGTGCCCGGGCAGGACGGTATAATCCCCAGGAAGAGCTGCCAGGCGGTCCAGGGATTCCTTCATATCCTGAAAACTGCCGCCGGGGAAATCCGTCCGCCCCATACTGAAGCGGAAAAGGGTGTCCCCGCTGAAAAGGACATTTTCACACAGAAAGCAGCTGCTGCCCGGAGTGTGTCCGGGCGTATGGAGTACCGTCAGCCGCAACGTCCCGGCCTCCACCACATCTCCCTCCCGCAGCTTGCCGTCCGCCTGCAGGGTCAAAGGGCCCTCGCCGGGAAAAAGACCGCTCAGGTTCAGCCGGGGATCCGACAAAGCCGCCCAGTCCCCTTCCGGGGCCAGAATATCCCCGCCGGTGGCCGCCGCCACTTCCCGGGCTGCCTGCACATGATCAAAATGAACATGGGTCAGCAGGATATGACGTACCGCCAATCCGCGAGAGGATACCGCCGCCAGAATGGTCTCCGCCTCCGCCCCGGGATCAATAACAACGGTATTCTTTTCGTCATCATAAAGGATATAACAGTTGGCCTGCAGTTCTCCCACAGGCAGGCGTATAATCTGCATACGCTTTTCCTTCTTTCTTCCGTCTGCTGCGGATTACTTTTTCACCAGATCGTCTGTGTCCAGCACAATGGTGACGGGACCGTCCCCCATCATGGATACCTGCATCTCCGCGCCAAACCGGCCGGTGAAAACCTCCCGGATTCCCTGTTCCCGGAGCTGTTCCACAAATCGCCGGTATAAAGGCTCCGCCTTTTCTGGACGAGCTGCCGACAGGAATTCCGGACGCCGGCCATGGGAGCAGTTGGCATACAGCGTGAAGTTGGACACCACCAGCAGGCTGCCGCGGGTATCCAGCACTGAGCGGTTCATTCGTCCCTTATCATCTTCGAAAATGCGCAGTTCAGCGATCTTTTTCGCCAGTTTATCCGCCAGCATCTCATCATCCATTGACGCTATTCCCAATAAAATCAACGCTCCCGGTCCGATGGCGGCAACCTCTTCCCCCGCCACCGTCACACCAGCGGACAGCACCCGCTGTATCACCGCTTTCATGACCAGTCTCCTCTCCGTTCACAGCCTCAGAAGCCGCTGCGCTCGATGTTGTATACCCCTTCAATTCGAGAAAGCCGGGCGATCACCGATTGGAGATGGTCCAGGCTGCTGACCCCCACCGTCAGGGTCATGGATGCTTGGCCGTCTTTGGGTTCCCTAGCGTTGATTGCGTGAATCATCACATGCATGGAGGCCAGTTGAGTGGTGACGTCGGCCAGCAAAGCCTGCCGGTCCCGGGCCACCACATGAAGGGTGGCTTTGAACTCGTCTTTTACGCTGTCCTCCCAGGATACCTTGATCCACCGCTCCGGTTCAGCCGCCAGGGAGAGATCCCTGGGGACGTTGATGCAATCCTTCTTATGAATGGAAACCCCATAGCCCCGGGTGATAAAACCAATGATATCGTCCCCCGGCACAGGATTACAGCAGCGAGCGAATTTCACCAGACAGTTGTCCATCCCCTCGATAATAACGCCGCCGTTGTTGTGATGCTTTTTGGCCGTCACCAGCGCCTCGGGAGCTTGAACCTCCTCGGCCTTGATAAGCTTAAGGTAATCTTCCTTCATCCGGGGAATAATACGGGACAACAGCACGCCGCCATAGCCGATGGCAGCGAAAAAATCCTCCAAGGTATCGCAATGCTGTTTTTTTGCCTGGTTCAGCAGGAATTCCTGCATCCTGTCGTCTGGCAGCCGAATGAGATTGCGGGACAGCTCCCGCTCCATCTCCGCACGTCCTTGTTCAATGTTCTCCTCCCTGCGCTCTTTCTTGTACCAAGAGCGGATTTTATTGCGGGCCTCACTGGTTTTAACAATATTCAGCCAATCGCGGCTGGGTCCCCGTCCCTGAGCGGAGGAGGTAAGAACCTCCACGATCTCGCCGGTTTTCACCTGATAATCCAGGGAGACAATGCGGCCGTCCACCTTGGCCACCACCATCCGGTTGCCCACCGCGGAATGGATCGCATAGGCAAAATCGATCACCGTGGCCCCTACCGGCAGGGTGATTACATCTCCTTTGGGGGTGAAGACAAACACATCGTCAGAGGATAAATCGGTTTTGATGCTGCGAACGATATCCTCGGCATCGTCCACATCCTTCTGGTTTTCGATAAATTGCCGCACCCAGGCCAGCCGTTCCTCCAGCTTATCCCGGCGCTGGATGCCCAGTTTATATTTCCAGTGGGCAGCGATGCCGTACTCCGCCGTGTAATGCATCTCCCAGGTGCGGATCTGCACTTCAAAAGGAATGCTCTCCTTGCTGATCACGGTGGTATGCAGCGACTGATACATGTTGGCCTTGGGGGTGGAAATATAATCCTTAAACCGGTTGGGCAGCGGACGAAACATATCATGAACAATGCCCAGCACATTGTAGCAATCATTTACCGTGTCCACAATCACCCGCACCGCATAAATATCGTAAATCTCATCGAAGGAGCGTCCCTGCATGTACATCTTGCGGTAGATGCCGGTGATACTCTTAATACGGCCTGAAACGAAAGGTGTCATGCCATAATCCGCCAGCCGTTCCTTGATCCGCTGCTGAATATCCGCCAGAAAAGCGTTGCGCTCATTCTCCCGCAGCGCCAGGGCATCCTCAATTTCCTTATAGGCCACCGGATCCAGGATGCGCAGGGAGATGTCCTCCAGCTCCTCCTTTACCGCCCGGATACCCAGCCGATGCGCCAGCGGCGCATAGATGTCCATGGTTTCCTTGGCCTTGTCCCGACGCTTTTGGGGATCCCAGCCGCTGCTGGTGCGCATATTGTGCAGCCGGTCCGCCAGCTTGATGATGATCACCCGAATATCCCGGGACATGGCGAGGAACATTTTGCGCACATTCTCCGCTTGCTGTTCCTCCCGGGTAGAAAAGGGGATTTTATTCAGTTTGGTAACCCCGTCCACCAGCTCCGCGATCTCCTCGCCAAACTGGCGTTTCAAATCCTGAAGCTCCACCGGTGTATCTTCCACCACATCGTGAAGGATAGAGGCGGCGATGGTTTCGCTGTCCATACCCAGCTCCACCAGAATACAGGCCACCTGCAGAGGATGGCACACATACTCCTCCCCCGAATGACGCTTCTGTCCCTCGTGGGAATGGCAGGCCAGATCGATGGCCCGGTCAATAACCTCCAAGTCATAGGGTTTTTCACTTTTGATAATCAGCCGTTTCAGTTCAACGATGATATCTTCTTTCCGGACCAGCATCCCAATCATCCTCATCTCTCACGCCTGGGGAACGGCGCTATGTAAAAACCGCATTATGGGGGTATCCAGCAGATCCGCCTTGCCTGCCACCGGCAGCAGCTTCACCAGCAGACTGTCGCCGGTATTCTTGACTTCCGCCAGACCGGCCTCGCACAAGATTTCCAGGGAAATCCGCAGCCGGGCGTAGGTCATTTCAGGAGCGGACACCCGATGCATCAGCTGCTCCAACGACCCGTTCCAGCCGTTTTCCTGGCGGAGAAAACGGTAGAGGGCAGCGGTGTGCTCTCTCGCTGGTATCCACGTTTCTGGATTTTTCGGCAGCGGATCCCGTCGCACCGCTGCGTCGTAAATGTGCATGCCATCCAGCACATCCTCCTGTCGGGTGTCCGCGTAGCGGATATCCCGGATAATTACCGAAAGGCTGGCCGTCCCCTTATATTCATTGGCCTCCAGAGTCACCGCCAGATTAACCGTTTCCCCGCACCGAATAGGAAAGGCTTCCGGCGTAGTTTGAAATTTTAAAGCGGCTATCCGCACCCCATCTCTGGAAAGGGACAGACGCAGATGCTTGCCTCCGCCCAGAGGGGTGATATTGTCCAGCCGCATACCGAACAATCCGAATACCGGCGCGGGATTGCCCGTTCCAAACGGCTCCAGCGCTGACAGCAGATTGACCTTTTCCAAATCCATCTGGGCGGGTTTCAGCTTACAGGTCAGCGCCAGCTGAGGCACCGGCATATCGCCTAATCCGGCGGCATAAGCGTTGATTTTTTCCCTGAATGCTGGAATCTGTTCGGCTTTCAGGCTCACGCCTGCAGCCAGCTCATGCCCTCCGAAGCTCAGCAGCTGCTCCTGGCAGGCGGAAATAGCCTGGAAAAGAGAAAAGCCTTTGACGCTGCGGCCGGAACCCTTGGCATCCTCCCCGTCTATCGAAAAGACAATGCAGGGCTTGCCGTAGCGTTCGGTAATCCGGGCGGCAATAATCCCCACCACCCCGTGATGCCAGTTCTCCCCCGCCAGCACAAGCACGCGGTCGGACAGCTGTGCCGGATTCGCATCTAGGGAGGCGGTGACCTGCTCCAGAATCGCGGCCTCAGTGGCCTGGCGCTCCTGGTTTAGCCGCTGTATTTCTTCCGCCAGCTGCCTGGCTTCCTCCTGATCCTGACTCAGCAGCAGCCGCGCCGCCTTTTCCGGCGCTCCCATCCGGCCTGCCGCATTGATACGGGGCCCCAGTGTAAATACCGCCGAGGTGGAAGTGTGAACCTTACCACCCACGCCGGCGGCCTCCGCCAGAGCCGCCAGGCCGATTCGGGAGCGCCTGTTGAGCAGCCGCAGCCCCGCTCTTACCAACTGCCGGTTCTCCCCAACCAGAGGCATCACATCCGCCAGGGTGCCCAGCGCCACCAGATCGCTGTAGCGGTCCAGCATCTCTTCGCTATCCCCCTCCAGGGCGCAAACCAGTTTAAAAGCCACTCCCACTCCGGCGTAATCTTTAAATTGACTGCCGCAGTCCATCCGGTGAGGATTCACCACCGCCACCGCCTCCGGCAGCTTCTCCTGCGGCTGGTGATGGTCGGTCACCACTACGTCGATCCCCAGAGAGGCGGCATAAGCTACCTCCTCCACTGCGGCGATACCATTGTCCACCGTGACAATCAGCTGCGCGCCGGCCTCCGCCAAACGATCCACCGTTTCCTTGTGTAGGCCGTAGCCCTCTCCCTCCCGCAGGGGAATCTGATAAAAAACGTTGGCTTCCCGGGAAACCAGATAATCATACAGCAGCACGGTGGAGGTAACGCCATCTGCGTCATAGTCTCCAAAAACCGCGATTCTTTCTCCGCGGTCGATGGCGCGCTGAATCCGATCCACCGCCGCATCCATATCCGCGAATCCGAAGGGATCATCCTCCAGCTCGCCGGACAACAGGAAATCCGCCGCTTCTTCCGGGGTCCGGATACCGCGGGTGGTCAGCATCAGTGCCAAAAACGGGTGCAGCTGTCCCTCCTCGGCCAATATGGCCGCGCTGTCCTTATCCAGGGCAGGCAATACCCATTGCTTAAAGCTCATACTCCCACTCCCATTCCCCGCTGATGATCCACTTATCCAGGGCGGCATATTGTATTATTTTAGCATTTTTTCGACGATTATTCAACTACTCCGCAGTAAGTCGATAAAAGGCTTTTGAAAACCGGTTTTGTAGGGTATAATGGATATCATTCACGCGAGATCATTTAGTGATTCAGGGTTATGTTTGTCAAAAATACATACGCAGGAGGCGCGCTATATGGATATACTTGAACAGGATTTTGATTTTATTCTCTCTACCCTCCGCCGGGTACACCCAGCTTATACTCAGGATTCTCATAGACTGGATTCAGCCGCCTACTTTCTGAAACAGAGGTATCTGGGAAAAGAAGATGCGCGCATCACCTTCGGAAGGCTCACTGCTTTACCGGGAGATGGTCATACCAATCTGGAAATCCCTTATCATGCGAACACACTTTGCCTTCCCTTGGTTGTCCGCTGGATCAAGGGCGAGCTGACAGTGATGCGGGACTATGAATTCCTGCGGCAAGGAGACCGGCTGCAGGCGATCTGCGGTATATCAATCAATGACTATTTAGGACAGTTATCCCGTTGGCTGTCCCATGAAAACCAGTATCTGCTGCTGGGTCGTACCACCTGTTATCCCCAGGAAAATCATCACCTTTTCAGCGCGCTGAACCTGCAGGCGGTTTTCGGTTTTTGTCAGCAGTATGAATTAGAGGCAAAACGGGATGAGAAACAGATTTCCGGCGCGCTTGCTCCCGCGCCTTTTTCCGCCGTCGCCGATTCCTTTGACAACCCTGGCTTCACCGATGGCAAAAGCATCCGTACATATTATGGTCATAACGGCGCCGCTTTTTGTCTGGACGCCAATCGGGATAGTCCGGAGTTCCGGGATGAACTGGATCGATTCTTCCGCACCGTCACCCGTCAAGGAATCCACAGGATTTTGCTGGATCTCGGCCGAAACCTAGGCGGTACCGATGCTGTTATCAATACCTTTTTAAGTTATTTAGCCATCGACACCTATCGCGGCTATGGGATGAAACGGCGAGCGGAAGGCGGTGGGATAGCGTTCATACGTCCGCGCGGCGAACAAATCCGTCCCAATCACCCCGCTGATACGCCGCTTTATACCGGGCAGCTGCTCTGCGCCGTCTCACCACTTACCTTCAGTAGCGCCCGGACTATGGCGGTCACCCTGCGGGACAACAACCTGGCTACTGTTGTAGGGGAACCAACAGGCGGTCGCCCTACATCATATGGCCTTCCAAGACGCTTCACTACTCCCGGATTACACATTCCCTTCAGGTTGTCCACCTGCGAGTTTCAGCGTCCCAACGCCGCCCAGGATGATGAAAATTCTCTTATTCCAGATATTCTCTGTCCCGAATCCCCGGCAGATGCTGCAAATTTCAGCGATGAGAATCGCAATCATCGTCTTGATCAGCTGCTGTCTCTCTAATAATTTTCCTTCCCGCCTATCCGCTGCCCTTTTCCCTGCACTATATAGTTGGTAACGTTATCCGGCATAGAAAAGGAGGCCATGCCATGTCCTTCAAAAAGGAGGAGATCCACCAATACATCGAACCCATCTATCGGTTCTGCCTGAATCGTTTGACCAATCGCTGTGACGCGGAAGATCTGGCGGAAGAAATTCTCCTTCATATTCTGGAGGGAGCGGACAAGTATACTGTGGACAATCCCGACGCCTGGGTCTGGCGAATCGCCCGCAACCGCTATGCCCGTTTTCTGACCGACCGGAACCGACAGCTTGAGGTATTCATGGAGGAAGGGATGGCCGAGATGCCCTCTCAACGAGATTTTACTGAGGATTTGGCAGATCGTGAAATCCATGATGCGGTCTTCTGTGGACTTCATACCCTGTCCATGGGATACCGGAATCTGATGGTGGATTACTATATTGGCGAACTTTCGGTGAAGGAACTGTGCCGCAAATATCAATTGCCGGCAACCACCGTGAAATGGCGGCTGAACGTCGGCCGCCGGAAAGTGAGGGAAAGAATGGACGAATATCCTGCAAAACGGATTTACCAACGCATCAACTGGAATACGCAGGCCTGTAACGGTTCTTTGGATACAGACCGATATCTCCATACCCAGCTGGCCCGGGCGATCTGTCTGGCGATCTATGAAAAGCCGCTGAATGTTGAGGAAATCAGTCTTGCCACCGGTATTCCCGCGCTGTATATTGAAGATGAACTGCTGCGTCTTCTGGACGGCGATGCCGTCCGTGAAGCAGGCGGCCGATACGCCGCCGACTTCATTATTCTGCGGCTTAAGGATCAAAGGGTACTCCAAACCGATCTCGCACCCCTAGCCTCCCGGCTGGCGGATCACTTTGAGAATCGTTTTCAGGGTCAGAATAAAACTGTCTCCGCCATATCCTTTCAGGGGTCGGACATGAGCATGGCTCATCTGGGCTATATCGCCGTTCCCTCCTGTCTGCGCAGGAGCATTCGTCGGATAAAGGAGCAAATCGGCTTAACAAACGGGCCCTTTCCCCCGCGAAAGGACGGCGGTTACGGCTGGTTCATCGTCACCCAAACCGCCGACCAACAGGAAGAGCCTGATCCCTATAACTGCGGTCTCAACTGCTGCAGTCAGCCGGAATTCAGCTTATATTACCATACCGTCAATCGCTATTTCGACAACGAGGTATATGCTTGTCAGCGGTGGCTCACGGAAAATCGGATTCCAACCCAGTGCAAGGGCTGCCGCATCCCTGACGGGCTGCTGAACGAAGACGCGCTGGTACGGCTGCTACGAGCGCACTTGATCGAGAAAAGAAAAGGGTGCTATTTTCTGCGATTTCCTCGCTTCACACCTGAGCAGTACGCCGCCTTTATCGATTGCTTTGTATTGGATGGCGATACGGAACTGGAAAAGCAGCTGGCAGAGTACATCCATCATGTGCGGACCCGATTCGCTTCTTTTGTTCCCAGCCGGTTGGACAGCCAGATTAATCAATGGGTCTCCTGCTATGTTCATGGTATTGCCGGATATGTGCTGGAGGAACTGATTCGCCGTGAAGTTCTGGAAAAACCGGAAGAGGACAAGCCTTTAACAAATGGTATTTTTTGTCTTGACGGGCCTTATCAGGCAATATGAGAAACAGGGCCGTGCGGATGCACGGCCCTGTTGGACGGAATCCGTATATTCTACTTATCCCTCCGACGGGGCGAACTGAGAATTATATAGCCGGGCATAGAAGCCGCCGGCGGCCAGCAGCTGGTCGTGGGTGCCGGTTTCCACTACGTTGCCCTTATCCAGCACCAAAATCTGATCCGCGTCTCGGATGGTGGACAATCGGTGAGCAATAACAAATGTGGTCCTTCCTGCCATCATCCGACGAAACGCCTTTTGAATTCGCATCTCAGTGAGGATATCCACCGAGCTGGTGGCTTCATCCAGAATCAGCATAGGCGGATCCAGCAGCATAGCCCGGGCGATGGTGAGCAGCTGCTTCTGACCCTGAGACAGGTTGCCTCCGTCCTCGGCGATCACCGTCTGGTATCCTTCCGGCAGACGACGGATGAAGCTGTGAGCATGAGCTGCCCGGGCAGCCTGCTCCACCTCTTCATCGCTAGCATCCGGTTTGCCGTAGGCGATGTTGTCCCGCACCGTACCGGCGAAGAGCCAGGTTTCCTGCAGCACCATGCCGAAGCTGCGGCGCAGGCTGTCCCTGGTCAAAGAGTCGATATTCTCCCCCTCCACTGTGATCCTGCCGTCGTTCACCTCATAAAACCGCATCAGCAGATTGATGAGGGTGGTCTTACCTGCACCGGTGGGTCCAACGATGGCCACCGTCATCCCCGGCTTTACCTTTAGATTGAAATTTTCGATCAGCGGCCGGTCGGGGGTATAGGAGAAGGAAACCCGCTCAAAAGCTATGTTTCCCTCCGCTTTTTCCAGCACCCGGGCCTCCGACGGCTCCGGTATCTGCTCTTCCTCGTCCATCACCGCAAATACCCGGCGTGCGGAAGCCAGCGCCAGCTGCAGCTGCATGGTGATGGAGGTGATCTCATTGAAGGGCTTGGAAAACTGGGCAGTATAGGTCAGAAAGCTGGCCACGCCGCCAGTAGTGAGGGTTCCCCGGATCACTGCCAAAATGCCGAACACTCCCACCAGCACATAAGCGATGTTATTGACAAAACGGGTAGAGGGATTCACCAGTGCGGAGGCGAACTGAGCCCGGTAACCGCATCGGTAAAGCTCCGCGTTGATGGCTTGGAAACGCTCCTGCGCCCGCTCTTCATAACCAAAGGCTTTCACCGTCCGCTGGCCGCTGATCAGTTCTTCGGCATAGCCACCCAGCTGTCCCTGAATCCGACTCTGCTCCCGGAAACGGCGGTTGCCGTATTTAGTGATGGCGAAACCAACCAGAAAGCATAAAGGAGTGACAAACACCGCTACCAGGGTCACGGCGGGATTTAGGGAGAGCATAAAGCCTAAGCAGAGCAATACGGTGATAACACCGGAGATCAGCTGAACGATCCCCTGATTCAATCCGTCGGAAATGGCATCAATATCATTGGTAAAACGACTCATTACATCTCCGCGGGAGTGGGTATCGTAGTAGTTCAGAGGCAGCTCTCCCAGCTTATGAAACAAATCTGTCCGCAGAGCCTGCACCGTGCGGTTGGCCACCAGATTGGCGCACAAAGCGGTGAGCCAGTTGAGAATCGCACCTGTCAGGTACAGTGCACCGATCAACGTCAGCATCCGCAGCAGCGCGGGAAAAAAGTCGTTATCTGGGGAGGGGAGGATGAGATCAATGGCTTCCCCAACCAACCGCGGCGCGAACTGGATGGCCGTATTGCCGATCAATGCGCAGAGGAATACCCCCAGCAAAGGCCAAGGCCGCCGACCGACATAATGCATCAGCCGTGCGAAGGTGCCCCGCTGCTTCTTATTCGCTGGATTCTTCACTGCTCATCCCCCTTTCCTGAGACTGGCAGATCTCCTGATAAACCTCACAGTTCGCCAGCAGTTCCTCATGCCGGCCCGATCCGGCCAGCCGGCCGTCGTCCAGCACCAGAATCAAATCCGCATCCTTGACCGCGCTGACCCGCTGAGATATCATAAACACCGTCATTCCCTTGGTACCCGTCCGAATCGCCCGGCGCAGTGCGGCGTCGGTGGCATAATCCAAGGCGCTGGAGGCGTCATCCAAAACCAGAATGGCGGGATGGCGAACCAATGCTCGTGCGATGGCGATACGCTGCTTCTGTCCACCGGAAAGGTTGGCTCCTCCCCGTTCCACAGCCGTGTCGTATCCGTCCTTTTTCTGCTCAATAAACTCCGCCGCCTGGGCCATCCGGGCGGCTTCTTTTACCTCTGCATCATCGGCGGCCTCTTTCCCCCAACGAATATTGTCCGCAATGGTGCCGGAAAACAGCTCCACCTGCTGAGGCACCAGCCCCACCATATCCCGCAGTTCTTCCAATGGATACTGCCGCACGTCGATCCCTTCCACCAATACTTCCCCGCCGGTGACATCATAAAAACGCATCAGCAGGTTCATCAGGGTGGATTTTCCCGCTCCGGTGCCGCCGATGATACCAACCACCGCGCCCTTGTCCACGGCAAAGGAAATATTGCTGAGTTCTTCGTCACCCGCGCCATAGGAAAAAGAGACGTTTCGATATTCTACCGCCGGCGCCGCCGGATCCCTGTCCGGAGAGCAATCTCCGCCGAATACCGAGGGTTGGGTGTCCAGCACCTCCAGCACCCGTCCGGCGGAAGCATACGCCTTGGTAAAAGTCACCACCAGGTTCGCCACCACGATCAGGGCCAGCAATATCTGATTGACATAGTTGATAAAAGCAATGATCTCACCGGTGGTCATTCCTCCGGCCTCCACCCGTACGCCGCCGAACCAGACGATGGCTAAAATCGCCGCATTCATGATCAGTTGGGTCACCGGATTCAGTAGGGCAGACAGCCGTCCCACCCGGATAGCGGCAGTGGTGTGATCCGCCGTGCTGTCGGCAAACCGCCGCCGCTCCTCTCCGGTGCGGGCAAAAGCCCGGATCACCCGCACACCGGACAAATTCTCCCGCAATATCCGAGTCAACTTGTCCAGCCGGCCCTGCACCGTCCGATGCAGAGGTACGGTTTTGCGCATCACCAGCACGATCACCAATACAAAGAGGGGCACAGCCGCTACAATCACCAAGGACAACCGCCAATCGATGCTCAGCGCCATGATGATGCCGCCGATACACAGAAAGGGCGCCCGGATCACCAGCCGGATCAGCATTGCCACCGCATACTGCAGCTGATTGACGTCCCCCGTCACCCGATTGATTAAAGAAGGGGTGCCGAATCGATCCACCTCCCGCTGGGAAAGGCGAGAAATATGGGAAAACATAGCATTGCGCAGCTCCGTGCCAAAGCCTTGGGAGGTGATGGACGCCATATATTGACAGATCAGGGCGCAGCAAAGCCCCACCGTGACGATGCCCAGCATCACGCCACCCATTCTTATTACATAACCGCTGTCGCCGGTAAGGGCGCCTTTATCGATTACCTGGGCCATCAGCAGCGGCAGATACAGCTCCAAGACAGCTTCCACCAGCTTGAAAAATGGCCCCAGCGTACACTGGACCCGATAAGGCTTGAGATATTTACCAAACTTTCCAATTGACACGCCGCCGCCTCCGATATTCCTAAATTCCATCCATCCCTTAAGCTGAGGAATGGCACGTTTTTCCTAGCACACAGCCTTCTTCTTATTATACGCAGGATAATCGTCGTTTCAAGTCTTTTCTGTTCTTTGGGAATTAGATCATCGGCTGCGGCCACTCTAATCATAAAAATGATGGTGTTTTGTGTTATGGCGAAAAAGGGCATGAAGCGTCCGGAATGGACGCATATCCAGCCGCGCAACGAGCAGAAACCGGTTCCGGAAATTCAGGGAAAAGCAAAACACACGAAAGAAAAAGCCAAACCCGTCACCGAGCCGTAAGCGCCGGGATTCTCTAGACAGGAAAAGACCGGGACAAAACGACGCGTTTTGTCCCGGTCTTTTCCTAAATCTATTGAAAATGTTCCCAGACGTCCCTCGTATCAACGATAGGATGCTGCTAAAATCGCGGTAATTTCCTCCACGGTTAACCGGCGGGGATCCGCTTTAAACAGACCGCCCATCGTATCCAGCGCATGGAGAGCATATTTCCGCAGATCGCTGCCGTCCACGCCGTAATCAGACATCTTCAGCTCGTCCACGCCACAGGCTTTCTGCAAATCCGCCAGAGCGTCCACAAAATCCGCCGCTTTGTCTGCATCCGGCCGCCCCAGCGCTCTGGCCATGTCGATATACCTCTGAGGTACATCGGCGGCAAAAGTCCGATAATAGGCCAATGAAACCATAATCAGCCCAGCTCCGTGGGGCAGTTTCGGATGATAGCCGCTCAAGGCATGTTCCAGCGAGTGCTCCGACGTACAGCTGGAGGTGGATTCCACCATACCCGACAGGGTATTGGCCAAGGCCACCATAGTCCGTGCTTCCTTGTCCTCCCCGTTCTTTACCGCACGGGGCAGATAAGTCCCAATCAGCTGGATGGCCTTCAATGCATACATATCGCTCATAAAAGTAGAACAGCCGGCGATATAGCCTTCCGTGGAATGGAACAGCGCATCGAATCCCTGATAGGCCGTCAGATGAGCGGGTACGCTCGTCATCAGATCCGGATCCACAATGGAGATAAACGGGAAGGTGCCGTCACAGCCGAAACCGATTTTCTCACCGGTTTCCTCTTTGGTTATCACCGTAAAGGGATCCGCTTCGGTTCCCGTCCCGGCGGTGGTGGTAATAGCCACCACCGGCAGAGGAGCGCGGAGCACCGGCATGCCTTTTCCTGTGCCGCCATGGATATAATCCCAGTAATCTCCGTCGTTGGCCGCCATCACCGCGATGCTTTTGGCCGAGTCGATGCTGCTGCCGCCGCCCAAGCCAACCACGAAATCACAGCCTTCAGCGCGGGCCAGCGCCGCCCCCTCCATCACATGGCTTTTCAGCGGATTGGGCAGAATACGGTCGAACACCACGGACGGGACGCCGTTTTTTTGCAGCAGTTCCCGTACCCTGTCCAGGTAGCCGTAGTCCTTCATAGAGCGGCCTGCGGAGACCACCAGCAGCGCTTTTTTGCCCGGCAGCGGCTCTGTTGCCAGCCGGTTCAGCTCCCCTGGGCCGAAAAAAATCCTGGAGGGCATATAGTAGGAGAAATTCTTCATATAAACCGTTTCCTTTCTCCGGATATTTTTTCTGCGGACGGCGCTCAGTTGCGGACCGTCAGTAGCTTCTGCTTCAGTTCACCCTCGATCCGGGCCAGCTCGGATTCCGCCTCCCGGCGCTTCTGCCGTCCCTCATCCTGAATACGCATCACTTCGTCCAGGGTAGAGATCAGCGTCTCGTTGGTCTGTTTCAGAGTCTCAATGTCCACCACACCACGTTCCGACTCCTTGGCGGTTTCGACGGTGCCGGTTTTGAGCATCTCGGCGTTTTTCTTCAGCAGTTCGTTGGTCATGTTGGTGACCTCACGCTGGGCCTGCATAGCCTGCTGGGAATGCACCAGTCCCAGAGAGAGCACCATCTGGCTCTTCCACAGCGGGATGGTATTCACCAGGGTGGATTGGATCTTTTCGGTCATCACCGTATCGTTGTTCTGAATCAACCGAATCTGAGGCGCCATTTGAATGGATACCATCCGGGTCAGCTCCAGATCGTGAAGCTTCTTTTCAAACCGGTTGCACATCGCCGCCATATCGTTGGCCGCCTGAGCATCCTCCGGCAGACCGGTTTTCTGCGCCTTCTCCATCAGCGGAGGCAGCTGCTGGGTGCGAACCTCTTCCAGCTTGCGCTTGCCTGCCAGAATATACATGGACAGTTCCTTGAAATAGGTCAGATTGAGCTTATACATCTCATCCAGCAGCGCCACGTCCTTCATCAGCTGAATCTGATGATCTTCCAGCACGGTGCAGATCTTATCCACATTGACGGAGGCTTTGTCGTACTTGGTCCGCATAGTGGAAAGCTTATTGGAGGTTTTTTTGAAGAAGCCGAAAATACCGCCCTTCTCCTCTGTATCGTCCATATTCCTCAGCTCGCCGATCAGATTGGTCATCATCTCGCCGATTTCACCCAGATCCTTGGTGCGCACGTTCTGCAGCGCATTCTCGGAGAATCCGGCGATCTTTTTCTGGGCGGCGGCGCCGTACTGCAGGATTACGTTGCTGTTGGAAACATCGATGGTAGCGGCAAAATCCTCCACCATCTTGCGTTCCTCCGGTGTCAACGTATTCTCGGTGAGCACCGGCTCCACTTCAGCAGGAGCGGATTCGGCTAAAGCCGTCTCTCCCAGCGGCTCCAGAGTCAACACCGGAACGCCTTCCTCCGTCATGGTGGTTACCGCTTTTTCTTCCGTCATGTATTTCCACACCTTTCCTTTATATAATCAGGGGAAACTCTTTTTTCATTGTACGTGGAATAACAGAGCCTGTCAAGGGATTCTCCATGGGCTTCATCTCAGGCGAAAATCAGAACAGGAAAACCGGCATTTCCCTATCGTCCCGTTCCTCTCTCTCGGCCTGCTCTTCCTGTTCCTTTTCCAGCTGCAGCAGTTTCTCCGCCGTTTCCAGAGCAGTGGGCACCGGCTTTGTCTTGGGCGAGGCGGCCGGCCGCTTGGAAGAACGCAGCGGCTTATCGTCGGCGGGCAGAACTGCGGCCAGCGCCTCCAGCGCCTGCCGTGCCGCCGATTTATCCGCGCCGAAGAAGTCATGGCTTTCCGCCGTTTCCATCCGGCGGCGCAGGCGGCGCAGTTCCAGCAAATACCGGTCGATGTCCATTTCACTCTTTTTCTGCTTCTGATCCCGTTCTAGCTGAGCCAGCACCTGGGCGGCGTCCTCCCGGATGCCTGCATATTCCTCTTCACGGGCGGCGGCAAAAGAGGCCAACGTCTCCTGTTCGTCCTCTTCCCGGTCAAAAACCAAGGTCAGAATACAGGCCCGGCCCTTCCAGGACAGAATGTTCTCTTTCAGCTCCTCCAGCTGATCGTGCATCCCCGCCTGCTGCGGCACCATCGCCACGCCGTCCTGAAGATACACTGCCCCCAGTTCCCGCAGCTTTTTCCAGGTGGCTACACGGTAGCGCGAGGGATTGGCCGGCAGATTGTAGCTGATCGCTTCAAATTTCACGATGGCATCCCCTTTCATATAACAAGTGTTAACACACTCATTGTAAAAGCATTCGCTCCCTTTGTCAATCACAGATTCTTCATTTTCCTCCGCTTTTTCATTTTCTTTTGTCGAAAAATGGTGTATACTGAAATCTCGAAATGTACCAAGGGGAAGGAGGCGCTCGCCATGCTGCAGCTGATACTGGGCCGGTCCGGTTCCGGAAAAACCCGGCGGATATATGACGAACTCACTTCCTCCGTCGGCCGGGAGAACGGAAAAGCCCACATTCTGCTGGTACCAGAGCAATTTTCCTTTGAGAGCGAGCGTGCGCTGCTGGAGCGGTTGGGAGCCTCCGGTGCCGGGAGGGTCCAGGTGCTCAGCTTCACCCGCCTGGCGGAAACCGTTTTTCGGGAACTGGGTGGACTGGCAGGCCGACGGATGGATGACTGCGTCCGCGCCCTGCTTCTCAGCCAGGCGCTGGAACAGGTAGGAGATAACCTTACCCTCTACCGCCGTCATATTCAGGATCCGGCTTACATCCGCTCTCTGCTGTCGGTGCTCACCGAATGCAAACAGTGTGCTGTCACGCCGCGAATGCTGGAGGAAACCGCCCAAACTCTTCCAGAATCCACCCTGCGGGGCAAAACGCAGGAGTTGTCTCTGATCCTGGGAGCCTATGAAGCCATAGCGGCAGGAGCGTACGTGGATCCGCTGGACGATCTGACCCTGCTGACGCAACGGCTGCCGGAATCCGCTCTGCTGCGGGGGGCGGCTGTGTATGTGGATGCCTTCAAAGGCTTTACCGCTCAGGAACTGCAGGTGCTGGCCGTAACCATGCGCCAGGTCGAACGGCTGACAGTCACCCTGTGCGCCGATACCCTGCAGGAAACCGGAAATGGCTGCAGCCGCTTTTCCCCCGCCGTCCGCACTGCCTCCCGTCTGCTGCGGTTGGCCCAGGACGGCGGCGTTCCCGTGGCAAAGGTAATCTACCTGACGGAGAATCATCGGGCGGAAAACGAAGCGCTTCGGCTGCTGGAAGCAGGCGCCTTCGTCCCTTGTCCGGAAATGCTGGAAGAGAAAACCGACGCTGTTACCCTCACCTCTTGTGCGGATATTTACACAGAATGCGCCTGGACCGCCCGAACCATTCGCCGGCTGCTGCGGGAAGGAAGCCGCTGCCGGAATATCGCCGTGGCGGCCCGGAATTTTGCCGACTATCAAGGTGTGCTGGATGTAGCCCTGGAACAGGAAGGCGTTGCGTACTATATGGATGCCCGCCGGGATATCCTCACCGATCCTCTCGTCACGCTGATTCTGTCCGCCCTGGATATAACCGCCGGCGGCTGGGACACGGAGGATGTGCTGCGGCTGCTGAAAACCGGTCTGGTGCCCTTCTCCTCCCAAACCATAGCTGCCTTGGAAAACTATGTGTTTCAATGGAGAATCAACGGCAGCCGCTGGAAGCAGGAATGGGTCTGGAACCCGGAAGGGCTGTCGGTAAAGGAAACAGAAGAAAACCGGCTGCTGCTGGAAAGCCTCAATCGACAGCGCCGGCGGCTGACCGGGCCGCTGGAGCGGCTGCAGATGGTCATGAAAGCCGACCGCTTGAAGGGCCGGGATTTCGCCATGGGCGTTTACCGATATCTCATAGAGATCCAGGCGGACGCCATGCTCCGCTTCCGGGTCCGGCAGCTGGAGGAAACAGGCGAACGTCCCTTGGCCCGGAATCTCTCCCGTATCTGGGACGTGCTGATGGGGATGCTGGACAAGTTTGCCTCCGCCCTGGGAGATTCGCAGGTCCCCCCCGCCAAACTGACCGAACTGCTCCGGCTGGCCTGCGGTATTCTGGATCTTGGGGAAACGCCCCAGTCCCTGGATGCGGTGCAGGTTGGTTCCGCCGACCGGATGCGGTTTTCCTCTCCAAAAATCGTCTTTATTTTGGGCGCCAATGAAGGGGTTTTTCCGGCGAATCCCAGTCAACAGGGCATTCTCACCGAAAAGGAGCGGGAGCAGCTCATCGCCTGCGGACTGCCCATCACCGATACCGGCGATTTCCAAGCTGTGGAAGAACGATTTTTCGCCTATATGGCCCTTTCCGCTCCCTCAGAACAGCTGTTTGTCAGCTATATTCGCGGCAATGCCGCCGGGGAAGCCTTGGCGCCATCCGCACTGGTGGGCACAGTGGAACAGATTCTGCCCGGCTGCCGCCGCGGTGAGGAAGAAGCCGCAGACGGCAGAGATATCGAATCGGCAGCGGATGCCTTTTCCCGTATGGCGGCGCTATGGAGGGATCCCACCCCTATCTCCGCCTCCCTGCAGCGCTTCTTTCGGGAACAACCCGCCTATCACGGACGAATCGCCGCCATGGAACGTGCGGCGGCCGGACGGCCCGCTCATTTTGAAGATCCTGATCAGGCGGCCCGCTTTTTTGGCAAGGACCTACGCCTCTCTCCCTCCCGGGTGGAAAAATACCATCTTTGTCGCTTTGCTTATTTCTGCCAGTACGGCCTGCGGGCCAAATCCCGCAAGCCGGCGGATCTGGATGCCGCCGAGTTCGGCACCCTGGCCCATTATGTGATGGAAAAACTGCTGCCGGTCTACGCCCAACAGGGCTTCGATACCGTGCGCAAACAGCAAGCCATGACGGATACCGCGGATGCTGTGCGGGAATATGTGGATATCTATATGGGAGGAGCGGAGAATAAATCCAGCCGATTCTCCTATCTTCTTACCCGGCTGACGGCTACCTGCGGCAGCCTGTTGTGGCAGGTGGTGTTGGAGATGCGTCAAAGCCGGTTCGTACCGGTGGATTATGAGCTGCCCATCGGTCTGCCGGATGAGGAACATCCCGAAGCTGTGGAGCCGCTGCGCCTCACCCTTCCTGACGGAACACAGGTTTATGTCCAGGGACAGGTGGACCGGGTGGATATCCTGGAAAAAGACGGCGTGTCTTATGTCCGGGTGGTGGATTATAAAACCGGTTACAAGGAATTTCGCCTGGCAGAAGTCATGGACGGCATCAATGTACAGATGCTGATCTATCTGATGTCTATCTGGATCAACGGCGGCAGGCGCTACGGGCAGGTGACGCCCGCCGGCGTGCTGTATCTGCCCGCCAAGCTGCCGGTGGTGAAGATTGACCGGGGAGCGGATGAAACGGCCGCAGAGCGAGCGCAGGTAAAGGTAATGCGGATGAACGGCCTCCTGCTGGACAACCCAGAGATCATCCGGGCTATGGAGCTGGACGCCGCTGGTCTGTTTATTCCCGCCCGACTCACTTCGTCAGAGAGCGGAGAGGCAGTGGCCGCTGGCTCCAGCGTGGCGTCCCTGCGGCAGTTCGCTCTTATCAAAGGGCGAATTGAGAAGCTGCTCACAGAAATGGCCGAAACCCTGCGCAGCGGCGATATCGCCGCCCTGCCCGCTCAGAATAACCGCATCGACGCTTGCGCCTGGTGCGATTATAAGGCTGTATGCGGCCATGAAGCGGACGATCCCGTCCGGCGGATCCGGGAGGATGACACCGCCGCCGTGCTGAAGGACCTGCAGGAAGCTGAGGAAACAGCCGCCGCCAACCGGTAGAAAAAGCAAACAGGAAGGAGCCGTATTCCATGGGCGCCAGACAATGGACAACGGAACAAAAGCAATGTATCGACGCCCGGGGCGGAACCGTGCTGGTGTCCGCCGCCGCGGGCAGCGGCAAAACCTCCGTGCTGGTACAGCGGGTTATTGGCCTGATCACCGATCCGGAGCATCCCGTGGATGTGGACCGGCTGCTGGTGGTAACCTTTACCAAGGCCGCCGCCGCTGAAATGAAGCAGCGGCTTTCCGCCGAACTCACTGCGCTTATCGCCAGGAATCCGGAGGATGGGCGGTTGCAGCGGCAGCAGCTTCTGCTGCCCCGGGCCAACTTCAGCACCGTTCACGGCTTCTGCTCCAACCTGCTGAGGGAATACTTTCACCTGCTGGATCTCTCTCCGCAATTTAAAGTGGCAGAAGAAGCAGAAACCACTCTGCTGCAAGAGGAAGCCCTGCAGGAAGTGCTGGAGGAATATTACCGGCAAAAGGATCCTGTGTTTTTGGAACTGGCGGCCCTGCTGGGGTCCGGCCGGGACGACCGCGGCCTGATGCAGACGGTTCGCCGGATTTACGGATTTGTCCAATCCCATCCTTTTCCTGAACAATGGCTGGCGGATAAGGAAGCCGCCTTTGACACCAATCAACCGCTGGAAGAAACCTTCTGGGGACGAATTGTAGTGGAAAATGCTGCCGACACGCTGTCCTATGCGGCCTCTCTTATCCGGAAGGCCAGACGGATTGCCGCGGAGGAAGCCAAAATGGAGGCTGCCTACGGCGGGGTGCTGGAACGGGATGCCGATGCCTTGACCGCCGCTTCGGCGGGAATCGCAGAATGCTCCTGGGACGCCTGCGGCGAGCTGCTGGACACGGCAGCCTCCTTCGGCCGGCTGGGAGTGCTGCGGAAATACGAGGACGAGCCTCGTAAGGAACGGGTGAAAACCCTGCGGGAGGAAGCCCGCAAACGGGTCAAGGAGCTTTCCGGCACCCTATGCGGCACCGAGGCGGAATGCCGGGAGGACATGGCGGTCACGCATCGTTTGGTTTCCGTCCTCTTCGCCCTTGTCCGGCAGTTTGGAGCCCGGTTCGCGGAGAAAAAGAAAAAACGCCGGATGGTGGATTTCAACGATCTGGAACACGGCGCCTTAAGACTGCTGATCCAGCGGGATGAGGACGGCGTCATCCACCGGACGCCACTGGCACTGGAACTGTCTCAGCGGTTCGACGAGGTGCTGGTAGATGAGTATCAGGATACCAACGCCGCCCAGGATGCTCTGTTCAGCGCCCTCTCCCGGGAAGAAACCAATCTGTTTATGGTTGGGGATGTCAAGCAAAGCATCTATGGTTTCCGCCAGGCCATGCCGGATATCTTCATCCGCCGTCGGAACAGCTATCCCCCCTACGATGGAGTGCATTTTCCCGCCTCCATCACCCTAGGGAATAACTTCCGCAGCCGGACGGAGGTCACCGAGGCGGTTAACTTTGTTTTCCGCCAGCTGATGACCCGGGAGGCCGGCGGCATCGACTACGATGACCGGGAAGCCCTGGTTCCCTCCGCCGTCTACCCGGAAAATCCCGGCTGCGCCGCTGAACTGCTGGTAGTGGATTCTTCTCTTAACGACAATGAGGATACCAAAGACGCAGCGGAAGCCCGGGTTATCGCCAAGCGAATCAGGGAAATGATGGCGGCGTTCACCATCACGGACAAGGGAACTGCCCGCCCCGCCCGCTACGGAGATTTCTGCATTCTTCTGCGCAGTAAGGCGGCTCATGCCGCCGCTTATGCGGATGAACTGGGACGATGCGGTATTCCCGCATGGACTGCCGCCGCCGGCGGCTTCTTTGCTGCATCGGAGGTAGCCGCGGCCTTATCCCTTCTGCGGGTGATCGACAATCCTTTGCTGGATATACCGCTGCTGGCGGTACTTTTCTCCCCTCTATACGGCTTTACGCCGGATGAACTGGCCGCCGTCCGCATCCCCGACCGGCGCTGTCCTCTTTTCGCCGCCCTGCGGAATATGAGCCGAAATCCGTCTCCACCGCTGCCCGGCCTGGCGGAAAAATGTGCCGGCTTTCTGCAGGACATGGATCGGTACCGCACCCTGGCGACCACCATGCCCGCCGACCGGCTGCTTCACCGTATTTATGAAGAAAGCGGGATGCTGGCCGTTTTCGGTGTCCGGCCCCATGGCGCACAGCGCACAGCCAACCTCCGGCTGCTGTTGGACTACGCCCGCCGGTTTGAGCAAAACGGCTTCCGGGGCCTCTCCGCTTTCATCCGCTATATCGACCGCTTGGAGCAGCAGCGAATGGATCTGGCTCCCGCTTCCACCGTATCGGAGCATGCGGACGTGGTGCGGATTATGAGCATTCACAACTCCAAAGGGTTGGAATTTCCCGTGGTCTTTTTGGCAGGAACCGGCGGATTGTTCAATCCCGATTCCACCAAAGGAGATCTGCTGCTGCATCCGGAAGCCGGGATTGGCCTGGTTCGGCGGGATCCAGAAACTCTGCGTCAGCATAATACCCTGTCCCGGCAGGCGGTTTCCCTGGCTATTCGAAAAAGCGAACGGGCCGAAGAACTGCGGGTGCTGTATGTCGCCATGACACGGGCTAAGGAAAAGCTGATCATGACCATGTCCGTCAAGGATCCTGCATCCAAACTGAACCGCTTGGCCGCCGCTCTGGGCGAGGGAGAAACCCTTTCCCCCTATCTGGTGCTTTCTTCCCGCAGCATGGGCGACTGGCTGCTGTCCACCGCCCTGCGGCATCCCTCCGGCGACCTACTGCGCAAAATGGCGGACAGCGAGGATCTTTCCCTCTGCTCCGCTGATCACCCCTGGAAAATCGAGGTGCTGCGGGCGCCTTCTCCTGCCGAAGCGAAAAAAGAAACCGAGGTTCTCCCGCCAGCGGATGAAGATCTCTACCAGCTGCTGCTTCGGCGAACGGCCTTTCACTATCCCTTCGCGCCGCTGGGGACGGTACCGGCTAAGCTGGGAGCGTCGGAGGCTGCCCCGGAATCCAACAACGGCGCTTTTACAGCTACCCAGCGTCCAGCTTTTCTGGGACATACCGGCCTGACGCCGGCAGAGCGGGGCACCGCTCTGCACACCTTCATGCAGTTCGCTTCCTTCACAGCGGCGGCGGCTGATCCCCAGGCGGAGGTGCAGCGGCTGGTGGAACGGAAATTTCTCACCCCTCAGCAGGGGGAAAGCATTCCCCTGGATAAGGTAACCCGCTTCTTCCGCAGCCGGCTGTACCAACGTATGCAGGCCGCCGACCGCTGTATGCGGGAATATCCCATCACCATCGATATCCCCGCAGCCCTGTTTCTGCCGGAAGATCCGCTGCCTGCAGATTCCCCTGAGGAATCCGTGGTGATCCAGGGCATCGCCGACTGCGTCTTCCAAGAAAAAAACGGCCTTGTAGTGGTGGACTACAAGACCGATCATGTAAAAACGCCGCTGGAATTGGCGGAACGCTACCGGCAGCAGCTGCATATCTACGCCTACGCTCTTCAGCGGATACTGGAACTGCCGGTGCGGCAGTGTATTCTTTATTCCTTCGCTCTTTCCTGCGAGATTCCTCTACCGGTTCCTGACGAACCGCCGCGCTTCGCTTAATCAAACCTGGCCGGACAAGGGATTCACTTCCTGTTTCCGTTTCTCCACCGCCTGTTTCCGGTAAGCCGCCGGCGGCTTACCGGTCAGGGAAGAAAACACCCGAGAAAAATGTTCGGTGGTGGAAAAGCCGCATTGGCGGGCCACGTCCTTGAGAGGAATATCGGTAAACTCTAGCTGCTTTTTGGCAACTTTGATCCGATAGTCCTGCAAATACTCCATCACCGTCAGCCCCATCTGTTCCTTAAAATTTCGGGTAAGGGTGGTATGGTTGGTTCGGCTGGCCTTCTGGATATCCGAGAAGGCCAGCTTTTCCATATAATGAGTTTCCATATAAGCCACCGCCCGCTCTACGTAAGGGCAGACAATCTCTTTGCCGGGATTTTCCGAGAAGGATAGCTTACCATCCAGCAGCAGCCGATAATGGCGTTCCAACATCATCACCATATCGATAAATCCCGCTCTGGTACGGCAGGGCCAGTAGGGATCCTCCATCCTCCGGATGTGGGAACGCATCTCTTCAAAGGCATCCAGGATACGAGGCAGATATTCTCGCAGAATGGGAATGATATAACGATGTTCCAGGAACGGCTCCATCAGAAACATATTGTGCCGCATGGCGATGTCTTCGTAATGCGGAGAACGCATAAAGGCAAACGTCATATTACGGTTAAGGAAGGACGGATGAAAATACACCGACCGCGCCTTCATCTTTTTCTGCTCCAGCAGTTCCGGCGAATACTCCTCGCTGAAAGCCACAAAGCAGGGCGCAACAGCAGTAATCTCCCGCTCTCCCACCTGGAAACGCGCCATGCCTTCGGTGACAATCAGCAGCAGAAACATCCGGTCTAGGATTTCCAGTTCTCGGCAGTTATCCTTTTCCACACAGATAATCGGGACGAAAAAATTTCGCTCCTCGGTGCTCCATATCACCGGCTCCATTGTCATTCCTCCTCTTTCCCCAACTATAAGTATACGAATGCCGGAAAGAAAAAGCAATATAAAAGCAGGAAAACGACCCCATTCTGTGCTTGGCTTTCCCTCTTTTTTTGCCACCCTATCTGCACAAAAGCTGCGGCTGTTCAGGATGAACAGCCGCAGCTTTATCTTTTTCTATTCAATGTCTGCTGAATTGGACAGCAAATATCATTTCACCGAGGAC
>ENA-UOJE01000494-UOJE01000494.1-human-gut-metagenome-genome-assembly--contig:-C23-NODE-494-length-44671-cov-9.583961_pt1 | contig 44671 bp, 31 predicted proteins | sample MGYA00242341_ERZ723888 | MGnify/ENA metagenome assembly ERZ723888 | reverse complement strand
CTTCACATTCAGGGTCAGCTTGCAGGTGCCCTGCTGGGGAGCGCACCAGCCCACACCATGGGATAGGCCAGAAATATCGGAAATCTGGGTGGATTTGACCCATTTGCCCTCCTCGGGAATCGGTGCGGGGCCGTGGTGTGGGCCTTTTTTCACAACGCACATTTTTTCGACTTCGTGGGTATAATTCATGTTCGTTCTCCTTTCGGTTTGTACGATACACTTTGCAGACGCTCCATTTATTATAGCGAAATCCTGTCTGTTGCGCAAGAGGCCGAATGCGAGTTGCAAAAAAATTAACAAAGAGATGTCCGGCGACTTTTGTCCAAATTGGATAAATGTCTGTTAGGGATCCTTTCCTTAAGTTTTTTTGAAAAAGCGGTGAGGCCCCTTCCAATGGAAAGATTTCCTTGCTATACTCATACTCGTGCTGCGGCGCAGCAGCAATGAACATGGGAAGGAGGGAGACATTGGTGATATCGGTTGGGGACGGCTGGCGGGACAGCCTGAAACGAAACCTATTTTGGCTGGCGCTGGCTTTTGTGTTGCTGAGCATCGGCTCCATGTGTTCCTTTTTTTATCCTTATCAGAATCGAGTGGATCAGAACTGTTTCTTCACGGTGGGGAAGGGAATGATGACCGGCTGGGTACCCTACCGGGATCTCTTTGAGCAGAAAGGACCGCTGCTGTATTTTCTCCACGGTCTGGGCTATCTGATATCGCCGGATTCCTTTTTCGGCGTCTTCCTGCTGGAAGTGGCCTTTATGACCGTTTGGTTTATTTATCTGTATAAAATTGCCCGGTTGTATATCGAGCCGCAGCCGGCTGCTCTGCTGGTGTTGGCGGCGGGAGTGTTCACTGTGGCCGCCAATTGTTTCCTGCGTGGAGACAACGCGGAAGAGCTCTGCCTTCCGTTGCTGACGGCGGCGCTCTATCGTCTTTTGCTCTTTGCCCGGCGCAACGACGGCCGGATGGCTCCGGGGATTCTGTTTCTCCACGGCTTTTTGGCGGGCTGTGTGCTGTGGATCAAATACAGCATGCTGGGCTTTTGGATCGCCTGGATCATCATGGTGTTTCTGTCGGTTTGGAACCGCCGGCCTCACAAGGAGGCGGTGAAGGCTTTCTTGATTTTTGCGGCAGGGGGAATGGCCGCCACTCTGCCCTGGGTTCTTTATTTTGGCTGGCACCATGCTGTTGGAGATTGGCTGTATGCCTATTTCTACTCCAATATATTTCTTTATGCCAAGGACAGCAGCCTCCTGGGAAAATATCTCCATTATTTGTGCTTCACTGTGATGAATACCGCCCTGGATCCGCTGATGATGTCGCTCATCGCTTTGGGACTGTGGCATTTTCTGCGTTCGGATCGCTTCACGCTGCAGGAGCGGTTCGCCGTGCTGTTTCCGTTTATCGCTCTGTACGCTGGCTGCTATATCGGCGGCGTATTTTATGATTATTACATGCTGATTCTCACACCTTACTGTTTGTTTGGCTTGCTGTTCTTGTGGGAGCGGTTTGGAGAAAAAGTACGGATTTGGCACCTGCGTTGGGGCAGAAAGGCCCCTGCCACAATCCTGGCTGCGGCGCTGGTGATCACCATTGTCGGGGGGAACTGTCTGCTTTTCTATGGAAAGAGACGGGAGGAGTATCCGCAGTATCAGTTCGCGCAGATTATGAAGGAGACGCCGGACGCCACGCTGCTGAATTACGGCTTTCTGGATGGTGGGTTTTATCTCGCTGCAGGGGTGATGCCGACCACCAAGTATTTCTGTGAATTGAATATTCCGCCGGAGAAGTTTCCGGAGATGCCCCAAACCCATCAGAGGATGGTGGAGAACGGGGAGACGGATTATGTGGTGGCCCGGCTGGGAATCAAGGAAAGCAGCGGCGATGTGCCGTGCGCAGCGCTGTATGAGAATTATGCAGTTGTAGCGGAGGGGACCAATATTCGGGACCGCTATCGCTATATACTATTCAAGCGGAAGGACCTGCTTTGAGAGAGATTTACGATAAAAGAAGAGGGTAGAAAATACTTTTGGAGGGGCATCGCTATGGTCCTGGAGGTACTGACAGAATCCTTCTCCGTCTGCCATTTGGACGGCCCGATTTCTTTGCCTGCCGACGGATTGTTCTTTCTGGGAAGAACAGATCGGGAATGGTCTCTGGTCTGTCCCAGTTTCGCTGTTCCGGCGGATTGTCTCATGCATGAGGACGACTGGCGGGCCTTCCGTATAGCCGAGACGCTGGATTTCTCCTTGGTAGGAATACTGGCCGGTATCTTGAAGGTGTTGGAGCAGGAAGGGATCAGCGTCTTTGTTCAGTCCACCTACTGTACAGACTATGTGCTGGTGAGGACAGAGAAGCTGGCGGATGCCCTAAATGCTCTGGAGAAAGCAGGATACCGTATTCAATTTTAGCAGTGAATTTTTTTCACAGGTTAGCAAAAAAACAGAGAATATTATCCGGACTGCTGCCGTCTGCCTTTTGTAGCGGCTGGTGTGGGTAAAAAATAGTTGAATTCTTCTGCCATATAGACAAAGGACTCGACCTCTCATAGAAGTGTATAAAGCAGACGGCTTTGTGCCGTCTGCTTTCTTTTATAGTGCGGCTGAGAGCAGGATTTGCTTGAGCAAGCAGAATGCATATTGCACAAAGAAACGGATTTTCCATCCATAATTATAATTTTATCAATATTAAAAATAATTAACTCATCTAGAAATGGCCTTGTTTGCTATTTTACGATAAAAGGTTAAATAATGCGTATTAAAAATAAAATATATAGATATATTGACAACAAATTTCAAAAGTGTTATTCTATCAATAGTTGATAAAACTGCAGCGGCAAATATCGAAAGAGGTGGGAACAATATGCGAAGATTAAAAATCGGCTTGGTGGGGACCAGCCAGCTCAGTTTCCCGGGCGATAAGACGGCGGTGTTTGAAAAATCCATCCGGGACCTGGAAAAGTTGGCCGAAGAGTTGGCGTTCGATCTGGTTCCTTATACGGAAAACGTTATTGTGGAAGAGGATGCCCGGCGAGCAGCAGCCTTTTTTGAAGAACAAAAAATCGATTTTTTGCTTATACAAAATACATCTTATTCCGCCGGCTTCCTGTCCCTGGTATTCGCCAAAATGAAGAATGTGAGGCTGGGGCTGTGGGCTATCCGAGAGGGGGCCAGCGACGGAGTGGTTCCCTTCAATTCTCTGTGCAGCATCAATATGCATCAAAGCATTATTTACCACTATTTAAAGGCGAACCGCGTCAAGGTGAAGTGGTTTTACGGCGGTGCGGATGAAGCGCCCTTTATCCGCAGGCTGAAGGTGACGGTACGAGCTTTACAGGCAATCAAGAACCTGCAAAGTTCCAGGGTGGCGCTGGTAGGGGGCATCGCTCCTGGTTTTAACGATCTGTACAATGACGAACGGCAGTTTTTGCATCTGTTTGACGGCATGAGTTACAACCGCCTGCATGAATATGACGAACTCAAGGCCATGGCTATGGCGGTGCCCGAAAAAGAGGCGGAGAAAGCGGCTCGCCAGATCGCATCCTGTGCCTGCGGTGCAGACGGCCACGCCAAGGAGCATCTGCTTCTCAGCGCACGGTTTTATCTGGCCTATAAAAGATTCATTGAGGAAAATCGCTATGACGCAGTAGCGGTGAGTTGCTGGCCCAAGTTTCAGAACGATTTTCGGTATTCAGTATGCTCGGTGGTGGCGCAGCTCAATGACGACGGCATTCCGGTAGGCTGCGAGGGAGATATTCTTAGTACCGTCTGCATGTTGGCATTGAAATACATAGCCGGAGACAACACGGCGCTAATGGATTTGTCGGCCTTCGATGATACGGACGAAACGGTGCTGATGTGGCACTGTGGACCGGCCAGCAGCCGGTTCGGTAAAAAGTACCAGCTGGGGGCCAATTACACCGGTATGCCTCATGTAAAGGGTGAACCGCCTGTGGGCTGCGGCGTGGTAAGGGATATGGTATTCGACGAGATGCCGGTCACCGTGTTTCGCCTGACAGGAGAATGCAATAAATACATGCTGATGAGCGGCCGTTTTATTGGCAGCGAAAAAAAGAGCTTCACTGGCAGCCGCGGCTGGCTGGGCGACGTCAGAATGAACGGCGAGTCTATCGGCGTACTGGATCTGGTCAATACGGTGCAGGTCAATGGCTTCCAGCATCACTATCCCATGGTGCCGGGCTGCCTCGAAAGCGAGATTAAGGAGTTTGCCGCCTGGCTGGGCCTGCGTCCATTGGAAAAGGTGCCCTACGCCGACCATCTGCAGATAATCGACTGACCCGGAATCATAGAAAGAAGGTAAATACAACATGAATGCGATTACCATTACGGAGATGATGGACCGGGCCTCGCGGCTGAAGGCTCAGGGGGAGCGATTTACCCTTATGGGAATCGGTCCTATGTCCCAGGTGTGCATAGAAGGGGCGATGGAGGCGGCGAAGGAGCGGGATTTCCCCCTGATGCTCATCGCCAGCCGCAATCAGGTGGACAGCGACTCCTTCGGGCACGGATATGTTTGCGGTTGGGATCAGCAGCGGTTTGTGGCGGATACCATGGCCGTGGCTCAGCGTATCGGCTTCGACGGGCTGGCTTATTTCTGCCGGGATCACGGCGGCCCCTGGCAGCGGGATGAGGAACGCCGCGCCAAACTGGAGACGGAAAAGGCCATGGAGCTGGGGGTGCGCTCTTATGTGGACGATATGCGCGCGGGCTTTCACCTGCTGCATGTGGACCCCACCAAGGATCCGCATATTCAGGGAACTGTGCCGCTGGATCTGGTGCTGGACCGCACGATATGGCTGATCCAGGAGCTGGAAGCGCGGCGGTTGGCGGAGGGACTGGCTCCCGTGGCGTACGAAGTGGGAACGGAAGAAACCAATGGCGGACTCACCTCCGAGGAGGCTTTTCAGAGCTTTATTACCGAACTGCTACATAGATTGACAGAAAAAGGGCTTCCGGCGCCGGTGTTTATCGTCGGCCAGACCGGAACACTGACCCGACTGACGGAAAACGTGGGGCATTTCAACTTTGCCTCTGCCAAACGGCTGTCCGCCATCGCTGCGGATTTGGGTGTGGGAATCAAACAGCACAATTCCGATTATCTGCGGGATGCTCTGCTGCTGGATCATCCTTATCTTGGGTTGACGGCGGCCAACATCGCGCCGGAATTCGGTGTGGTGGAAACCAGGGCTTATCTGGAACTGGCGGAGTTGGAACAAATCGAGTTCGGCGACGGCGCTTCCCGGCTGCGGCAGGTAATGACCCGGGAAGCGGTGCTGTGCGAACGGTGGAGAAAATGGATGTTTACGCCAGAGGAGCAGAACATGGATGTGGAAACCGCCATTGCGGATGAAAAAATGGCGGCTCTGATCACCGATATCTGTGGGCATTATACTTTTGAAGCGCCGGCGGTCAAGGAGCAGCTGCAAATAATGGAGGAAAATCTTCGAAAACGATATGTGGACAGCCACGCTTATGCGGTGAAGAAGGTGCGGGATGCCATCGAACGCTACGCCTTTTTGTTCCGTCTTTACGGGCTGACCGGAAAGCTGCTGGCGCTATGAATTCCCCTGCCTATGCCGCCGTGGATATCGGCGGAACCAAAGTATCGGTCGCTTTGTTCGATCAGAAGTTGCAGCTGCTGTCGTCGGACACATTTCCCACTGCCGGATTCCACTGCGGGAGTTTGGCGACCGAGTGCCACAAGCGGGCGCTCCAGCAGTGCGAGGCGCTGGGCGCATCCTATGATTGTATCCATGCCGTGGGGGTCGCCAGTCCCGGTCCCCTGGATCTGAAAACCGGCACCATTCTCCATATCCCCACCCTGCAATGGCGGGACGAACCCCTTAAGCAGTATTTTGAGGATCGTTTCAAACGGAGGGTGACGGTGGAGAACGATACCAATGCCGCCGCTTTGGGAGAATATCGCTTTGGCGCGGGTCAGGGCTATTCCTCGGTGGTATACATCACCGTCAGCACAGGAATCGGCTGCGGCATCGTTTTGGGAGGCCGGATTTACGACGGCGCGGCGGATGCTGCCGGCGAACTGGGACATATGAAGGTGATACGAGGCGGCCGTCCCTGCGGTTGCGGCGGCAAAGGTTGTCTGGAGGCTCACGCCTCCGGCCGTTCCATAGGCGAGATCGCCTCCGAGCGTAGGGGAAAGTTCACCGATGCTCGGGAGACTTTTCGGCTGGCCCGGGAGGGTGATCTGGAAATGCTGGAGATTATCGACCAAGCGGCCGAAGCTATCGGCTACGCCATTTCGGTTCTGTACCAGATCCTGGATCCCGGAGTGGTGATCATGGGGGGGAGCGTGACGAGGGATTTCGATTTCTTCGGCCCCAGAATCATCAGTGCCGCTGAAGAGTATATTCAGCCTCATCCCCTACGTCAAATCCGCATTGTGAAAAGCGGATTTGACGGCCAGCAGGTGCTGATGGGCGCCGCCTGTCTGGCGGCGGAAACGGAAGGGAGGCGAATCCATGACTTCCCGAGAGCGCGTTTTAGCCGCAGCCCGGCGGCAGCAGCCGGACCGGGTGCCCTGTGACATCGGTTTTGGCTTTTCTTATCCTGTACTGATGGATTTCCGCTCCCGTACCGGATGCGAATGGCCGGAGGATTATTTTCACACGGATATCCGCAATATCGGCTTTCTGCCCAGCCGTTTCCCTGGAGATTACAGTAAGTATTACGAGGGACGGGTACCGGCGGAGCGCACGACGATAGACGAATGGGGTATCGCCCATGTGAAAAGCGGACAGACGGATCTGCCTTTTGATCATACGGTTTCCCCGCTGGCCGGGGAGGATACCCCGCTTAACGCTATCCTCGACTATCCGCTGCCGGATTTGGATGCGGCTTACCGCTACGCGGAGCTGTCCGCCGCGGTGGAGGGGGTCCATCGGAAAGGACTGGCGGCTCTGGCGCCATTAGCTACCTCTCTCTTCGAGGTGGCATGGCAGTTAAGAGGACTGGAGGATTTCATGGCGGATCTGCTGCTGAATCCGGAAAAATGCGAGGGTCTGCTGGATCGCATCCTTGCTATCCGTTTGGAGCAGATCGCGTATTATGCGCGGGCCGGTGCGGATGTCATCCAGCTGGGAGACGATATAGCCGACCAGCGGGGAATGATGATGGCGCTGCCTACCTGGAGGCAAATCCTGAAACCCAAGCTGGCGAGAATGGTGGAACAGGCGAAGCGGTGCAACCCGGAATGCGTGGTGTTCTATCACAGCGACGGCAATGTAACCGATGTGCTGCCGGATCTGGTGGAAATCGGGGTGGATATCCTGAATCCGGTACAGCCGGAATGCCTGGATCCGGCCGTGGTAAAAAGTCGTTATGGCAGGGAACTGTGCCTCTGGGGCACCATCGGGGTGCAGAGCACGCTGCCCTTCGGCACGCCGGCGGAGGTGCGCCGCACGGTGAAGGAGCGCATCGAAACGTGCGGTGAGGGCGGAGGTCTGATCCTGAGTCCCGCCCACATGATTGAGCCGGAGGTACCGTGGGAGAACGTGACAGCCTTATATGAGGCAGTGGGTGAATATGGCTGGTATTCTTGAATACCCGTTTCGGCAGATGCAGCAGACGGTTTGGCAAAAACCGATCAAATAAAAAGCGATGAGAAAGGAAGATGAGCATGAATCGGCTGAGCAAGAGAATCCTATCCTGCGCGGCAGCGGGCCTGATTGCGATTCCCCTGGCCTTGTTTCAGACTGGCTGCAATCCCACCACCACCGAGAGCAAAACCACTTCCGATGTGATGGGGTCGGTTGTCCGAAAATATGTCTGGTACCAAAACATTCCTGCGGGGGAAAAGGCGGCGGACGAATATTTTGAAAAGGAAACCGGTGCCAAGGTGGAACGGGTCATGGTGTCTTGGGACAACATCGATCTGAAATTCACTCTGGATATATCGGCGGATACGGCGGTGGATGTGGTTTATCTGACGGAAGAGAAATTTCCCACCTATCCCATCAAAGGCATCGTGCAGCCTTTGGATGGACTGCTGCCTGCGGACGATCCTCTGTGGAAAAGCAATGCCATGGGAATCTATGCTTTCGGCGGTAAGCACTACGGCATCGCCACCGGCATCTCTCCTCTGCTGCTGTATTACAACAAAACCATGTTTGAGGAAAACGACGTCAAAACGCCCAAGGAATATGCAGCGGAAGATAACTGGAATTGGGATACCTTCGCCGAAGTTGCGAAAAAACTGACCGTCACCGGGGCCGACGGCACCGTGCAGAAATACGGCTGGTCCACCTGGCGGTTCGATGCTTTGATGCTTTCCAACGCCGGCAGCTTTGTGGATTTCAAACCCAATGGATCCATGGAAGTGGCGCTGGACAGCCCCAAAACCATGAAGGCTCTGCAGTTTATGCAGGATGCCGCCTTCACCGACAAGTGGATGAATCCCACCGGCAACTTCACATGGTATAACGATTGGATTAACGGCAATGTAGCCATGACCTGCGAAGCCGCATTCCTGTTCTGGAACGGTCAGTTCGATAATTTGAAGTTCGAGTATGACATTGCACCGCTTCCCTGGGGGCCCGATAATACCGACAAGATCTATCCGGGGCGGGCGGATGCCAGCGGCGTCTGTTCCAAGGCGAGAAATCCTCAGGGTGCCATCGAGTATATCCGCAAAACCATCGAATACAACAAGCTCCATGAAAATGATAGCGACGCCAAAAAATCCATGACCGAGGAACAATTCAATCTGAACAAAACCCTGGGGGAAGGAAAGCTGGCCGCTTCCTTGTATCAGGGTATCGGTGATCTGAAATCCAAGCAGTTTGGTCTGTGGGATGCCATTTTGTCCAAGGGTACGCCGGTGGCCACCTCCGTTGCCACTGAAAAGCCGGCTTGGGAAGCGGAGATTGAGACCTGTCTGGCGGACAACAAGCTGCCGGAGGTTAAGCCCTTTACCCAGCCTCCCAAATTAGATTTTGAAAGTGACGAGACGGCCTCTTATCTGGATATCCGCACAGGCGACGAGGTTGGCATAAAAGCGGCTGAGGTGACGGATCAAGAGGCTATCGAGGGCAAATCACTGCTGGTGACCTGTGATCCGGAGGCGGCGGACGGCTCTCTGGTGTTTATCACCAAGACGGATAAGCTGGAACTGCCGGCCTATCACACCTACAAGATCAGCTTTGATTACAAGCTGCTGGATGATTTCGACGAATACGGCGCCCTGTCCTTCTGTCTGCGTCCGGCGGATGATCCCTTCGGCGGAGCCAATGTGGGCTGGACGGAGATCACCGACGGGCTCAAGGCGGGCAGTACCGGCACCTTGTCCGGGGAGTTCGTCTCTGCCACAGAAACCGATGGGCTCAGCGTAGTCTGCATCGCTCAGGGAGGCGGACGCATCGTTATCGATAACCTGACAATAACCGAGTAATCTCTGGTAACCCGATCTGCGAGAGAAGCGAACCGCCGGGCCGGCAGCCCCGGCCCGGCGGTCCTCTCCCTGCCCCAGCATCCCCAAACGATGGAAGGCCCAAAGACAATGCCCGGAAAGGATTGGTTTTGCATGAAAAGACGCGTATGTTCTGTTTTGGTGTGCTGCCTTTTCTCTCTGACGATCTGTACGGCACCCGCGGCAGGTGCAGCACAGCAAAATGGAACACAACCGGGTGGGGAGGAAGCTTTCCGTCCAGCGGCAGGCAGCGAGTCCCAGTATCAGAATTATCTCACGGCCAACGCCAATGTGAAAGCAGCGTCCGGCAGCCTCACGCTGAAGGCGGAAGAGGCGGTTTTATCCGACGGAGCCGTGTTGGACGGCGACGCGGCAGAGTTCCCGGAAAGCAGCGTCGGAGAGTGGACCATCGTCAGCCCCGAGGATGCGCTATATAACCTGCGCATTGATTATTATCCGCTGACCGGCAGATTGACAGATATTGAATTGGCCTTGGAAATCGACGGTGAGTCTCCTTTTGACGAAGCGGAAAAGCTGAATGTCAGCCGAGCCTGGAAACTGGATGGCGATATCGAACGGGACAACAACGACAATGATATCCGTCCCGGACAGGTGGAGGCTCCCGAATGGATGAGTGAATACGCCGCTGACAAAAACGGCTACGTCACCCGGGTTTTCGCTTTCCGCTTGACAGAAGGGACGCATACCGTGCGCATACGGCTTACCCGGGACACCTTTGCTCTGCGGAGCCTGACCTTTGAGACCAAGCCTACCCTTCCCTCTTATGAGGAATCCCTGGCGGAGCATCCGGATGCGACGGTGATAGGGGAATACAAATTTAAACAGCAGGCGGAGGATATGTACCGTACCTCCCACTCCATGATCTACGCCAATGACGACCGGGGCAATCCCGCCGTGGAGCCCAGCGATCCCAGCAAAATCCGGCTGAACAGCATCGGAGCGGTCAACTGGGACAAGGGCGGCCAATGGGTGGCTTGGCAGGTGGAGGTGGAGGAGCCGGGTTTCTATCAGCTTCACATTAAATACCGGCAGAACGCCGTCCGGGGCTTTTCCACCTCCCGCAGGCTGCTGATTAACGGTCGGGTTCCTTTTGAGGAAATGGACCGAATTGATTTTCCTTATACCAGCGGCCAGAACTGGACGAATATGACCCTGGCGAACGAGGAGGGAGAACCGTATCTCTTCTATCTGGAGAAGGGTATGACCATAGCGCTGGAGGTGGTATCCTCCGAGACCGGTGAACTGCTCCGGGAGGTTAACGACGTAATTTACCGTCTCAACGATTTGTATCGGCAGATTATCATGATCACCGGTACCACGCCGGATAGCCTGCGGGATTATTATCTGGACAAGGAAATTCCGCAACTGATTCCTACCCTGCAGGAGCAGTCAGACCGCATCCAGGCCCTCATGGCGGATTTCGGCAGGGCGTCCACCGATGCCGGCGGCTCCCAGGTCAGTTTTATGAAGGAAGTTGTCGCTCAGCTGAACAGCTTTATAAAAAAGCCAGAAACCATTCAGACGCGGCTCCAGCAGTTCCAGAGCAATATAAGCTCTCTGGCCGATTTAAATCTATCCCTGAAAAATCAGCCGCTGCAGCTGGATTATCTCACCATCACCGGAAGTGTTTATGAAAAGGATCGGGAAAACGCCGGATTTTTTGAAACGCTGTCCTACCGCTTTATGGCTTTTATCTCCTCCTTTTTTGAGGATTACAACGCGGTGGGCAATACCTATCAGGCCAGCGAGGATCAAAAGCCCATCGACGTTTGGGTAAGCGCCAATGATCTGGCCACCAGCGGCTATGCCTCCGGACGGGATCAGATGTCGGTCATCAAACGGCTGATCGACGATCAGTTCGTCCCCCAAACCGGCCTTTTGGTCAATCTCCGCCTGGTGGACAGCTCATCCACTTTGACCCAGGCCATCCTGGCCAAGCAGGGGCCGGACTGCGCGCTGATCGTCCCCTCTCAGACGCCGATCAATTTAGCCATGCGGGATGCGTTGGTGGAGCTCTCCTCTCTGGAAGGCTTTCAGGAAACCCGCGGCTGGTTCTATGATTCCGCCTTTATCCCCTATATCTTCCAGGATGGCGTATACGCTATGCCGGAGACGCAGGTGTTCTGGATGATATTTTACCGTAAAGACATCCTGGCGGGGATGGGGCTGGAGCCGCCGGATACCTGGGAAGATTTTTACAAGGCCGTTAGCGTAATCATGAAAAACAACATGCAGATCGGCGTACCGGAAAACCAGCAGATTTTTGAGACGCTGCTGATGCAGAACGGCGCTCAGATGTACAATGCGGATTTCACGGCCACGGCGCTGGATTCTCAAAACGCCATCAATGCCTTTACCGAATGGACCAGCCTGTACACCAACTACAGCTTTCCCATGGAATTCGATGCTTTCAGCCGTTTCCGCACGGGGGAGATGCCCATGATGCTGATGCCCTATTCCTTTTATAACCAACTGACGGTGGGGGCGCCGGAGATCGCCAACATGTGGGGGATGCTTCCCATGCCCGCCCGGGAGGTGGATGGGGAAATGTCCCGAATCTCCAGTTCCGCAGGCACCGGGTCTATTATCCTGCGGGATGCGGAAAATGTGGAGGACTGTTTCCGATTCGTCAAATGGTGGACCGGACCGGAAGTGCAGGCGGCCTTTGGTACGGAGATCGAGGCGGTGCTGGGGCCGGCGGCCCGCTATAACGCCGCCAATGTGGAGGCATTCCGCCGCCTGCCTTGGAGCGCGTCGGAACAGGCGGTGATTTTGGAACAGTGGGAGGATGTTTCCGCTGTACACAATGTCCCCGGAAACTATTACGTTTCCCGCTGCCTCACCAATGCTTTCCGCCGGGCAGCCATGTATTACGACAGTCCCCGGGAAACGCTGCTGAAATATAACCGGCAGATCAATGGGGAGATCACCCGCAAGCGGGAGGAACTGGGGCTCAGCTGATTCCCCGCCGGCGGACGGCGGGATGAACGAACACAGAAAGGCATGGTTGTATGGATATCACACTGAAAAGAAACTCCCGGCTCCGCGGCAGGGAAAAGCGAAAAGGGTTTCGCGGTTCCCTGCGCAAAAACGGTGTCAGCTATCTGATGCTGCTGCCCTACGCGCTGATCTTTTTCGTGTTCATTATTCTGCCGGTGCTGGCTTCCATCGCCCTGAGCTTCACCAATTTCAACATGCTGCAGATGCCCTCCTTCGCCGGCATATCCAATTATATCCGCTTGCTGGTGGACGACGATGTTTTCACTGTGGCGGTGACCAACACCCTGATTTTCGCGGTGGTCACCGGTCCGATTGGGTATCTGCTGAGTTTTGTGCTGGCCTGGTTTATCAACGAGCTGCGGCCGGGGCTGCGCTCCATCGTCACATTGATATTCTACGCACCCTCTCTGGCGGGAAACGTCTTCTTTATCTGGAAATTTATCTTCTCCGGCGATGTGTACGGCGTGGTGAACAGCTTTCTCATGAGCCTGGGGATTATCAACGAGCCGGTGCGCTGGCTGGCAGACCCCCAATACGGCCTGGGCGTCATGATCGTGGTGCTGCTGTGGATGAGCGCCGGGACCGGCTTTCTGACCTTCATTGCCGGACTGCAAGCAATGGATCATGAATTGTTCGAGGCGGGAGCCATCGATGGTATACGCAACCGCTTTCAGGAGCTGTGGTATATCACCCTTCCGCAGATGAAGCCTCAGCTGCTGCTGGGGGCGGTATTCACCATCTCCTCCGCCTTTGCGGTGGGATATCAGTGTTCGGCTCTGACCGGCTTTCCCAGCACGGATTATTCCACCCATACGGTGCTGCTGCACATCCTGGATTATTCCATGACCCGATTTGAGATGGGCTATGCCAGCGCCATCCAGGTGGTGCTGTTCTTGGCCATGCTGGCGGTATGGTATCTGACAAACAAATTCCTGAGCAACTGGGGAACCGACTAAGCGGAAGGAGGTACCGGATTCCGATGAGGACCAAAAAAGTCAACCGGAGCATCGGCGGCAATATTCTGGTGTTTCTGCTTCTGCTTATTTGCGGGGCGTTTATGGTTCTGCCGCTTTATCTGACAGTGGTGAACGCCTTTAAGCCTCTGAGCGAACTCTTTATATTCCCGCCTCGTTTTTATGTGGTGAACCCGACGATGGACAATTTTTCCGACATGATGACCCTGATTCAGGCGATGCGGGTTCCCTTTGAGCGGTATCTGTTCAACAGCGTGTTCATTACGGTGGCAGGCACGGTGATATATATTCTGCTGGCTTCGGTAGCGGCCTACCCGTTGGCCAAGCATCGCTTCCGGGGCAAGACGCTGTTTGTCAACCTGGTGATCTGGGCCATGCTGTTTCGGCCGGAAGTGCTGGCGATTCCCCAGTATATTATAATCGCCAATCTCAACTGGCTCAACAGTTATCTGGCGGTGATTGTGCCGGCCCTGGCCTCATCCATGGGCGTGTTCCTGATGCGCCAGTTTATGGAAGCCTTTATCCCCAACTCCTTGCTGGAGGCCGCTAAAATTGACGGTGCGGGAGAATGGCGGATATTGCGCAGCATTGTGATGCCCATGGTGAAGCCCGCCTGGCTCACCCTGGCGATCTTCACCTTTCAGTCGCTGTGGAATCAGACCGGTTCCACCTTTATTTACAACGAGGAAATGAAGGTGCTGCCCACCGCACTGGGACAGATCTCTTCCGGCGGCATCGCACGGGCGGGAGTGTCCTCGGCTGTGGCGCTCTTCCTCCTGATCCCTCCAGTGGTGCTTTTCCTCTTCAGCCAAAAGTCGGTGATCGAAACCATGTCTCATTCGGGTATCAAATAAACGCTTGTTAAGGGGCGAGAAAGTGGTGGCCTGGGAATGACAAAACGATGGAGAAAGGCGGTCCGCAGCCTGCTTCTGCTGGCGCTGTCCGCTCTGCTGGCAACCTTCGCCGCAGCGGCGGAGCTGATGCCTTACGATGGGTATACATACGATTTTTGGGGAGATTCGATTCCCTCGCTGGCGGGCTATATGCCGGGCCGGATATACAGCGGCGGTGATATGGGCTGCGGCGATATCACCGGCGGCGAAGATTTGTTTGTTTACGGTGACCGACTCTATCTCTTGGACAGCGGCAGCAAATCGGTGCTGATTCTGGATGAAAACTACCGGCTGGCCGGACGGATCGAGCACTTCCTCTATGAGGATGGCAGCGAGTATCTGCTGCAGGACCCCAAGGGTCTATATATCCGGGATGACCGGCTGTATATCGCTGATAAGGGCTCCGCCTCCGGGAATCAGTCCGCCGGCTTGGGGGATCCCGCCGCTGCCGGACGGGTGATCCGCTGTACGCTGGAGGGGAAAATCGACCGGGAATACACCCGGCCGGACACAGCGCTGCTGGACGGCACCGCCTTGTTCAAGCCCGTTAAGGTGGTGGCGGACGCTGTGGGCAACTGCTATGTGCTGTGCGAGGATCTGTACCAGGGACTGGTGAATTACGATAAGGACGGGGATTTTACCGCCTTCTTCGGTGGTAACCAGGTGCAGCTGAGTTCCAACCAGTTGATGGCTTATTTCTGGAAAAAGTTTCTTACCAGGGAGCAGGCCCAGAAGATGATCCGATTCCTTCCGGTGGAATATACCAACGCGTTCATTGTGGGAGATTTTATTTATACGGTTACCAAAACCAACACCAACTCCGTGGATGAGATCCAGAAGCTCAACCCCATCGGCAGAAACGTGTTGCATTTTTCGGAAACAGATGCCGCCTATCCTAAAAATAACTTCGGAGATGTGGAAACCGCCTATTTCAAGCAAACCCTTTACGACAGTCAGTTGGTGGATATTCATGTGGACGAGGACGATCTGATCACGGTACTGGATTTTGAACGTGGACGGCTGTTCCAATATGACCAGGAATGCAACATTGTGGCGGTGTTCGGCAGCAAGGGCAGTCAAAAGGGCAATTTTCTCAACCCTACGGCGGTGGAAAAATTCGCCGGAAGCTATGTAGTGCTGGATAAAGCCAAACGATGTCTCACCACCTTTCAGGAAACGGAGTACATGCAACACGTCCGCCAGGGTATCCGGTATTACCAAAAAAATCTCAACACCGAAAGTCTGGAAGAAGTGATCGAGCCGTGGGAAAAGGTGTTGAGCCTCAATAGCGGCTACCGGCTGGCCTATCTCAACATTGGCCGGGCGCTGAGTCAGCAGGGCCGTTATGAGGAAGCGCTGGAATATTTCAAGCTGGCGCAGAACCGCGAAGAATACTCCCAGGCATTCCGACAGGTGCGCACCCAGTTTGTCAAACGGACCTTTGTTTGGATTCTGTTGGGCGCTGCCGCGTTTCTGGGGCTGCTGATCTGGACTGTGCGGTTTGTCAAGCGGAAGCTAGGATTTGAGAGCAAAAGAACTAAGATGATCTACCACTAGGGGGTGGGAGAATGGCAAGCACTCTGGAAATCGCAAGACTGGTTATCCGCAAATGCAGGCGGGCCGATTATGCGGCGCTGTCCCCAAAAAACTGGGACATCCGGAAAATCGCTTATCCGTTTTACTTCATGTTCCATCCCGTTGAAGCGGGCTATGAGATCAAGTATAAGCGTAAGGGTTCGGTACTGCTCGCCAACATCATCGCCCTGCTGTTTTTCTTTGTGACACTGGTGAACAAAGCATCTACAGGTTTTATTTTTAACCTGTCCCGGCCGGAATCTCTCAACTCCTGGCTGGTATTAGGGCAAACGGTGGCATTGCTGATTCTCTGGGCGGTGGCCAACTGGGCCTTATGCACCCTGATGGACGGGGAAGGCTGGTTTCGTGAAATCTGGATTTTCACCTGTTACGCCATGCTGCCCGCCGTGCTGTTGACCCTGCCGGTGGTGCTCCTGTCCAACGTGCTGGTGCTGGAGGAGCAGGCGTTTCTCCTGATTTTCCGTATGGTGATTAATGGCTGGTGCCTGATCCTGCTGCTTTTCAGCGTGATGATTGCCCAGCAGTACACGCTGAAAAAGACCATCCTGTCCATGCTGCTGACCGTGGTGGGAGTGGCGGCGATCATCTTCCTTCTGGTGCTGCTGTTCAGCCTGTTCCAGCAGTTTTACACCTTTCTGAACACAGTGTTTAAGGAAATCAGCTTCCGGCTGTGACGGTTGGCACTTGGCACTCCCTTTGAAGGAATACGGAAAGGCGTGATGGATGGCATGAATAAATGGATTTCAGCGCTTGGGGCGGCGCTGGCAGGCGCGCTGCTGACCGGAGCCGCCGTTCCGGCAGCTCCGACTCAATGGAACTCTGCTCCGGCGGGTAGCGTGACCTTTCTGACGGCGGCGGATCAGCCGGTATTCGATGAGCATTACGGGGTTCCCCGTTTGGTGGCGGAAAACAGCCGGTTCCAGCTGTATATAGAAGAGGAAAAATACAATATGGCGATATGGGATCGCCAGTCCGGAAGGGTTTATTACACTGCGCCTCCCGCCGCCCAGGCGATGGATGAGGAAATCTCCGGGGCTGGCCGGCAGATGATCGCCGCCCAGCTGCATGTGGATTATATCGACGCTCCCTCCCGGGTCACCGGGACGGTGAACAGCCAGCTGGGTAGCGTGCGACAGAAGACCGTCACCCTGTCCTCTATCGAGCAGGGCGTGCGGATTCTGTATGATTTTTCCCGGGAATCCGACCGGTTCCGTATTCCGGTGGAATACACCATCACCGAGGAGGGCTTTGAAGCCCGGATCGATTTTGCGGGCATCGAGGAATACGGCGACAGTTTGGTCACCTCCATCACTCTACTGCCCTATTTCGGCAGCGTGGGTGCGGGGACGGGCGCAGGCTATCTCTTTGTGCCGGACGGCAGCGGCAGCATACTAGCCTTCGACAGTGCCATTTCAACCTCCACGGCTTATGCCCAGCCGGTGTATGGAAGGGACGACATGTATTCCCTGATCCAAACCTCCGCGCCTACGGAAAAAATCTGTCTGCCGGTTTTCGGTCAGTACGCCACCGGCGGCAGCTTTTTGGGAATCATCGACGAGGGGGCGGCTCTAGCCACCATCGAAGCAATGCCCGCTGGGGGCGACAACCGATTTAATTGGATCAACGCCTCCTTCCTCTATCGGGCTACGGATAATTCTGTGATGTCCGATGCCTCCTGGCAGGCAAAAAGCCTGCTGCTGTACGCTAAAAATGCCTCCACGCCGGAGCGGGTGGGCGTCAGCTACCGCCTTTTGGAAAAGGCGGGCCTGGGGGATCTGGCGGGTGCTTACCGCTCTTATTTGGAGAAAACAGGGGGCCTCACCCGGCTGGAAGAAGCGGATCCCGCTCTTTATGTGGAGTTTTACGGCGCCATACGCAAGAAAAAATCCTATTTCGGTATCATCCTGGATACCTTGATGCCCCTTACCAATTTTGAACAGGCGCAGCAGATCATGACCGGGCTGCAGGAAGATGGCGTGGATCGGATTGTGGCGAAATATAAGGGCGTATTGAAGGGCGGCATGGACAACGGCGCGGTGCTCAACAGTTCTTTGGAGAGTAAGCTGGGCGGCAACAAGGGCTTCCAGAAGCTGGTGGATTGGGCCGACGACCATCAGGTAGGGCTGTATCCGGATTTCGAATTCCAGGAGATCTATCAGGGACGCTGGGGCTGGTGGTCCTTCAACATCGCCTCCAAAATGGTGAGTCAGTCTCCCGCCACCCTATTTCCCTACCGGCGCAGCACTTATTTCCGGGATCTCAACGCCCAACCCTACAATCTGATGAAACCGGGAAAGCTGTCCGATGAAATCGACGCTTTTCTGAAAAAGGAAAAGCTGCCTTCTTCAGCGGGCATCGGTACCGGCAGCCTGGGGGGCCGGTTGTATTCGGATTTTTCCAGCCGGGATTTCTATGACCGGGAGAGGTCCAAGACGCTGGTAACCGATAAGCTGAAAGCCCTATCCGCGTCTGGACGAAGTGTACTGGTAAACGACGGCTTTGATTACGCGGCGCTGCAGGCGGATGTTCTGTTCGGAGTTCCCACCACCGACAGTGTGTTCGATATTTCGCTTACACCCGTTCCCTTTTACGCCATGGTTTTTCACGGCTACAAGTCGATGGGCAGTCAGCCCCTCAACGGCAGCGAGGACCCTTGGAGGATGTTCCTGCGCTGTGTGGAGCAGGGGGTAGCGCCCGCCTTTACCTTGACCTGGGCGGAAGGCGCGGAGACGGAAAACACCGCCTATAACCATCTGATCGGGACTTCCCACAGCCGCTGGACGAAAACGGCGGCGGATTACTATACCCAGTATCGGAAGGCGCTGGAAGGCACCTTCCACCTGACCATCACGGATTATGAAATTCTTTCCCGGGACGTCCGGGTGACGGTTTATGAAGACGGTACGCGGGTTTATCTCAACTATGGAGACACGGCTTACGAGTCGGAGGACGTCCAGGTGGGGCCGCTGAATTACCGGGTAGTCCCCGGCGGAAACGGAGGAGGGCAGGCATGAGAAAACATCCCCCCACGGTGGCGCAGCGCAAGGCGCGGCTGGGACGGCTCTTTATCCTTCCCTTTACTTTGGGTTTTCTCTTTTTCTTCCTGCAGCCGCTGCTGATGTCGCTGTATTATTCCCTATCCAACATCTCCCTGGTGGGCGGATTCTCCGTCACCTTCAGCGGGTTCGGCAATTACAAGCGGCTGCTGCTGGAGGACCAGGATTATCTGCCCCTGCTGACTTACAGCCTGCGGCAGATGGCGGTTCAGGTTCCCCTGATCATCCTGTTCAGTTTGTTTATCGCTATGATTCTTAATCAGAAATTCCGGGGCCGGGCGTTTGTCAGAGCGATTTTCTTCCTGCCGGTGATCGTATCCTCCGGCATCATTATCAGCATCCTTAAGCAGGATGTGTTCAGCCAAAGCATCATGTCCGGTTCCGCCCAAACGGCTTATATTTTTAAAAGCAGCGGGATTGAGGAGATCCTGCTGAATACCTCGCTGCCCACATCAATCACCAACTACGTTACGGATGTGATCAACGGCATTTTCGACATGCTGTGGAAGACCGGAGTGCAGATCCTCATCTTCCTCGCCGCTATTCAAAGCGTGCCGGGGCAGTTGTACGAAGCCGCCAAAATCGAGGGTGCTACCGGCTGGGAGTCTTTCTGGAAGGTGACCTTTCCCATGATTTCTCCTATGATCCTGGTGAACGTAATCTATTCCATCATCGATTCCTTCACCGATTATACCAACTCCATGATGATCCAGATTATGAAGGTGGGCTTCAATCAGCAAAGGATTGCGGACGGCTGCGCCATGGCTTGGTTTTACATGGCGGTGGTGCTGGCAATTCTGGGTGTGGTGACGCTGGTGATCAACAAGCTGATCTATTACCGCACGGAATAAAGGGAAAGGAGAAGCCGGTATGCTGACAAACGCAAAGCCCTCGACGCTGTTGGCGGAGAAACTGTGGAAGATACTGCGTTTTTTTCTTCTCCTCGGCCTGAGCTTCGTGCTGCTGTATCCCATCATCTACATGGTAAGCGTCTCCGTCCGGGAAGCGGCGGACATGACCGACCCCAGTGTGATCTGGATTCCCCGTCATGTGACTACGGCCAATTTCAAGGCCGCTTTCCAAGGAATGGATTATCCCAAATCCTTTTTTTACAGCCTGCTGATCGGTGGAGTCAGCTCCCTGCTGCAAATCGTATCCTGCTCTCTGGTGGCTTACGGCTTCGCCCGGTTCCGTTTCAAGGGTCGTAATTTGATGTTCGCCATGGTGATCGTCACCATTGTGGTGCCGCCGCAGGTAACGGTACTGCCCATGCACCAGCTGTTCCAGCATTTCGGCATTCCTTTTGTGGGGGAGCTGCTGCGCACCCATGCGGGTGTCGACCTGTCGGTGAATCTGCTGGATAATCCGGTGATGTTTTACTTGCAGGCTCTCACCGGGGTGGGAATCCGTTCCGGACTGTATATCTTTCTGCTGCGGCAGTTTTTCCGCGGCTTGCCGCTGGAACTAGAAGAAGCGGCGGAAATCGACGGCTGCGGTCCGATGAAGACCTTCCTGCAGGTGATTATCCCCAACGCGGCCTCCATGCTGCTGACGGTTTCCCTCTTTTCCTTTGTTTGGTATTGGAACGATTATTTCAACACCAACATCTTTCTCAGCAATAATCGTACCTTGGCCATCGCTTTAACCGGCCTGCAGGAATCCCTGGCTTTGGCCAACGGCGGTGTGGTGGCTACTAACTATTTTGATTCTCTCACCAGTATGCAGGCGGGCTGCCTGCTGTTTCTGCTGCCAATCCTGGTGCTGTATATATTCGCCCAGCGGTATTTCACCGAAAGCATCGAACGCTCCGGATTGGTGGGCTGACCCGGAAATCATGGGAGGAGAGAAAGCATGATGAAAATAAGGAGAGCTTTGGCTTGTATCGTTTTGCTGGCGCTGGGTCTGACGGGATGTCAGGGGGGAACGGGATCCCGGCCGGAATCTGTTCCCTCCTCGCACCTGGCTGAGACTGAAGCCGCACAGGTGAGCACCCAGGCAACCTCTGCCGAACCGCAGCCGGCTGGGACAACAGCGGCTCCGGAGCCGGGGGAAACCACGGCGATCACCCTCTTGTCTCCCGATTCCACCCAGCCGGCGAACTCCCAAGGGCCGGCGGATTATCCCTGCAGGCTGGTGGATAACCGACCGCAGGAGGATACAGCAGTGATTCTGCATAATCCGGACATGGGCTTTATGACATATGAGAATTACTGTGTGGCGCGCAATCAAAGCGTGATTCCCAGCAGCGCCGGCGAGATGCGGGATTACGACTATCCCGGCGTGGACTACGTGGCGGTGATGTTCACCTGGGCGGATGTGGAGCAGAGCGAGGGAGAATATGTGTGGGACGACGTGGATCGGGCGTATGATTACTGGAAAGCGAAAGGTAAACGAATGATGCTGCGTATGTCCACGGAAAGCTTGCTGTGGTACAGCTCCAAGGGCAAAGGGATACCCGATTATCTCTACAACCGTATCCCGGAGGACCAGAAGCAGACCCTCACCACCTGGCAAGGCAATCCGCCGGTATCCTATACCTACCGGGGAGTGGATTTCCGCAATCAGGATTATCAGCGTCGGCTGAAGGCTTTTCTGGAAGAGGTCAACCGGCATTTCGGCAGTGACCGGCCAGTGGAATACATCGATCTGGCCGGATACGGCCTTTGGGGCGAATGGCATGCGGGTTATATCTATCCCGGCCAGATCAAGGGAAACGCGGGCCCCGGGGATCTCACCGCCAAGCGAGAGGGGCTGAAGTCGGTGCTGGATATCTGGTCCGACGCGTTTCCCCGCCACTGGCTTTCTCTCTCTTATTCCTATGACCCGGATTCCCCGGCCCGCCTGTACCAGAACTCCCAGAATCTTGTGGATTACGAACGATGGAGCATGTTCGACTATGCCTTGACCAAGTCCAACATCACCTGGCGGCGCAACGGCGCGGGCGGCGCTGTGCAAGCCACCGACCGGGTGTTTGGGGAAAAGGCGTTCGGGATCAGCCAGGGCCCCTTCGCGGCTGAAGCGGCCCAAGGCTATGATCCCCGCAATGTGGCCGCAGTAATTGATGATGAACTGTCCCTCCATCCCAATTATATGAATATTCCGGGTTGGTGCTGGGAGGAGGGAAGGCGGTTTTTGGAGGAGCAGCCCGAACTTTATAAAAAAGCCATGCTGAACATGGGTTATCGGCTGGTCCCCACCGCCCTCCAGACGCCGGATACCCTTTCCCGTGGAAGACGAATGGAAATAAAACTGGAAATGCTCAACCGCGGAGTGGGGAAGGCCCCCCGGGATTATTCGGTGAGGGTGGTGCTGACCGACTCCACCGGCCGGCAGACAGCCTTCGATCTGTCAGCCTTATCCACCAAAGAATATGTGAAGGGGCAAAGCTATCAGGGAAGGGCAGCCGGCACGGTGCCGGTTTCCGTAGCCAAGGGAACCTATCAAATGACCATCTCCCTGTACGACGCAGTCCATGAATGCTATGTCGCCATGGCGGTTAAGGGGAATGGAGCGCCGGAGAAAACCGGTGGAGTGTGTGTAGGAAGCGTGACAGTATTGTAAACGTGAAAGGGTGGAGCCGATGAAGATCATCCAGCTCAAATGTGACGGCGTCGAGCAGAATCCCGCGGTGGCCGGCAGCAGGCCGGTATTCTCCTATCTTCTGGAGGGAGAGGCCCCCGGCTGCCGCCAGCAGGCTCGCCGCGTGACCGTTTTCAGGCTGCCAGAGGAAAAGAACGGCGGCGTGGAATGGGACAGCGGCTGGATAGAAAGTCCCAAGACCTGGGGCATTGCGTATGAGGGAAAACCTTTGGCGGAGATGTCCTGGTATCGGGTACGGGTGGATAGCTGCCTTGTGGACGGACGGATTCTCACCGCTGTTTCTGATTTCGGCACCGCCCTCATAGCCAGCAACGACATTCCGGCGGAGTGGATCGGCTGCGGTCCCTTGCTGCGGACTTCTTTTACCCTGACGGGACGTCCGGCCTTTGCCAAAATCGCTGTGACCGGCTTGGGATATTTCGAATTGTTTATCAACGGGCAGCGGGTGGGAGAGGACACGCTTTCCCCTTCCTACACCTGGTATGAGAAGCGTATAGAGTATCTCTGCTGGGATGTGCGGGATTATCTGCGGCAGGGAGTCAATGTCATCGGCATATCCCTGGGAAGCCATTGGAAGCAGACCCCGGATTGCCGGGAGGACGTCTGCTATCAAAGAGGCTGCTACTACAGCGGGCCGCTGAAGGCCAAGGCGCTGCTGCGCACGGTGTACGAGGACGGCGGCGAACGGTATATCCGTACCGACAGCAGCTGGAAATCCGCCCAAGGGCCGGTGGTATACACCGGTGTGTACGACGGGGAGCTTTATGATGCCGGATTAGAGAAAACCGGCTATTCTTTTCCAGACTATGACGATAGCGGTTGGGAGCCTGTGATGGTGCTGGATAAAACGGAGGCCCGGATGGTCTGTTCCGCCCTTCCGCCTATTCGTCCGATCCGGCGGATTCCCGCTGCATCCGTCACCCGGCTGGCCAACGGCGATTTTGTGGCGGATTTCGGCGTCAATATCGCCGGACGTTGTGTCACCCATATCGATGTTCCCGCCGGACAAAAGGTAACCCTCCGGTATGCGGAACTCCTCTCGGCGCAGGGCGGTGTGGATCAGCGGAACCTGCGCTGGGCCAAAGCGTGCGATACCTACCTCTCCGCCGGCAGACCGGCGGATTACGAGCCGCGCTTTACCTATCATGGATTCCGCTATGTTCAGATCAGTGGGGTGGACCGGCTGACAGAGGAGGATATCACAGCGGTGGAGATCCGCTCCGCCGTGGAACGCACCGGCCGGTTCGCCTGTTCCGAGGAACGGCTCAATCTCCTCCACGACTGTATGCAGCGCACCATCTCCAATAACCTCCACAGCATTCCCACCGATTGCTGCCAGCGGGACGAGCGGCAGGGCTGGTTGGGAGACGGCCAAATCGCCAATGAAGCGGCCATCGCCAACTTTGATATGCAGTTTTTTTACCGGAAATGGCTGGAGGATATCGCGGATTCCCAGAACGAAAGCGACGGCAATCTGCCCTTTCTTACCGCTCCAGCCTGGGCCGGGGGAGAGGGGCTGGCCTGGACCTGTGCCTATTATGAAATCGTGTACAGCCTCTATCGTTTTTATGATGATTTGCAGGCGGCGGAGCGCCATTATAGCGGTCTGCGGCGTTATTTCGAATATCTGGAGAGCCGGGAGGACCAGGACGGCCTGCTGACCCTGTCCGGCTTGGGCGATTGGCTGGCACCGGAGCCCACCGAGGAAGCCAACATCCGGGATGCTTTGTATTACCGATTCGCCAAGGTGATGACAGTGCTTTCAGGGGCGCTGAACCGGCCGGGAGAGGAAGCGCGGTACGCCGCGAAAGCGGAGGGCATCCGCGCCGCGTATAATCGGCGATATTACAGCCCCCATCTTTTCACGGATAAATGCTCCGGTTATTATGGCACCTGCTACTATGTGGGGCAGGCGGCCAACGCGATTCCGCTGGCAATGGGCATTCCCGATGACGAGGACCGGAGCCGGATTGTGGAGAAGCTGCTGTATGAGCTGACCGAAAGCATGGGCGGTCTGCGTCTGACCACCGGATTCATCGGCACTAAGGCGATGTTTGAGGCGTTGACAGAAATCGGCCGGGATGATCTGGCGCTGGCATTGCTCCGTCAGGACGAATATCCCTCCTACGGGTTTATGCTGCGGCATGGAGCCACCACCATATGGGAACGATGGCAGTTCCGGACGGATAATGAGATGAATTCCCACTGCCATCCGCCGCTGGCTGCGCCGGATACCTGGTTTTACCGCGTCGCCGCGGGACTGCGGGGACATCGCATCCGGGAGGACGGCCTTTGCGAATTCCAAATCGAGCCGGCGGACCTGCCTTTTAAGTGGGCCGAGGCCAGTCAGAAGACCCCGTTCGGAGAGATCGCCGTATCCTGGAAACGAACGGAAAAGAGGCGGGAACTGCAGGTGCGTGTCCCTCCCAACGCTGAGGCAGCGGTATGCTTGAATGGACGGAAATATCAGCTGGGCAGCGGCCTTCATGTCTTAGAGGGCTGAAACATGCACTACAGGAGGGAGATAAAATGCTGAAAATGGTACTGGCTGCCGCTTCTGCCTGCTGCCTGGCGGCGGGAATGCTGCTGCTGAGCGGCGGCGTAATGGTGAACCGGGTGCAGGCGACGGCCTGCAGGCTTCAGAACAGCCGCTTGGATCTGCAGTTTGATCCGGATACCGGCCTATGCACCGTAACCGACATGAAGACAGGAAAAATATGGAGCCAATACTATGGCCTGCCTCCTGAGAATGGCCTGGCCTATCCCTTTGATTTTGGATCGGAGGCTTGGGAACAGGGGGCGGCGGAGCAGACAGGAGCGGGTACGGATGCAGGATGGCGGCTGACGGCTGCGGCAGAAACGGACGTAAAACTCCAAATGAAGTTTCCCGCTCCCAATCTCATGCCTGCTGGCTATCAGCTGCGGATTGCCTATCGCCTGGAAGATGCCAGAGACTTTCAGCTCATCGGCAATTTTCATATGGAGAAGGACGGCTATGGCTTTTTAAAAACCTTGGAATTCCCCATTGCATCGGCCACAGAGACCGTTATCTCCGATGGCTGGCAGATCTGCACCTATGATATACCGCTGGAAGAGTTCCCTCCCTATGCCAATTCATTCCTGGTACATTTTATCCTCCGGGGAGGCTCGGAAGCTGCGGGCAGCGTGGTGCTGGGAGAAGGCGGCCTGTACGGCGGCGAACCGTCCGCAGCCATGCCCACAATAACGGAAGTACGCTGTGACAGCAACGCCATCGCCTTCCGGCTGAACAATTGGGAGCGGGAACAGCGGGAACTGGCGCCGCTGAACGCCGTTATATCCTTCAGTCAGGGACGGGAAGACGAGGTATCGTTTACCTTAAGTGCGCCGGAGGAGGAGACCTTTTATCAAACGCTGAATTATCCCGGAACCTTTATCAGCGGCGAAAAGGATCTGAAGTGGATGCTGCCTAAGGACGCAGGATTGTATCTGCCGGCCTACGATCTGGATAACGCTGTCAACCGCGCCTACAGCGGAGGTGAGTTTTATGTTCACATGGGCTTTAATATGGGCTTCTACGGCGCAGTCCATGATACCTCCGGCGACGGCTATTTCGCCATTGTGGACCAGCCTGTGCTCTCTCGGGTCAATTACACAGCATGTGGAGCAGGGGAGGGTAAAACAGCCTATATGCCGCAGCTTTCTCAAATCGGCACCAAAAGCCTGTGGGGGGCCGACCGCACCGTTCGCTACCGATTTGTGGAGAGCGGCGGCTACGTGGGCATCGCCAAGGCCTACCGGCAGGTAGCGGATGAGAAGGGCTACCTGGTCACCCTCAAGGAAAAGGCCGAAAAGAATCCCAACGTGCTGCGGGGTTCCGGCGCCCATCGCGTGGATCTGGCCATCGATATCACCGATCTGTCCGCCTTCTTTGAGAAGATGCGGGAGAATGATATCACCAACATCATGGTAAAGTTCAGCGGCCTGCGAAACAATGGCGCCTATATCCAGTTGGAAGAGTTGCAGAATCTGGGCATTCTGGAGCAGGTGCTGAAGCAGTACGAGGAGTTTTACCTGTATGAATACGAATGCTACCGCGATCTGTTTGAAAAGGACGGGGAATTTAAGATCGACCCGGCCTATGTGGAACTGGCAAAGCCCTATAAGGTACGCAATGTCAACGGCATGGTGATCAATGGCTGGGTGGATATTTCCGGTCTAGCCTCCAGCATCCTGTGTCCTGCTTTCGGACGCACCTATCTGGATTATAAGCTGCAAAAATATCCGATGGATACATACCCCTTTCCGGCTAGGATGTATGACGTTCTCGCCACCACCAGCTTCGCAGAAGGGGAGTGCTATGATGAAAATCACCTCAGCGACCGGCTGACCTGCCGGGATCTGCGCCTGGATTTTGTCCGCTACTCGGCGGAGACCTACGGCTTGGACAATCATACTGAGGGCGCGGCCGAATATCTGATCCCTTATGTCAATTCGGGTGAGGGACCGCTGGATATCATGGCCAACAACGGCGTGGGCGTCAATTCCATGAACGTATCTGCCGCTGATCGGATTCCGCTGTGGGAACTGGTGTACCACGACTGCTTCGAGCTCTACCATCATTGGGAACACGGCTGGTTTGACAACAACCCCAACATGGACAGCGACAATCTGTTCGCTCTGCTGTACGGCGAACGTGGAATGTTTCTGCCGGTCTATTATAACGCACCTTTTATGGAGGGCAGCGAGCTGGATCAGATGATCACGCGAATCAAGCGGCTGGATCAGGTCACCCAGCGGGTGAAAACCGAGGAGATGCTGTCCCACAGTTTTCTGACGGTGGACGGACTGGTCCAGAAAACCGTTTTTGCCTCCGGCGTGGAGGTAATCGTCAATTTTTCGGATAAAACCTATCGATTCGATGGGCAGGGCGTAGTGGAAGGCGGCGGAGAACCGGTGGAAAAGGGGCAGGCGGTTTTCCCAAAAAGGCAGGCCAAGGGCAAAACCATCGACCCCGGATGCGAGTTGGTTCTGCTGACTGAGGGAACCAAAGGAACCGGACTCTGGCCGTGGATCGGATTGGCCGCCAGCCTGCTGGCGGCTGGGACAGGAGCGGCGTTGGTCCTGAGACATCAGAAAAAGAAGAAAAAATCCGGGGGGAATTCGTGATGGAGCTGATCTATAAGGAACGGATGGAGGAAACAGCGAAGCGATGGGAGGCGTTCTGGTCCGGGGAGGTGCTTGACCGTCCGCTGGTATGCGTCACAGCGCCCAAGCGGGGACATGAGCAAACGCGTCAATGGCACGGCATCGATTATCGCCGGGTGGTGGAGGCCCGGACAGAGGCGGACTATGACTCCATCCTGCGGGATTTTGAGCAGTACGCCAGCGAAACGGCTTATCTGGGAGAAAGCGTGCCATTTCTGGGGCTGGATTTTGGTCCCGATATGTACGCCTCCTTTTTCGGGGCGGAGCTGTTCTGTTCGGATACGGTCAACACCACCTGGGTGAATCCTATTGTGGGGGACGGCGAGTGGAATGGATTTGCCGGCGAGATGATAAAGGGGCCGGGCAGCCAGTATGACCGGTATATGAGACTGCTGGAATACGCGGGAAGATACAGCGAAGGGAAATTCCTGTTGTCCGTTCCGGATACGCACAGTAACATGGACGCCATGAGCGCTTTACGCGGACCGGAGAACCTCTGCTACGACCTGATGGATTATCCGGACGAGGTGGAAGCGGCGCTTAAACGCATCCGGGCAACTTATCAGCCGTTTCTGAATGAGGTATATGAAAGGGGCAATATGACCCGCAGGGGGAGCGTGGGCTGGATTCCCACCTATACCCAGGGTCGTTTCGCAACGGTACAGTGCGATTTCTCCTGCCTGATGAGTCCGGAACAGGGAAAACGGTATGTGATCCCCTCCATTGAGGAGGAAGTGGCGGCATTAGACCATGCCTCCTACCATTACGATGGCAAAGAAGCACTGGTGCATCTGGATAATGTGCTGGGAATCCAGGGCATTGAGGTGATTCAATGGGTTCCGGGAGACGGACAGCCCAGGACGCTGGAATGGATGGAGCTGCTGCACAAGATACAGGCCGCCGGGAAAGGACTGTGGCTGTACGACTGGACGGCGGAGGAGATCAAGAGGCACTTCAAGGAATTGAAGCCGGAAAAGCTGGTGTTCTCGGTGGATGTGGCTTCGGAGGATGAGGCTGTGGAACTTCTGGACTATCTCAAGGATCACATGTGACAGAAGGGGTGTATTGGAATGGAATTCTTGCCATACGGGTCCTTTTCCCCGGCCGGGGAGTTATTGCGCCGGCTGATGATGAGTTACAGCCGGCTGGAAAGCCCTTTGTACGGGGCGGAAAGCATCTTTGATAAATCGGCGGAGGAGAACCCTCAATGGCCGGGAGACTGGGAAGGGCGAACGATTCTCGCGGTGGTGATGCTGGCCAAGGCCACCGGCCGGGAGCCTGAAACCCTGAAGCCTTTGCTGCAGGAATTAGAAAAGCGCCTCAATCGGGACGGGTATATGGGACCCTTGATTCAGGAAGGAAGAATTAACGAGCAGCTGTTGGCGGGTAATTCCTGGGTGATGCGGGGATTGTGTGAGCTTTACGAATGGCGGCGGGACGAAAAAACGCTGGAGGCTATTCGAAACATGGCCGAAGGGCTATTCCTCAAAACCAGCGGTACCTATGCGGCCTATCCCATCACCAAAGGCAGCCGTCAGCAGGGGGAGGGCCGCGAAGGCGGCAATTTGACCGGCGAAGTCAATCAGGGATGGCTGTCTTCCACGGATATCGGCTGTGCCTTCATCATGCTGGATGGCGCCAGCCACGCATATCATCTCCTGCGTACCCCGCAGCTGCGGGAACTGATTACCGATATGATCAGCCGATTCGCCCAGGCCGATTTGACCGGGGCCACCTTTCAGACCCACGCCACCCTATCCGCTGTCCGCGGTATTCTGCGGTTTTATGAAGATACAGGGGAGGGAAAATGGCTGGAGCTGGCCAAAAAGGTTTTCACTTATTATACCGAAAACGGGATGACGGAGAACTATGCCAACCACAACTGGTTTGGCCGGCCGGAATGGACCGAGCCCTGTGCCATCGTGGACAGCTTGCTGGCATCCGCCGTCCTCTGGCGGATGACCCGCGAACCTGGTTATCTGGAACTGGCCCACAACATTTTGTATAACGCCCTTTATTACGCCCAACGGGCCAACGGCGGATTCGGCTGTGACAACTGCGCCGGGGCTTTTGAGCCTACCCTGCGCCCATCCGGCGAGGCATCCTATGAAGCCTGGTGGTGCTGTACCATGCGGGGCGCGGACGGCTTATCCAATGCCGCTTCTTATATAGCTGCGGAAGAGATGGGAACGCTCTATCTGCCTTTTTATCAGGAGGGCGTTTTTACCGCCAAAGGTTTGAAGCTGCGGGAAACCACCGCCTATCCCTATACAGGCAGGGTAACCCTGGAGGTGCTGGAGAACACCGGAGAGGTTTCCTCTATTGCCTTTTACCGCCCTTCCTTTGTCCGTTCCTTCCATGTCCAGGGCGGTGAAATCGCCGGAGAAAACAACGGCTTTGTCACGGTAAAGGGAAGCTGGCTGCCGGGGGACCGCATCGAAGTAATAATGGAGTTGTCCCTCTGGACGGCTGACGCCCGTTCCCCTGCTTTTGAAGGCTGGCAAACACTGCGGTACGGAACCCTGCTGCTGGCCGCGCCAAGCGGCTCCCGGCCCGCGATTATGCCGGATTTGGAGCACCTGATCCTGGAAGATGCCCAAGGAGCGGTTTTTGCCGCGCCGGATGGAAGACACTTTTCGCCTGTGGGCCGAATGACCTTCACCAGCAAAGAGGAGATTCTCTCCACCCCGCTGCAGGTGCTGTTTGAAGCCCGGTCTCGCTCGGGCGACGGAAAGGAGTAAGCGTATGAAAAAAATTTCCCTGTTCGCAGCGGCGGCGCTGGCAGCGAGCCTGCTGGCCGGATGCAGCTCCAAGCCCTTTGAAATGGAGGAACTGCACTATCGGGTGGAAAACGGCTTGGTGACCGCCTTCCCTACGGAGGATCAGTCGATGGTGCTGCATAATCCGGACATGGGCTGGGTACTGTACGATAACTACATTATCAGTAAGATGGAAAGCCCTGCCTATCTGTCCAGCCCTATGTATGATTATGACTTTCCCGGAGTGGATACGGTGATGCTCAAGTTCACTTGGGCGGACATTGAAAAATCCATGGACAACTACGATTTTTCCGAGTTTGATTTCATCTATGACTACTGGCGGGATAGAGGGAAAACCGTGACCCTGGGTATGTCTGCCGACAGCCTGCTGTGGTATGGATCCAGCGGAACCGGCACCCCCTCCTATGTCTTGGACGCTCTGCCCCAGGACAAGGTGCAGACCAGGGAATACATCGACAATCATTCGCTGAAATACCGGATGTGCGACGCTAACGAGCCTCATTATCAGGAGAGGCTGCGCCTTTTTCTTGAAGCCTGTGACCGGCATTTCAAAGAAAGCGGCCGGCCCATTGACTATATCGATCTGCGAGGCTACGGGTTGTGGGGAGAATGGCACCAGGGTTATCAGTATGAATCCCTGGAAGCCAAACGGTCAGCCCTGAACGGCATCATGAAGGCGTGGTCGGAGGCCTTCCCTGATGCCTGGCTGGCTCTCTCTTACTCCTATGATCCCGACGAGCCCTATGCCAACTACAGCGATCCCAACAAGTATAAGGATTATCTATATTGGTCCGCCTTTGACCTGGCTATGAATTATCCCAATATCACCCTGCGGCGGGACGGCGCAGGCGGCGCTATCCAAAATAACGAGCGGATTTTTTGCCAGGAGGTATTCGAGAAGCTGGAGCGGGGCCCCTTCACCAGCGAGGGTGCGGGCGGATACACTGGCCGCTCTTCCGCGGAAAATATTCTTTACGACGGACTGACGCTGCATCCCAACTATTTCACCATCATCGGCTGGGCTAATCAGCAGGCCAGGGATTTCATCGAGCTGGAACCGGATCTCTTTGCTGAGGGACTCAACCGCATGGGCTACCGTCTGGTACCCTTTCAAATTCAGTACCCCCGTTCCGTTGGCAGAAAAGGGGATTTCATCGTTAAATCCCAGTGGGTCAACCGCGCTGCTGGCCGTGCCGTCAGGGACTATGAGCTGCGGGCGGTATTGACCGATCAGGATGGGGAGAAACAGTACGAATTCGCTCTGGGAGATACGGGCTGCAGCCGATGGGTGTGCGGCGAGGAGGGCGATCAGAAATATGATTTGGAGATGGCTGTCAAGCTTCCCGATGAGGTGAAGAAGGGACAATATGTGCTCCATATCGCCATGTACGACGCCAAAACACAGCGGTATATCGGTCTTCCGCTTTACCATCAGAACGGCGAAAACCTGTGGTATCAGATCGGCCCGCTGACAGTATCCTGAGCAGCAGGAGGGAAGGGGGACAGCGTATGATGACGATTTTTCCGGATGAAGATAAAGAAGCTGTACTGCACAATCCAGATATGGGTTGGGTACTATACGACAACTACTGCATCCATCCGGAGGAAAGCCCCGCGGATATCCGGTGTCCGGTTTACGGTTATGATTTTCCCGGAGTGGATACGGTGATGCTGAAATTCACCTGGGCGGATATTGAAAAAGCGGAAGGCGTGTATGATTTTACCGATTTTGATTATATATACGACTACTGGCGAAATCGAGGAAAGGCCATAACTCTGGGAATGTCCGCCGACAGTCTGCTCTGGTACGGCAAGGCCGGAACCGGGGCGCCGGATTATCTGCTCCAACAACTGCCCCGAGATCGGGTGCAGGTGAGGCGAAGCTTGGAAAATCCCCAGCTGCTGTATACGCTGTGCGACGCGGGGCTTCCTTTATATCAGGAGCGGCTGAGCCTTTTTCTTAGTGCCTGTGACAATCATTTTAAGAAAAGCGGCCGACCAATCCGGTATATCGATCTGCGGGGCTACGGCTTATGGGGGGAATGGCACCGAGGATACCGTTACCCCGATCTGGAGACTAAACGGCGGGCGCTAGACGGGGTGATGAGGATTTGGTCCTCCTCCTTTCCCAACGCCTGGCTGGCCCTTTCCTATTCCTATGATCCCGATGAGCCCTGCGCCAATTACACCGATCCGCAGGAGTATGAGAAATATCTGTACTGGTCCGCCTTTGATCTGGCTATGAATTACCCCACCATCACCCTGCGGCGGGACGGCGCCGGCGGCGCCGTGCAGAACAACGAGAGGATCTTCTGCCGGAAGGTGTTCGAAAAGCTGGAGCGAGGTCCCTTTACCAGCGAGGGAGTGGGCGGCTATGACAGTTCGGAGGCGGCCCGCAGGATCCTGGAGGACGGGCTGACGCTGCATCCCAATTATTTTACCATTATCGGCTGGGCAGGGCAGGGCGCCAGAGATTTTATCGAGAAGGAGCCGTTCCTTTTTGCCAAAGGACTGCGGGAGATGGGCTACCGGCTGGTGCCCTTGGAGATTCGTTATCCAGAAAAGGCGGAAGCCGGCGGGTCCTTTGAGGTGGTATCCCGTTGGTTTAACCGCGGGACCGGGCGAGCGGCGCGGGATTTTTATCTCTACGGCGTTTTGGCCGACCGGGAAGGGCATATCCGCCAGGAATTTCCGCTGGGTTCCACTGGCTGCAGCCAATGGAGCGGCATCCAGCCTGAGCAGCCGGTCCTGCTGCGGTTAAGGGGATATATTCCAGAGGAAGCGGCAAAAGGAGATGTGGTTTTCGGCATCGTCATGCGGGATGAAGACGGCCAGACAATAGCCTTACCGCTGCGCCGTGGACAGCCCGGCGGCTGGACGCCGCTGGGAGGACTGACAATCCAATAAAGCAATAAAGGGGATCTGTTCTCCCATCCAAACAGGGAGAACCAAAATATATCTTATTAAGGAGGAAAAAAGATGAAGCGAACCAAGACCTTTTTGGCGGCTGCGCTGGCTGTGGTTTCCGCAACCGCGATGACGGTGTTTACCGTTAACGCGACTATGAGCCTGCAGACATCCAGCTGGAATCCTAACCCAAGAAACGCCGAAAACAACACGCCAATGGTGAACGCCGCACAGGCTGGAGGCGTCGTTATCACTGGGGACAGCTGGGCAGATGGAGAAAATCGCGGCCTGGAATGTCTTAACGACGGCACCACCGTACCTTCCAGTGGTCAGTCACAGGGGTGGATGATCAGCTATGAGTATCTGGAGAGCCATCCGGACGGTGTGGAGATCACTATGACATTTCCTGATCCCACATTGGTGAGCGCGGCGGTATTCTACGCTTCTTTTGAACATGTGGGATACGGTTTGCCAGGCAAATTCCAGCTTGTCGGCACTCTGACGGACGGCAGCAAGATTCTTTTATATGATCAAACAGCCTATGAACTTATTCCGGAACATCGTCTTCATACCGGCTACCGTTTCAATTTTGTGCCCACGACGGTGAAGGCGATAACCCTTCGCTGCATCGCTCCCTATACCGGACTGGAGGGCGGCAAGGCCATGCCGGATGCCAATGTGGCTTACTGGATCACCGAATGGATGATGTTCAATGACGCGGCCAACCCGGACGGTACTCCCATCGCACACCCGGTGGACGTATCCGCGTCGGATAATCTGGCCTTCCGTTCGGTGGTAACGGTCAACAGCGGCTCCAATATCAATCAGGACCGACCGGTCACCGATCTCACCGACGGCGCGGCGCAGAGCCAGTATTTCGGCAACTTCCTGCTGACGCAGGGACAGTTTAAGACCGCGGACGACGCGGAGGTGACCAAAGAAAATCCGCTGCGGTTCACCTTCCAGTATGCCAGCCTCACAACCTTGAATCAGATCAAGATTTTCGGCATGGAAGCATCCAAGAACGACGGTATTCCCTCCCAATATCGGATCAAGGCAGTGGGGGCGGACGGCGCTGCCACCACCCTGTATGACACGGAAAACGCCGCTGCTTATCCTGGTGTTTCCGTGACGGAGGCGGGAGAAAATCAGCCTCTGGTCATCGACTTTCCACGGATTACTGCCGCCAGGATCCTCATTGAGACCTGGGAATTTATCCATTCCTCCGACGGCAATATTCTGGTTTGGATGGATGAAGTAGAAATGTACAACGCCGGCGGCGCAAAATCCATCAGCGTGGATAAGGGATCCCTGGCCCTGGCTATAGGCGACAATGAGACCATAACCGCTTCTAAAGACGTGCAGAACAGCCAAACGCTGGTGTGGTCCACCTCGAATCCTGCCGTGGCGACGGTGGATGAGGGCGTGGTAACGGCAGTGGCGGAAGGCCAATGCAGCATCACCGTCACCCTGGCGGATGATCCCACCGTGACAAAGATTATTCCTGTAACTGTCGCCAGTGCGATTGTGCCCGTCTCCGGCGTCACGCTGAATAAGGACGCCATCAGCGTGATCGTCAACGGCTCCGACAGCACGCTCACAGCTGTCGTCTCCCCGGAAAATGCCACGGACAAAACTTTGGAATGGTCCTCCGCCGATCCCGCCATCGCCACAGTGGATGAAAACGGCGTTGTGCGCGGCGTGGCGGTAGGAACGACGGAGATCACGGTGAAATCCACGGCGGATCCCAGTAAGCTGGCCACCTGCACCGTCAACGTCACCAAGATCGCGGTGACCGGCGTGGCGGTAGAGCCGGAGACGGTGACCCTGGACGCTTTGGATAAAGCGTCGCTGACCGCCACAATCACGCCGGCGGACGCCACCAATAAAAATGTGAAATGGGTCAGCGAGAATGCTGAACTGGTGGCGGTGGACGCTCAGACAGGAGAGGTAACTGCGGTGAAACCGGGCGCCGTCTGTAAAATCTATGCCGTGAGCGTGGATGATGAAAATATCAAAGGCATATGCACGGTGACGGTCAACGGCATCGAAGCAGAAGCCCTGTATCTTTATCTGGATGAAGCCGGCGCCGAAGAGGCTGAGACGGTAACGGTGAAGGCCGGCGCCCCGGCGACCATTTTCGCATGGGTGGAGCCCAGCGATGCCAGCGATCAGGAGCTGGTGTGGACCTCATCCGATGAAAGTGTAGCCACGGTGGCGGACGGCGTGATTATCGGAAAAAAAGTGGGAACGGCCACCATCCGCGCGACGCTGAAATCCAACAGTGAAATTTATGCCGAATGCACCGTAACGGTCACTCCCGGCGACGGCAGCGTGGATACCGGCGATGGCACAGCGCTTCCGCTTCTGCTTGCGCTGACGACGGCAAGCGGCATATTGACAGCCTTCATCAAGCGGAGAAAAAGAGCGTGATTGCCCGCCTGCTTGCGCTGAATGGATTTACAGAAAGGATAAAAGCGGCTATAATGGCGATAAGGTAGAAAATAAAGGAAAAAGATGGGGGCGGAAGAATTGGATGACCGGGTGATTAAAATGCCAAAAACCAATTCGGAACTGAAAAACAACAATATTAAGAGGGTGTTTTTCGCCATCCAATCCTCCGCGCCCATTCAGCGCAAAGCCCTGCAGGAGAAGGTGGGCCTCAGTTGGGGGAACATATCTCTCAATATCGCCACCCTCATCAATCTGGGGCTGGTAATCGAAACGGCCGGGGACGGCTCTTTTGTGGGCCGCAAACCTCAAACGCTAGACATTAATACCAATGACCATTATCTCATTGGCTTGGATATTCAGGTATCCGTTATGCGGGCGGTCATCGTGGATATGAAGGGCCGGGTTTTCTACCAGTATATCCGCTCCCTGGCTTTTACCGACCGCAGCTCGGTGCTGGTCGATTTGTATGCGCTGATTGACCATGTGCTGCGTGAGGTGGATAATAAGCATATTGTGGCGATGGGTGTAGCGGTACAGGGAATTGTCAACCGTGGGAACACCACCTCCGTATTGTTCCCGGGTTTTTCCGATTGGGAGCAGATTGATCTCAAACAGCTGGTAGAGGAACGGTACGGTATCACCACCTTCCTTTTCCACGACCCCGACGCTATTATGTGTGCGGAAAAGCTTCTCCGCAACGCCAGAGATCCTTCTCTGCGCAACGCGGCCCTGATCCGGCTGGAAAACGGCGTAGGTCTTTCTATCATGATCAACAGGGAAATTTTCACCAGCATGACGGGCAAGGGAGGTGAGCTGGGCCATATCAATGTGGTGCCGGACGGCCTGCCTTGCTCCTGCGGCGACCGGGGATGTCTGGAACCCTATATCACCAGCGGCGGCATTATACGGCGTTTCCTCATGGAGCGTGAAAGCGGCGCTTTTACCACGGTGGAGACACAGGATATAGCCTCCATCACCTTTTCCATGCTTGCCACCGCCGCGAAGCAGGGGGATCCTCTGTGCACCCGTCTTTTTCGGGAGATGGGGGAATTCCTGGGTATCGGCATCAGCTCGTATATTAATATCATCAATCCCCAGTTAATCATCATCGAAGGTGAACTAACCAAGTTCAAGGAGATTTTTGAAGGGGATATGTATCGCTCCATCAACAAGCACGTTTGGAGTTTTAATGAAACCAGGGTGGTCTTTGCGGACTACAATCCGTATGTGGCGGCCATTGGCTCCGCTTTGGCCAGCTTGGAAAAAATCGTGCTGTCCGCGCCCGAATTTGAGGCGCTGTTCGACAACCCCAAAACAGATTAGGAGGGCTTATTTTGAATAAATTTCGCAAAGCGGTAGTCCTGGCGGTTTCGCTGGCTCTTTCGGCTTCCTTTGCATTCATGCCCGCTTCGGCGGCGCCAGACGCCTATATAGATGAAACCTTGGAGGATGCCGTAGGCGGCACCGACGAGAAGAAGACCTTTGAAGGCACTTCGCTTTGGTGGGGGAATGAACTAGATCTCAAGGAGTACGCCAATGCCGGGACCATGGGAATTTCCTCCGCCTCCGACAGCAAGACCAAGGCTTATGTAATCGACGGCAAAAAATCTGTTTTTGCCATCAACTATAAGAATAGCGCCGCGATGACCGGAGATCCGGCCAAAGAATGGTGCAACCTCTGGGCCACCCACGATACTCTTAAGGGCCTCTCCAATAACAAGGTCTACGCGATCAGCTTCCTGCTGCGCTGCTACACCGACTGGGAGCCGGAAGCCACGAAAGGTCAGGCACTGCAGAATTTTGCAATCGTCAGCATTCGCAACGTTGCCGACCGGGACAACTCGCTGATCGACTACTATGTTCAGCCCAATATCCTCAGCGACGGCGTTTCCGAGGATCAAATGATTCGTGTAGATGACAAATCCTCACCGGCTAACTCCAAAAATGTCATGAGCGTCAAAAAGCTGAACGACAATACCTTTTCGGTAGTGTGTAAATTTGTGACGAGCAAGCCTGCCAAGGCGGAAGGAGATAACCGCTGGTATGCGTCCTTTACCTTCCACGGTCCGGGCGTCATTGCCTGCGACAACATCAAAGTGGTGCAGAGCGACCGGCCGGTGGCAGCATTTCATCAGACGCTTCCGTCCGGATCGGGCGATCCCACTCCGCCGCCTACCCAGGGAAATGAAAGCTCTGATCCGGAACCCACCCAGCCGACGGAATTCTCTTCCGAAACCCAACCGACATCCGCTCCCACTCAGGATACAAGCGAATCGTCGGAGTCCTCTGTTCCAGTAAAAACCACGGGCAAATCTGCCGCTTCCACCACCAATCCGGCACAGGTCGGCACCAATTCGGCCGGTGAATCCGGAGGCCCCAACGTGGGGCTGATCGTCGGTATCATAGCGGCGATAGTCGTTGTGCTGGCCGGGATAGGCGCTGCCTGCTATTTCCTAATTGTGAAGAAGAAGCGGATCCCCCCTGTGGATGGAGGAAACGTCTAGGTGGGCCGAGGGGTACTACGCGCTTTGAGATGGGGGCTGGCCGCCATTGCGGCGGTCAGCCTGACGGCCTGCGGTACTACAAAGCCGGCGTCGTCGGCTGTGAAAAGCGAGGCGAAGCCCATGGATGAATACATCCGTATTCTGGGGCGTTGCACCTCCTACGGCGGCAGCATGGCGGTGGACGACAGCTGCAGCGGCCTGGAGTTTCGTTTCTCCGGAACTGGGGCGTCGGTTACCCTGCAGGATGTCCGGATCTCTTCCCATGCCAGCAGGTTTGGCATCTGGGTGGATGGGGTGAGGACGGATACCATTCAGCTGGAAGAAACGGAAAGACAATATACTTTGGCGGAAAATCTGCCCCAAGGTCCTCACACGATTCGCCTTGTGAAGCTGACGGAACCACGTTTCACTCTCAGCAATTTTAAGGGCCTTGCTGTAGAGGGAGAGCTGCTGCCTCGTCCGGAGGAGCGCGCGCGGAAATTGGAGTTTATTGGAGATTCCCTCACTGCCGGGTTTGGCAATCTGGGATCGGATCCCAACGAGGACTATACGGCCGATACACAGGATGGTACACAGACCTACGCCGCTTTTGCAGCGGAAAAACTGGGGGCAGATTATACCATAAGGGCGGTTTCCGGCTGGGGCGTCGCCCAGGACTGCGACGGCAATCTTTCCCATACACTGCCGGAAATCTATGAAATGGCCAGCAGCTTTCGGGATACGGAGTTATGGGATTTCACCCGTTTTCAGCCGAATGCTGTGGTGGTTAATTTAGGAACCAATGATTTTTCCTCCGGCGTCACTGTGGAGCGCCTGCGGGAAAGCGTTTCCGGGTTTACCAGACAAATCAGGGAGAAGAATCCCCAAGCGGTTATTGTGTGGTGTTATGGTTTGGCGACGCATAATCGGTTGGAGGATATGCGCCAGGCGGTGTCCCAAGCAGCGGCTGCCACCGCTGACGTCTATTTTGTGGAAATTCCAGAGATGGACGTGGCCCAGGATGGCGTCGGAAATTTGCACCATCCAAGTGTGAAGGCTCATCAGCGTGCCGGAGATTTTCTGGCGGAGGAACTGAACCGTATACTCCGGCTGGCCCGTATACCTGGTTGGTAATTATTGTATCAGGCGCTGCAAAATGTTTCATTTTGCAGCGCTTCGGTTTTACTCCATGATTCCTGGAATGCGGTATAGTGTTCTTGTACTTTGAGAAAAGAATATTTACGGTCTTATTTTGCTAATAACTCATAAATGGAAACGGTTCGTTTTTCTCCTGATCTCCGGTGCGGATGCGATGACCGCTTTAGGCTGTGCTAAGAATAAAAAACAAAGGTAAACAAATCACCGGCCGTAATATCGACCGGTGATTTTTATGCAAATATATGCTATAATGGACACAGCTCTAACAGGGAGGATATCTGATTTCTTTGGCTGTCTTTTTGCGTCTGCTATCGGCAAACGCAAAACAATTGTGGTTATAATGAAACGAATTCCGCCTTGCGAGCATGGAAGCGGCACCAACAGTGAAAGCCCAGGGTTCGCAGATGATTCGCGGCCGCTGCCGCGTGACGACCCACTGCCTCTGGACGATGGGCATCGGAGCCGAAGGTGATAATTTCTCCCCCCAGTTCCCGGTAACGCAGCAAGATTTCATCCTTGGGATAAAACTCTCCCAACTCCTCAAAATTGGAGGCGTTGATCTCCAGCCCGATGTTCCGGCGAAGGGCGGTTTTCAAAATCCGGTCGATTACTGGAGCGTGATCCTCATACTGATAATTCTCTCCTGCGTATCGTTTCATCAGGTCCAGATGTCCGATTACATCCATCTCGCCGGTTTCCACCATGGCCAGAACGGTGTCAAAATAAGCGGAGTAGGCAGCTGCTGCGCCTAGGCGGCTTTGATACAGCCGCAGCTTTTCCCGGCCGATATTATGGATGGAGCCAATGACAAAATCCAGCGGCAGTCGGCTGACGACAGCGGCGATGCCTTCTTTCAGCAGATGCGGTTCACCGATTTCCAGGCCGCAGCTGATCTTCAGCCGGCCAGCATAAAAGTCTGCGCTTCGCTTCAGATCAGCTCGGTAAGCTGCGGGATCCAGAAACCGGTAGCTGGGATCATAATCCAAAACCGAAAAATGTTCGGTAAAGCAGACAGCGTCGATTTCCTTTTCCAAGGCGGCTTCACAAGCCTGCTGAATGTTCATTTTTCCATCAAAGGAATGAAACGTATGCAGGTGATTATCCAGGAGCAAAAGCGTCGCCTCTTTCAACGGTAAGTATCCTTTATCCAGTATACCAGCATCCTGTCCTGAGGTCAACGAAAGGCTGGAAGCTGCAAATAAAAAGCCGCTTTACATGCGGCGGGAAGGCAGGAAACAACATGAGCATCAATCGATCCGCATTCGGCAGATTGGAGGACGGCAGGCAGATCGAACGCTATGAATTGCAGAGCTCCGGCGGGCTGAAACTGTCGGTTCTCACCTATGGCGCGACGATTCAATCCCTGGTTTTCGACGGCCGGGATGTGGTGCTGGGTTATGACCGGTTGGAGGATTACCTGGTGGGAAACGATTCCTATCAGGGCGCCACGGTTGGCCGATATGCCAACCGGATCGCAGAAGGCAGGTTTCGTCTCAATGGTATTGTTTACGATGTGGGCTGTAATGAAAGCGGCCGCGGCCACCTCCACGGCGGTGTCAAGGGTTTTGACAAACAGGTATGGAAAGCGGAAGTCGCCGCCGACGGGGAAGAACCCTCTCTGCGGATGACGTATCGGTCGGCCGATGGGGAGGAAGGTTACCCCGGCGCGGCAGACATCGCGGTCACCTTCACTGTGGCGGCGGATAATGCGCTGCATATTCGGTATGAGGGGGTATCCGACAGGGACACTGTACTGAATATGACCAACCATTCTTATTTCAATCTTAACGGCTTCGATGGCGGCGATGTGCTGGATACGGTGCTGACCATCCCTGCGGATAACATCACTCCGGTGGACGCGCTCCTGATGCCCACGGGATCACTGTTGCCGGTGGAAGGCACGCCTTTTGATTTTCGCCAGGGCAAGCCCATTGGCCGGGATATCGGCGCAGAGGACGCGCAGCTGCAGCTGGGCGGCGGCTATGATCATAATTATGTATTGGGGATGGATCGGCGGGAGCGTCTGGCCGCTGCTGCTTACGCTCCCCGCAGCGGCATTCGGATGGAGTGCCGCACCGACCTGCCGGGAGTTCAGCTGTACACCGCTAACGGTTTGAATGCCGCCGCCGGCAAAGGCGGTATTCCGTTGTACAAGCATCAGGGATTTTGTCTGGAAACACAGTTTTTCCCCGACAGCCCCAATCAGCCCGCATTCCCACCGGCCGCTTTGAAGGCCGGAGAGGCGTTTGCCTCCGAAACGGTTTACCGTTTTTCCAAGGATTAAGACCAATCAGGACCGCCTGCCGTACGGCAGGCGGTCCTGATTGGTTAAGGTTCCCGGGAGGTGAGCCACCAGACGGCCCGCTCGATGGAATCCCGGGAGTTGCCCCAGTCGGCGTCCTCGCCGGTGTTGCGGTAATCGAACATTTTGCAGAAGTGGGAGACGTCGCTCCGCAGTGTTTCCAGATACCGGCGGCACAGTGCCGCCGCGGCTTTATTGAATTCCGGCACATTTTTCTTGTTCATCTTTACAGCCGCAGTCTCGCACAGCAGAGAAAAATGGGGCATACACAGAGCGGGCTGTTCCTCAAAAAGCTTGCGGAAATCCCGTTCCTGCTCCCACAGCCGACAGACGGTAGCCAACATCCGGTCCATTGCCCACTGTACCTGTCCGCAGATAAAGCAGCTGCCTGCCGCCTGGCCGGCGGATTTGGCCTGCTTGCCCGCACTTTTTCCCAAAAGGGGCACACCGGCGAATACCTGCTTTTCCACTTCATTGAGATGGCTTTCCAGCATCAGCGCCACACTGAGACGTTTGCGGCCGCTGAGCATCATCTGATAATGGGTGTAGCAGAATCCCTGCTTGTTGGTCTCGATTCGCACATCCGGTTCCATCATGGCCGGACCGGTGATATAATCCGTCACTCGATCTTCCAGCATGTTGCGCATGCGGCAGATGGGGCAGCCGTCCCGGGGTTCAAATACCTCGCTGATAGGGATACTGGTGATATCTTCCCGCACAAAATCCGCTCCTTTTCCTCCCGCACGCCAAAAACTGAGGGTTGCGGGAAAGATGTATATCCGCTATGATGATCATAAACGGAGGTGGTCCCATTTGATCTGGACTGCTGTATAAACCGTGTTCATTATAGCATGGGACGGTCTGATTTGTAAATGGAGGGATACCGGATGCTGCTGACAGGGTTGGAAGATATGGATCTGGGCCAGACGCTGGATTGCGGCCAATGCTTTCGCTTTGAGCCGCTGCCCGACGGCGGATGGAGGGGGATCGCCGGAGGCCGTGGGGCGGTGTTGCATCAGCGGGAGGACGGCCTGCATATCCAGCCGGGAGATGATTTCTGGCGGGAATATCTGGATGCTGACCGGGATTATGCCGCTATCCGGCGGGAGTTCGTTCAGGATCAGGCGCTTCGCGTTTGTGTGGAGCACGCACCGGGTATCCGGGTGCTGCGGCAGCCCGCTTGGGAAGCGCTGACGGCCTTTATTATCTCACAGAACAACAACGTTCCCCGCATCAAGGGGATTCTGGCCCGGCTCTGCCGCGCCTTCGGTGAGCCGGTGGGATGGGATTTCGGCTTTCCCTCGCCGGAAACCCTGGCGGCGCTGTCGGCAGAGGATCTAGCGGTGCTACGCTGCGGCTGGCGGGCTGATTACCTGCTGGATGCGGCGGAGAAGGTGGCATCCGGTGCGCTGCCGCTGGAACAGATTGCGCAGCTTCCTCTGCCGGAGGCCAGGCAGGCGTTGCAGACCATTCGGGGAGTGGGACCCAAGGTGGCGGAATGTGTGCTGTTATACGGTATGGGAAGATTGGAGGCGTTTCCTCTGGATGTTTGGATGAAGCGGGCGATGGCAGTACTGTTCCCCGGACGTAAACCAGAGGATTTCGGCCCTTATGCGGGAATTGCCCAGCAGTATATTTTTCATTTTTGCCGTTGTCACCCTCAAGCAGTGCGGGTGGGATAGCCAACTAAGGGCAGTTTACACAAGAATGCAAAAAAAGTTGCTGTCAAATTTTTAACGTGCCCTCTTTTACTTTTTATTTGGATATAGTATACTATAAATAATGAAACTTTAGGAGGTTGTTAAAATGCCCCTCGTGAATACCAAAGAGATGTTCCAGAAAGCCTATGAAGGCGGTTACGCCATCGGCGCGTTCAATATCAATGATATGGAAATTATGCAGGGTATCGTCGCTGCCTGCAAGGAACTGAATGCTCCGGTGATCCTGCAGGTGTCCGGCGGCGCCCGGAAATATGCGCATCATGATTATCTGTACAACATGGTGCAGGCTGCGGTCAAGGAAACCGGTCTGCCCATCGCTCTCCATTTGGATCACGGCGCCAGCTGTGACGTGGGTAAGGACTGCATCGACGGCGGCTTCACTTCCGTTATGATTGATGGTTCCCATCTGCCTTATGAGGAAAACGTGGCCGTCACCAAGCAGGTGGTGGAATACGCTCATGCCCGCGGGGTAACCGTGGAAGGCGAGCTGGGCCAGTTGGCCGGTGTAGAGGACGACGTCAGCGTGGAAGCGGACAAGGCCAATTATACCGATCCGGAGCAGGTACAGGATTTTGTCAGCCGCACCGGCGTGGATTCTTTAGCCATCGCCATCGGTACCAGCCATGGTGCTTTTAAATTCAAGCCCGGCCAGAAGCCTCAGCTGCGGTTCGATATCCTTCAGGAGGTTATGGACCGGCTCCCTGGCTTCCCCATCGTGCTTCACGGCGCCTCCTCGGTGATGCCCGAGTATGTGGCGATTGTCAATCAATACGGCGGCCAGATGGCGGACGCCATTGGTATTCCGGAGGATATGCTGCGTCAGGCTGCTTCCATGGCCGTATGCAAAATTAATGTGGATTCCGATCTGCGGCTGGCGATGACCGCCGGGATCCGCAAGCATCTGGCGGAGAATCCCACCCATTTCGATCCCCGGCAGTATCTGGGCGAGGGCCGGGACTGCATCACCGCCGTTGTCAAGCACAAGATCGAGAGTGTGCTGGGCTGCGCGGGCAAAGCATAAGAGTTTATTTTCAAAAAAACAGGCCGCTGCAAATTCTGCAGCGGCCTGTTTTTTTTGCGTATGTTTTC
>ENA-UOJE01000488-UOJE01000488.1-human-gut-metagenome-genome-assembly--contig:-C23-NODE-488-length-45136-cov-6.752934_pt1 | contig 45136 bp, 27 predicted proteins | sample MGYA00242341_ERZ723888 | MGnify/ENA metagenome assembly ERZ723888 | reverse complement strand
TATGTCTTTTCGCCAATTTATGTATGATGTCACGTTTGGCCATGATATTATCAACATTACACATGATGCACCTCCAAGGACTCCGTTTTCAAAGTTTAATATAACACGAGATTTGACAAGATCAATCGCCGACAATTTTCAGTTGTCCGAAATCGGCAAGAATACCGGCTTCCCCGGTGTGATAAGTCACCGTAATCCGAGAACCATCACTGATTGTGGAATTTTCACTGTTTCCCTTGTTCTGTAAAGAAATATCCCATTTCGGCATCCAAATGCGTTTACGGATACGGAGCCGTGGCAGCGTCACATCCCCATAGAGAGTATGAAATTCCACCCGGTCTGCATAACTGGTCGCCGTGATTTGAGCGTCATTCAATAAACTTTCATACAACCCATGATCCAGATTTCTTTCGGCAAGAGCATCGAATTGGACTGCCAGAACATGCGTTTGCAGTTCTTTCAGGTTTCTGTCGCTCATGGAACTGTTCTTCAGCTCCATGACCTTCTGCAAAAGCTGATTGCGCCGTTCCCTGTTGCGTGCCAGCAGATTTCGCAACTGTTCCGCTGTAGCAAGACCATCCAGAAACATTTCATGAAGCTGTTCCTCCTTCGTTGCCAGATTTTTCAACTCCACATCATATTCCGCCAGTCTCTTTTTCTCTTTCAGCACTTCCGAAGCCTTGCGAAAACGCTCAATCAACGCAATGGAAAGCAGCGGATAGATGGCATCATAAAGAGCGGGTTCTCCACGGGAACCGGACTCAAAACGAATCCGGCTGTTACGGCAATCCGCATGATTCCGGTCAAGAGTCTGTTTATTGCACGTATAATAAATTTTTCCATGTTCCAGCAGACAGATCAATTTTCCTCCGCATTCCCCGCAGTAAAGTCGGCCGGATAAAGGAAGCCAGTGTTTCTTTGCTTTCACATGATATTTCGCACGCTTCTGCGAAATGATTTTCTGAACCTCCTGCCACTGCTCGAAAGAGATGAACTCCTGACCGGTAATCTGCACGTTTTTAATCAACTCGCCCTGGCTGTTATACTGATAGCCGCAATAAATCGGCTGTTTTGCAATAGCATAAATCGAACTTTCATAGAAAAAGATCTCTTTCCTCCAGCGTTCGTTGCAATCACGGATGATGGCACGGTAAGGACGATAGGCGCAAATGTTCTCGTAGACGAAGCGGATGATTTCAACCCATTCGGGAATCACTTCAATTTTTCCATTGCCGAGGTAGCGAATGCCATACATTTTCGCATCGCTGCAAAGTCGGCCGCTGTCTTTCTTGATCCGAAAAGCGTTGATGCTGTTCTGCCGTTTCTTTTGCAAATCCTCATACAAAATCTGATTTTTGATCAGTGTAATCAACTGCTGATCGAACTTACTCAAATCAATCGTTCCACCCTGAACCTGTAGAACTTTGACATTATTTTCCTTGAGAAGCTGATTGATGTGTCCTTCCAGAAAGCTCCCGTTGATCGGACGATACAACCGAGTCAGCTCGTTAACTAATACAAAATCAACCTCGGAAAGTTTGAGCAATACCTGACTCAGCCCCAGGCGGAAATCCTTTTTCGTGCTTTGCTTTGTGTAAGACTCCAGTTCATATAGGCTTTGTCAAGCCTGGCAATTTCCTCCGCCCTACCGGATAAGTCTCCCCACTGGTGTTCAGGTCCTTATAAACGCCAATTACCTCAAGTTTTTCTTTTGCCGCCAGCTTCTTGCAGTTGGCAATCTGCGCCTCCACAGACTCCGAAAAATCATCCTTCCCGCTACTCTGCCGTGCATAAATCAACGCTTTCATTGCTCAATTCTCCTTCCGCTTTTCTTCTTGTCATCGCTAATATACTGCATATAAGTATATTTGACAAGCTGTCTTTATGAGGAGCTCTATCATGGTGAAAATTCCTGTTTTCACCCCGCGAGGTAAGAACCTCGGACAGGGAACACGGAAGGGAAAAGCCGTCAAGGGGATGATTGCGGCTTTCCGGACATCGGACAACATGTCTGTTTTCTTCGTATTATGAAAATGATCTGTTCTCATAACGTTTTTCCTTTCTCTGATTTAGTTTCTTCAGCTCTCAAAAGAACTTTTCCAATCCGAACTTTCTCTCCGGCTTTCAGTTTATTGAACCAGAGACGGAGCAGAACAGGTTCATTGCCCTGAGGCGCTGTAAAATCTATTTCGGCATGATTCCAGCCGTTCCGGAACGATGTCCTGACCACATGATCTTCCGTTCCGGGTTTCACCGACAGAATGACACTTTTCGAGTTTGCCGCCTGCCAGTCTGCTTCATAGCGATAACTTACACCGGGTTTCAGTTTCACTTTCTGCCACAGGAGGAAATTACCGGAAGGCGAATTGCGCGCAACAGAAAAAGCCCCATCTGTTTCCGGTGTCAGGAGCAAATTGGAGACAGGCATTGAACTTTTCCATGATTCCGGCAATTTTCCCTCCTGACCGGTAAATGGCGCAGCAAGATTCAAATCTGCAAAAACAGGAGTCGGAGCTTCGGGAACACCTTCTTCCCGGAGCTTGCGGATTGAAACGGAATCAATCCAGGAAGCCTTTCCGGGAGAGGTCTTTGAACCCCAGACGGAAATCCAGGCGCCGCCCGCCTTTTTCGGGACCTGAAAATCCATGGTTAAAGTCTGCCAGGATTTTTTGTCTTCCGCACGAACCTGAAAAGAACGTCCGCCGGCAAAAACTTCCAGATGGAGATTGCGAGGTTCATCCCCGCGGACTACGGCTGTTGCACGATAACGTTCCCCCCGCTCCAGAGAAACAGGCTGGCGCAGCCGCCATTGCCCGGAACTGTCGGGAAACATGATTTTCAGAGACCGTCCTCCGGTCAGTGTATTTTGCGTATCAAAAGTAAAACAGCCGCTGTGAGGATCAATTTTCTTCTCGTTGGCAGTCTGCATTCCGCCGACATGCCAGCCCGGAAATGCGGGGTCGGCCAAATCTTCCGACGGTGCCTTTTCCTTACCGGACTGATCGGAATTGTAGACCAGTTCATCGCCCGTGACAACATAGCGCTTTACCGGCAGAACCTTTCCTGCAAGCTCTTTCCATGCATAGGCGCCGTTCTGGTGGACTCCCAGGAAAATTCTGTCACCCTGAACCAGCATCCGTCCATGCCATCTGGCTTCCGGGGCGGGCAGTTCATCAGATTCCTCAATCCGGGCGGGGGGAGGAAGTAAAATATCGGAACCTGCGGCAGCCTGCAATACTTTCCCGTCCTTTGCCACAGGGTGTGCTACATTGATGAAGCGGTTTCCGGAGATCAGTTCATTTTGTCCCGGAACAGTTCCGGAAAGGGCAAATCCGATCTTGGCATTGGAGATTACATTGTTGATGAAAGTGTTCTCATATCCGCTGCGCACGACGAATGCCTGATGAGGAACATCATAAACTATATTGTTTGCCCAGAGGGAACGTCCGCTGTGGCACTCGAAAGCAAAACTTTCATCAACAGCCAGAGACTTTCCGTCCACAATATTGTTTACCACGCTGGTGAAGTATTCTTTTCCTCCCGTTTTGACTTCAATCACGGAACGCCAGCCGGAGTTTGTGCAGATGTTGCCCTGAACAATTGCACGGTTGGCTTTCAGATAAATTGCCGCACCGGCAAGACGCCTCCGTTTTCCGTCGACAAGAATCGTCTTGCCTCGCAGGAGTGTTCCGTCCGGCGCGGTGATCTGGTGTCCTGTGTCCCGTCCGGGAACCGGCTTTCCCCGGTTCACATCGCGTACGATATTTCCCTGCACGGAAATATTGTTGCCGTAAACAAGAATGCCTTGCGTGTAAGCGTCTTTCAAAGTGCTGCGTCCGCCGTTGAGCAGGCGGTTGTCATGAATAATCGCATTGGGAAGATGCGCTGTGCATCCGTCTGCGACTTGTCCCGCCTTTCCGATCTGTATGCCGGAACATCCGAAATTTTTTACCGTGTTGCCGCAAATGAATGCTCCGCCTGGAATGGCGGCGTCCAGAGTAATGACCTTGTCCGCATCCGTAAACACAGAATTGGTGATTCGGCATTCTCCAATCACGGGAACCTGGATTCCAATACATTTGGAGGCAGAGGAAAAATGACAGTTGGAAATATCAATCAGCTCAATGTTTCCCTTGTCCTGAGCCCGTAAGGCGCCGTCGATTCCCGTATAGGCGGTCACGCTTACATTTCGCATAATCAGGCGGACAGGACTTTTGCCTTCTTTCGTATGATTCAGGTCAATAAAGCAGTTGCGACGGTCTGCGGGGGAATGAAGTTCTCCTGTGACGGACGAATGCAGCCGGGCACGCCGTCCGGAGGCTTCCAGAATCGTCGTTCCACCGTACAGCCTGAGAGCCGGCTTTGCGGTCGACTTCAGGACGACGCCATCGTCAAATTGTAAAATCAATCCGGAGTCAACGTTGATCGTCTCCGCAAAATGGTATTCTCCGGGCGGGAAATGGACCTTCATGCTTTTTCTGCGCGCCTCCTGTAAAGCAGTATCCCAGGATGTTCCATCATGCCGGAACTGTGTAATTTCAATGCCCTGCAATGTCGCGATGCAGAAACACATAGTCAGCAATAGGAACCGTTTCTTGACAGCCATATCTTTTCTCCTTATTTTATTTTACATTGCCGGACCCGCGCTGCACACGGAGTTCCTGCTTTAACGTTTCATATTCCGGGAATTTCAATGCTGCGGCAATGCCGGCAGCCTCTCCGACAGCCATGCAGACCGACATCAGGCGGATTGCGGAACAGGCGCATGGCTCCACCCCGATGCAACGCCCTGCCACCGCAAGATTTTCCACTCCCCGCGGCAGCAGCGCTCCATAAGGGATCGCACGGTATCCGGGATTCTGTTTCTGCCATGGACTGCAGAAAGTATGAATATAATGTTCCCCGTAGGAACGTTTTCCCATGGCGACAGGTTCCGTGACGGGTGTATTGCTGTCCAGATCTTTCATCGTTATCATTTCACGGGCAACGATATTGCGGGAGCCTCGCACACCTGTGGATGGGGCAACCGCCGAGAGGCGGCATCCGGCAAAGCCCGGCAGTTTCTTGCGTGCCCAGTCCAGAATCACAGGAATCTGTTCTCTCAGTTCAGTATCCATCCGGGTCATATCAAAAGGATCCAGCGCATTCCCGGAAACTGCGGTCAGATTCAGCAGTATTTCTTTGCCGTCACAAACCGGAACCCCCATGAAACGGTCCTGATGGGCATAGGGAAAATCTAAATTGGGAAATTGCTTGAGCAGGAGCTGTTTATCAAAGGATTCCACATTCGCGACACGGAAAAGCAGGGTTTTCGTCATTGTCTCTTCCGGAGAACCGGCAAGAAGTTCCGCACCGGCAAAATCTGCCAGAACGGCATCGCCTGTGGCGTCCACGAAAGCTTCCGCCTCAAAAGTCAGGAGCTGTCCGCAGCTGAAAACTGTAATTGAGCGGATTCTGCCGTTTTCCGTATCCGCACCGGTGACTGTCGCATAAAAAAGCCGCTCTGCTCCGGCACGGCAAAGCATACGGTTCATCGTCAGTCCGATGTCAAATTCGGAACTGCTCAGGGCATGTGTTCCGATAAACGAGGCATGATTCCGCATTGCATCGACAAATTCGGAAACGACTCCGCCTTGTGTGGCCGGTTTGGAAGCATCAAGACCGGAAAAGACGGGGCATCCGCAGTAGACCGCCACGCCTCCCGGACCGGAATTACGATCCACCAGAAGGACCTTTCTGCCGGTTTTTGCCGCTCCGACTGCCGCTCCGACACCACCGGGGCCGGCTCCGCAGACAATTACATCATACTTTCTCTTTTCCGGATATTTTTTCATTTTTCTTCCCGTTGAGGAGATTGTCTCCCGTCAGGAGGCATCTCCATATGTTGACAAATCAGTTGAATCAGATTATATCTCATTTTTTATTTTTCGCAATGGACAGGAATGCTATTTCTTATACTTATCTGCTGTTTCAGTATTATTTTCATAAAAATCCCTCTTGCATCTCGGGACGTTGGCGGTATATTGCACCAGAAAGTGGAAAGCGGAATTTTTCTTATCCGATTCTGAAGACAAACGGAGGATGCAGGTATGACGTTTTTTGAAGACATTACAACGTCCAATGCAATATCGCAATTGGAACGGATTCTGCTGGACATCGAGAAAAGATGGAAGATCCATATCACAATTCATGACCATAAGGGATTGCTCTGCCTGCCGGACGGGCACCATATCCTTCCGCACCGGAATGTACATCAGAACATATGCTGCCGCTGGAAAGCGAGGCAACCGGATGTTCACAGTCGTTGTCTTGCGCATTGCAAGACCGGAGCGATCAGGCTGCTGACGGAGAATCCGGTGCCGACTCAGACAATCTGCTGGAGATTCCTTACGGAAGTGATCGTGCCGATTCACCGGGGCAGAGAGCATGTCGCGACTTTTTTCGGGGGGACTTTCCGGCTTCCGGATTCGCAGCTGCCGGAACGGGGAGAACCGCAGGACGACGAATATTGGCGTCTGTACCGGACGTTGCCGGAATGGAGTGATTCCTGCGGCAATGAAATTTCTCTGCTGCTGCAGATGGTGGGAGCCGGTTTCCTGCAGATTGCGAATCGGCTTTATGAAGAGTACCTGAACCAGTCCGGACGGGCAGGGCATATCAGGCGTTTCATTAATTATTATGCGAATACGGATACCAGACTGAAAGATCTGGCAAAATATCTGGGACTTTCCGAATCCAGAACCAGCCATCTGTTGAAGCAGACGTTCGGATGTTCCTTCCATCATTTGCTGAATCAGCAGCGGATTCGCCACGCAAAGTCTTTGCTGTATTCCAGAAATCTGTCCATGCAGGAAATCGCGGAACAGGTCGGTTTTTCCAATGAGTTTTACTTTAACCGTATCTTCAAGAAGATTGAGGGAGTTCCTCCCGGCATTTTGCGTCGGCAGATATTGAATCCGCCGCATGAATGATCTCTTGCCGGTTGTTTTAAACAAAAAAAGCTCCGGAGGGATTCCGGAGCTTTTGAGTCGGCGGAAAAATGAACTTATTCGGGCAGATGGAATGCCTTGATGAGATCTTTCTTCTGCTCTTCATTGATCGGTTTGACGCCGCCGAGACGCTTGGAGGCGAGAAGGCTGTTCGCACAGAACTCCGCGACTTCAAGACGGTCGAATGCCTGAAGCAGGGTGCTGCCGACCGTCAGCAGGCAATCGTTGCGGAGCATGATGACCGGTGCGTTCGGGGCGATCTTTTTGACGGTTGCCATCGGATCTTTGTAGTGTTCCGCGCAGGGAATGTCTACGATGTCGCGGAGCAGGATATAGCTTTCCGGAATGGTCTTGGTGTCGATTTTTTCCTCCGTGACCGCATATCCCATCACGTTGACGGGTTTGGAAACGATGATTGCATTGACCCAGGGATGTGTGTCGTAGATCGCCTTGAAGAATCCTGCCGCGCGGCTCGGGATCTTGCCCATTTCGCGGTAGTTGTCCTGAATCAGCACCAGCTCGTCGTTGCGGAGATTCATGCGGTCGAGCCCTTTCGGCGTCACAAGGAACTGATCCTGTGAAACACGTGCGGAAAACGTTCCGTCCGTGGAGAAGGAGAGCATACGGTTGTAGGAACGGTTGATCAGCTTGACCATCTCTTCACGGAGCTCGCATTCCCTGACGGAGTGTTCCGCAGGGATGAATTCCGGCATGAGCTTCTTTTCCAGTGTGCGGGAAAGGGCGCGTGTTTCCGCGTCGAGCGGCCTGATTTTGCCGAGAGCCTCCGCCTTGATTTCGATTCTTGCGAGGTAATCAAGGGTTTCAAAACGCTCGAAAGCTTCAAGCAGGTCCTTGCCGGAGGTGCAGACACCGTGATTCTGGAGCAGGATGCAGTTGTGCCCTTTTTCAAATTCAGCGGAGACAAGATTGCCGAGTGCTTCGCTTCCGGGGACTTCATAGCCTGCAAAACCGATGTCGCCGCAGATCTCGGCGGCTTTGGTGAGGAGCGATGTGTTGGGTTTGCGTCCTGTGATGCTGAACGCGACAAGCGCCGCGGGGTGTGCATGGAGAACCGCCTTGATGTCGGGACGGAGCTTATAGATGTGGCGGTGGAAAGGGAATTCACTGGACGGCTTATGGATTCCGACTACGGTTCCGTCGGCTTTCACGCAGACAATGTCTTCAGGGCGGAGCGTTCCCTTGTCCACACTGCCGGGGCTGATCCACATATTGCCCTCGTTGTCGAGGATGGAGAGATTTCCGCCGGAGGTGGTGGTCATTCCGTAGCCGTAAAGGCGTTTCATAATAAGGGTGATGAGGTCACGCGGGTGCATCATATCAAGATTCATGATCGACTCCTTTTTGTTAAAAACTTAAGCCATATACTGTACACGCTCTCTCCGAAAACACAATACCGCATCACAAAAATTTTGATTTAATATGTATCGGAATTGTTAATTCGCAAAAATGTGATATAGTAAATTCAACTTTCTTCTTACAATTCTGAATCAAGCATGGAGTCTTTTATGATCCGGAAAACCGCGTCCGTTGCAGTGACGTTTCTCATGATGGTGTTTTTTCTTGCCGCATGCGGCCCCGAACGTGCGCCCAGAGAGATCAAACAGCTGAAAGTCACGCAGGGGGCGGACCAGTATGCTTTGCCGGGAGAGCCGTTCTCGAAAGAACTGCGGATCATCGCTTACGGGCCCGAGGTGCGCAGCGCCGGCGGCAAAGTCCGCAGTGAAGGGGTCCCCGGAGTCAGGCTTCTGCTGACCCCCGTGGAAGGTTCCGACCTGAAAATCGAGCCGTCCGAGGTGGAAACCGATATCACCGGCGCCGCGGGCGCGAGAATCATTGCCGGAAAGAGCGTCGGAGACAATTATATCCGTGTGACTCCGGTCGGGCATGAAAACCGCAGCACGCTGGTTCGCGTCGGCGTCGGCGCAAAGCTCTCCGGCGGAGAACAGGAAGGCTGGGTGAATTCCCTGCTGAACGATCCGATCTCCATCCGCCTTGTCAAACCCGACGGCAAACCGGCTTCTCATATTCCGGTTTACTTCAGCGTGATCTCAAGTCCGGAAAATAAAAATACCGCAAAAGTCCTGACCCGTTCCGCGGTTACGGATGACAACGGTGTGGCGCAGACGCATGTTCAGCTCGGCGGAAAGACCGGCGAATATAAGATCGCGGTCGAGGTGGCGGACCCGAAAAGCGGCTATTTCATGCGTCTGACGCAGATGCGCGTCCTCGGCATCGACCTTGTCACCGTGATCATCGGGGTGATCGGAGGACTGGCTTTCTTCGTATTCGGAATGCAGCTGATGGCGGACGGGCTTCAGCAGATCGCGGGCGAGAACATGAAGAAGTTCCTTCAGTATTTTTCGCGCAACGGTCTGGTTGCCGTTCTCGCCGGAACCGTTGTCACTGCGGTGATCCAGTCGTCGAGTGCAACGACCGTCATGGTGATCGGCTTCATCAATGCGGGGCTTCTGACTCTGCGGCAGTCGATCGGAATCATTTTCGGTGCGAATATCGGAACCACGGTGACGGCGCAGATCATTTCGTTCAATCTTTCCGGGCTGGCGCTTCCGGCTGTTGCCATTGGTTTCCTCGTCATGATCTCCAAAAACCGCGTCGTGAAAGGCTGGGGATCGGCGATTCTCGGCTTCGGGCTGATTTTCTTCGGCATGTCGATGATGAGCAATGAACTGCGGACCCTCGGATCGTTTCCCTCCTTCGTGAACTTTTTCAAACTCTTCGACTGCGCCCCGCACAGTTACGGCGGCTTCATGCCGATCGGGGCGGTCATGGGGGCAATCGGGATCGGCGTCCTCGCCACGTTCCTGATTCAGTCCAGCGCGGCGGCGGTCGGCATCATTCTCGCGCTTTCCGCCGGAGGACTGGTCAATTTCTATACGGCGGTGCCGCTCCTGATCGGAACCAATATCGGAACCACGATCACCGCATGGCTCGCCTCGCTTGCAGCGAACCGCGTGGCGAAACAGTCCGCTCTGGCGCATTTCCTGTTCAACGTGATCGGCGCTCTGCTGATGGTGATTCTTTTCTATGTCCCTTACGGACCCGCGCGCACTTCGGTTTTTCTCTATTTCGTCAACTCGATCACACCGGGCAACGCATTCGCGCCGATTCCGCAGAATATCGAGCGTCATATCGCGATGGCGCATACGCTGTTCAATATCGTCACCGTGGTTGCGCTGTTTCCGTTCATGGGATGGTTTGCGAGGCTCTGTGAATTCATTCTTCCGGTGCACGACGAAGCGTCGCTCAAGACTCATACGCTGGAGCCCCTGCTTCTGAAAACTCCGTCCGTGGCGCTGGAGCAGACCGTTGCCGAAATCCGCAAAATGGTGTCCGGTTCCTGGAAAATGATCGACTGCGTGGTCAATCGGCATTTCCTGACCGTGAACGTCGATTCCGAAGCATTCAAGGAACTCCGCGAACAGGAGCAGCGGATCGACGACATGCAGACGGCGATCACGAATTATCTGGTGCAGATCACGCGCCGTCCGTTGACGCAGCATCAGTCGGATCTGATTCCGCTTCTGATGCACTGCACGAATGACGCGGAGCGTATCGCCGACCATACGGAAAACATCATGAAGCTGACGAAACGCCTTGCAAAAGCCAATGCGGAGCTTTCCGATGTGGCGAAAGCGGATCTCGCCCGTCTCTGGGGACTGCTTGATTCTCAGGCGAAAAATGTCCGTATCGCGCTTGCCGGAACGGACAAGGAGAGCGTGCTTTCCGCACTGAAGGAGGAGAAGAAGATCAACAAACTCGCCAAGCGCTACGAGAAGGATTACATGCGCAATCAGGATTCTTTCAAAGATATCGAACCGGATTCCGGTATGATCGGCGGGGATCCCGCGGAGGCGGTCAACGAGGAGATTTCCAACCGCGTCATGGAGAATGAGCAGGAGATCAATATGCTGACGAAGCGGTATGAACAGTCCCATATCGAGCGCCGCAATTCCGGCAAATGCGCTGTCGAGGCGAGTGTGATTTTCATTGAAATGCTCTGGGAGCTGGAACGGATCGGCGACCATCTCGCGAATATCGCCGTCCGCGCCCCGGAAATTCAGAAGCATTATTTTGCCCTTTGATAAAAACTGAAACTTAATTTTTTCAGGCTTCCGCCGTTCGCTGCGCAGCTTGGAGACAGGAGGTATTTTTCATGTTGGACCAAACCGTTTTTCAAACTCAGTATCATGAAATCAAAGCCGGGGAAATCGAACGCAATGTTTTTTCCCTGATCGGCAGCGACTGGCTGCTGGTGACCGGCGGGGACCGCGAAAAATTCAATTCCATGACTGTTTCCTGGGGTGGAATGGGGGTGCTCTGGAATAAAAACGTTGCGTTTATTTTCATCCGCAGAACCTGCTACACGCTGGAATTCATCGAAAAACAGCCGGAATTTTCACTTTCGGCGTATCCGGAACAGTACCGCAATGAGCTGCTCCGGATTTTCGGAAGGAAATCCGGACGCGACTGCGACAAGGTTGCCGAGAGCGGTTTCACCCCCGTCGAGACTCCGTTCGGGACGGTCGCCTATGCGGAGGCTTCCCTTGTGATGTCCTGCAAAAAACTTTATGCAGGACAGCTTGTCAAGGACAACATTCTGGATCAGGCAGCCAGAACCACCATGTATGCGCCGGACGAAGAGGCGCATCAGGTTTTCATTGCCGAAATTACAGGCGTCTGGAAGCGGAATGCCTGATGAAGATTCTGGTTGACGCCGATGCTCTGCCGCATGATCTCCGCGATCTGATCTACCGGACCGCGGAGCGCACTTCCATTCCGGTTGTGCTGGTGGCGAACTCGCATCAGCGCATTCCTTTGTCCGGATATGTTTCTCTTGAAGTCGTATCCGGCGGGTTCAATGCCGCCGACGACCGGATTGTGGAGCGGATTGAAAAGGATGATCTGGTGATTACATCGGATATCCCTCTTGCGGACCGTTCTCTGACTGCCGGAGCGGTTGCGCTGAATCCGCGCGGGGGGCTTTACACTCATGCCAACATTAAAAACATCATGGCGATGCGTGATATCTTGGAGGATTTGCGTGCGTCCGGGGAAATGACGGGCGGTCCGAAATCTTTCACCCCGAAGAACCGCGAGGAGTTTGCAAACCAGCTCAACCGCATTACTGCCCAGTATCTGCGTAAAAGGCAGATCGAAGAATTGAAACGGGAAAAAATCGGTTCCGGCTCTAATAAATGAGTTTTTGCCTCGTCATAACTCTTGAAACAACCAATGAAAGGGTATGGCAATGAAGAAAACGAAACTGATATTGTCCGCAGGCGTTGCCGCCGGAGCTCTGCTGGGGCTGGCGCTGACAATGCCTGAAATTCCGAAGCTCAATCTCGGCGGGGAAAAACGGATCGCCGCCTATCTCTCGACGGATAAGATGATCTACCGTCCGAGGGAGACCATCTATTTCCGGATCGTGGCGCTGGATGCTTTCCATAATTTCCCCGTGCGGGAAAATCATGCGGCGACACTCAAAATCAAAGGACCGCGCGGAGATGTGGTGAAAACCCTTTCCGGCAGAGTGTCGGACAGTACCGGAGGAATTGCATTCCGGATTCCAGGTGATTTGCGGGGAGGTGTCTACCGCGCATTCTGTTCCGTCAACGGTTCCGCCGAAGCGGAGCGTTCCTTTGAGATACGCGCCTATACTCCGCCGCGCCTGAAAACACAGATCGAATTCCTGAAAAAAGCTTACGGGGCAGGGGAATCCGTTCATGTCGCCTTGAACGTCAAACGCGCCGAGGGCGGAGTGCCGGAGAATGCGGACGTGACTCTTATTGCGCGTCTGGGAGACCGGGAGATTGCACGTATTCCGGGGCTGAAAGCGGACAGGGAAGGCAATCTTTCCGCATCGTTCCAACTGCCGGGGAAAATTGCGGAGACGGATGGAACCGTCGCCTTTCTGGTTCGCGACGGCGGTGTGCTTGAGACTGCCGCAAAGAGTCTGCCGCTGGTTCTGAAGGACCTTGACATCATATTTTATCCCGAAGGCGGCGATATGGTTGCCGGACTGCCGAACCGGATTTATTTTTCCGCGAATCTCAAAAACGGAAAGCCCGCCGATCTGACGGGAAAAATCGTGACTGCGGACGGGAGAGCTGTTGCAGATGCCGTATCCCGTCATGAGGGACGCGGCGTATTCAGTTTCACACCGTTGAAAAACACCGCTTATTTTCTGAAGATCGATGCGCCTGCGGGAATTGAAAAACGGTATCCGCTTCCGGCGGTGAAAGAGTCCGGCGCGGTTTTGAGTTCCACGAAGAATGTTTATCCGTTTGAGGAAAAGATATTGCTGCGTGTTCTGGTGCCGGAGAATTCGGATGCCTCGAAGATTGTTCTCTCCAGACGGGAACGCATCATTGCTTCGGCAGACCTGAAGAAAGGCGCCAATGAGGTTGCCCTGGATGCCGGGGAGCATGAAGGCGTTCTGATTGCGACCGTCTACGATTCCCGGAGCAAACCCGTTGCGGAGCGGCTCGTCTTCCGTGCGCCGAAGTTTGTTACGAATGTACGGATTATTCCGGAGAGCAGGGCATTCGTCCCCGGCGGGAAAGTCAAACTCAACATTCTTGCCACGGATCGGAACGGAGCTCCCGTGGAGAGCGTGATCGGGCTGAATGTGACCGATGAATCCGTGATTGAGATGACGGAACGCCGGGAACAGGCGCCGTCTCTGCCGGTGATGGTCTATCTGGAGAACGATGTGAAGGAGCTTGCCGACGCCCGGATTTATTTCGATGCGAAGAATCCGGATTCATCGGAGGCGGTCGATCTGCTTCTCGGCACGCAGGGATGGCGCAGATTCATCACGGTTGATTTCAACGAACTGGTGAAACAGTATGAAAATCCGGCGAAACGCGCTCTTGCATGGATGCGGCGGATTGTGGCGCGCGAATATCGTGTATATAAGGCGAATTTTGCCGGAGTCCGTGGGGATGCCGTGATTGCTGAGGCGGCTGTCATGCCTGCCGCCATGCGGGAGGAGAAAGCGCCTGCCGGAGAGAAAGCGGAACAGGCTGTTCCGCAGGTCCTGCTCCCGGCGGAAGGTGCATTCCGCGGAATTGTCCGTCAGGATGTCGCCGCAAAGCAAAAAGCGCTGATGCCGGTCAGCGTGCGTGAATACGCGCATAAGGCGCGCCCGGACCGCATACCGAACGAGCGCAGGGATTTTACCGAAACGATTTATTGGAACGCCGGTATCCGCACAAATCCGCGCACGGGGAAAGTATCCGTCGAATTCGACCTGCCGGACAGCATCACGACGTTCCGCGTGACGGCGGACGCAATCGGAAACAACGGCGCACTGGGGGTGCAGACTGCCGCAATCCGTTCCGTGGAGCCTTTCTATATCGAACCGAAACTTCCGGTTTTCGCGACGGTGGGAGACCGGATTCAGGTTCCTGTTGCGCTTGTGAATTCCATGGACAGGGTTTTGAAGAACGTGAATCTTTCCGTCAGGGCGAATCATGAAACGATCGGGAAAACATTGACTCTGGAAACTCTGAATCCGGGGGAGCGGGGACGCATTGCCGTCACTGTGATTTCCGCGAAAGCCGGTGTTCTGGAACTTACGTTCCATGCCGCGGCGGAGGGGTATGCGGATAAGGTGGTGCGCCGGGTCAATGTCCTGCCTTCCGGTTTTCCCGTTGCATTCAATGCGGGCGGGCTCCTGAACTCGAAGACGCCGTACAGTTGTACAATAACGATCCCGGCGGATGTGGAAGCCGGGTCCGTGAAAGCATCTGCGAAGCTCTATCCGAGCCCGCTTGCCGGAATGGAGGAGGCGCTCAACGCTCTGCTCCGCCAGCCCTGCGGATGCTTCGAACAGACCAGCTCCACGACCTATCCTCTGGTGATGGCGCAGCAGTATTTCCTGAGCCATCAGGGCGTTTCTCCTGAGAAAATCCGCAAGGCAGCCGGACTTCTGGAGCAGGGGTATGAAAAACTGACCGGATTCGAGTCTGAAAATAATGGATACGAATGGTTCGGCGGAGACCCCGGGCATGAGGCGCTGACGGCTTACGGCCTGATGCAGTTCCATGAAATGAAGGAGGTCATGCCCGTTGACCGCAGTATGCTGGAACGTACGGAAAAGTGGCTGTTGAGCAGACGTGACGGAAATGGCGGCTTTCTCCGCAATGAGCGGGCGCTGGACTCTTTCGGGCGAGCTCCGGCTCCGACAACCAATGCTTATATCCTCTGGACGCTTCTTGAGTCCGGCACCTCGCCTGTGGAGCTGTCGCGTGAAATTGAACATGTGAAGAAAATCGCGCTTCAATCGGAAGACAGCTACATCCGTGCGCTCGGCGCGAATATTCTTTTTCTTGCGCATGACGGAAAGAACGCCTTCTCACTGGCTTCCGGACTTGCCGCCTCGCAGGAAAAGAACGGCGCCGTCGGCGGAGGAAAAACTACGATCACGTGTTCCGGCGGCGACTCGCTGAAGATTGAAACGACTTCGCTTGCCGTGCTTGCATGGCTGCGGATCGACGGCAGGTTCGCTCCGAATGTGGAGTCTGCGATGAAATGGCTTTTCGAACGGTGCAAAAACGGGCGTTTCGGCTCGACGCAGTCCACGATCCTTGCTTTGAAGGCGATCAACGCCTATGACAAGGCGCGCGCCGTCCCGAAGAATCCCGGAAGTGTCCGTCTGGTCGTGGACGGCAGGCCTTTCGGCAATCCCGTTTCTTTTACGAAAGAATCGAAAGGCACGATCGAACTGCCTGACTTCTCCATTGCAATGACGCCGGGGACTCATACCGTCGGACTTGTCATGGAGGACGGCTCCGAAATGCCCTTTACGCTTGAAGTTTCATGCAATACGAAGCTTCCCGTGTCCGCACCGGATTGTGCCGTCAAGGTGGAAACTGCGCTCTCCTGCGCAACGGTAAAGGAGGGGGAGATTGCGGAGCTGAATGTGACGGTGCGCAACGGCGGCAAGGATGTTTCGATGCCGCTTGCCGTGATTGGAATTCCCGCCGGATTCGAGGTGCGTTACGATCAACTCAAAGAACTTGTGAGCGCCAGGCGCATTGCCGCGTGGGAGATGTTCGACGGCGGGCTGGTTCTTTACTGGCGCGCTCTGCGTGCGGATGAAACGGTTCGCGTCCCTGTAAGCCTCAAAGCTGTGATTCCCGGTTCTTACACCGCTCCGGCGTCGCGTGCATGGCTTTACTACACCGACGAACTGAAAAACTGGTGCCCCGGCGTCAGCGCTGAAGTTCTCTGAGGCGTTTCCGGCGGATGGAATTCCTCACCCAACCGCCGGTTTTCACATCCAGTTCAAACAGGGAAAACAGGCACTTGTTCCAGTGTTTGATCAGCATCAGCAGGAGAAGCCGGTATTTGAGCCTGAAATCATGGAGGGGCAGTTTCCCGTCCGCGTGCCAGCGGGAGAAATGATCCTGAATCAGCGGCAGTATCTCTTTCAGGTCTTCCCTGTTCAGATCGTAAAGCCCGCTGAGTATGCTGCGCAGTTGCCCGGCGGCTTTGCGGTGAAAAAGTTTTTTATCTTCCGGAGATGAGAGCCTGTCTTCCAGTTTCATCATCTGATCGTAAATGACCAGATAGGATTTTGCCTTTTTTATGGAAAACGGGGAGTGCATGATGGAGTTCGGCGTTTGCGTGTAAAGATACATGAGCGCTTTGATGCGGCAGACTTTTTTCAGGCGGAAAAGACTGGTGTAAAAGAAAAGGTAATCTTCAAAATAGACACCGGGGACAAACGGCGCATCGGCGAGGAAGTCTCTGCGGAAAAGTTTTGCCCATGCGAAAACAGGAAGCCTGATCTTTTTCGACAGTTGGGAATGGATGATACTGTCCTGTATGATGTCTGCCGGATGTTCTCTGCATGGTTCCGGAACGCTCCTTTGATCCGCTTCTGTTTTTGCATAATCACAGAATGCAAAATCCGCCCCTGATTTTTCCGCCTCGGAGTAAAGAATCTCAAGATATTCCGGCGTAACTGCGTCGTCCCCGTCGATAAAGGCAATATATTTTCCTGCGGCAAGCTGCAATCCGTTGTTTCGCGCCGTAGACAGTCCCTGATTTTCCTGATGAATCACTTTGACTCTGGGATCCTTTTCCGCATAGGCGTCCAGCAGTTCCCGCGTGCCGTCTTTGGAACCGTCATTGATGCAGATCAGTTCGAAGTCCCGGAATGTCTGCGCCAGAATGGAGTCCAGGCAGTAGGATACGTATTGTTCAATGTTGTAGAATGGCACGATCACAGAAATCGCAGGCTTCATGTTTTCCCTTTCTGTTCATGGCTGGAACGCCGGTGTTTTCTCAAGTCCGCATTTCGAAGGAAACAAGCGCAAAGAGACCGTTAATATAATTTGAAAACAGGGTTTTACAAGAAGTGAACGGGTTCATGTGAGAAGCAGGTATGAAAAGCCGGCTGAAATTCTTTTACAGAAACATTCGCCGTGCGCAGCCACCAGCATGATTTCATGAATATTTTCTTTGTTTATGGATAGTATATTTTTTATTTTATGGTATATTATGCGCTTTATCTTTTAAAACAGGAGTGCAAATGGACTTTTTCTTTCAGGGATTTTCAACGCTTCAGATTGTCGTGTTGTGTATTTCCGCAGTGATCATCGGAATCAATAAGACCGGAATGCCGGGGCTCGGACTGCTGCCGGTGGTGATGCTCGCAAATACGTTCGAACCCGGGCTTTCCACGGGTTTGCAGCTTATGATGATCGCGATGGCGGATATTCCCGCAATCATTTATTACCGTAAAACCGTAAACTGGAAGATCATTCTGCGGCTGCTTCCGGCGGCTCTGGCAGGGATCGGCATCGGGGTGATCGTGCTCCATTTTGCCAAAGATGTGAATCTGAACATCCTGATCGGCGTGATCGTTCTCGGCTTATGCGTCTTTACGATGCTGAAGGATTTCATCTGGCGCGATGTGACGAAAGTTCCGACGCACTGGAGCTTCGCCGCATTTTTCGGTCTCCTTGCCGGATTTACGACGCAGGTCGCCAATGCGGCGGGGCCGATCATGGCGATTTACCTGATCGCCATGCGATTCGACAAAAAAACGGAATATATGGGAACCGCCGCATGGTATTTCTTCCTGCTGAACTGGCTCAAAGTTCCGATTTTTTATGCTCAGGGGCGCATTACGCCGGAATCGTTCCGCGCGGATCTGGCGATGATTCCGCTGCTTCTCGCCGGTGCGGCGCTCGGTATCTGGGTATTGAAGAAACTGCCGCAGAGACTCTTTGAAAAGATCGTGCTGTTTCTCTCTGCGATTGCGGCGCTCAAGCTGTTCTTCTGAGTGTGTCACGGGAAAGTGCGGATTGTGTCATAATGTCACGGAAATACATATCTTTATTCGTATTTCGTTCTTTGTAACTGTTTGATTATATTTGAATTATGGAAAATGATGTTTTTCTGGCATAAAGAATGCTTAATACGGCGGATATTATGATGATTATGAAAAAAATGACATGGTATAAATCAGATAAAGGAGTTGGAAATGCCTACGTATGAGTATGTTTGTGAGGCGTGCGGTCATGATTTCGATGTCTTTCAGAGCAAGAAGGACGACCAACTGAAACAGTGCCCGAAATGCACGGCTATGAAACTCAAACGAAAAATCGGCGGCGGTGCCGGAATCATTTTCCACGGCAAAGGCTTTTACTGCACCGATTTCAAGAATTCCACGCCCACCCCCTCGAAATAACTTGAATTTTTCAGCTTGACAAGGAGGCTTCCCTTATGGAAAACAACATGCAGTTCAAAGCAGAGGTCCAGCAGCTTTTACAGCTCATGATCCATTCCGTCTATTCCAATAAAGACATTTTCATCCGCGAACTGGTCGCCAACGCTGCGGACGCGATCGACAAGGCGCGTTTCGAATCACTCAGCAAGCCTGAATTCGCCCAGAAATGGGAGATCAGGATTGATTCCGACGAAAAAGCGAATACGCTCACCATTTCCGATAACGGCATCGGCATGGATCATGACGAGCTTGTTTCCGATATCGGCACGATTGCGCGTTCCGGCACCAAAGCATTCATTGAAGCCATGAAAAATGCAAAAAAGGACGGCGAGGATACGCCTGCGGGCCCTGAACTGATCGGTCAGTTCGGCGTCGGGTTCTATTCTTCGTTCATGGTTGCGGATCGCGTGGACATCATCACGAAAAAAGCCGGCGCGGACAAGGCGTGGAAGTGGTCCTCGGACGGCAAGGAGACTTATACCATCGAAGAAGCACAGCGTGATTCGCAGGGCACTACGATTGTCATGCACATGAAAGAGGACGCAAAGAGCTATCTCGATTACTGGAAAGTCTCCTCGATCATCAAGAAGTATTCCGACTTCATCGAATATCCCGTTATGATGAAGCATACGGTCAAGAAAGACGACAAGGAAACGGTCGAGGATTCGACTTTGAACTCGATGAAAGCGATCTGGCTTCGCCCCGAGTCCGAAGTGACCGCGGAAGAATTCAACAGTTTCTACACCCATCTTTCCGGACAGGTCGGCGAGCCTCTCAAACGCATTTCCTACAGCGCGGAGGGAACCTCCGAATTCAAGGCGCTGCTTTTCCTGCCGGCGCGCGCACCGTTCGATTTCCAGTTCGGCGAACGCAGAACCAACGGGTTGCATCTTTATGTGCGGCGCGTGTTCATTACGGACAACTGCCCCGGGCTTCTGCCGGATTACCTGCGCTTCGTTTCAGGCGTGGTTGATTCCAGCGATCTCCCGCTGAACATCTCCCGTGAAATGCTTCAGGACAATCCGCAGATTCTCAAGATCAGCAAAAACCTTGCGAAGCGCATCATCTCCGAGCTCACGAAGATGCTTGAAAACGACAGGGAAAAGTATGAACAGTTCTACAAGGAGTTCGGCCGCCTCATCAAGGAAGGCGTCCACATGGATTTCGCAAACCGCGAGAAACTTCAGAATCTGCTGCTGTTCGAAACTATGAACGGTCCCAAGGGCAAGCTCGTGACGCTGAAGGAATACCGCGACGCGATGCCTGCGCTCCAGCAGGAGATTTACTATATCACCGGCGACAGCCGCGAAACGCTGGAATCTTCTCCGCATCTTGAGATTCTCCGCAAGGAAAATTATGATGTGCTGTTCATGACCGATCCCATCGACGAATGGGTGATCTCCGAAGTCGGCACTTACGACGGCAAGAAACTCAAATCCGTCAATAAAGGCGATGTCAAGTTCGACGAGTCGATTCAGAAAGAGCTGGAGGAAAAGACCAGAAAGGCGGCGGATGAGAACAAGCCGCTGGTGGAGCTGATCAAGAAAGCTCTCGGCACGAAAGTCAAGGATGTCCGCTTTTCTTCGCGCCTGACCGAAAGCGCCTGCTGTCTGGTCAGTGATGAATATGACCCCAGCGCTTACATGCAGCGTGTTTTGAAGGCGATGGATAAGAACGCACCGAATGTGGCGCGCATTCTTGAGCTGAATCCGGAGCATCCGCTGGTTGTGGCGATGAAGAAACTTTATGAAAAGTCTCCCGATAATGCGAAACTGCCTGAATTTTCGGAAATGCTTTACGATCAGGCGCTTCTTGCGGAAGGCAGCCCGATTCCGGATCCGCTCCTGTTCACCAGGCGCACCGCATCGCTGATGACGCTCGGCATGGAAAAAGAAGCGAGCGCTGAGTAATGGCTGATTATTACGAGATCCTTGAGGTCACGCACGAGGCGACCGATACCGAGATCAAAAAATCTTACCGGCGCCTCGCCGTCAAATATCACCCGGACAAGAATCCGGGGAATAAGGAGGCGGAGGAGCATTTCAAGGAGATTTCCCAGGCTTATGAGATTCTTGGAAATCCGGAAAAGCGCCAGATGTATGATCAATATGGCGAAGCGGCGTTTTCGCATGGCGGCATGGGCGGCGGAGGCGGAATGGATCCGTTCGATCTTTTCCGTGAGGCATTCGGCGGCATGGGCGGCGGAGGCGGAATTTTTGATTCTTTCTTCGGAGGCGGACAGTCGCGCCGGTCGGACCCGAACGGTCCGTTGGACGGATCGGATCTGCGTTACAATCTTGAAATCACTTTTGAAGAAGCGGTTTTCGGTGCGGATAAGACGATTGAGTTTCAGCGCATGGCGGCCTGTGAGACCTGCCACGGTTCCGGCTGTGAGCCGGGGACGGTAAAGAAACGCTGTCAACGTTGCGGCGGAAGCGGGCAGATCGCAATGTCGCAGGGCTTTTTTACGGTCATGCACGAGTGTCCGAAGTGTCACGGTGCGGGAGTCATGGCGGAAAAGCCGTGCCGCCAGTGTTCCGGCAGCGGGCAGCATAAGGTGAAGCGCACCGTTCAGGTGCATATTCCGCCGGGAGTCGATACCGGCACTCGGATGCGTGTCTCAGGGGAGGGGGAACCCGGACTGCGCGGGGGGCGCAACGGCGATCTGTTTGTGATTACCCATGTGCGCGAGCATGAGATATTTCAGCGCGATGGACTTTCCGTCTATTGCAGTGTGCCGATCGATTTCCCGACGGCGGCACTCGGCGGAACCGTGGATGTCCCGACGGTGACAGGGAAAACGGCGTTGGAGATTCCTGCGGGGACTCAGACGGGCGATGTCTTTACGATCCGCGGAAAAGGGATGCCGTCTTTGCGCGGACAAGGCCGCGGCGATCATTATGTAAAGGTTTTTGTCGAGGTTCCGAAGAAGCTTTCGGAAGATCAACGCAGTGCCTTGAAACGTTATTCCGAAGCGTTTCAATCCAATGGAAACGGAGGCTCGCACCCTGTGCGGGAAAGCTTTCTGGAAAAAGCTAAACGCTTTTTTCAGGTCGGTGCTTGAGTTTTTTGGATTCTGATATTTGCAGCAGGAAAGGATGCATGATTTCCCGAAGAGGTCATGTATCCTTTTTTGCATTTGCCCGGAGGCCTGCCGAGAGAGTTTCCGTCTGCCGCATACTATGGCGCGGCTTTGAAAGCAGCGCTTGAAAACAGTGCGGGGATAAGGTATATTCCCGTTCATGAAAACAGCGTTTACAATCATTGTCCCGATGTATAATGTCGGTCGGGAGATTCACCGGTGCCTGTCTTCACTGCGGACACAGACGTATCCGGAGTTCGAAGTCCTGCTGCTTGACGATGGCTCGACGGATGATACCGTGAGCATCTGTCGGGAGACTGCCGCCCGTGATTCCCGTTTCCGGCTGATTGAGAATCCGCATCACGGAACGGCGTCGCCTCTGCGAAATCTCGGCATCCGCCTTGCATCGAAGGAATATATCGTTTTTCTGGATGGCGATGATGAGATTCTGGCGGATTCCCTGGAATGTTTCTCCAGTGCGGTGGAACGTTATGGCGCGCCGGATGTTCTGGGTGCCGGAGTTTGTTCCGGCAGCCTGAATGCGGAAGGGGTATTTCAGGAAAACGGGCGGACGTTCAATTTTTCCTCCCGTGACGGCGTACGGACGGGGATTCAGGCGCTGGAGCGGTTGTTTTTACAGCATAAGACTCTGGCGTGTTACAGTTGCGGAAATATTTACCGGAGACAGTTCCTGATCGGAAAACAGTTGTTTCAGCGCGAGGATATCCGTCTCCTTGAGGATCATGAATGGCTGCCGCGTGTTCTGTTGAGCGCGGACCGGGTTGCCGCCGTGGAGCATCCTTATTATCATTATATCCGCAGACCGGGGTCTGTTACGACCGCGTTGACGGATCGCGGGCTTGAGGATATCGCCGGCGTCGTCAACAGTCTGGCTGCGTATGGCTGTGCATATCAGGAACGGATGCCGGAAACGGTCCGGCGCTTCTGGGCGGCTCATGCTCTGAACGCTTTCTTCTGGTATTTTTTCAACCCGCTTTATGAGGATAAATTTACTTTTCCGGTCTGGCGTTCCAAACTGGAACTGCTTCTGGGGAATCCTGAAAACAGGAAAAATCTTTTCCGGCTTTTCCGTTATGCGTCCAAAGCGAAACAGCTTGCTTTGCCCTGGATTCTGCTGGCTCGGAAAGGGATACGCCTGCCTGCGAATCTGTATTTCCGGCAATTCTATTACAGGTTCTGCATCAGAAAATGAGTCTTCTGAACCTTATTTGAAATTTTCGAAAGTAAGATCATCGCCTTTGATGTCAATGAAGAAGAATCCCAGAACCGCGTCCAGAATATCGACCGGATGAATGGACACTCTGGCTTCGATCAGCCCCAGCCCTAATGTTCCTCCGATTTCCCAGTAGTCCCGTGCGCCTTTCCGAAGGTCGTAAATCGGCTCCGCCGGATTCGGAAATCCCTCCATGTTGATCCAGTATTCCTGAACCAGGGAGGACGTCGGGCGTCGTTCCGTGTCCTCCGCCGCGATTCCGGGCAGAAAACCGCTCCAGCCGTTCTGCATGGCATAACCGTATTGGCGATTGGTGTCTTTCACCAGATTTGCCGTATAGCCGAAACCGCCTCCGCCCTGTACCGCATGAGTCAGGCGCAGTTCGGCGCGTGCCGCCGGACCCCCTCCGATGTCAAGGCTGAATACATCCAGCAGGTCCAGAATCCTGTTGGGCACATACAGTGTCACCTTGTCCACCCATTGCGCCTGCAGTTCCATTCCTGTAAAAAGCACAAGTGCAAAAACGATTCCCGACAGTATTTTCTTCATGACAGTCTCCTTTTCCGAAATTCTTTTCCTGAAACAATAATAGTCTGTTTTTCTTTTTTCTGCAAATTGTTTTTCATAAAAAATGTCACTCTTTTGGTTCTTGCCCCTTGTGTCTCTATTATTTTTTTCCGATTCGGAGATATTTTTTCCATATTTTTCCGCTTTTTGTGGTTGTCAAGGGGAAAAAACGGCGAAAAAAATAATTTTTTTTGCGTATTTGTCTTGTATTTGGAATACAGGGCGTACATAGTAGCGCTGTAAATGTGTATCAGACATATTTTTTTGAGTGTGTTTCATGCCGTTTCAAAAATGGATGGATTAGTGTTAACATATTGTATATTAGAGATTTAGGAGACTCGAATGCGGAAGATCAATTCGTTGCTTATCATGATTTCTGCCACAATGGTTCTGGTTGCAGTGAATGGCTGCAAGTCATCGCAGGAATATGCGGAGGAACGCGGACGGAAAGCTGTAACCCAGTATCAGATGGCAAAATACCGTGAGATTCAGAACGGCAAACCGCTTTCCCTTGCGCAGTGTATTGAAATCGCGTTGCAGAACAATCTTGATGTCCGTGTTTATGAATTGGAACAGGAAGTTGCGAAAGAATTCCGGACTGCGGAAGCGCTGGGAATGCTGCCGGATCTTACCCTCACCAACAATTTTACCGCCCGCAGCAATACGCCCGCCTCCAGCAGCAAGAAGCTGGTTTCCTCCGGTGAAACATACGGCGCCAGCGTTGCGGAAGACCGCAATGTGAACTACCTGAATATTGATCTTGTCCTCAGTATGCTGGATTTCGGTCTGGCGTATTTCAATACCCAGCAGGCGCAGGACAGAGTTTACATCCGGAAGCAGAGAACGGAGCGTGCGGTCCAGAATCTTTCTTTTGATGTGGTCCGTGCTTATTTCAAGGTTGCCGCCGCCCAGCGTGCCATCAAGATGACTACGACGCTGCTGGAGCAGTGCCGCTCCCGTTTTGAACTGATCGAACAGGCGCGGAAGAAAAAACAGATTACGGTTCCTTTCGCCTATGAGCAGATAACCCGCTTCATCGACATGGAAAAGAGACTGACGCAGTTTGTCCGGAGCTATGAAAATTCCTGTGTGGAACTGCGGACGCTGCTCGGTTATTATCCGAATTCCAATATTTTCGTGGATGAGTCCGTTCTGGATCGCGTGCCCGATTTCAAACTTCCTGAAATTGCCACGATGGAGCAGATCGCGCTGATCCGCCGTCCGGAACTCTATGAAGTCGATATGCAGAAGCATGTCAACATTGTGGAATGCTATAAGACGATCGCACTGATGTTCCCGAACGTGAAACTGTTTGTCGACTGGTCGAACAGCAACAATTCCTATCTTTATAATCAGAGCTGGTGGGAACTCGGTGTCCGCGCCGCATACAACCTCCTGAAACTTCCGCAGAACATCCAGCGTCTTGAGGGATACTGGACTCAGGTGAAAACAGAGGAAATGCGTTCCTATGCGCAGGCTGTGGCTGTGATGGCGCAGGTCAGAATCGCATATGGAAACCTGCTGTCCGCCAAAGAGCGTTATGATCTTGACCGCAGAGTTTATACCACTTATGATGAAAATCTTCAGGCGGCATTGAAGAATCAGGCGGTCGGACGCTCCATGCAGCAATTGGAGCTTGACCATATGCGCCTTGTCACAACGGAGACCAGCATCGAGTCCCTGATGTCGCTCGGTGATTATTATGTCGCCTATTACCGTCTTTTGAACGTCATGGGACTGCGCGATCTGGATGCCCGTTCGACGGATGAAATGGTGGAGGAGATTACGGATGCGGACATCCGGATGAAAGAAGATATTGCAAATGCACGCAAGGTGTTTGACGAACAGAGAGTTGCCGCGATGAAGGAAGCTCTGGAGAAGCAGAAAGAGCTTGAGGCGAAAGCCGCCGCGGAGGCTGTTGCGGAGAGACGTGCCAAAGTGAATGCGCAGATCGACAGGCGCATCGAAGCCGAAGCCGTAAACTCGCTGGTAAAGTAAGAATAAGCTAGTAATCATATAGTCAGAGAAGGAAGAAGGATCATGAGAAAGCAGAGAAGACAGAGAAAGATTGAGATCTTCAAACTTGAGGACCGCGTATTATTTGAAGCCGCCGGAGCCGCGGAAGCGGTCGAGGCAGCGGATCATGCGAACAATCCGAATCCTGACCAGCAGCATGATATATCGGAATCCGAACGACAGGAGAAAGAGGCACAGTCCGCTGTGAAACATGTGGGGCCCGGTACGGCTCTTCCGGATCCCGGTGCGGCTGTACAGGATCAGGGCGCCGGTCTGGCTCAGCCCGGAACCGCTCATCAGGATCCTGCGCAGAAGCTTGTGGACGGTTCCGCCGATTTTTCAAATGTGCCTGACGTTACAGAACATCACTCTTCCGATGTTTCAGATTTCCTGAATGCTGACTTCTCCGACCACTCCGCCGCCAAACTTTCCTTCTCCGATTCTCTCTCTGCCGATGGACACGATCTGATCATTGTCGACGCCGATGCGGCGAAAGACCTTGACCTCAACTCTCTTCCTGACAATACCGAAGTGCTTGTTCTTGACCATAACAGTGACGCCATGGAGCAGATCAATGCGTATCTGGATTCCCGTGACGGCAAATTCGATTCCGTCAAGTTCGTCGTTGACGCCGATCTTTCCGGCGCCGACTCCGCTCAGGAACATCTTGAATTGAACGGCAAAGATGTTTCCGCCGCAGATTTGAATGCAATCCGTGACCATGTGGCGGAACACGGCGATCTTTCCGTGCATACGGCTCTGGATGATTCCGCGCCTTCCTATTCCCTGAATCCCGACGGAGATTTTGAGCACAGCGCTGACGGCGATCTTCATGATACCGTGATTCATCCTGAAATCGACAAAAATATCACAGTGAACACCGATCCGGCGGATCAGATTGATCCTGCCCTGGCGAATCCTGTTGAAGACGGCAGAAACGAGCTTGTGATCATCGACAGCAACATGGCGGACAAAGATACCGTTCTTTCCCAGATCGGCGAGGGGCGCGATGTCCTTGAGATTGATCCGAGTCAGGATGCCATGAGCCAGATTCAGGATTACCTTGATGCTCATTCCGATACGAAATACGATGCGGTTCACATTATGACCCACGGCAATGATCTGGGGTTCTATCTCGGCAGCACAAAAGTTACGACGGCGGACCAGATGTCTGTTTTCAACGGTCATATGGCGGAGAACGGCGATTTCATGCTCTACGGCTGTGAACTGGCTTCCAATGAGCACGGACAGTCTCTGATTCAGGATATCGCGGATTTTACGGGCTGTGATGTAGCCGCTTCCACGAATACGACGGGTATTTCCGGTGACTGGGCGCTCGAATACAATGTCGGCGTCATTGAGACAGTCAATATTTCCATACGAAACTGGGATCATAATTTGAAAACATGGAAAATCATTGATGATAATACAAGTGGAAAATATGATGGAGAAAATATAGGGGATATTACAGCCGGACTTGCCTCAGGCGATGTGATTGAATTCTATTCTGATATTACCGAATATGGAATTACCACGATTACCGCCGATAATATCACGGTCCGTTCCGCGACAGTGGATGGTGCTCAGCAGAGTTACACCTATACGGTCGCAGGTTCATTAACCGTAGATACAGGAGCATCCATAACTTTTACATCCTCTGTATCGGGGATCAGCGGCAACGGTATCATCAATGTTTCTGGTTCCCTTTCTTTGGAGACAGCAACCACTGCCATCGTGAAACTGGATGGCGGCGCATTGAAGATAACTGGAGCTACTGTTTCGAAGGTGGATGCTTTTGGTGCTTCTTCCATTGATTCCAGTGGAGTGATTTCCTCTTTGACTTTGAATAGTGGAGGAACTCTTAATCTTTCCAGTGGAACTGTAACTGGAACCGTTAATCGTGGCACTCTTACCGGAGCGGGAGCAACGTTCGGAGCAGTAACTAACTATGCAGATTTTACTTTGACCGGCGGTTCTGTTTCTTCATTGGACAATAACGGCACGTTCAATATGGATGGAGGAACGGTTTCCTTGCTGACTAACAGTGCATCGACTGCCATGACCGGCGGGACGATTACCACAGTTGACAATAACAGCGGAACATTTGACCTGAGCGGCGGAACGGTTGCCACATTGAATAACACCAGTGATTTGACTGTTTCCGGCGGTGCCATTGGGACGTTGAACAATCGAGCCGGCGGTGATTTGGCGATGTCGGGAGGGCAGATTACCGTCACATTGAATAACAGCAGTACCGGAACCAATGAAATTTCCGGCACTGCCGCCGTCAGTTATCTGAATAACAGCGGAACTCTTACTGTATCCGGCGGAACAGTCGGGACTGTCACCAACAGCGGGACTCTTGATGTTTCCGGCGGCAGTATTTCCGCCGGAACTAACGATACCGGAATTACCAATAACGGTACGCTGACTTTCTCCAATACCGTAGATGCCGGAGCAATTTCGAATCGCGGAACCTTGAATATAAACGGCGTGCTCCGGATTGCGGCTGCGTCCGGAAGTGTCGCTGTAGAGAATCGCGGAGGAACGGTCAATTTCTCCGGGGGCACCTTGCGGAATGCATCAGGGATCCAGTCCGGAACCGGAATCGGCAATACCGCGGGCGGCTCTGTCATTAATGGACCCGGCACCATCGAAGGGTTTGCCTATGGTGCGGAGGTGCTCCTTGGCCAGTCTGTTGCCGGCTTGACTTTTAACAATAATACGAATAACTATCTTTTTTCCATTACAGTTGTCGGCGACAAAGGGGGGAGTTCTCTCGCTACCGGTGAAGTCAGAACGATTGATGATGCCCTGGCGGCGCTTCAGGCAGATCCCACCGGTGTGTTTTCCATTAACTTTAACCTGACTTTGAGCGATTACGGCAATTGGTCGACTTATCTGACCGTAAACGGTAACTACAGCGCAATTACGAATCTGGCATCCGTCAGTTCCAATACGGTGGTGAAGGGTGAATACATTATTCTTACCATGGTTTTGAACAAGAATATTACACTTTCCACTCCGTCAACGGTGGATGGCGGTGTGACATCTTTCCGTAATATTTCCGTTACGGTCAATGCCGGTTCGACTTTTACTGTGAGCAGCGGGACGACTGCAAAATTCGATACCGTATCCTATCACGAAATCGAATCTGTGGAAGGGCTTGGAACGGCAACAGTCACAGCCCGTCTGAAAAACGGATCTGTAACTCTGACCAATGAAGGGACTCTTTCCGTTCAGGGAACACTGAATTTTACCTATGCGGAACCGACGACGGATGTGAATGCCATTGTCAACAAGGGACAGTTGATCTTTGACGGTGGTCAATTCAACCTGAATGTGACGGTATCGACGGGTTCCTCGAAATCTCCGCTTGTCAACGGCATCCTGAACGAAAACGGCGGAACGGTCAATGTCACGAACGGCGCGCGGCTGAATGCCTCGATTTCTTCCGGTGTTTCAGACTCCGCATTGATCCGGAACAGGGGCACGCTGACGATTGATGGAGCCAGTCGCCTTAACATCAGCGGTACGACGACGACAAAGGCGTATGCGATTCATAACGATTCCGTAGCAAATATTACGGACAGTTTCATTGATGCCAGTGGAAGCGGTGAATTTTATGGTCTTTTCAACAGCAATAATGCGACGGCGACGTTTACTGTAACGGAAGTTCCGGATTACATTACGTTTCCGGTTTCTGCTACAGAAGGTTATGGGGCGCTCTACTATTATCTCGACCAGATTTATCATATCAGAGGAACCTCCTATTCCGTTTATAATGAAAACAGCTTTACAACGGTCAATAACGTTGCATCGTCGGGAGATTATACCATTACGAACGGGCTGATTACCGGAACCGTGAAGGATTCCGCCGGAAATGTAGTCGGCATTTTCCGCGATGCGCCGCTCTATGCCCTGATCGGCAACATCCATACACAGGGCAAGGTCAACGGACAGGGAGCCAATGCTTCGACAAAACTGAATAATATCACGATTCTGGGGAATGTTTCAAATCTCGGAACCGCGGAGATTTCGCTGAATAATTTCCGTTTGAACGGAAATATTTACAATCAGCTATCCAAAGTTCTCGTGACCGGCGACTTCATGTCTTCTGATTTCTACTATCGTCGTTCAGAGACAGATACCCGTTATTATGCCTATTACGGTTCTTCCGGAAACAAGGAGACCATAGAGGTCTGGAATTATTTTACTCCGGCAATCGGAACCAACGCCGGCGGCACGATTTATTTCGGACCTCAGGCAAACAAGGTCAATTTCAGCTCCACTTCAAATTATGCGTTTTATAATCTGACCGGCGAAATGGCGTTTGCCAATTTCTCCAATCTGTCCAGCGAAAGCAATCCGGTTCAGATTTATAATCAGGGTGTGTTCAGTATTGACGCCACCAATGCTGATGGAAAAGTCGATGGAATGTACAGCCTTTATGTGAAAGAAGCTGATCAGGCAGAGTCTTTGATGGAGGGGAATGTCGGGATTGGAAATTATGATACTGCATCCGGTATTTCCGACCGGGGCATTGTGAATGTCAACAGTAACGGTTATAATCCCGCTTCCCCGGTAACAAACGGCATGACGTTGACTGGACTGCATGTCCGCAATACGCAGAATTCTTCTGCGGCGGTTACGAACTATGCGGGCAATCTGACCGTTAACGGCGGCGCTTTGAGTGCAACTTATTCGGCGTTGGACAATTTGGAAGTTCTGGCTTATGTATGGACTACAGCCGATGTTTTTACATTTTATACCGTTACCCCGATTGCGAACCTGAATGATGTCACATCTCTGGCTGGTTCGGCATATTCCGTCCGTAATGTCGGAGAGTTGAATATCAAAGGTTCCAATGACAAGACGCTGTTTACGAACAGACTTGATTTCAGCAGCAACTATCAGGGGGATTATACTGCTTTGTTCAACTCCTCCGTTTCCGTTTATATGCAGGAATATGATTCCGGTGAATCAAATGTGAAGACAGTGGTCTATTATTATTGGAATTCTGCTTTCACAGAGGGGCGTAAGACCTTTACATGCACTTCAACGGGAGCCGTTATCGGTTCCAATGCCACGCTGTATCATATGACATCCGCGTCTGTGACGGGTCGAACAAAAGTCGATCTGCCTTCGGATTATGTTTATACGATTCCGAATACATCCAATGTCTGGCGCGGTTTCGGAAACGCTCTTGTGGCGGAAGCCGATGCAACTTTGAATAATGTCGCTTTCAATGCCGAAGCCAGTCCGGATACCCAGACCGTATTTGAAAACTGGGGCAATCTGACTGTAACGGGAATTGATGCGGATAATCAGTTCAAAGGGTTTGACTATTTGATTGACAATGGCACTCCATACTGGACATCTGCAACTGTATCTTTCACCCGGTATGGGAGTTCAAAACCTAAAGGCGACTATACGCAGACTGCCGATCTTGAGATCGGATTCCAGATCAGCGCCTCCTCTATTTACAGAAACTTCGGTACTCTGACGCTTCGCGGCGTTGAAACCCAGACGGGTGAAAATGAATATGAATATACCACAGGGACGGTAAATGTAGACGGCGGCGCTCTTGTAATCGCACCGACGACAAGTTCCCTTTCCGGGTCACATATTACGAGGCTGAATCTTGTGAATTTCTCCGTTTCCGGCAAGAACACCCCGTATGCGATTCAGAACGAAGGTTTCCTGGGAATATACAACGGGCATTATGACAGTGCTGCCAATGAGTGGATCGGCGGCAGCAATGCTTATGTTCAGGCAACAAACGGAACCGCGATTCTGAACCGCAACACGCTTGAGATTTACAACAGCGCGATTATCAATAGTGTTAATGGTATCGAAGCGACAGATCAGGCGTCTTATATGGATATTGTGAATACTACAATCGCGAACAACAGCGGATGGGGAGTTATCTCCGCTATCGGTGCCCCTTCAGGAGATTTCAATTTCCTGATTGCCAATTCTACTATCGCTTACAATGGCAGTGGCGGTATTCGTCTGACAAACAGCAATGGTAAATTGTTCTTGATAAACACAATTGTTCTGAATGCAAATCCGCATGCTTCTTCTGAAAAATCCGTGGATCTTGTTATTGATAATGGAGCTTCTTTGGATTCTCTGTCCGCAGGAAATCTTTACGGAACGACTGCTGCCGAGACAAAAGATTTGCAGGGAAAGACATTTGGGGGATGGGATGATACCAATCATGTATATTCTTTGGTTGAAAACGGGCCTGCGTGGTCTATCTCTGTTGCATGGTCTTACAACCGGACCAGCGGCAGCATGTGGGTGATAGATCATGTGACAGTCGGCAGTGCAACATCCGGAGCATATACGATTCATTACGACCAGGTCGGCAATGAGAGGTTGGCTTCGGACGGCAGAATCGGTGCGTATGTGCTTTCCGGCACTCCGCCTCCGCCGCCTGCAACGATCATTGTCAACACCATTTATGACAGTGCCAATTTTGATGCCTCGCATTTTACGGAAAAAGATGGAATTTATTCTTTGCGTGAAGTGATTTATGCCATTCAGAACGGTTATCTTGAGAGCGGGGACGTCCAGTTCGACTGGAACGCTCTGATTACGCAGATGGGAGGCGGCAGTGATATCACCATTACGGTTGATCTCGGTTCTATCGGAATTACGGATAATATTTCCATTACTGTTCCGGGCAGCGCCGGTGTGACACTGACGATCAATGCTTCCGGCAACGGAGATTCCGCATTTGTGGTCAACGGTTCCGCGATCGGCACGAGCTTGAGCCTGAATAATCTTACGCTGACCGGAGCGACGACAGCCGGTAACGGCGGTGCGATTGATATCAAGGCGGGAACCGTCAATCTTACGAATGTTGATATCAAAGACGGAAGTGCGGCGCTGGGCGGTGCGATTTACCTGGCGTCCGGCAGTGCGTTCCTTACGGCTTCCGGGACAACGTTCAGCAATAATACAGCGTCTTCCGGCGGTGCGATCTATAACAACGGCGGACAGGTCACGTTCTCCGGCGGAGGAAATTCCTTCAGCAATAATCAGGCAGGCAATGGCGGCGCGATTTATAACAGCCGCGGCACTTTGAGCCTGGGCGGAGTCTCATTTTCTAGCAACTCCGCGACAGTCGGCAATGGCGGCGCGATTTATACGGTCGGCGGGACAATTGATATGGGAGGAACTTCATTCTCCGGCAATTCCGCGACAGGGAACGGCGGCGCAATTTACAATAACGGCAGTTCCTTGAGTGTTGCCGACGGCGGCGTCTTTACCGGCAACCATGCCACTGAAAACGGTGGCGCGATTTATAATGACGGAAACGGAAGCCTTACGATTCAGGGCGGCGAGTTCTCCGGCAACTATACCGATAGCGGCGACGGCGGCGTGATTTACAACGGTTCCGGGGCTTTGGATATTCAGGGCGGCGTTTTCTCCGGCAACCATGCCGCGGGCAGCGGCGGCGTAATCTATAATGGCTCCGGGGCTCTGACGATTCAGAGCGGCGAGTTCTCTCACAACTATACCGATAGCGGCGACGGCGGCGTTGTTTACAATGCGTCCAGTGCAGGTGCGATGAATATCGCAGGCGGATTTTTCACAGGGAATTACGCCGGAGGCAACGGCGGCGCGGTTTATAATGCTTCCGCTGAGGGAATGACGGTTTTTGCCGCATTCGGCGGGAACCATGCCGCGAACGGCGGTGCGATTTACAATACAGCCGGAATACTGAATATCGGCGGCATGTTTATCGGCAATTATGCTGAAACGGGAGATGGCGGTGCGATTTATAATGAATCGGCTGCGGGAATGACTGTCGCCGCTGATTTCACGGACAATAATGCCGCGAACGGCGGTGCGATCTACAACAAAAACGGGACGCTGGCAATTTCCGGCGGCGTCTTTACCGACAACCATGCCACTGAAAACGGCGGCGCCATTTATCACGGCGGCGCAGGCAGTCTGACGATTGATGGAACCGAACTGATCGGCAACTCCGCGACAGGGGGGAACGGCGGTGCCGTCTTCAGCGGAAATGGCACACTGAATGTGAAGAATTCCACATTCACCGGAAATATGGCGGTTGCGGGGGCGGCAATCTTCAGCGGCGGTTCTGCGACGATGGACCGTGTCGTTTTCTCCGGCAATCAGGCGTCAGAGTCCATTGTCACCATCAACGGCGGCGACTTGAAGAATCTGACGGTATCGGGCAATACCGCGGGCGGCGCTTTATTCGATTCGCAGGGAAGCAAGACTGTCATTGACCTTTCCGCGTTTTATAACAACAACGCAGAGATCCTGCTTTCCGCCGGGGCGACGCTGTATGTGATCAACAGCACATTCGCAGAGGGGAATGGCGATGTCACAAAGCATATGATTACGGGTGGCGATGTCACCATCCTGAATACGACGGTTACGGGCGATATGGCGGACCGCGGCGATGCTCTGATTGATGCCGGCACCATCCGTTCGGTGAACAATATCATTGTCGGAACGGATGCGTCCCAGACAGCCTTGAACGGCGGCAAAGTGGAAGCTGCATATACGATCATGAGCGGAACCGGAACTCAGGTGCATGGCGGAGTTGACGACAGCAATACATTCGGTATCAACTACCGGGCGCTGTTCGGCGGCAATACTGTGGACCCGGCAACCGGAACGATAGCCCTCCTGAGCGGGTCGATTGCCGAAACCGGTGTGTGGGTCGGATACAATACTGAAGGCGACCTTTACTATTCGGTCCGTCCGGATCAGCTTTATCCGCGTTACGGCATTGATAAGGTGGACTGGAAAAAGTTCGGCAGCGATACTCTCATTGCCAGACCGGACAACGTGAAGATCACAGAAGGTTTGAACGGCAATACTCTTCCGAGTATCGGTTCCTATTGGATCACGCAGGATGTCCCGACGCTGGGGATCGGCCCCGGTGTCAACAATACATTTATCGATCCCTCTTTCAACGGCATCGGCTGGAACAACAACGATATTTACAATGTCGTCGCGGACAGCCTGATCATGAATCCGGGATTCCTGTTGAACTTCCGCAATGAAATGCCGGTGGGCGGCCGCTGGTATTATGACTTCACCCATGCGTTTGACGACCGTTACAGTTCCTATGTGGGACGTTTCGCCGTGACGCTGGGACGTTTCGACCTTGGCTTTGTGCCGAGCGGTGAAAATTATATCTCGGTCAACGTGAACAGCCATGTTTCCGATGACTTCACAAGATATACGACAACACCGTATCTTTCGGACGGCACGCCGCTGATCCCGGCGGAACTTGAATCCATGAATTCCGAGACGACGGCTCCCGCAACGGAAGGCTCGTTCGAACTGCCGGAAGGCCTGGAAGAGAAGCTTGTATCTTATCTTGGGCGTGCGGAAATCTTCAAGAATGATTTCGACAAGGCTTTGGACCAGTTGCTGGCAGTGAATGCCTGAAAGGAAAAATAACCAATGAAAGTATATGGAACAAAGGAGGAAAAGATGCGGCACGGCTCGCATGGAATAGTGCTTGGAGTTGCAGCGGTTCTGGTTCTTGCCGGAGGGTGCAAAACCGCGGATGATTACCGCAAGGAGCGGGTGAAAAATGCCGTGGAGCAGTTCAATCAGTCAAAGAAGACGGAACTTGTCAAAGATAAAGAGGTATTGACCCTGCATGATTGCATGGCGCTTGCCGCGAAGCATAATCTTGAACTGAAGGTTCAGAATCTGGAAAAGGATGCCGCCAAGAATATCATGATGGCGGAACTGCTTGGAATGCTTCCCGATCTGACGATCTCAAACAGTTTCACCGGACGTTCCAATGATCCCGGATCGAGCAGCAAGGCGGTCGCAAGTGACGGCGATACTTACGGTTACAGCACAAGTGCGGACCGGAATATCAACAATCTGAGTGTGGATCTCGCATTCAGTCTTCTGGACTTCGGACTCGCTTTCTTCAATACACAGCAGAACCATGACCGCATGCTTGCGAAAGAGAAGCAGATCGAAAGAGCCGCACAGAATCTTTCTCTGGAAGTGGTGAGAGTCTATTTCAAGGTCGCCGCCGCTCAGCGTGCGATCAAGGTTACGACGAAGCTTCTGGAAGACTGCAAGAGCCGCTACGAACTGATCAGGAGGCTTGCAGCACAGAATAAGATCACGCCTTTCCGCGCGACGGACGAGACGACCCGCTTCCTTACGATGGAAAAGCGTCTGACGAATTATACGCGCGGCTATGAGAGCGCATGTGTGGAGCTTCGCGCTCTGCTTGGCGTGTATCCCTCTTCCAAAATCGTAGTGGATGAAAGTCCGCTGGACTCTGTTCCTGAATTCGATTTCCCGGATATCGAACTGCTGGAGCAGATGGCGATTCTGAAGCGTCCGGAACTTTATGAGATCGACATTCAGAAGCATATCAACATTCTGGAGTGCCGCAAGACTCTGCTGATGATGCTTCCGAACGTGAAAATGTATGTTGATTTCATAAACAATAACAACTCTTTCCTCTATCACCAGAGCTGGTGGGAGCTTGCCGTGAGAGCCGCTTACAACGCGTTGAAGACCCCGCAGTACATCTCACGCTATATGGCTTACAGCGAGCAGGCCGATCTGGAAGAAATGCGGAGTTTTGCGCAGGCGATCGCCGTCATGTCCCAGGTGCGCATCGCAAAGGCGGATATCGTATCCAGCCGCGAGAGATTCGAGATTAACCGCAAGGAGCATGAGGAATACAGTAAATATCTGAAAGCCGCTCTTGCCACCAGCCGTGTTGATGGTTCTGTCTCACAGTTGGATCTTGACCATCAGCGTCTGCGGACCGCTGAAACCGAAATTGAACGCCTGATGTCTCTCGGCGCATATTATATCGCGCATTACCGTCTGCTGAATGCGATCGGCGTAAAGAATCTTGATGCGAAGACTCAGAGCGAGCTGAAAGCGGAACTGGCGTCTGCGCGTGAGAGCGCGAAGCTGGAACTTGAAAAGGCACGTGCCGAATATGCGGCAAAGCAGGCCGCCGCGGAAGATGCGCGTATTGCAAGAATTCTTTTTGACGACGGTTTGAAGCTTTACCGTGAAGACAATGCCGCGGATGCCGCCGTTTATTTTGAGCGTGCCGCCGCAAAGGGAAATGCATCTGCGATGTTCTGCCTCGGCAAGATGTACTGGTCCGGCAAAGGCGTTGACAAGGATCAGCAGAAAGCGGCGGAGCTGTTTGTGAAAGCCGCAGACAACGGCAACCTTGAAGCAATGATTCTGACCGCATGGCTGTATTATAAGGGCAATACTCTGCCTGAGGACCATGAGCTTGCATTCAAATATTACCGGATGGCGGCGGACAACGGCGATGAAAAGTCGCTTTACTGGCTTGGTTTCCTTGCCTATGAAAACGGTGATTACAAGGATGCTTTGGAGTATTTTAAGAAATCCGCACGCGGCGGTGAAACTGCTTCGATGGTGTGGGTCGGCAGTCTCTACCGCAGCGGCAAGGGATGCGCAAAGGATTATACGAAGGCGATGCTTTGGTATAAGCGTGCCGCCGACAAAGGCAATCCGGAGGCGATGAACAACCTTTCCATGATGTATGCCGCCGGTGACGGAGTTCCCCGGAATCAGGAGGAAGCGGCAAAGTGGTTCAAGATGGCGGAAGCCGCCTTTGCGAAACGCTGACGATTGTTCGCTGATAAAATCAACCTCTGTCTTCGTAATGATGACAGAGGTTTTTCTATTTTTAAAGAGATCAATTATGGGGGGTGAAAATTTTATCTTCCGTGGTGGATTGTTGTTTTACTGCGGAAATGATCTTATTTCTTATTGAGTGATACGTCTTTTTTATAAAACTTATCCGATATATGGAAATCTCTATTTTCAGATGTTTTTCCTGATGGAAAGAGTTCAGAATTTTCTGTGCCGCCGGATGTCCGAGTTCCGCCGCTTTTTTGAAAAATTTCATTGCTTTTCCGAAGTCCTGACCGCCGCAAATTCCTTTTGCATAAACTGCACCAAGATAAAAGCAGGCATCGGCAGAACCGGACTTTTCCGACTCTGCGAGCATTGACATTCCCTCATTGAAATTTTTTTCCGTTCCGTATCCATTCAGGAGACACCAGCCCAATATGACTGTGGCTTCCCGAAACTGTTGCTCATGAGCGCGCCTGAACCATTTTACCGCCTCTGCATAATCTGGAGGCTTTACATTTGACATATAATAAGTTCCGAGGTTGTATTGTGCCGCCGCATTTCCCTTTTCCGCCGCGATACGGTAACAGGCCAATACTTTTTTTTCATTTCTCTCAATGCCGAGTCCTTCTTGGTAACAGTATCCCAGACTTGCAACGGCATGGATGCTGCCCCGTCTGACAGCTTTCCTGATGCACTTCAGCGCTTCCTTCTGATATTGTGTAACTCCTTCACCATTCTGATACAGTCCTGCAAGCTTCAGCATCGCGTTGGCATCATTCTGTTCCGCCGCTCTTTTCAGCCATTTTACCGCATTTTCCTGGTTGACAGAAGTTCCTCTACCGGTAAGATACATCGTTCCCAGATTGCACATTGCATTGGCATCTCCTGCTTCCGCGGCTTTCCGGTACCAGAGGAATGCATTCTCCATTTCGCCTTTGCAGTACAAATCATAGGCAAGATCTCTTTGTGCCTGCGGATCGCCTTGCCGGGCTTTTTCCGCCAGCTCATCGATATCGCTGAAACAGGCACAGAGCAGAAGAAGCCCTGCCGGCAAAGATACGGCGGAAAATAAATATCTGAAAAAAATTAGGGTGCTTCGATTCATTACTGTTTTTCCGTTCCCTTTTCCATGAAAATATTACATTTCTCTGTAAAATCAAGTTTTCGAATCCGTAAAAACAGCAAAAGCAGAATTTTACCTGAGCTGATGACGAAAAATCATTCTTTCAGCAGAGTGTCGCGCATGAGCAGGGCGGCGCCCCGGGCGGTGTCGAAAGGAGCAAGCGTCGAAAGCTCGATCTTCAAATCTTTGAGCGAGCCTGCGAAGCAGTTCATGGACAGGGAACGGCTGACGGCATTGGTCAGCACGCCGCCGAGCTTTGTCAGCTCTCCGCTGAGGACGATCATGGAGGGATTCAGAAGGGCGACCGCAACCGCAAGCGCGGTTCCGATGCTGTCACAGACTTCGTTGGCGATGATTTTTGCGGCTTTGTCATATTTTGCGCATTCAACGAATTTTGCGAGCGAGAACTCATCCAGACTCAGTTCCGTATCGACTCCGCTGTTGAGGGCTTCGCGAATCTTGCGGCGGATTCCGGTTTCCCCGGCAATTGCCTCAAGACAGCCCCGGTTGCCGCACTGGCAGAGCGGACCGTTCGGCGCGATGATGATATGCCCGATTTCCATTCCCTGATTGGAATCGCCGGTGAAACATCTGCCGTCTTTGATGAAACCGCCTCCGATTCCGTCATCCATTCCCATGTGAAAAAGACTTTTGGGCGGTTCTTCACGGCGGAGACGCGATAGATATTCCATATAGGTCTTGACCATGCATTCCGGCCAGAGTTTTGCTTTTACGCCGTTTTCGGTTTCCAGCCATTTTCCCGTCTGCGCATTTTCCCAGCCGGGGACGTTGACCGCGCGGATCGAAATCCCTTTTTCAATATCGACCAGCCCCGGATCGGCAAAACCGATTCCTTTGACGAGACTCCATTTCTCTCCGAGCTGTTCCCGCAGGCGGCGGAGGATTTCGCGGATCTCGTTCCGGCAGGCGTTCAACGAGTTCCGCTCCAGCGCGGTGAGTTCAGCAGTCGCCTGAACGGTTCCTGTCATGTCCGTGACCGCGCCGATGGTTTTTCTGACTTGAAAATCAATTCCTGCGCACCAGAAACAATCCGGATGGAAGGTGAGGGCGGGGGCCTTGCGCCCGGTTTTCTTGCCGTGGCGTTCCGGTTCGTTCAGAATTCCCTCCTTCTTGAGTTCATCGACCACTTCAAAGACTGTTGCCGCACGGGTGCCGGTCAGACGGACCAGCTCCGGGCGCGTAATGGAACTGAAAAGGAGCATTTTATCGATGATTTCAGCACGCAAATCCGATTTTTTAGTCATAAAAACTCCGTTGATATGATATTATAAGTCGTAATCGTATTATAAAAATACATTTATTTGGAAAAAAGTCAATAAAAAAACAGAAAAAGTGTTGAAATAAAATGGAAATCGTCCATAATATAGACAGAAAGAGAAAACAATCCAGAAAATTAAGAGGATTTTTCGAAAATGAAGACTCATGAAATGCGCCACATGACAGTGGAGGAAGTCCAGAATTACCTCAAAACCAATAAAACGATTATCATTCCCTATGCTCTCTGCGAACAGCATGGTTATCATCTGCCGCTGGATGTCGATATCCGCAATGCGGAATTCGCCTCCGTGCGGCTTGCCGAAAAACTCGGATGCATCACCGCGCCGGTTCTGAATTATACTTTCTCCGGCGGAATGCTTCCCGGAACGATCAATGTGAAGCCGAATACGTTTTCAAACCTTGTCGGTGAAATCATCGAGTCCCTGACGATTCAGGGATTCCGCAATTTCATCATCATTCCCGGTCACGGCGGAAGTGAGAGCATGCTTCACCTGAAAGAGTCGCTCCGGATTCTCAAATGGCTCAACCCCGCGCTCAAGGATGACATGATCATGCTGGTGCCGATCTGGGATTTCTCCCCGACATGGCTCGATCTTTTCCGGAATCAGGATTATCATGCGGCAGAGGCGGAAACCTCTCTGCTCCTCTACTGGTGTCCCGAAGTGGTCCGCCCGAAAATCGTCATGGACAAGAAAGCCGTGGCGGAGCGTCTGCGGACCGACCCGGACAGTTATCAGCACCGTGAGTCGTTTACCGATCTGAAACAGGAGGTCGTCCAGACCTCACAGCGGGAAGATGTCAGGATCGGCGTAATGGGATATCCTGAGAAAGCAAACGCGGAACTTGGAAGGAAAATAGAATCCGAATTCCTGAAGAACGCCTCCAAAGCGCTTGCAAAGGCGATTAAGGATGCGGACAAGGCGCGCAAGAACGGCACGCGGATCGTTCATGAAGACAATGAAAAACTGAAAATTCTTTCTCTTTAAGAAAGGGGACGGGTATCATGCTGGAAGTGACGAATATCAGAAACGGTGCGATTCTCAATCATGCCAGAGGGACGGAAACGGACGATTATCTGGAGATCAAGGTAGAGGGAATCGCCGATCCGCAGGCGATTGTCAAAGTCAACGGCGCGGATGTGGAGCGTGCGGACCGCTTTTTCTCGGCACCGGTCCGCCTGACTCAAAAGATCAATGAGATCGTTGTTTCTGCGGACAGTTCCTTCGGAGAACAGCAGTTGCGCCTGACGGTTCTCTGGGACAAGAAATCGTTCAAGCGTTATAATTATTATATTGACGATTGCAGTTTCTTCTATACGGATATTGCGAAACAGCGCCCGAAATCGCTTTTCGACCATTTTTTCCTGAAACGCCTCAAGGAGATTCATGACAGATACGGCACGAAGATTACGCTGAACAGTTTTTACCGGAACGATCACTTCCCGTTTGAGCTGAAGGACTTCCCCGATGTCTATAAACAGGAATGGATCGCGAATTCCGACTGGCTGCGTCTCTCGTTCCACGCCTATTCCGAGTTCCCGGACCGTCCCTACCAGCGGACCGCGCCGGAAAAGCTGGCGGAAGATTTTGACCTGCTGAAACGCGAGATCATCCGTTTCGCAGGAGAGGAGACTTTCATCGCCCCCGTGGTGATTCACTGGGCAATGGCGAATCCCGAAGTGTTTGCCCTGCTGAAACAGCGCGGCATGAATATGATCAACGGAAGTTTCATCGGCTCCAAAACCTATGTGGGCGAGATGGACCACGCGGTAAGAGTCTGCGACATCGGTTATTTCTATGAAAAGGACGTTGCGCTTTATATCGAAAAGTATAAGAATTACTATGACAAGTTCACCGGCATGATTCTCAATACCGGTGCCGGCGCAACCGCGAATCTGTATCCTGTGGAAGTGCTGACGCAGAAGATCATGGCTGCGGCGAATTCGCCTTATTACAACGAGACGATCGGCATGGCGACGCATGAACAGTATTCCTTTGAATACTATTTCAACTATATTCCGGATCATCTGGACCGGATCGAAGCCTGTTGCAGACTCGTGAGCGAACTCGGATACAAGCCGGTCTTTTTTGCGGAAGGACTGCTCGGCAACAAGGCCTGGGAGAATAAATAAAGAGAACGGAGGCGGACGGGGCCGAAGTCGCAAGGCTGTTTTTTCCCGCCTGATTCAGCCGCCCTGCCTTTTCCTTCTCTGTTTTATTGTCTGTATCGGAAATTTTTTGTGCACAATGCAGAAAGTTGGAAAACAAGTTTTATCTGTCACTATAAATTCAATCAACGTGAATTCTAACAAGGAGGAAGAATCATGCCGATCGACACAGTAGACAAGGAACATTTCACCGGAGGCAAAACCGAAGGCGGCATCACCAGTTCTTATGAGACGGATGACGGCGTCAAGCTGAAAGTCGCCTATTCGTTCATGGGTAGTATCTATGACGATGCGGAGCGCAATGCCGCGATCGCCGCAATGGGGCAGGATACGCTCACAATGGGGCCGAAGACGCAGGAGTTCCAGAATAAATTCGCAAAGATCCACGGCGTCAAACACGCATTCGCATGTTCCAACTGCACCACCGCGATGCACGTCGGAACGCAGATTTTCGACATCAAGCCCGGTGACGAAGTCATTGTGACTCCGAATACTTTCGTGGCAACCTCTCTGGCGATCCTCAAGGAAGGCGGAGTCCCGGTGTTTGCCGATATTGATCCGCGCACTTTCAACATCGACCCTGCGGAAGTCGCGAAGAAGATCACGAATAAAACCAAGGCTATTTATGTAGTCCACTACGCCGGACTCATGGTGGATATGGACCCGATTATGGAGATTGCGCGGAAACACGGGCTCAAGGTGCTTGAGGACTGCGCCCATGCCACAGGCGCATCTTACAAGGGACGCATGGCGGGAAGCATCGGTGACTTCGGCGCGTTCTCGTTCCACTCCCTGAAGAACATCACCACCTGCGGGGAAGGCGGCATGATCACGACCAATCATGACGAATACTGCCACGGCATTCAGAACCTGCGCTGCATGAGCAACAACCACTCCTGGGGCGAACAGGGCAGCGAATGGGATTTCGGCGATAAGATCCATTGCAGAAAGACCTCTCCGCTGGAATACTGGATGCCGGCTCACTTCGACGTGATTCCGCACAACGGACATTGGGGAAGCAACTACCGCATGAATGAGATTCAGGCGGCGGTCGGCTGCTGCCAGCTCGACAAACTGGAAATGCTGACGGCGAAACGCCGTGAGATCGGGCATAAGATCACAGCCGGGCTTCAGGGCGTCGAGGGGATTGAGACCGTTTATGAACCGGAAGACTGTCAGCATGTGTTCCATCTTTATACGGTCTGCGTGAATGAAAAGGTTCTCGGCGGTTCCAGAGACGAGTTCATGCGTGTGCTTTACGAAGAAGAGGGCATTCAGACGATCCTTCATTATCAGCCGACGTTCCATTTCACCGGACTGCGGCGCATGGGATACGATCCGAACCAGTGCCCGGTTGCCAGCGAGTTCTTCTACAAACGTGAAACGAACCTGCCGATGCATCCGAGACTGACGGATGATGACATCAATATGATGGTGGAAGGCATCAGAAACGCTTCTGCGAAACTCCGCAAGCGTCACTGCAAAGCCTGAGTTTCCTGAATTGCAATGAAACGGGTGTGCCGCCTTTTGAGAGAGAGGAGACGGCATACCCGTTTTTTTTGTCGGCATACAGGAAAATAATGCGGACCTTTACCGGATGCCCGGAATCGTTTCCGGTGTATCGAGCGGAGTCAGCTGAATCAGAAGCCAGTTGGTCAGAGAGATACGTTTCCAGGATATTCTCGTTGCTTTTCCATCGATATCTGTGGTAAACTGCACCTGCTTGTTTTGCCTGATTTGTTTCAACAGTTCCGGGTAACGGAATTTTATTTTCTTCACTGATGACAGTGAAGATTCATTATGTTCTTCTTCCAGGTTTTTCTGTTGCGATGAAAATATTTCCCTGTCGTTTGAATCCAGCAGAAAATAAGTCTGTTTCCCGTCCTTTCGCATCAGTTCGAAAATCGGGCGTATCAGTTCATGAAAACAGATTTCAAATCCCATTGCTCCGATTTCCCTGCCGCGTTTATCCAGAACGGGACGCCAGCAGGCTGCGACAAGGTGATTGGAGGAATCCAGATAGGTGGAAGTCCAGGTAAGGCGGTGCGGCTGTGGCTGTGACCGGTATTCTTCGCACAGGAAGTCCTCCGGCGAAGAAACTTCTTCATACATGCCGGGGAAACGCAGGGCAATGCCGTCATTCAGCACGTAAGTGATTCTCCTCAGTTTTCCGCCATAACGGAAAAAATGCTTCATATCTTCCATATCCGAATGTATGTAGTTATCCTGCCGGATGAGATTGTTGAAGAAAACAGCCAGTCTCTGGCTGTGAAGCGAACGAAGCCTGATTCCCCATTTCTTGAAAGTTTCAGGCGAAACGCCGGAGGATTTGAAATAGGCCGCATGTTGCAGTGTGATCGGATATTTGTAAAAAGGCGTCGGGATCAGGTCGGACGGGGGATTTTTTGCATCCGGCGCAAAACTGGATACTTCATGGAATTGGATTTCATTGGTGTCAAGCGGCAGTACTGTTTCGGTACTCAGACTCAGGCTGAGTGTCTTCAACTGGTTTTGAAGCAGAAACAGGGAAGACGATATCTGCGTTTCCAGACCTTCAATTTTTGTTTGAAGATTCAAATAACGCAATGTTTTCCGGTTGCCCTGCTGGATTGCCAGGTTTTCACGTTTCATTCCGAAAACAGCGATTGCACAGGAAACCGCCAGGACGATCAGCAGGGAAAAAAGAGTAACCAGGCGGTGCTGGTACATAAGGCGCACCAATTTCTGCAGCGGGGAATCCGGGCAGGCTTTCACTTCCTCATTGAACAGCAGATGACGGACATCTGCCGCCAGCAGCTTTACACTCTGATACCGCCGGGCAGGGTCAACAGCCCGGGCTTTTTCAATGATCGCCTGCAATGCCGGTGATATTTTCCTTTTGGGGTCCAGCGGCGTAGACGGTTCGAATTCCCCGTTGCAGATTCTCAGGATAATTTCTTTTGAGTCGTTGCCGAAGACTGGACGCCGCAGCGTTGCGATTTCATTGAGTATCATGCCCAGGGCAAAAATGTCTGTCCGCTGTGCCATCTGACCGTCGCACAGACTTTCCGGAGCCATATAGGAGGGGGTCCCTTCCACGCGTTCCTTGCGGCAGGTGCCTTCCAGGCAGGCTATGCCCCAGTCCATGACATAAACCTCGCCGTAACGTCCGATCATGATATTGTCCGGCTTCAAATCACAATGAATGATATGGCGGCTGTG
>ENA-UOJE01000483-UOJE01000483.1-human-gut-metagenome-genome-assembly--contig:-C23-NODE-483-length-45262-cov-9.058619_pt1 | contig 45262 bp, 51 predicted proteins | sample MGYA00242341_ERZ723888 | MGnify/ENA metagenome assembly ERZ723888 | reverse complement strand
CGGAGAGCGCCCGAAAAATCCTTATATACATCAGTTTTCCAACAAATTTATATCCACGCGATCCTCTCTGAGAGCGACTTTTTTTTCAATTCTTTTAACGGACGAATTGTAGATTTCAATCCACGCCCTCCTCACGGAGAGCGACCATAAGCAGCATATCAGGGGTACCATCGATAACGATTTCAATCCACGCCCTCCTCACGGAGAGCGACATCAAAATATAACGGCGAATGTGGATTCCCATATATTTCAATCCACGCCCTCCTCACGGAGAGCGACAATAATTTCTTCCGGTAACAATTTCACCTTGCGGATTTCAATCCACGCCCTCCTCACGGAGAGCGACTCAAAGAAAGATTCATCTTCCACGGTAAATGTATACATTTCAATCCACGCCCTCCTCACGGAGAGCGACGTTTTGGAACATCAAACGGAGAGGGGAGAAAAGATTTCAATCCACGCCCTCCTCACGGAGAGCGACTCATATATCTTATCCATGTTGGCAATCGCTATCAATTTCAATCCACGCCCTCCTCACGGAGAGCGACACGGATGGGGTACCGATTAATTTTGAGAGGGAGTATTTCAATCCACGCCCTCCTCACGGAGAGCGACAGCAAAAGCAAACAAAAACCACTGTGTTATTCCGGGGGAGTTCAACCGATACGTGAAAAGCACTCTATTTTCATCCCGCTTTACCTCTATTTTACCATATTTCTCTCTTTTTTCAAGAGATTTCCCAGCGCGAAAGTACCGGGATTTTCCTGTTCACTTGGGGTTCGCGTCTTTTAACCAACAACAAAACCGTCTTCCGCAGTCCGAAAAGACTTCAGAAGACGGTCGTTTTCTTAATGATAATGGTGCGCCTTTTCCAGCATCATATCCTTGACTTTCATCAGTCGGGTACGGCTGGAACGCTCGTTTTCCTCCAGCTTCATGGTGATGAAGCGGATGGTTTCCTGCAATCGCGGAATCATCACATGTTCCAGAGCATTCACCCGCCGCCGGGTTTTCTCAATCTCCGCAGCCAGCAGCTGAGTGGATTTCTCCACCTCCGCCAGCCGCAGCATGACAGGCAGCAATTCACTCAGGCGTAACACCGCGTCATCCAGTTCAAAGGAGGTGAAGGCGAATCCATAGGCATAGATATCCGCCATATCCGCCGTGCGGGTGGTCACTGAAAAAACAGGGATATCCACACTCATCACATTGCGGGAACCCACCTCCAGGTAAGCCTCCTGCTTGGGCGCCAGCAACGCCTCGTCCAGCGCTTCCTTTTTCATCACCGAACTGGCAAGCATGAAATGGTTATTGGCCTCCTGCAGACCGGCCTCCACCTGCTCCCGCAGCGTCTTGTTTTCCCGCACCATGTCGAGGAACTGGCGCATCAGCTCGTCCCGTTTATCTTTGAGCAGCTTGTGCCCTCGCATGGCGGTGCTGAGCTGCTTCTTGAGCCGCGTCAGTTCCATGCGGGTGGGATTGACATTCATCACCGCCACAGGCCGTTCCCCTCCCTTCGGTTACACCTTGCCATAATACCTGTCCAGCATATCGTCCCCGATTCGCTTGAGCTCACTGCGGGGCAGGATGGACAGCAGCCGCCAGCCAAGATCCAGCGTCTCTTCAATGCTGCGGTTGGCGTCGTAGCCCTGATTGACATACTCCCGCTCGAATCGGTCGGCAAACGCCGCATACTTTTTATCGATATCCGTCAGGGCGGCCTCGCCCAGAATCACCATCAGCTCCTTAGCGTCTTTGCCCCGGGCATAGGCGGCGAAGAGCTGATTCATGGTGCTGGCGTGATCTTCTCTGGTGCGGCCTTTGCCGATTCCCTTGTCCTTAAGCCGGGACAGGGAGGGCAGCACGTCGATGGGCGGCGCGATTCCCTTGCGGTACAACTCCCGGGAAAGGATAATCTGTCCCTCGGTGATATAACCGGTCAGGTCGGGAATCGGATGGGTTTTGTCGTCCTCCGGCATGGTGAGGATGGGAATCAGGGTGATGGAACCATCCTTTCCCTTTTTGCGTCCCGCCCGTTCGTACAGGGTCGCCAGATCAGTATACATATAGCCCGGATAGCCCCGGCGTCCGGGAACTTCCTTGCGGGCGGCGGATACCTCCCGCAGCGCGTCAGCATAGTTGGTGATGTCGGTCATAATCACCAGTACCTGCATCCCCAGGTCAAAGGCCAGATACTCCGCTGCGGTAAGGGCCATTTTCGGAGTGGCGATCCGCTCGATAGCGGGATCATTCGCCAGGTTGACAAACATCACCGTGCGGTCGATGGCCCCGGTTTCCCGGAAGGATTCCACAAAATAATTGGATTCCTCAAAGGTGATGCCCATGGCGGCGAACACCACGGCAAAGGGGGCTTTCTCCCCCTCCCCATCGGAACGCACGGTGGCCTGGCGGGCGATCTGGGCCGCCAGGTTGGCATGGGGCAGGCCGGATGCGGAGAAAATCGGCAGCTTCTGCCCCCGCACCAGGGTATTCAGCCCGTCGATGGCGGACACGCCCGTCTGAATAAATTCCTGGGGATAGTTCCGGGCGGCGGGATTCATCGGGGTACCGTTGACATCCAGCCGTTTTTCCGGGATCAGCTCCGGGCCGCCGTCGATAGGCCGGCCCAGACCGTCGAACACCCGGGAAAGCATATCCGGCGACACCGGCAGCTCCATGGACCGGCCGAGGAACCGCACCTTGGACTCCGCCAGATTGATGCCCGCAGCGCTTTCAAACAGCTGGACCAGGGCGTTTTCCCCATCAATTTCCAGCACCCGGCAGCGGCGTTTTTCCCCGCTTGGCAGCTCGATCTCCCCCAGCTCGTTGTATTTCACATTCTCCACGCCGCCGATCATCATCAGCGGCCCGGCGACCTCCCGTATGGTTCTGTATTCCTTCGGCACTTGTATCCAATCCTTTCCGGGGCTTTCTATCGGTTGTGCCCGCAGTATCCGGGTTATTCCTCTTCCGCCGCGCTTTCCAGCGCCTGCCGGATTTCCTCTTCCAGCATCGCCATACAGTGGGAGAATTCGTCCGCCGCCTGCTCCTCCGGAGCATATTTGAGACGGCCGATCCGCTCCCGGGCGGGCAGAGCCACTACCGTATCGATATCCAGCCCTTTCTGCAACGCATCCACTGCCCTGTCATAAAAGCCGAGTATAGCAGTCATCATCAGGTATTGCTTATCCAGCGAGGTATAGGTGTCTACCTCATGGAAGGCGTTTTGATGGAGGTAATCCTCCCGGATGGACCGGGCGGCTTCCAGCTTCAACCGGTCAGGAGCGGACAGGGCGTCCATACCCACCAGCTTGACGATCTCTTCCAGCTCCGCTTCCTCCTGGAGCATCGCCATCAGGCGGCCCCGCAGCTGGGTCCAGTCGTCTCGGACGTTTTCATTGAACCAGGGAGCCAGAGAATCGGCATAAAGAGAATAACTGGTAAGCCAGTTGATGGCCGGAAAATGTCGTTTATAGGCCAGCGATGCATCCAGGCCCCAGAATACCTTGACGATCCGCAGGGTAGCCTGAGAAACCGGCTCAGAAATATCACCGCCGGGAGGAGACACCGCCCCGATCACTGACAGTGCGCCCTCCACTCCTTCCGATCCGTTGACGATCACCCGGCCTGCCCGCTCGTAGAACTGGGCCAAACGGCTGCCCAAATAGGCGGGATAGCCTTCCTCGCCCGGCATCTCTTCCAGGCGGCCGGACATCTCCCGCAGCGCCTCCGCCCAGCGGGAGGTGGAATCCGCCATCAAAGCCACGGTATAGCCCATATCCCGGAAATATTCAGCGATGGTGATACCGGTATAGATGGAGGCTTCCCGGGCCGCCACCGGCATATCGGAAGTATTGGCGATGAGCACTGTCCGCTCCATCAGGGAGTTGCCGGTGCGGGGATCCTTCAGCTCCGGAAACTCATTGAGCACGTCGGTCATTTCATTGCCCCGCTCACCGCAGCCGATATACACAATGATATCCGCCGCCGCCCATTTGGCCAGCTGGTGCTGTACCACCGTCTTGCCGGAACCGAAGGGGCCGGGCACAGCGGCCACACCGCCCTTGGCAATGGGGAACAGGGTGTCGATGACCCGCTGACCGGTGGTGAGGGGGATATCCGGGGACAGCTTCTGTTTATAAGGACGGCCCACCCGAACCGGCCAGGTCTGCATCAGCTTCACCGGGATGTCCCCGCCGTTAGCGGATTCAATGACACAGACCGTGTCCTCCACCGTGAATTCGCCTTCCCGGATGGATTTCACCTTGCCGATCAGGCCGTTGGGCACCATGATTTTATGCCGCACCACAGCAGTCTCCTGGACCACACCCAGGGTATCGCCTCCGTGTACCTCATCCCCCACCGCCGCTTGGGGCAGGAAATGCCAGGTTCTCTGCCGATCCAGGGAGGGCACGTCCACGCCCCGCTGCAGATTGGTGCCGCTGACCCGCATGATCTCCGCCAGCGGCCGCTGAATCCCGTCGAAGATGGAACCGATCAGCCCCGGCCCCAGCTCCACGCTCAGGGGAATACCGGTGGATTCCACCTTTTCCCCCGGCCCCAGGCCGGAGGTCTCCTCATATACCTGAATGGATGCCCGGTCCCCGTGCATCTCAATGATTTCCCCAATCAGCCGCTGCCCGCTAACGCGGACCACGTCAAACATATTGGCGTCCCGCATCCCTTCCGCGATAACCAGCGGTCCGGCTACCTTGGTGATGGTTCCCGTTGTCATTCTGATGACCATTCCTTTCCGGTTATTGCCTGCTCAGACTTCATCTCTCAGCCGAAGATGATATCCGATCCCACGGCGCGTTCCACCGATTCGCTGAGGCGGCGAAGACCAATGCCGGTGTTGCCCGTCAATCCCGGAATGGGAATCACGGCAGGCAGGGGCTGCTCATCCAGCTTCTTGATTTCCTTGTCCAGCAAGGTATACAGGCCTTCCGTGACATAAATCACGCCGTATTCCCCGCCGGTGAGGCTGCGGAACCGGCGGGCCGCCTCTTGCGGATCGTCGCAGGGGTAAATATCCAGCCCCACGGCGGCGAAGCCCTTGATGCTTTCGGTATCGCCCAGCACGGCTATTCTAACCATAAAGTTCCCTCAGCCTTTCCCGCACGGCCTCCTCCGGCTGACCGGCCCGCAGGCCGGAAGCCAGGATATGCACCGCCTTGATCTCGGTTTCCTTCCCCAGCAGATAACCAATCAGTGCCTCCGGCCCCATGGTAACTCGGCGGCCCTGCCTCGCGATCTCCATCAGCCGGTCATCCACCCATTTTTCAAAGGCGGAGGGAGATTCCCGATAGGCGGTCATGGCCTCCCGGGAACCATACAAATCCTTCTGCTCCAAATAGCCGATCAGCTCGGCTTCACCGGTCAGCGCTGCCTTTTTCAGTTCCGGTAGTTCCAGCCTGTCTACCGGACAGAGGGCCAGGTCCAGGAACTCCCCGCCCCGCCGGGTACGGGCGGCCCTCAGGGCCGTCTTCACATCGCTGTAAAACACCGTGGTGCGCATCAAATCCAGCAGCATGGGAATCTGGGTTTCTTCCGCCGCGGCCAGCATGGCGGCCATGGCGGCGGTATCCAGCACCGCATCGCTGCGCTGGGTGTCCGATGTCTCCGTCAGCAGCTGATAGGAGCGTTCCAGCACCTGCCGCATATGCGCGGGCAGCGGGGCATATTTCTTCTCCTTCACCGCCGCTTCCAGCGTTGTCGGCTCCACCGTGCCAGGATGCAGCAGCAGTCCCTCATATGGGCGGTCCCTCAGCACCCCTTTAAGAATCACCTTCGCGTTGTGATAATCGTTTCGGTAAAGAAAGGCGTTATAAAGAGAAAGATCCGGCGTAACGCCCCGAAGATACTCCCACAGTTTATCCGTCTCCTGCTTCAGCAGCGTGTCGATATCGCCGCCCTCCGTGCCGTAGCCCTTATCCTGCAGAGCAGCCGCTAAACGGGCGGACTCCCGGATTCCCAGCAGCTGATCCAAATCCTGCCGGGAAAGCAGGGTGGTTTCATGCGCGCGCACATTGCCCACGGCGTAGGCGTATGAGGTATTCGCCACAGGCTCCCCTTCCTTTCTGTCCCAACTGCTTCCTGTCAGGAACCGAATAAAATCCGGTTCACCAAATCTTCCAGCTCCTCCCGCCGGGCGTCCAGCAAGGCGGAAAAGCTGCAGTTCATCTCGATATCCTGGTATTGCAGAAGGAAGCCGCCGTCGATAGCCGCCGTCTGCTGGGAGACGGTGAGACGTTTTCCTTGCTCCAGCGCCTCATTCAGCCGGCGCTCAAAATCAGCCGGCAGTCGCCGGAGGTCCTTATCGTTCAGTAGAAGCACGCCATCTCCCGGTTGGGCGCTGTGCGCCGCCAAGGGCAGCAGGGCTTCAAAATATGCAGCGTCCGGCAGCGCCTGCAAGTGAAGGACCGTTTTTTCCAGCGTCTCATCCAGGATGCTACGCCGCTCTTTCAGCAGCCGGTTGCGGGTCTCCAGCTCCGCTGCGGACCTAGCCGCGTGGAGCGCCGCTTCCGCCTTCACCGCATAAGCATCCGCCGTTTTGCGGCGCGTCTCATCCGCCTGAACCGCGGCATCCGCCAAAATCTGATCCGCTTTTTTCTTCGCCTCGGCCAGCAGCTTTTCTCCCGCCTGCCTGGCGTTATCCAAGATGCGGGCCAGGATTTCCTCCGCGCCGGTTCTGCCGGCCGCTGTCGTGATCTCTTCCGTCATCCGCTGTTTCCCGCCTTTCCTGTGGTTTCCGGGGCCCTCAAATGGCTAAGTTGCCGATGTTGATGGTGGAAAGCAGGGATACCAGGAAGGCCAGCAGGGCGTAGATTTCCACTAGGGTGGTGGAAACCATAGCTTTCGCAAATTCGCCCGGCTTCTTCGCCACCAGGGAGATACCGGACACCGCCGCCCGTCCCTGGGCGATACCGGACATCATGCCGCCGATACCAATGGGCAGAGAAGCCGCCAGATAAAGCAAACCCTTAAACAGGGTGATATCCGCCGAACCGCCCAAGATACCGATATTCAGCAGCATAAACAGGGTCACCACAAAGCCGTAGAGGCCCTGAGTACCGGGCAGCAGCACCAGCACCAGCATTTTGCCGAATTTGGAGGAATCCTCCGCCAGCACGCCCATGGAGGCTTCCGCCGCCATGCCCACGCCCTTGATAGAACCGATACCCGCAAATGCCGTGGCAATGGCGGCTCCCAGCAGTGCAAAAACAATACCCCAACTCATCTCTGTTTTTCCTCCCTGATTCTGATATATTGGCTGCGAAAGGCGAACGGGCGGAAAAGCCGGCCGCCGCCTTCATAAAACTTACCGAACAGTTCCACATACTGAAGCCGGATAGTGTGGACATAGGCGCCCAGGGCATTGATCCCCAGATTGACCGCGTGTCCTACCACAAAAATCACGATCAGCAGGATTGCACCCATCACACTTTTGCCGAACATAGCCCCCAACAAGTTGAAAACGGAAGCCAGCACGCCGGTGGTAAGGCCCAAAGCCATCAGCCGTGTGTAAGACATCAAGTCGCTGACATAGCCGGTGATGTCGTACAGGCTGGCGAGGCCGGACAGCACCTTCATGGGTCCCTTCTTTTTACGGCCCTGGGTCAGTACCAGTCCCAGCAGGGAAGCGGCGAAGATCACGCCGCCCACGGTGGTGAGGGCGGGCACCGCTATCATGCCCACGGCCAGAATGGAAGCGCCGACGAGGGCTGTCATCCAAAAACCAGAATCAAACACAGCGCCCCATTTGTCTCCCGACCGCCACTGCATATAAAAGCGGCAGCCCAATCCCGCCAGAATCTGCAGCATTCCCAAGGCCAGGCTCAACACCAACAGAACGATGGAATCCTCGATGGGATTGATTAAAGCAGGCATGGCAAAGCTTTCCGGCGCGCCGAAGAAGGTTTTTGCCACCGTGGGGATGATATCCCCAAAAAAGCTGCCGAAGATCAAGCCCCAGATAATTGTGGAAACGCCGCAGTACAGGAACAGCTGCAGGTTGCGCCGCATGGCTGGTTCTGGACGGCATTTCTTGATCAAATACCAGCAGCCCAGCACCAGCAGAAGACCGTATCCCGCGTCGGAGAGCATCATGCCAAAAAAGAGATAGAAAAAGAAGCTGAGCACCGGCGTGGGATCGATGTCACTGGCTAAGGGCATGGCGTACATTTCGGTGATGGATTCCGCCGGTTTTACCAATGCGTTGTTCTGCAGCTTCACCGGCGCGGTTTCCGGATCGGCGTCCGCAGCCTCCACCACAGCGGTGAAGCGTTTCTCCACCTCTCCAGTCAGCAGCGGCAAATCCACCTCCGGGATATAACCGGTGATGATAAAGGTGCTGCGGGAATGATCCAGCGTACCGATAACCCGGTACTTCTCCGCACGCACGGTATAATAATCCACAATGGTTTCCATATCCTGCCGCCGGTCCGCCATTCCTTTGATGGTCTCCAGCAGATCGGCGGATTCCTTCTCCAGCTGTTTCAAATGCTCCAGCAACACCTTCCGGTCTTCCCGGGGCAGTCGGGCGGCTGTGGTCTCCCCGCCCAAAGCCGGCGGCCGAGAAAAGCCCAACCCCCGCAGCGCTTGTTCCATCTGTTCTTCCTGCTCCCGGGGACAGACGACGAAAAGGCAGGTCTGTTCCCGTGGTTCTCCCAGGATTTCCAGATCAAACACCAGTTCCGTCGTCTCTGCCAGACGATTCATCAGCGCATCCGGCGTATAAGCCGCCGGCAGAGAACCGATAAAGGCGGCGGTGGTTTTGGTACCTGTAAAACCAAAGGGTACGTCCAGCTCCCGCCATGGCTCCAGCTGATCCAGCGCGCTGCGGACCCGCACCATTTCCGCCCGGCATTCCTCCCGCCGCTTCTGCATATGCAGCAGCCGCTTGCAATCCTGCAAAATCTCCACGCTGCTTCCGGCATATCCCTCGAATTCTTCCAAGGACATCTCCCGCCGCCCGGAGAATGCGGACAGCAGTCCGCCTTTATGTGGCGCGGCTTCGTTCAATGCGGTCAGCGCCTGGCGGGCCGTCGCCGCGCTGCGCTCAAAGCCTGCGGCTTCTTCCTCCTTCACCAGCCGCACAAACCCTTCTTCCGGCTCCTCGGCGGTTTCAATTTCCAGCATACCGGCACGCTGCAGCCATTCCAGCAGCGGCTTGCGCTGCTCCCGCAGGGCATAAATCCGCACCCACTTCATCTTCAGCTTGGCCAAATAACATCACCACTCTTTTGCGACATTGATCCTCAGCCCAGCAGCAGTCTAGAAGCCTGCTCCACCGCTTCCGCCATTCGGCTGTCGGCCTGGGCGCGCAGTTCTGCCGCCCGTTCCTCCGACTCCCGGCGGGCGGCGGCCTTGATGGATTCTCCCTCTTCTGCTGCCAATTCCATCCGGTGCCGGCCTTCGGCTTCCGCCTCACCGCCAGCGCGGCGTATTTGTTCACCCGCTTGTGTATTTGCATCCCGTACACAAGCCGCGGCGTCTGCCGCAGCCTGTTTCTCCAACTCGTCTCCCTTTCGCTCCGCCTCGCGGATCCGGTCAATCAGTTCCTGTGCCATGGGTGGACCATTCCTTTCTCCGCCCCAAATTTAACCATATCCAGTATCTTACCGTAAAAAGGCCGCTTTGTCCATGGTTTTTCCGAAAAATTCCTTGTACAAATCATGCTCTTTGTCAAAAAAACTACTCTCTAGCATTCGTTATCAAAACAGGAAAAATTCAGCCGGCCGGGCAAAAACTCCTGTTTAGGAATGAACAAGAGAAAAAAGCCGGTGCCGTGGGAATTTTTGCAAATATTTTGTGCCATAATCAAAGGATATATGCTATACTAGCGGAGTAAACTGCGGCCTTAAGCGGCCAAATACCCTCTGGAAAGGAAATGCGTATGGCCCGACAACGAAAAAACGCTGCCGAAAAGGGGACAAGCTCCCTCGTCCGAATGACCTGTATACTGGGCGCCGTTTTTATTCTTTTCACCCTTCTGGCACTTCTGATCACACCCCGGGATGCCGAAGCAGCGCCCAATATCACCGTGCAGAATTCTCTCTTGCAGATCTCGGAATACATGAGCAGCAATACCGCTTATCCGGACGCAGAGGGTAACTTCTGCGATTGGGTGGAGCTGCACAATGTGGGCCGTAAAGCTCTTTCCTTAAGCGGCTACGCCCTCACCGACGGCAACAACACGTGGATGCTGCCCGCCATGCAGCTGGAGTCGGACGGCTATCTGGTGATCTTCTGCGATGGTGAAGGGAAAAAAGATCTCCATTCTAACCTAAAACTCAAGGCTGCCGGCGGGGAAACCTTGGGAATCAAGAATGCAGCGGGCGAGATGGTGGAATCCATCCAGACCATCTCCCTGCAAACCAATACCTCCGCCATACGCGGCGAAAAGACCTTTACCGCCTGTGAGCGATTCACCCCCGGCTTCGCCAACACCGACGAGGGGTATCAGTCCTTCATCGCCACCCGGACTGCGGAGCAGAACGATCTGGTTCTCAGTGAGGTGATGGCGGCCAACGGGGCCACTATCCAGGATGCGGACGGTCTGTTCCCGGATTATATCGAAGTGACGAATCGCTCGGACAAGGACATTCCTCTGCAGAATTACGGTCTCTCCAACGATGAAGCCGAACCTTTAAAATTCCGGTTCCCGGCCCTGACCCTGAAGCCCGGCGAAACTGTACTGGTATTCGCTTCCGGCAAGGGGCACTCCGCCGACTCGGCCGAGCTTCATGCGACTTTTAAGCTAAATAAAGGCAGCGATACCGTCTATCTCTCCAATCCTTCCGGCATCCGCATCGACAGTGTGGAAATCAACGGACTGGCGACGGACGAGGCTTTGGTCCGTGGAGAGGGCGACGCCTGGAACCGTTCGGACAGCCCATCCCCCGGCTATCCCAATACCGATGCCGGAATCAGCGCCTTCTGGGAAGCTCAGGATCAGAAGCGCCCGGGACCGATTCTCATCAACGAGGCCATGACACGCAACACCAAATACGGCCGGGCTTTATCGGGTAAGTTCCAGGACTGGATTGAGCTGTACAACCCTACCAATCAGGCGGTGAGCCTCAGCGGCTGGCATCTGAGCAACGATCCTGAACAGCCGGATCTCTTCGCGCTGCCGGATGTGTCCATTCCGGCGGGCGGATATCTTCTGGTTTACGCCACTGGCGGCACCATCGTCAACAGCAGCGCCTATATTCAGGCCAATTTCAAGCTGGACAGCACCGAATGCGCCGTGATCCTTACCGATCCCAACGGCGTTGCAGCGGATTTCGTCAGCCTCAACAACCTGCCGCTGAACACCAGCCGCGGCCGGACGGCTGGCGGCCATGGATTCTCCTATTACAGCACCCCGACCCCGGGCGCGGCCAACAGCGGAACCGCCGTGCGGCAGCTGACGGCCACCCCAGTAGCGCAAACAGCGGCGGGAATTTATAACGGGGTGAACGCCGTGGAGGTGCCCTTGTCCGGCAGCGGCGCCATCTATTACACCACCGACGGCAGCGTTCCCACCACCTCCAGCCAGCGATATACCGGGCCGCTGACCCTGACCAAAACCACCGCCGTGCGGGCGGTGGCGGTCCAGGAAGGCCGTATGGTCAGCGACGTGATGACCGCTTCCTATATCATCAACGAAAACCACACCATGGACGTGGTGAGTTTGACCTCCGACCCGGACGGTCTTTTTGATCCAAACAAAGGCATTTACACGGATAAAAACTATAACGGCCGGGGCATGAACTATGAACGAGCCGCCAATATCGAGTTTTTCGGGGAAGGCGAGCCGGGTTTTTCGTTGGGGTGCGGCGTGCGGATCTTCGGCGGCGCATCCCGAATGTATGAGAAGAAATCCCTGTCCATCAAATTCCGGGACTGCTACGGCGCATCCCATCTGGACTATCCGGTATTTGACAGCCGAGACTTTACCTATTATAATTCTCTTTTGTTGCGGTCCTCCGGTCAGGAGCGGCTGCGCACCATGTTTAAAGACGCCATGACCACCTCCCTGGTGGACGATCTGGGGTTGATGCAGGTACAGGCCTACCGCCCGGTGGTGGTATATATCAACGGCCAGTATTGGGGCGTCTACAACATCCGGGAAAAAATCGACGAAAATTTCATCGCCACTCATGAAAACGTCTCTCCCGGCTCGGTGGATCTGCTCCAGGGCAACTCGGCGGTTAACGCCGGCAGCAACGAGGATTACAAGGCGATGCTAGAATATGTCAGGGCCCACAAGAATTCCATGAACACCGATGAGGTCTACAACTATCTGGACGCCCGCATGGATTTTGTGAACTACTGCGACTACTATATCGCGGAGATCTACTGCTCCAACAACGACGCGGGCAACATTCGCTTCTACCGCTCTTCCGAAACCGACGGCAAATGGCGCTGGATTCTCTACGACACCGACCAGGGCTTTGCCGGCAGCCGCACCGACCGGATCTGGTACAACATCAAGCCCGGCGGCACCGGCACCCAAAACGCCTTTAGCACCGATCTCATCTACAACCTGCTGAAGAACGACAAATTCCGGGCACTGTTTGTTGAGCGGCTGGAATACAACATGAAAAATGTCTGGAACACCGAGCGGGTGCTGGCGCGGATCGACGAATTCTATAACCGCTACAAGCCGGAGGTAGCACGAAACTTTCAGCGCTGGAACCCCTATACCTTGGTATGGGAAAACGAGGTAGAGGCTTTCCGGGTGTTTGCCCGCAACCGGCAGAAGTATATTAAAAAGGAACTTTTCACCGATCCGGTCGCCTCTGTATTCAAGCTGTCCGCCGAGGAGATCGACCGCATTTTCGAATAATACCCAGGGGCCGCCGCCCCGGACAGGAGGGACCCGACGATGGACGGCTATCGTCATGAAAACAAATATTTCATCAGTTCCGCCGGCTACCAGATGCTGCGTTCCCGTCTGCAGGCTGCTATGGAAACCGATTCCCACACCGTTCATCCGGACGGCAGCTACATGATCCGCAGTCTGTACTTTGACGATTACTGTCAAAGCGGCTTGCTGGACAAGGTGGAAGGTATTCAGGACCGGGAAAAATTCCGTATCCGCTTTTATGATCTGGACGATTCCTTCATCCGTCTGGAAGCCAAGCAGAAAAAGAATTCTTTAACCAAAAAGCTGTCCGCCGCCTTGACCCGGGCGCAGGCGGATCGCCTTCTGGCCGGGGATATCTGGTTTTTATACGAAGCCGGGGAAAGCCAGCCGCTGCTGCGTAACTTCTATTACAAAGCCCGCACCCGGCTGCTGCGCCCCGCCGTGATGGTGGATTACTATCGGGAGGCTTATACCTTTCTGGATGTCCGCATCACCTTTGACATGAATCTCGCCACCGGCAATTATCGCACCGATCTGTTTAGCCCGGACATTCGCACGATCCCGGTTTTTCCGTCCGACCGCATGATTTTGGAGGTCAAGTTCGACGACGACCTGCCCTACTCCCTGCGGCAGTTGCTGCGTCCGGTCCCCGCTACCCGCTGCGCCATATCCAAATACGAACTGTGCAGACAGTTCCAGTAAGTTCTCTGTTAATTTTGCCGTCTTGAGACGGTTTGGAGGGTTATTATGCTTACATCACTTTCACTGAACGCCTTTGATTTCATCAAAAACAGCGTGCTGGATCAGTTCAACGGCTCCGGCACCACCGTCGGCCAGATGGTGCTTTCTCTGATTGTGGCCTTTGGTATGGGCCTGTTCATCCTGCTGATCTATCGTCAGACCTTCCGCGGCGTACTCTTTTCGAAAGGCTTTGCTTTTTCCCTGATTCTCTTGTCCATGGTGACGGCGCTGGTTATCCGGACGATTTCCTCCAATCTGGCGTTGTCTCTTGGTATGGTGGGCGCCCTGTCCATCGTCCGGTTTCGTACTGCTATCAAGGATCCGGTGGATACGGTATTCATGTTCTGGTCCATCACCTGCGGTATCATGGCCGGCGCGGGACTTTATCTCATCGGCATCATCGCCTGCGTGGGAGTGGGCTTCCTGTATTTCATTATCTCTCTGTTTTACAAGAAATCCAAATCTCCCTATCTGCTGGTGGTACGATATGATCCCTCCAAATCCGCCAACATCGGCAAAGCGCTGCGGATTCTGCCCAAGCATCGCATCAAATCTCGCACCATGACCCGCAGCGGCGCGGAAATCACGGTAGAGGTCTCCTTGCGGGATGACGAGATGACCACCATCGACAAGTTCCTGAGCGTGGACGGAGTAATGGACGCCAGCCTGGTAAGCTATGAGGGCGAATTCGGCCTGTAATCTTGTCCTAATATCTCCACCGACCTGTTTCCTCTGGAAAGGAATGGTTATTGCCATGACAAAAGAAGCGGCTAATCTTTTACTCGCTATCGTTAAGAACCTGATTATCGGAGCGGTCCTGGGAATTGCCAATGTAATTCCCGGCGTCAGTGGCGGCACCATGGCCGCTTCCTTCGGTATTTATGATCAGCTGATTCAGCTGATTTCCCATCTGTGGACCGAACTAAAGAAGAATTGGAAGAAAAACCTTTTATTCCTGGTGCCCTTGGGCGTGGGGCTGGTTGTCAGCATCCTGCTCTGCAGCAAATTGGTGAGCTACCTTCTGGAGCATCACAACATTCCCACCAACTTCTTCTTTATCGGCGTGATTCTGGGCAGCATCCCCCTGATTTTCGGCAAGGCGGTAAAGCCAAAGTTTAAGCCCACTTTGCTGCTTCCCTTTCTCATCACCCTGGGCATCATGATTCCTATGGCGATTTTTTCCGACAGTACCGAATCGGCCGTGCGCTTTACCCAACTGACCATTCCGGTTTTCTTCCTGATGCTCCTTTACGGCGCAGTGGCTGCCGCCTGCATGATTGTGCCTGGCATCAGCGGTTCCTTTGTGATGGTGCTGCTGGGCGCATACGGCTCGGTGATCAAGGCCGTATCCGATCTGAATATCCCCTTGCTGATCCCCTTCGGCATCGGCGCAGTCTTGGGGTTGGTGCTCTGCGCCAAGGGAATCGGCTATTTGCTGAAGCATTATGAACAAATGACTTATGCAGGCATCATGGGATTTGTGATTGGCTCCATCTTTACCCTGATCCCTTCCGGCTTTCAGCTGGCTCGGGATGGTCTGCTTTGCGCCGTGGTTCTGATTATCGGCGGCGTGGTTACCTATCTGTTTAACCGGATGGGTGAATAAATTTCCGGATAGAAAAATCGGGAGGGAATCACTGGATTCTCTCCCGATTTTTCTATCCGGAAATCAGTGCAACGGTGTGCACCTCGTCCTTCTGCCCGCTGCCGCCCCAAAGGGCCAATCTGGCTGACCCACCGCCTGCAAAGCCACCTGATAGAATCCATCCGGCGAAGGGTAAACGGCAACTTCGGTGATTTTGTATTCCGAATGGTATACGAATCTGCCGATTTGAATGACAATCGCCAGCACCAGGCCACCTGCCAAGGCCGCCGGTATCCAGCGGAAACGTTTCATGTCTATTCCCCTCCATTCCCCTAAAAATGAAAAATGGAGAGGATGCATCTCTGCCTTCCTCTCCACTATTCCGCGGTTTGTATAAAACCTTATTTCGCCACCGCGTCCTTGAAAGCCTTACCGGCTTTGAAAACAGGCTGCTTGGAAGCAGGAATAACAATCGCTTCCTTGGTGCGGGGGTTGCGGCCGGTTCTCTCTTCACGGGCGCGCACTTCAAAGGTACCGAAGCCAACCAGCTGAACCTTATCCTCTTTCGCAACCGCTTCCACAACAGATTCCAGCACAGCGGCAACCGCTTTCTCGGCGTCTTTCTTGGAAAGACCGGACTTCTCGGCAACAGCAGCAATCAGTTCCACTTTGTTCATTCTGTTTTACCTCCTAGATTTTATACACCAGCGGGCGTGAGCCACACATGGATGCAACAATTAATGGGACGTCTCCACGTCCTTTTTGGCTTCCCGCCACAACTCATCCAGCTGTTCCAGCGGCGCTTCCGCCATAGATATCCCACGTGCGGCGGCCAGCCGCTCCACCAGCCGGAAACGGCGGATGAATTTATCGGTGGCGCGGGTCAGCGCCTGTTCGGCGTCGCTTTTCACAAAACGGGATACATTGACGGCAGAAAAGAGCAGGTCACCCAGTTCTTCTTCCACCGCGTCGGCGTCTCCGGCAGCTATGGCTTCCTTCAGTTCCGCCGTTTCGCTGTCCAACGCTTCCAGTGCGCCGGTCACCTCCGGCCAGTCGAAGCCAACCCGCCGCGCCCGATTCTGAACCTTCGCGGCCCGCATCAGCGCCGGCAGAGTACGGGGAACGCTGCCCAGCAGATCCGCCTGGGATTTGTCTCCCTTGGTCCGACGTTTGATAGCATCCCAATTCTGCAGCACCTGACCGGTGGAATCCACCGTGGTTTCCCCAAATACATGGGGGTGACGGATAATCAGCTTTTTACAGATGCCATCCACCACATCGCCAAAGGCGAACACACCCTTTTCCTCTTCAATGCGAGAGTGAAAGACCACCTGCAGCAGCACGTCTCCCAGTTCTTCCTCCAAGGCGGCGGCATCCTCATTGTTGATGGCTTCCAGCGCCTCGTGGGTTTCCTCCAGGAAATCGGTCCGGATGCTCTCATGAGTCTGCTCTCGATCCCATGGGCAGCCATCCGGCGAGCGCAGCAGCCGCATAATCTGCAGCAGATCGTCCACCGTATAATGATCCTTGTGGGGAAACGAAACAGCCATTGGCGCACCCTCGTCGACATTGTGATGGCGGCGTTGTTTAACCGCGTGGTTGGACAGTAAGGTCGAAAAGCTATCATCTATATTACCCTATCCATCCGTGTTTTTCAAGTGTTTGTGCGATTTTTTGCCCTTTGGGGAGCATTAAAATTTCTTCCTTGCGGATGGCTTTGAGCAAAAATAGGGCAATCACGTAAACAATTGCTGCAATACAAATCGCCAAAGCGGTAGCGACGCGTTTGGATATCACCATTCCCAGCAGGCCATTGGAAGACCAAGCGGCCGCTCCGCATAAAATCGCCGCCAGTAAAGGCTTAATAAAAATCATCCGCCACTGCAGCCGCATACGCATTACACGGCGCAGAGACAGCAGAGACAGCAGCACCATCACGATATAGCAAACCAGGGTGCTGTAAGCCGAACCCATGATATTGATATGCGGATTGAGCACCAGGGTGGTGTTAAGCACCAGCTTCACCACTCCGCCCACCAGAACGATTTTTGCGGGAATGTCCGCCCGACCCATGGCCTGCAGCATAGCGTTGATCGGCGCCACCAGACAGATGAAAATGGTGGCCCAGCCCAGCACGGCCAGCTGGGGACCGGCTACGGCGGCGCTGGCGGAGTTATAGATCATACGGATGATGGGGCCGGCCAGAACCGACATCCCTATCCCGGCGGGCAGCGCCACCAGTAGGGTGATCCGCAGCACGGTGGAAACCATTCCCCGCAGCTGTTTTTTATCCTTCAGCGCCCAAGCGGAGGTAATCACCGGCAGGGCGCTCACGCCAAAGGTCAAGGTGATGTTGGGTACCAGATTGACATAGGTAATGGCAATATCTCTGGCCCCCGTCAGAAATCCCAGCACATCAGTATCACCGCCGGCGGCCATGGCCGCGCCGTATATTTCCTGAATCACATCCCCGTGCTTTTCCACCACCACGGCAAGGCTCTTTTGCAGGGAGACCACATCGATGATGTTCGTCAGCTGAGTGGCGAGAGTCCCCAAAGCCACCGGAATGGCGAAGCGCAGCAGCGCCCGGAAGGTATAGCGAGAAGAATGGGGTTTGGGGGCGGCGGTCAATTCCTGCCGGGTGATACCGCTTCCGTGACGGGCGTAGCGGATCATCACATAAAACAAGGCCAGAAAAGACCCCACCGTCACCCCCACCATGGCGCCCGCCGCCACATAGGGCAGGGTGAATTCTACCGCCTGATCCATATTTTCAGCCATCCGGCCGAAAACCGGCTTCCCCTGGGTATAGCACCACTTGCCGTATTCCATGGCGCCGACAGCCAAACCAAGCCCCAGGGCCAGCTTGCCCACCGCCTCCACAATCTGGGATACGGCGGTGGGAATCATATTCCGGGAGCCCTCATATACTCCGCGGTAGGCGGACACCAGGCAACAGAAGAGAATAGCCGGAGCCATGACGATCATAGTGAGCTGACTGTTGGGAATATTGACGAACCTGGGATAAAAGAAGGAAACGCCGAACATCACCACCGTACCAATGGAACCGGTGACCAGAAACACCTTAAAAGCCGTTCGGAAGATCACTCGTACATCCCGGAACCTGCCCAGGGTGATGCTCTCCGAGACCATCCTGGACACCGCAATGGGAAAGCCCGCCGTGCAGACGGTATAAATGGGCACATACACGTTATAAGCGGTGGAGAAGTACCCGTTGGCCACTGTACTCAGCCGCTGCAGCGGGATTTTGAAAAAGAGGGCGCCGATCACCTTGGTAAGAATAGCCGCCAGAGATAAGATCAGGGCTCCCTGCAGAAAGCTCTGCTTCTTGCGTTGACCCACGCGGTTCAGTCCTCTCGTTTAATATGGGCGAATCCTCCGCGGATCATCGGCGGGCGATATCCAGCGCCCGTCTGCCCGCCTCAACCCGTACCCGCTCGATATCGATGGTGGGAAACGCCCCGTTGCGGTACAGGATTCTCCCGTCCACCATAGTCATGGAGACTGCGTCCCGCCCGGCGGCATACAGGAAATTGGAAAGAGGATTATGCGCAGGCGTCATGGCTATTGTATCCATCCGCAGCGCCACTATGTCCGCCCGGAAACCTTCCTTTATATCCCCACAGTCCATCCGTCCCTGGGAAAGTGCTCCTTCCCGGGTAGCCATAGACAACACCTCTGGAGCGGATAACACACAGGGATCCAGCGAGACGCCCTTAGCCGTCAGCGCCGCCATACGCATTTCCTCCAGCATATCCAAGGCATTGTTGCTGGCGGCGGAATCGGTTCCCACCGCCACCCGAATGCCTTTTCTGCGCAGCTTATCCGCCTGCGCCACGCCGCTGGCTAATTTCAGATTGCTTTTAACGCAGTGGGCCACCGTCACATCCGGGGCCTCTGCCAGCAGCTCCATGTCCGGCTCGGTGAGCCAGACGCAATGAGCCAGCGTTACCGGACGATCAAGCACCCCCGTCTCCTTCATCAGCGCCGCCGGCGTCATGCCGTGACGGGCGACGCATTCCAGCTGCTCTTTGCGTGTCTCGGACAAATGCGTATGCATCCGCACTCCATATTCCGCTGCCAGTTCAGCCATATCCGCCAGGATATCCGGCCGGGTGGTATACTCTGAATGGGGCGACACATCCACCAGAATGCGGCCGTCGGCAGCCCCGTGGACGGTGCGCAGCAGCTCCTTCACATCTGCATAAGCCGGCAGATCATGAAAGGATTTGTTCGGATCAAAGCAGGAAGTGCCCCGGCCGATGTTGGCCTTGATTCCGCTTTCCTCCACCGCCTGGACGATACGGTCGCAGAAATAGTACATATCGGTGAAGGAAACGGTGCCGGAAGCCAGCATCTCCGCAATGCCCAACAAACTGCCCCAATACACGTCCTCACCGGTCAGCTTATCCTCAAAAGGGAAAATCCGGTCGTTCAGCCACCGGTCCAGCACCATATCATCCCCGTAACCCCGCAGCAGGGTCATGGGAACATGAGTGTGGCTGTTCACCAAGCCGGGAATCAACAGCAGCTCCCCGCCAATTTCCTCTCCCCAGTCCCCTGCGGGGCGCTGTGTTCCCACATAGGCGATTCGGCGGTCCCGTACCCCCACATAGGCTCCGGACAGCAGTCCGCCGTCCGCTTGTAATACCGTTATATTGGAAAAAAGCATATACAAGACACTTCCATTCCTGCTTATTCCGCCTTATTCTGCGGCCAGCTGTTCCACCACCGCCGTCACCAGAGCGCAGAACCGGCCGGAGGCCTCTCCCGCCGCCGTCGTCACCTCTTCATCGCTGACAACACTGTTGGGGATCATCCCCGCGGCCAGGTTGGTGATGCAGGAAATCCCCAGCACCTCCATACCGCATTGGGAGGCGGCGATAACCTCCGGTACGGTGGACATTCCCACCGCGTCCCCGCCCAGCAGCCGCAGCGCCCGGATTTCCGCCGGGGTTTCGAACTGCGGTCCGGGCATGAAAGCATAAATCCCCTCCCGCAGCGGGATATGCAGCTTCGCCGCACAGACAGCCGCGGTTTCGCGCAAAGCGGGGGTATAAGCACGGCTCATATCAAAAAAGCGCTCTCCGAATACAGGCGGTACCTGTCCTCGGGAAGGACTCTCATTGAAAAACTTCAGATGATCGGTTATCAGCATCAAGTCCCCAATCCGGAAGGAGTCGTTGATTCCTCCCGCAGCATTGGTTAACACCAAACGGCGCACCCCCAGCAGATGAAGCACCCGCACATAAAAACAGACCGTTTCCATATCATAGCCTTCGTAATAATGAAAACGGCCGGACATAATCAGCACCGGCGCCTCATTCAGGCGGCCAGCTGTCAGAATTCCCGCATGGGAAGCCACCGTGGATTGTGGAAAGCCGGGAATATCCGTATAGGGAACCCGCACCGCGTCCTCCGCCTCCCCGGCCAGCCGTCCAAGGCCGGAACCCAGCACCACCGCCGTCTGCGGAATCTCCACCAGCCTGCTCCGCAAATAAGCGGCGGCCTGCTCATATTCTGTCAGAGGAATCATATGCACCCTCCCGGTAAACACAGACATAGGGGCAGACCGATACAGCCCGCATCCCGCCGCGGATTGTATCGGCTCGCCCCTATCCGTTTATTGTTGAATTTCCGCCGGCCTCATTCGGCCAGCTTGGCGCCGCATTTTTTGCAGTAAATGGCGTCGTCGGTATTGTCGGCTCCGCACTGCTTGCAGCGCTGCATCTTTTTGTAGGCGCTGATGGCGTCCCGGGCTTCTTCCAGCTTCTTGTTCAGTTCATCCAGCTTGACAATGCACTCGTCCACCGTGACGGATACATCCTCTTCCGCCTTACGCCCGTCGTAAATTAATCTGCCCAGGCCTTCGAGAGTGGCGGAAATATCCTTTTCAATTTCCGCGGCCTCCATCTTCAGCCGAGTTGCCTCCAGCATATCGGATGTCTTTTTTCCCGCGGCTTCCGCCATGGTTTTGGCTTTATACAGAACATCTTCAAACGTGGTCATCGGTTATCACTCCCGTTCTTTTTTTCAGGATTCGTCCTTATTATACTCCAATCGTCCCGCATTCGCAAGCATCCCGGCGCTCCAAAGGCAGAATTTGCAATTTGTTCACACCTAGATAAGCGATGAATAAATCCCACGCAAGCGCCTCGGCGGCGAAATTCATCCGTTTCTGCGTTAAAAAGCCTTGAAACTGCCAAATCTGCGTTCGCCAATCCGCACACGTCTTTTTTCATCGCTTACCTGTTTTGAGATTTTACAGCACTCCGCCGCCCAAAAATTCTCGCAGCAGCGACCGTTTAGGCACCATTTGGGCGGGGAGAGGTGCAAACCGCCGCAGCGACTCCGCCAAGGAGGCAGTTTGCTGGACGTAAGGGCTGCTGGCGGGCACCGTCTCCAGCAGCGGCAGCAGCTCACCGGCGAAAACGCAGGGCTCGTACGCGTGGGTGGTATCCAGCACCGTGTCCACCGTATCCACATAAGGGAACATGTACAGATTTTCTCCCCGGACCACCTGCGGCCACATGGAGAGAGTTTCCTCCACCGGACTATTGCGGAAGCGCTCGTCCCGCAGCAGCCGCCGTACCAGACGGATCTCCCGTCTGGCCAGCAGCTTCTCCCCCTCATCATAAATGGGAGAGATGGTGTTGATAAACACCTTGTAGAGATTTTCTGCCGGGAGATGTTCCTCAAAAATTGGATTGAGAGCATGGATTCCTTCGAAAATCACCACCGAATCGTGGCCGATTTCCAGCAACTTGGTCTCCTCGGCCGGCTGTCCTTTCATAAAATCGAAAATCGGCAGATGGGTTTTCCCCTCTTCCAGCAATTGCCGCATACATCCCTGTAGCAAAGGGAGGTTCAGGGCTTCCAGGGCCTCGTAGTCAAAGCTGCCGTCCTCCAGCAGCGGCGCCTGTCCTCGACCACAGTAAAAATCATCCAGAGAAACCTTATGAGCGTCCAGTCCCAGCTCCCGCAGGTACTCGGTCAGCAGCACCGCAGTGGTGGTTTTGCCTGAGGAGGAGGGTCCGGACAGCATCACCAGACAGCGGTCGTGCAACCCAACAGCCAGGGAGCGGGCCAATCCCTCTACCCCGTCGAAATACCGCTGATTCTCTGTCTCGATAAAGGCCGCCGGATTCTCCAATGCCGAACGGTTGATATCCGCCAGCTTTAGGCGGCGCTTGGAAAACATCTTTTTCATAACCGGCGCATCCTTTCCAGCTTCCCAGCCTTATAGCGTCACGGCGGCCGGGAAAACGTATTTTCTTATATTGTATCCTTTTCGGTAGAAAAATTCATGAATAAACGTGGAACATTCCCACCGCGGAGTCATCCTATCTATTTAATATATGAGTTCAGGGCAGTTGACGTTCCCACAAGACCATTGATGAAACTGCACCCGGCGGCGCATACTAAAAGCATTCCCATTCAGGAGGCGAGAATCATGGGCCGTATCCGCGGAGAAAAAATCATCAAAATCACCGCCGGATGCTGTCTGGCGCTGTTGATCGCTCAAGCTTTGGAATTACGGTATTCCACCTCGGTGGTTACCATCACCCTGCTGAGTATCCTGGGCACCCGACGGGAAACATTCCGCATCGCCGGAAAGCGATTCTGCGCTTTTTTCGCTGCTCTGGCCGTCGCTCTGCCGTCCTTTTATCTGCTGCAGTATTCCGTGGCCGCTATCGCTGTATATTTGCTTTTATTCGTAACGCTGTGCCAGCTGCTGCGCATCGAAGAAGGGCTATCCATGAGCACCGTGCTGATGCTCCATTTCTGGAGCGCCCGCACGGTGGGCTTATCCGCCGTACTTAATGAGTTCACTTTGATGAGCATCGGCATCGCTATGGGGATTCTGATGAACAGCTATATGCCCCGGCAGACCGCCGCCATCCGCGCCGATCAGCGACGCATCGAGGAGCTGATGCGCACGCTGCTGGGCGTGCTGGCCCAGGCTCTTATCCAGCCGTCGGAACCAATTGATGAGGAGCAGCTGCTAGAGCTGGACCTCCTTCTCCAGGATTCGCGCAAACGAGCCTTCGCCCATCGGGATAATTCCTTCAGCCGGGATATGGATTATTATGCCCGCTATATGGATATGCGCCGGGAACAGTACCGCATTCTGGAACGGCTGTTTCTGGCCCGTTCCAGATTGACGGAGGTATCCCAGCAATCCTATCTGGTGGCGAATTTTATGCGTTCCATGGCTTTTTCTTTGCATGAATATAACAACGCAGAGGACCTGTTACGGGAACTGGAACTGATTCGCCGTCATTTTCAGTCAGGAAAGCTGCCGGTCACCCGTCCGGAATTTGAGAACCGGGCCGTCCTCTATGAAATTGTCTTCGAATTGCGGCAGCTTCTGCTGCTCAAGCAAAACTTTGCCGCCTCTCTCACCCCCTCACAGATTCGCCTTTTCTGGAAGGAAGCGCCTCAGACAAAGTGGGAATGAAATATAGAAGCAAAAAAGTACTCTGTCCACAGCCGTTCCCGGATGGTGACAGAGTACTTTGGGATTGTTGTTCAATTGGCCTGTAATTCATTAGACGCCATCGGAACAGAGGCTGTGCCAGACACATTCTTATCTGTGGAAACATTCAATCAAAGCATCCGCTATGCGCTTGGAAGCCAACCCATCCCCATAGGGATTTTCTGCTTTGCACATCCTGTCATATTCATCAGGACTGCTCAACAACTCGTCTGTCATTCGATAAATCGTTTCTTCGTCCGTTCCAGCCAACTTCAGAGTGCCGGCCTCTACACCTTCCGGCCTCTCTGTAGTATCCCTCAACACAAGAACTGGCTTGTGCAAGGATGGCGCCTCTTCCTGTATTCCGCCGCTGTCAGTAAGGATAAGATAAGCGTGATTCAACAGGTTGTGAAAATCGATGACATCCATCGGAGCGATCAGACGGATACGGTCGATCCCCCCAAAAACATCCTGCGCAGCACGGCAGACTACCGGATTCAAATGAACCGGATATACCATTTTTACATCATTGTGTTTCTCAATGATTCTCTTAATCGCACGGAACATCTGATACATGGGTTCTCCAAGGTTTTCACGACGATGAGCTGTCAGTACAATTAGCTTGCTGCCGCGCGCCCAGTCTATTAACTCGCTTTGGTAGCCGGTAAAGACTGTAGTTTTCAAAGCATCAATCGCCGTATTCCCGGTCACGAAAATACTTTCTGGGCTTTTTCCTTCGCGCAGAAGGTTCTGTCTGCTTTTTTCTGTAGGCGCAAAATGAAAATCCGTCAGTACGCCCACAAGTTGTCGGTTCATTTCCTCTGGATAAGGGGAATATTTCTGATAAGTCCGTAAGCCGGCTTCCACATGCCCTATACTAATCTTGTTATAGTACGCTGCCAAAGCGCCAGCATACGTTGTGGAGGTATCTCCATGGACTAAAACAATATCCGGCATTTCTTTTTTTAAAACCTTATCCAGACCGGTCAACGCACGAGTCGTAATATCCAGAAGCGTCTGCCCTTCACGCATGACATTCAAATCATAATCCGGTACAATATTAAAAGCATGCAATACTTGGTCAAGCATCTGCCTGTGTTGAGCTGTTACACAAACAATCGGCTGAAATTCTTCACGCGCAGCTAGTTCTTTGACTACGGGCGCCATTTTAATTGTTTCCGGACGCGTTCCGAAAACAGTCATAACCCTGATTTTATTATCCGCCACGCTTGGCACTCCTTTTCAGTTTCTGTATCTTCCATATAAACTTAATATTACTCCTATAAAAACGCTTCATGCGTTTGGGTTCCTTTACAATACGGTAAAGCCATTCCAAATTGTGATTAATAAACACCTGAGGAGCGCGCTGTTTCATTCCACTCAGTACATCAAAAGACCCACCTACACCGACAAATATTCCTTTTTTTGCAAGAGGGAAATAGCGGTCAATCAATAACTCCTGTCTCGGTAATCCTAATGCAACAAAAACCAGATCAGGGCTATGATCCAGGATATCCCTAAAAATATCATCCGAATCGTCACTATATCCATCGTGAACTCCGCAAACCTTTATATGAGGATACCGCTGTTCCAGCATCTCACACATTTTGGTAATCACTTCAGGCGTGGCGCCATAGAGATAAAGACTTTTTCCCTGTTTGTTTCCTTCCTCCAGCAGAAAAGATACCAGATCCATCCCAGTAATCCGTTCCCGCACCGGAATTCCGAGCATATTAGCTCCTTTGACCAATCCGATCCCGTCTGGAATAATTTTAGTATCCTCTTTCATAAGCAGATTGTGAAAGTCCGGATTTTGATCGCCTATCATGAAGGTTTCCGGGTTGGCAGTGACTATAAATTCCTTCTGTTGGTTCTCTAATGAACTACGTATCTCCTCAAACAAACTCTCTCGGGATCCTTGATATAACTTTTTGAAATAAGCTTCCATAAACAATAACCTCAGTTGCTATATAAGAACTCAAGCACCGACCGTGGTAGGCCTATTATCGTTCTTTCGCGTCTTCCTTTCCTAGTCTGAAACAAAGCAGCCTATGTTTTAGTAAAACCTGGCAACCGGGAAACCGACTCTCAAACCGCGTCATGATAAAGCCATAAAGTAATTGCTCTAATCCAAGTAAACAAGCCTCTACCTCTTTTTCGAATCAAAATTAATTGTTATCAGTATAGTCGAACCCCACTTTGTTGTCAACAATGGAACACACTTGGATGGTAAACGATTGTTTGTACTTTGCGGCAGCCGGAAACATTGGCGTAATCTTTCCTTTTATCGCTATCCAGTGGTTTTCTGTTTAGTTAACGAGTGCGGTGAACCTCATGCATTATTCGAACAGCCGAACCAGAAAAGCCTTACAACACAAGAATTTACGTTGCTTGGCATTCTCGACTATAATCGCAGGAGGGACCACAGATCAGAATAACCGCATTTAAAAAATGTGCCATAACAGAATAAAGAGGCGGACTCCGCGTTCTGGGTAAGGTCAGGGCAAGGCGGAGCTACAAAAGACAGGAAGGAAAGGAAATTCTATATTTTCTTTCGCCTTTTAAGGTCGTGAACCAATTAGTTTATGCGGTACGCAAAAAATGGTCCATCGAAGGCCAACCACATTTGTGTTTGGTTGTGGTCATCGACGAAGATGCATCTCGCGCCAGTATGAATTTGTCACTGCTTAATTTGAAAACGGCATTTTCCTGATGCAAAGCTGCTGATACGAGAAAGCGTTTCCGTCTCCAAAAACATTACTTCCGTGTCTGCATGAATGCAGATGCTTTTTTCGATATTTTTGGGGCCATGTTCGGCCCCTTCGACAGCGAATTCCCTATGGCTTTTCTTCAGGACCGGATGGCTTTGTGGAAAACCTTCTTGCCCTTTCTGATCACCACATAACCCTTTTCAAAATCGTCTGCCGGAATCACGGCGGTAAAGTCCGTGATCTTCCGGTCATCCACAGCCACACCGCCCTGTTCCACCAGCCGACGGGCCTCGCCGCGGGAGGCGGCCAGCCCTGTCAGCGTCAGCAAGTCGATGATACCCACGCCGCCCTCGGCAAAGGCGTCCGCCTTCAGTTGGGTAGAAGGCATATGCTCGCTTGCCGCGCCGCCGGCAAAAAGAGCCCGGGCGGCTTCCCGCGCCTTGTCCGCCTCGGCAGCGCCATGAACAAGACCGGTCAACTCATGAGCCAGCCGTTCCTTCATCTTATTAATGTCCTTCTGCGGATCCGCCTCCATGGCTTCGATTTCCTCCACTGGGATAAAAGTCAGCATCTTCATGCATTTCACCACGTCGGCATCGTCCACATTGCGCCAGTACTGGAAGAAATCATACGGCGTGGTCTTCTTGGGATCCAGCCAGACAGCGTTGCCGGCCGTCTTGCCCATCTTGTTCCCTTGAGAATCGGTCAGCAGCGTGATGGTTAAGCAATGGGCATCCTTCCCCAGCTTTCTGCGGATCAGCTCTGTTCCTCCCAACATATTGGACCACTGATCATTGCCTCCGCACTGCATATTGCATCCGTAATGCTTAAACATATGGTAAAAATCATAGGACTGCATGATCATGTAGTTAAACTCCAGAAAGGAGAGTCCCTTTTCCATCCGCTGCTTGTAGCATTCCGCCCTGAGCATGTTATTGACCGAAAAGCAGGCTCCCACCTCCCGAAGCAGCTCCACATAATTGAGATTCAAAAGCCAATCGGCGTTGTTGAGCATCATGGCCTTATCCTCGCCGAACTCGATGAATTTTTCCATCTGGCGCTTAAAACAGGCGGCATTGTGATCGATGGTCTCCTTTGTCAGCATCTGGCGCATATCGGTCCTGCCGGATGGATCTCCGATCATAGTGGTGCCGCCGCCGATCAGGGCGATAGGTCTGTTGCCTGCGGACTGCAGGCGTTTCATCAGGGTCAGGGCCATAAAATGCCCCGCCGTCAGGCTGTCTGCCGTACAGTCGAAGCCGATATAAAAGGTGGCCTTGCCTTCGTTGATAAGGCGGCTGATTTCCTCCTCGTCGGTGGTTTGCGCGATCAATCCCCGTGCCTTCAGTTCCTCGAACATATTCATTCCGATTTCTTCCTTTCCGGGCATGACGCCCTTTCCAAAAATCCAGCCGCAAAGCACAAAAAAGCCCTCTGCAGCTTCATGCAGAGGGCGGAAAATCCGCGGTACCACCTCAGTTCACCGTTTCCTTGCGAAAACGGCCTCAACGGGCGTCAAGCAACGCCGCCGCGCTTTAACGGGCGCCCCCGGCTCCCCTACTCCGCCGGAAAGACGTTTCAGCTCGCAGCTCCGGAATGTATTTCCCCATCCTCGCGCACTGCCTTCCACCAACCGGCAGTTCTCTGTGCCGCGATCATATGGGTACTTCTTTCCTTCATCGCTTATGCTCTGGATTAAAACATATTTTTTCCCTTTTGTCAAGGGGTATACCCCGTCGGATGGAATTCCATCGCTTTCCCGCACGGCGTTTCAGGCTATTGAGTTGGCTTCATACCACTGAAAAACGGCATCTTGAAAACCTTGCAGCACCATCCGTTCTTTTTCATATAGACGAAAAACATCGACGAGAATCCGGTAAAGGAGCTGCTGATCCCCGGTCATTTCATATTTCAAAGACATATACTGCCAGCGCTGCAGATATTCGCAGCAGGCGGCATAAACCTCCACATCCTCCTGTACGGCCGGCTCCTCGATTCGCCATTTTTTCTGAATGTATTTCATGGTGAGCAAAACCAATGACTGATGCTCGTACAGTTTTCTCAGTGTATTGGTTAATCCGATAAAATGATCCGGCAGCGCTCTGCCCTGTATCAAGGCGTTCAGGATGGTCTCTAACCCGCGAAAGCAGGCTACGCCGCTGTAATGAGTGGAGGCATCGCAAATTTGCATATCCCCGCCCATTAAAGAGGATACATTCTGCCTGCCCCATGCTTCCTTATCCAGCTTGACCATTGCCATATACACACATTGATCCGGCGAATAATCCTCTCGCAACCGGCAGGAAATCACCGGACACTGATAGATCAGCGATCTTTTCAACCGCCTGTTGGGGTCCATTTTAAAATCTTCCAGCATAGGCGCATGATAAGTTCTGAAATGTTCAAAGGGTATCTCCGCCGCAACGAAAATCCGTTTTTTCATCAGCGGCGCAAAAAAGACCTCTCTTTCCTCATCATAACCGTAAATCAGGACCTCATGATACTGCGGCTTATCCAAATCGAAAAAATTCCAATTGGTAATGCACATGACGTAGCGTCCGTTATCAATATTGTGCTGAATTGTGGAAACGATATTATCCGCATTCATCTGAAAGGGATCTAAATTCTGCACATGCAGGATATCTTCATAATAGCTCGGTCGATACATGTCGTTTCCTTCGCCGAAATAGGTGCATAAGGATGGATCCATGTAGATTTGGAAATGGGAGGCGAGCCAATCCTCCGCGTAGGGAGAGGTTTTGATAATTGCGGTTCTCATAAAGGTCCAGCATTCGGATACAATCGGATTGTTTTGTATGTCGATGGGCAATACCTTTTTCATCAAAGCCTCTCCCAGCTTTTGTTGATTACTCCGTTTTCTCAAGGGATTCCCTACCGGTTTTCCCCAGCATCTCCCGGGCAGCCTGCAAGGTTGCATCCGTAACCTCGCCGCCGATGATTCGGGCCAGCTCCCCTTCCCTGCCGGTCTGATCCAGAGGTCTTACCTCGGTATAGGTACGTCCCTCCCGGACTGTTTTGGCGATCAGCAGATGATGATGCGCCAGAGAAGCGATCTGCGCCAGATGGGTAACGCAAAGCACCTGACGGGACGCGGCGGTTTCCCGCAGCTTGATACCCACCTTGCGGGCAGCACGGCCGCTGATACCGGTATCGATTTCATCAAAAATCAGGGTGTCAATATCGTCCGCATCCGCCAGAACCGATTTGATTGCCAGCATAATCCGGGAGAGTTCACCGCCGGAGGCAATCCGAGCGATGGGCTTAGCCGGTTCTCCCGGATTAGCGGCAATAAGGAATTCCACCCGGTCTGCACCGCCGTTCCCCAGGGGAACAGCCTCCACCGCCACCTCCAGGGATACTCCCGGCATATCCAAAAATTCCAGCTGCGCCATCACATCCCGGCTGAACTGCGCCGCCGCCTCCCGTCTGGCGGCGGTGAGAGCGACCGCCTTCTCCTGAGCCGCCGCTTCTGCGGCCTTCAGTTCTTTCGTCAAACGGGAAATCAGCAGATCGGAGGTTTCAATGGCATCCAGCTCTTTCTGCGCTCTTTCCAAATAGGCCAGAATCTCCTCCGCCGAACCGCCGTATTTCATCTTCAGCCGGTGAATGGACTCCAGGCGATTTTCGGTTTCATCCAGTTCAGAAGGATCGAAATCCAGCCGCTGAGAATACTCCCGCAATTCTTCCGCGCATTCCTCCAAGTCATACAAAGCGGTCTCCATCCGCTGGGCCAGCTCATCTGCCCCCTCCATATATCGGGCGGCATCCTGTACGGCGGAAACCGCCTTGGAAACCCCGGACAGCGCGCCCTCCGTCTCCTCATCGCCGGAGAGCGCCGTCCTCGCGCCCAGTACGGCGCCGACAATTTTTTCAGCGTTGCGGAATAGACGGCGCTGCGCCGTCAGTTCTTCTTCTTCTCCCGGCCGCAGTCCCGCCGCCTCGATTTCCTCAATCTGAAATCGCAGCATATCCAGCCGCCGGGCTTTCTCCGCTTCATCCATATCCGCAGCTTCCAGCTGGGAACGGATATCGCTCATTTTGCGATAAGACGCCCGATAATCCTCCAGCTGGGGCAGCAGTCCTCCAAGACGATCCAAATATTCCACATGCCGTTCCGGCGAAAGCAGTGCCTGGTTCTCATGCTGGCCGTGAATATTCACCAGCAGACGACCCGCCGCCCGCAGAATCGCCACTGTAGCCAATTGTCCATTGATGCGGCAGGCGCTCTTGCCGTCGGCGGAAATGGTCCGCTGGATCAGCAGAGCCCCGTCTTCATCCGGGGGATACCCCAGTTCCTCCAGCGCAGCCACAGCGCCGGGCGACAGATCGGTAAACAGCGCGGAAACGGCGGCGCTGCGGCTGCCGGTGCGCACCAAGTCGCGGCTGATCCGCTCCCCCAGCACCGCATTGATAGAATCGATAACAATGGATTTTCCCGCACCGGTCTCGCCGGTCAGCGCATTGAAGCCGGCGTCGAAGACGATTCTCGCTTTCTCGATGACGGCGATATTTTCAATTTGCAGGCTGACAAGCATGCTCTTCACGCCTTCCTCAAGATAGGTATGTCAATGACGGGATTACTTCAACAGCTTTTTCAAATCCGTCACCAAACCAACAGCCCGATTTTCATCCTTGGTGATGCAGATGAAAGTATCTTCCCCCGCCAGGGTTCCCACCACATAGTCCCAATGCAGGGAGTCCATGGCGGCGCAGGCAGCCTGAGCCATACCGGACAGGCATTTCACCACCACGATGTTGCCGGCAAAATCAACGCTCACCACCGCATCAGCAAACAGGGAATGAAATTTAGAAGAAATGTTGTCAGCTTCCTGCCTGACAGTGGAATAGCGGTATCGGCCGTCGCTGCCCAAGGCTTTGATCAGACGCAGTTCCTTGATGTCCCGGGACACAGTGGCCTGGGTCACATCGAATCCGGCCTTTTTCAGATATACCAACAACTCCTCCTGGGTATCCACCACATTGCTGCTGATAATTTCCAGGATTTTCGCATGCCTTTTTGTTTTCACGGCCAATCCCTCGCCTTCCCTGAAAATATACTTGCATAATCCCATCGCATTACCGACGGTTCATCAGCTTTTGATTGATGACGCCGTAGAAGGAAACCGGTTTGATTTTAATCAGCCGCGCCATCATGGAGGAACGGGCAATAACGATTTTGTCCTGACCGGTGATCCTCATACCTTCTTCGCTGTCTGCGGTGAGAAAAATCTCCTCATGATCCGCCGACGGCGAGGTCACCGACAGGCTGGCGTCCCGATGGAAAATCATAGACCGGGTGAAAAGCGAATGAGGACAAATAGGCGTCATCAGCAGCGCATCCAGCGCCGGATCGATAATCGGACCGCCGGCAGAAAGGGAATAGGCGGTGGAGCCGGTGGGCGTGGCAACGATCACCCCGTCCGCATGATAGGTCACCACCGGTTCGTCGTGGTTGCGGATATTCAACTCGATCATCCGGGAAAGGGAGCCCCTGGAAATCACCACTTCGTTGAGAGCAGTGAATCGCCGCTTTTCTCCTCCCCTGTCCACGGTTACATCCAACACCATCCGCAGTTCTTCCGTATACCTTCCTTCAATCAGCGCAGGCAACTGACTCAGCTCATCCAGTTCCAGTCCCGCCATAAATCCAAGGTGGCCGCAGTTGATCCCCAGCACCGCGCGGCCGCAATTCGCGGCTCGTTTGGCTGTATGTATGATGGTGCCGTCGCCTCCCAAGGCTACCGCCACATCGGACTGCAGCAGCACTTCATCCGTGTCTGCCGCCGGGAACTCGCCGGAAACGGCGGGAAAAAGCAGTTCCGCACCCAATTCCTGCAGCGCCCGGCAGACCTCGTCCAGAGCAGCGGAAACCCCCGCTGCCTTGCTGTTGGCAATTACCGCCACGCGCATAACGCTTTCTCCCCTTTCACACTGTTAAACCATTGATCTGCCATGGATTTGGAAAGCCTCCGCCACCACGGCGCCCACATCAAAGCCTGCTCTCTCCCAGGCGGCATACCGGGTTAAAGCCAGATACTCGATATTGCCGTCGCCTCCTGCAATCGGAGAAAAAGTGAGAATATCCACGGCGAAACGGCAGCCCTGCAATACATTCAAAATATCTCTGAGCACCGCCCGATGAGCCGCCGGATCCTTCACCACGCCGCGTTTTCCCACCGCCGCCCGGCCGGCCTCAAACTGCGGCTTAATCAGGAGCACCGCTTCCGCCCCCTCCTCCAGGTAGTGCGGAAGGCAGTTTATGATTTTTCTGATTGATATAAAGGATACATCAACCGAACAAAATTGTACAGACGCCGGCGGGATAATTTTGCAAATCTTTTCTATATCCCGTATATCCAGCCCTTCCATGTTCACCACGTCTGAACGGCTGCGCAAGCTTTCATGAAGCTGACCGTGTCCCACATCCAGGGCATATACCTTTTTCGCCCCATGCTGCAGCATGCAGTCGGTGAATCCGCCGGTGGAGGCCCCCACGTCCAGGCAGATCTTTCCATCCGGGGAAGCCCCCAGCTGCAGCGCCTTTTCCAGCTTATAGCCGCCTCTGCCCACATAACGCTGAGCGAAACCAGCCTCCACGGTGATCTCATCCTCCGGCATCACCGCCAGTGACGGCTTGGTCACCCTGCGTCCATTGAGCTTTATTCCGCCGCCAGCAATCAGTTCCTTGGCTTTCTCCCGGCCGGAGGCGATTCCCCTGCTTACGATGGCGGTGTCCAGCCGCTGGCTACTCATCCTCATCACCGGCCTTGCAGAATTCGCCGGGTCCATAAAACGCGGCGTCAGCGTATTTCATCACCGTCTGGCAGATGCTGTCAATATCCAGTCCCGCCCGGCGCAGGCCGGAGGAGGCTGTACAGGTGGGAATAAAGGATTCGATGGCATGAATCTCATAAACGCCGAAATACCGCCGTTCCATCAGTCCCGCGCCGAAATGTTCAGCAATACCGCCGCTGCGGTAGCCTTCCTCAAAAAAGAATACCCGCTGATACCCCATGGCCAACGTAATGCATTCCGGATCCAGCGGCTGGATTCGATTGAGCTTCAGCACCGAGACCCGGATGCCTTTGGCGCTGAGTTCCTCCGCCGCAGCCAATACCGAGTGAAAAATACGGCCATAAGTCACCAGCAGCATCCGGGAGCCCCCTGCATGGAGCAGGGTAAAGGGCTTGTAATCCGGTTCAAACTCCACCGGACAGGGCAGCTCTCCTCCCTTGGGATACCGCACCACGGCAATCCCCTTCACATCATACAGAGCCTGCTTGAGATGGATCGCCAGCTCCTGAAAGCTGGCGGGAGAATAGATGGTAACGCCCGGTATCGTCGTCAGAAAAGGCACATCGAAAATGCCCTGATGGGTCTCCCCGTCATCTGGCACTACCCCAGCCCGGTCCACCGCCAGCACTATATGGCTGCCGATGATGGCGGTATCATTGAGAATTTGATCATAGCTGCGCTGCAGGAAGGTGGAATAAACCGCAAATACCGGCAGCATCCCATTCTGCGCCAATCCGGAAGCAAAAGTGACGGCATGCTCCTCCGCGATGCCCACGTCAAAGAAGCGGTCGGGGAACTGATCCGCAAAATTCTGCAGCCCGGTACCGCTTTTCATGGCGGCGGTAATGGCGCAGATAGTTTCGTCTTCCTTGGCTAAAGCCGTCAGATTGTCTGCAAATACGGAGGAAAACGAGGCGCCTGAAGGCGGCGTTTTGCCTGTCTCCACGTCGAAAGCGGTAACACCGTGGTATACATCCGGACTCTTCATGGCATACTCATAGCCTTTACCCTTGACCGTCTCCACATGGAGCAGCACCGGACGGGTGATGTTTTTGGCAGCCTGAAGCGCCCGGGTGAGATCAGACAAATTGTGACCATTAATGGGACCCAGATAATAAAAGCCCATCTCTTCAAACAGGGTGCTGTTGTGATACACCATGTTTTTCAGCTTGGTTTTTGCCCCCAGCAGCAGGGTGTACAGTCCCCGGCCGACCAGCGGGATATGGGACATTACCTTGCCAAACCTGTTTTTGAAACGTACATACCGGGGCCTGGACCGAAGCGTCGCCAGGTGTCGGGCGACAAATCCCACGTTGCGGCTGATAGACATACGGTTATCGTTGAGCACCACGATCAACCGGTCCCGGCTCCGTCCGGCATTGCTCAGCCCTTCGTAAGCCAAACCGCCGGTCAGCGCCCCGTCCCCCAGCACCGCCACCACATAGCCGTCATCTCCACTGAGCGCCTTGGCCTTGGCCAAGCCGTTGGCGGCGGACACCGCCGTGCTGCTGTGGCCGACAATAAAAGAATCATAAGGACTTTCGTCCGGCCTGGGAAAACCGGACAGACCGCCCTCCTTGCGGATGGTGCCGAAGCGGTCTGCCCGACCGGTGAGCAGTTTATGGACATAGCACTGATGTCCCACATCCCAGACAATTTGATCATGTGGGAGATCAAAGACCCGGTGCATGGCCACCGTCAGCTCCACCACTCCCAAGTTGGAGGAAAGATGCCCTCCTGTCTGAGACACCGTATGTATCAAAACATCCCGAATCTCCTGGCAAAGCGCCTCCAGTTCCGGGATTTTCAGTGTTTTCAGTTCTTCCGGCGTCAGCCGAGACAGCCGCGCCTCCGGGGAATTATCCGCCATATGCAGGCCTCGCTTTACTAATATGCTTGTGATGCACGGCGTCATGCGGGTACCAAAATTCCCACCAAAATGCCCAGCAACACGCCGCCCAATACCTCCAGCGGAGTATGGCCGATGAACTCCTTCAAATCGATCTCATCCACTTCTTTATCCGGAATTCCGTCGCCGTTGGTGTCCGCATTCTGGCTTTCCATTTGATTGAGATACTTATTCAGCAGCCGGGCATGCTCCCCTGCCTCCCGGCGCACTCCCATAGCGTCGTACATGGTGACAAAAGCGAACATCACCGCCAGAGCGAAAACAGCTGAGTTAATCCCATTGAAGCGGGCAATGGATACCGTCAGGGCACAAACCATGGCGGAATGGGCGCTGGGCATGCCACCCGCGCCCCACAGCCGTTCCGGACTGAGCTTTCTGGTGATGAACAAGGTGATCAGCACCTTGAATATCTGCGCCAGCAGCCAGGCAAGCCCGGCGGCGAACAGCACGCGATTTTTGAAGAATTCCTGGATCAAAGCCATGGAATGTCCCGCCTTTCCAACATTAACGTCCAATAGTGCCGAACCGGCTCCGCCATTCTACTTTTTTCGCTGCAAAAGGCTCGCCGCCAGCCGCTGCAGATCACCCGCATCGCTGCCGAACAACCGAAGGGCATCCACTCCTTGCTGGGTCCGCCGCTCTGCCAGCCGAACGGCCTCATCCATTCCCAGCAGACTGACATAGGTTGTTTTCTGGTTGATCTCATCGCTGCCCACCGGCTTGCCCAATTCCTCCGGTGTGGAGGTAGCATCCAAAATGTCGTCGATGATCTGAAAGCTCAGCCCCACGTTTTCCCCATAAGTATGGGCGGCCCGGCGCTGTTCCGCCGAAGTGTTTCCCAGCAGGCATCCCATTTCGCAGGCGGCGGTCAGCAGCGCGGCAGTTTTGCCCCGCTGCAGCTCTTCCAGCACCTCCAAGCCCACTTCCCGGCCCTCGCTCTGCAGGTCGATCACCTGGCCGCCCACCATGCCATATATTCCCGCGGCATCCGCCAGAACCGAGGCGGCTTCCAGCGCCGCTCGTTCGGATAAGCCACGCCGGTTTTCTTCCTTCAGCATAACCTCAAACGCCCGAGTCAGCAGGGCGTCGCCCGCCAGCAGGGCCATATCCTCCCCGTAAGCGGCATGGACGGAGGGCTTTCCCCTCCGCAGAGAACTGTTATCCATACAAGGCAGGTCATCGTGAACCAGGGAATAGGAATGGATCATTTCCAAAGCGCAGGCAAAGGGCAGCGCCGCCGCCGGGCTCCCGCCGCAAAGGCGGCAGAACTCCAGCACCAGCACCGGCCGCAGCCGCTTGCCTCCTCCCTCGCAGGCGTAGGCCATGGCCTCCACCACGGTTTTCTGTAGCACGCCCTCCTGAGGCAGATAACGGGGCAGGGCCCTCTCTATATTTTCCAGATGCTCTTGCAGCACCGGACTGTACAGCGGCGCGTTCGCCATCCTGCTTCACCCCTCTCGTCATGCATCCTCTGCCGGCTGCTTTTCCTGCTCATCCGCCGGCGGCTCTCCGGTCTTGTCCGCCGTATCATCCGTCTCTTCCTGAGGCGCGGTAAGCTTGACGATCTTCTGCTCGGCATTTTTCAGCGCTTTGGTGCAATAGGCGGTGAGCTTGGTGCCCTCCTCAAACAGTTTGAGGGAATCATCCAAAGTGCATCGTCCGCTTTCCAGCGCCGCCACAATCTGTTCCAAACGGGTCATTGCCTTTTCAAAGGTCCATTCCGTAGCCATATGTTCCAAGCCTTTCCGAATTCTCTTCCGTTTATTCCTCCGGCGAATCATCCGCCGTGCAGTTGATCGTTCCATCGGAGAGCCGGAGCGCCAGCTTGTCCCCTGGCCGCACATCCGCCCTGCGGCCAACCACCCTGTCGGCCCCGTCCGTATTCTTGACATAGGCGATGGAATAGCCCCGGGACAACACTTTCAGCGGGCTTAAGGCATCCAGCTTGCCCGCCGCGGCCGCCAGCCGCCGATCCGCCCGGGTCACCGCCACATGAGCGGCCCCGGCAAAGGCCCGGGTAATATAATCCAGCCGCATGGCCTGTTCTTCCACGTAAAACAAGGGTGTGGCCAGGCATCGCTTGGCTTTAAGGGAGTCCAGGGATTTTCCCCGAATATCCACCGTATTCCGCACTGCCCGCAGAGCAATGGCCTGCAGCTGCAGCACCCGCTGCGCCAGCTGAGCCTGATCCGGCACCGCCAGTTCGGCAGCTGCGGAAGGGGTAGGTGCCCGCAGATCAGCGGCAAAATCGCAGATAGTGAAGTCCGTCTCGTGGCCCACCGCGGAAATCACCGGTATCCGGGAGGCGGCCACCGCCCGGGCAACTCCTTCGTCGTTGAAGGCCCACAGCTCCTCGATGGAACCGCCGCCTCGGCCAATGATAATCACATCCGCCGCCTTCCGCTCATTGAGCGTGTGCAGCGCCGCGATCAACTGGGGCGGCGCGCCCTCTCCCTGCACCAATACCGGACAGAAAACAATCTGCGCCAAAGGATACCGGCGGCCCAACACGTTGAGAATATCCCGCACCGCCGCTCCCGTGGGAGAGGTGATCACCCCCACCCGGGAGGGATAGCGTGGCAAGGGTTTCTTCCGCTCTTCTGCAAAAAGGCCCTCCGCCGCCAGCCGCGCTTTCAGCTGTTCATAAGCAATCTGCAGCGCGCCGATCCCATCGGGCTGCATTTCCTCAATGTAAATCTGAAAGGAGCCGTCTTTTTCATAAAGAGAAACCCGGGCTTTGACGATGACCTTCATGCCATTTTCCGGCGCGAACTTCAGCTTAGAGGCATACGCCCGAAACATCACCGCCCGCACCAAAGCCCCCTCATCCTTGAGGGAAAGATACAAATGGCCGGATTTATAATGATTGGTGAAGTTGGAAATCTCTCCGCCTATATACACGGCCGCCAGATTCTTATCGCCTTCCAGCAGGGATTTTACATACCTGTTCAGCTGGCTGACGGTGATGACCTTCATCGTACCCATCCAACGGCCTCCTATCTTGCAATTTGAATCCTCACCTATATGGCTTCATCCGCCAGAGCGCATAGGAAAGCGATGCCCGCCGCGTTATCCGCCGAAAAAGCGGGAGGAGCAAATGCGCCGCCGTATCGCGCCGTCAGCTCTTTTCGCAGCAGAGAATTGGACATCACACCTCCGGCGTATACCAGCGGCAGCGGCCCGAATTCCTTCAGCAGCGCCTCCGTCATGCCCGCCACCGCGGCCAGAATGCTCTGCAGGCAGAACAGCGCCGTCTCCGCAGCCGGTGCACCCTTGTCCAGCATACGCCGGCATTGATTTTCCACTCCGGACAGATGGCAGTCCGCCCCCTTCAGAACAGGCCGGGGCGCATACCGCCCGCCGGCCGATCCCGCCAGCCGATCCAGTTCCGGTCCCGCCGGGAATGGCAGTCCTAGCATACCTCCCACCCGGTCCACCAGCTGTCCCGCCTTCAGATCCAGGGAATGTGCTGCCACCCGGCAGCGGATGACGCATTTTTCATCCGGCTCCACCAGCAGTGCATCGGTGGTGCCACCGGATACGTGAAAGGCCAGAAAGCGCTCTCCGATCAGCTCCCGCCGGTCAGCGCCCCAAAGAGCAGCGGCAACATGCCCCTGCTGATGGGTAAACAACCGGCAGGGAATCCCCGCCGCAGCCGCGATCTCACGGGCAGCGCCGCTTCCCACTAGAAAGCAAGGCATATAGGAGCCGTCGACCTGCTGGGGCCGGTCGGAGGCGGCCACAGCGTTCAGCGCTCCGTCGGCCTTCTCCCGTACCTTCTCCAGCATTTCCGGCAGCTGGCGGACGTGATGGAACACCGCGTCGCTTTGGCGCAGCCCCATCTCCCCCGGCTTTACCGGCAGCAGCTTTTTTTCCTGCCGCAGTTCGCCCGTTTCCGTATCCAACACCGCGGCGGAGGTGGTATAGTTGCTGGTATCCAGTCCCAGATAGATACTCATGGGACCGTAACTTCCCCGGCGCCGTCTTTCGGCGCGTTCTCCCGGGCAATACCGCCCAGCACCCCATTGATAAAGGGGGCGTCCTCGTCCCCGCCGTATTTTTTTGCCAGCTCCACCGCCTCATTGATGGAGACGCTCACAGGGATTTCCTCCACAAAAAGCATTTCGTATACCGCCAGCCGCATGATGGACAGAGCCACCCTGGAAATCCGCTCCTTGTTCCAGTTGCGGGAATGAGCGGATATCCTGGCGTCCACCTCTGCCAGATGAGCCTCCGCACCCTCCGCCAGAGACAAAGCGAAAGCATCCTCCTCCACATCCCGGGCCTCACCCGCGTTCTGCAGAATCTCCCGCACCGTGTCCTCACTAAACAGCTTTTCAAAAATCAGAATAAACGCCAGTTCCCGCGCTTCACGTCTTGTCATAATCTTCCAAGCCTTTCCGGTAAATATACATCTCTTGACAATAATCGACATCCATCAGAAGAAAAAAGCCCTCCACAAGCCAGCGGAGGGCTGTTGCAGACAGACGGTATAAGCTCTTTTCCCCAAAGATGCGGTCACTGGGCGGCTTCCTCTTCCAGCACAATGCCCGCCACATGGACGTTGACCTTGGTTACCGGCTTGCCGGTCATGGACTGAACGGCGACCTTCACCTGATGCTGTACCTCACCCGCCACATCGGGAATCCGGGCGCCCACCTTCAGGTTGATGTACACGTCCACCACGGTTTCACTTTCGTTATTTACCACCTTCACCGATTTGGTGGCGCCGGTGGCCATGATTCCCCGGATATCCGCCGGGCGCTGGGCCATGCCCGCTACGCCGGGGACCTCCATCGCCGCGGTGTTGGCAATGGTAGCGATCACATCCTCGGAGATGATGCAGCTGCCTTCGGAAACCTTGTATCCTTTATCATCCATAGCTTATGTCCATTCCTTTCTGCCTGAGGGGAGTTTGAAATCAACCTTCAAACCATGGCCTCGTGTTGTTGCTATCCTGTATATTATACCACAAAGTCCCTGCGGGGCAACCGTTTTTTCTCATTTTACCGTTCCGATGTTGATATTTTGGGCGACAATCTTCGACTGAGTGGTCACAATCTCGGTAATCTGCACCGATTCCTGGGGCTTGAGCCCCTCCGAGCGCACCACGATGCTGCAGTTTTCTCCTTCAATATAGACCACGCAGTCCGCGAATCCCTTGGATTTAATTAGGCTTTCGATTTTGCTTTCCTGTTCCACCGCCTGGGCAATGGCAGCGGCCTTCTCCGCCGCCTGCTTCTTCACGTCGTCGGTTGCCTTAACGTCGTTCATCATATCCTTGATGATGTCCAAAGCTTCCTCGCGGGCGCTTTCCCGGCTCAGACGAGCCTGCACAAAGTAATCATTGCTGTCCCCGCCGGAGGATTCCGGACCCGAAACCACGTTGGAATTGCCCACATACTGGGCGTCTCCCATGTTGTGGGTGGAGGATGTGGAACTGGTTGGCTTGCCGTTGGCATCCGTCACCGGCGGCTGCTGGCTGGAAAAATAATAGTTGAGATAAACCGCAACGCCCAGCGCCACGATCAGGGTGGCCAGAATCACCTGTTTTTTACCAAAGATCCGCGTCATACTACCCATTCCTTTCTTGCCTGCTTATTCAGTGAGTTTTGTTACGCACACGCGTTTGGAGGATATGTTCAGCGCGATGGTCACCGCTTCTGTCACCCGCTGCTGCACCAGCGGCTGGTCGCCGCCCTCGCAGACGATGACCACCCCTTTGACCGTGGGCTGCAGCTCGGTCACCAGCAATCCCTGCCGGCCGTTTTCCGTCTCCACAATGACGATATTCTCCTCCGTATCGTCCCGCTGGTTCAGCTTTGTGGAGCTGCCGTCCGTGCCCTCCTGCCGGTCGGTGTTGACCTTCTGCTGGGTGGCATACACGTATTCCACGCCGTTTTCCAAGGTCACCATGATCTGGCATTTACCCGCGCCTTGAATGCTGCCTACCACCTCGCTGAGCTTCGCTTCGGTTTTGGTGAGGAATTCCTCCGCCGTGGTTTTGGCGGACGTGCCGGACGCCTTTTGCCCGGGCCAGAATTCCGACAGCAGGATCAGCGCCATGCCCACGAGACCGGCAATGATGACAATCTTGCGTCCCTTCCCCCCCTTTATGCTGTCTGCGATTCGCGTCCATCCTGTTCCGGGGCTCTTATCGGCCGTTTTCTTTTCATCATCCATCTTGGTTCTCCTTTCTTTTGATTTCCGGCGGCGGAAACCCGGCCCATCTTGGAAAATTCAGCCTTCCGCCGCTTCGATGTCCACCTCCAGCCCCAGCCGCTGCTCCATCAATTGGCGCACGGCCAATGACTGGGTCATGTTTTGTTTGTCCAGATACAGGATAATTCGTTTAATATATATGCTGCCGTCTTCGGAAGTATCCGTCTCGGTGACGATTTTTTCCGCCGACAGATTGTGACTGCTCAGTGTGGCTTCCGCCAATTTTTGTACAGCGGCGCCGATCTGCCGTTCCACCTGCTCATTCACCCGGTTTTCCAGCATCTCGGAGCGGATATCCGCGGGCAGGGAATCCAGATTCAGGCTGGTAAGGGATTTGAGATTCAGCAGCGGCGTTACCAGGCAGCAGAGAAAAAACGCCGCGGTAATCATGCGGAATATCTTTCCCATCCCATCCTTGGGAGCCAGCATCTGCAGCAGGGTGCAGCCGATGGCCACGGCGCACAGCGCCGCCGCCCAGCCTTTTACCGCGTCCATCAACCATCCCGTCCTTTCCCGATCCGTTACGTCTGTTTGTCATCCGCCGCCCGCCTTGGTGACGATGGTGGTGGCGATAATCATAAACAGCGCGCAGGCCGCCATCACGCCGATCAGGGTTTTCACCACCGACTGGGCCGTTTTCAGCACCGCACTGATCGGTCCAAGGCCGAACAGCTCCGCCGCCATATTGCATAGGCTCAGCCCGAGAGACCACAGCACACATTCCAGAATAGGCGGCGCGGCGATCAGCACCGTGGTAAGAATCCCGAAGCCGCCCAGGGTGGATTTCAGCAGCGACAAACAGCCCTTGACCGCGTTGAAGGCTTCGCTGAGAGCGCCGCCCACCACCGGCACAAAGCTGGAGATGGAAAACTTGATGGCCCGCCCCGCCAGGGTATCCGCCGCCGCGCCCACGATTCCCTGCAGGGACAGCAGCCCCACAAAAAGAGAGGTGGTGATTGCCAAAAGCCAGCCGGCGGTTTTGTTGATCCAGCTTCCCACCCCTTCCAGCCGCAGTCCGCCGCTGACCGAGCCGGTGAGCCCCATAGCCAGGGAAACCGTCATCAGCGGCACAATCACCTTGGTGGCCAGCAGGGAGATCAACTCCGCCACAAAAAGCACAACGGTATTGTAGGACGCGGCGGTCAAGGCTTGTCCGGAGGTCAGCAGGATGCCGGAATACACCGGCACGAAACTGATCATAAAAACCGAGGTGCTTTCCGCCGCTTCCCCCACCCGCCGGATACATCCCGCCATGGGGAACAGCACCGCCGCGCAGGCCGCCAGCGCACAGATGACGCCGAACACCTCGGAAACCGCCGGTTCCCGGACCGTCTGCTTCAGGCTGTCCATCAAAGCGCACAGCAGGATAATCCCCAGCAGCATGCCGCAGCTGCCCAGCACCCCGCCTGACTGCCCGGCCGCCGCGGCCAGCAGCTCGCTGAGCGCGGTTCCCGGCTGCAGGGCGGTGAGGCTCTCCGCATCCAGCTCCGTGATTCCCAGCTTGTCCAACAGCTCCCGGGTACCGGCGGGCAGATCATGGAATATCTCCTCCGCTCCGCTGGCTTCCAGCTGTTCCCGGTACAATTGCTCCTGGTCTATTTCCTCCTCCGCGCGGATCGGCCGCAGCGCCAGCACCGGCAGCAGCAGCAACAGACACAGGCATATGCGCCACCCTCGCCTCATCTACCCCACCGCCTTCCCGCTCATCAGGGAAACGGCCAGCTCGGCGATCTTTTGAAACAGCGGCAGGGAAAGCATAATCAGCCCCACCTTGCCCGCCAATTCCGCTTTGCCCGCCAGTGCGCCCTCTCCCGCATCCCGGCAGGCGTCGGCGGCCAGCTGGGTCAGCAGGCAGATGCCCAGCGCCTTGAACAGGATCTGCCCATACTCCGCCGGCAGGGCGGAGGAAGCCATCAGCTCCTTCACCGCGTTCAGGGAAGGGACTGCTTTGGTAAGAAGCAGCGCCATCACCCCCACGCCGGTCAGCAGCCCCACCGCCATGGATTGTTCCGGGCTTTTCTGCCGGAGCAGCACCGCAAGAAAAGCCGCCACCACCACCACGCCCGCTATCGCCGCGAATTCCATTTCCACGACCATTCCTTTCCGGAGTCCGCCCTTTATCCTTCCCGTCAGCCGTCCATCCCGTTATAGTCCAAACACGGATTTGACCGTGCGGAACAAATCGCTGATCTCCGGCACGATCATGGAAAGCACCACGATCAGCCCGGCCAGGGTGGTAAGCATCGCCTGTTCCTCCCGGCCCGAACGGATCAGCACCTGATTCAGAACCGCCACAATGATGCCGATGGCCGCGATCTTGAAGATCAAATCCACATCCATACCCTTAAACCAGCCTTTCCTTTATCCTCACAGGAGCAGCAGGGCGAGCCCCAGCCCCCCTGCCAGCCCCAGCATGATATACAGCTTTCCTTTATTCGCCACCTCCCGGCGGGCATCCTCCGCCTGCCGGGAAAACAATTCGCCATATAAGCTGCAGTGAGCGGTCTGCCCCTGGGTATCGCTGGTTCCCAAGCCCTTGCCGAACTCCTGCAGCAGCGCCTGATCCTCCGCGGTGAAGCCGCATTTGCCGCCTTCCCGCTCCACCGTCCGGATCCATACCCGGGGAAAATCCCCCTCGGCTTCCAGCGCCCTTTCCATATCCTCCAGAAACCGCAGGGAGCGGTATTCCGCCGCCCGGGAAGCGGAGAAGATCAGCTCCCGCACCGGCGCCGCCGTGTAACGGATTTCCGAAGCGATGCGGACGATGAGCTTCTCCATAGCGTCAAGGGCGGCTGCCCGCCGGTTCAGTCCGGAGGCCGCCGACCACCCGAGCCAAACGCCCGCCAGCGTAATCAGCACCAGGCCCAGTATTTTCATTCCACACATCCTCCGTCCGCAGGATACGGTCGATATGGCCGGGCGTATCCCGGCCGGATAGTATCACCACATGTTCAAAAGCCCCGGTCCGCAGCGCCTCTGCAATGTGAGGCCGCCGCAGCAGAGAGGCCAGATCCCGACAATGGGCGGTGGCTATCACGGCGGTTCCCGCGTTGAGGGAAGCCGTCACCGCCCGGGTCTCCTCCGGCGTGCCTAGTTCATCGAAAATCACCACATCCGGCGCCAGGCACCGCACCGCCTGTTCAATTCCCTTGTCCTTCGGGCAGTAAAGCAGCACGTCGCACTCCGCCAGCTCACGGCCGCTTCCCAGTTCCCCCCGCTCGTCCACCACCGAAACATGATACCGCCTGCCCCGGGAGCCGTCGGACAGCTGCCGGGCCAGATCCCGCAGCAGGCTGGTCTTGCCGCTGGAGGGCTCTCCGCAGATCAGAGCGCCGCCGACGCGGCCATCCCGCAGCAGAACGCCCGCCAGGGAATCGGCGCAGCCCGTGTGCTGCCGCGCCACCCGCAGACAGATGGAGGTGATCTGCCGCATGGAAAGGATATCGCCATTTTCCGTCACCACGCTGCCGGCGATACCCGCCCGGCAGCCGGTGCGGGTGCTGATGAATCCCCGGCGGATCTCCTGCTGATGGGTATGCACGGAATATTCGCAGAGCGCCTGAAAGCATTCCGCCAGCAGCGCGGCGTCGCATATGTAAGGACTTGTCCGGCGGATTTCGGTGACATCACCGTTTTGCGTCAGCAGAAGCACCCGCCCACCGCCGGCTAATTCCACCGGCGCGCCTGCCCGCAGACGGATCTCCTGTATTCTTTCCTGCACAGAGAGGGGGATTCCCGTCAGCTTGTCCCGCAGCGGGGCGGGCAGACAGGTCACCGCCCGTTGAAAATCCGTCATAACCTTCACCTCGCTTGATCATATGCCTGTCCATTTCGGGATAGAACCGAAATTTTCCACTGTAAATAAAATGTGGCTGCTGCAAATTTATGCATTTCGCTGCAGCCTATTTTGGGTTGCCGT
>ENA-UOJE01000482-UOJE01000482.1-human-gut-metagenome-genome-assembly--contig:-C23-NODE-482-length-45330-cov-9.330823_pt1 | contig 45330 bp, 34 predicted proteins | sample MGYA00242341_ERZ723888 | MGnify/ENA metagenome assembly ERZ723888 | reverse complement strand
TATATATTAAGTGAATACTTTCATTTTCTATAATCAGTTTTGCTATCTGTACAAGTATTGTATATTTAATAAAGTGGGGCAATTCATCTTTTTTCAGGACTTTATCATCCAATTCAATTATTCTCTGAATCGAAAAAGCGTCTTTACTTATTACTTTTGTTAATACATAATTCTCCTTCTTTTTCTTTTCAATAAATTTTGCCAAAAGCGTCTTGCCGGTCCCTTTACGGCCTGAAATGATAAATCTAAATCTATTATCTATTAATTCATTAACCTTGCCATTTTTCTCATAAAAAAGTTCAACGAACCAATCTTCTTTAGCCTCATTCTCTCCGTCCGCGTGCCCGATTTTGATATCAGATAGTTTAAATTCATTCATAATTTATCACCCTTTATGGAATTAATGCCACTATTATATATTATATCGCAATATAATTCTACTATTAATATTACATATTTTCATTATATGAGGTAATTGTCAATGGGATTGCAGAATTAATCTTGGGCTATTTTGGAAAGCGAGCGCAACTTGTAAAATACCAGAATAATATTTCAGGGAAACTATGTTGCGAACCCCCGCAACCATAGACCCGCATGGCCGTTGGCTTTGCGGGTCTTTTTTGTTTTCCTTCGGCTAAGAGATACGCTTTAAAAATGGTTTGTTTGCGACAATCTTCTTTTGCAGGGCTTCTTGTTGGGTTATGCAATTTCATATGAACTGGAAAGGTCAAGAAAAAACGGACAGAAAGTTAAGAGCGATTAAAGAGATAGAGATTCAAATTGAGTTGGGCTTAACCAACCAAGCGCAGAATGGATGCGTTTAGTATTGTAGTAGAGCTCAATGTATTTGAAGATATCCATGCGGGCTTGTTCGGGATTGTCGTAGTGGACGTCCTGAACAAGCTCTCTTTTTAGGGTAAGGTAGAAGGATTCCATAATGGCGTTGTCATATGGATTGCCCTTTCGGCTCATACTTAGGCGAAAGCCATATCGGATACACATAGCCTGAAAACGCTGGGCTGTATATTGGCAGCCACGGTCTGTATGAATGATCAGTCCCTCGGGCGGATGTTCCCGTCCAATGGCTTGATTGAGGGCCGACAGAACAAGGGTATCGCGGATTCTGGTATCCATTGCCCAGCCGGTAACCTTTCGGGAAAAGATGTCGATGAACACAGCTAGATACAGCCAGCCACGCTTTGTCGGTATGTAGGTAATGTCTCCAACCCATATCTGGTTCTTTGCCGATGTCTTCAACACTTGATTCAGGATGTTTTCTTTCTCATCATAAGCCGTTTTGTTTGCTTGATACCGATAGAATCTTCGAGTTCCTTTCGCAATCAAACCATGTTCGCTCATTAGCTTAGAAACACGTTTGGGGTTCACATGGACATTTTGTTGTTCCAATACCTTTTGGATGCATCTGGCTCCATACCGGCCCTGATGCTCGTGAAAGATATCCTCAATCATTTCTGTCAGCGCCTCGTTTTCAGTGGCGCGGTTGCTTTTTCTGCGCTTGAGATAATCATAGAATCCAGAACGTGAGATTCGCAAGATTTTACAGGCCTTCTGAATGTTGTATTCTTTCTGATGTTCTTTCAGAAACTGGAATCTCACACATTCTTTTGCTTCAAGAAGGCCTGGAGTTTTTTTAACAGATCGTTCTCCATTTCCAATTCTTTGACCTGTTTTTGCAGTTTTTTTACTTCATATGTAGAATTGAAAAGTGCGTTCCCATGCCCTGGGAACGCACTTTCTCCATATTCGTCATACTCGTTGATCCAGCGACGCAGACTGCAACCACTGATTCCTAATTCAGTAGCTGTTTGCGTGACGGATTTGTCTGATTCTTGCGCCAGTTTTACCGCTGCCATCTTGAATTGCTTGTCGTATACCGCTCGTTTCATAATCTGGACCGCCTTTCTTTTGCTCTTTTCTTTCTGTCCAGTTTATTATACACCCTCCAAAGAGAGCTTGTTCAGGATGCCCACTACCACAATCCCGAACAAGCCCGTATGGATATCTTCAAATTTTTCTTAACCTTTCTAGGAGGTGCTTTTTCTCAATGCCTGTTTCCCTTGGGATGGTTAAAGAGAAGAGGAACACTCTTTTTTACCTAAATGCCAAAAACGTGGTAAAAATCTGAAAAGTGGTATTCTAAGGCGCCACCTACCACAAAGTTAGATTTCCCGATCTTCTCGCTGCGTCTGATGGCAAGTTTTTTTTAATGGATCTCCTCTCTTCAGATATCTTAATTCAGCTAAACAGCTTGGCCTGAAGGCGTTTTTATTCTCCTTATTTATGGATTTAGGCAATAAATAATGAAAATATTTCATTGATCGCCTAAAAAATACTTTTTAAATTATCAACTCAATCTTTTTCATCAACTAACTTGATAAAAATATCAAATATTTTTTGAATCGACAAAGGTATAATAACAGTCGTCGAGGAAGAATAAAAGAAAAAACTGGGCAAAATGACGGCTGGACAATAGGGGGGAGAGACTGTGCCTCAGAATCGAGCAAAGTTCCATTATGATCACGTTTATGAAGGCTTTTATCGCCATGTGGGCCCCTATGTGGTCTATCAGATCGGCGATCTGATCTGTGAACCGGGCTATCATGTGGAGGAGCACGAGCAGCTGGTATATGAAATTACCTATATTGTAAGCGGCGAAGGAACCTTTTACACCAACGGCGAGGCGCATCCGGTGGAAAAGGGAACTTTGTTTCTCAACCGCATCGCGGAACGGCATGAGATTTTTTCCTCGGAACACGCCCCCCTGCGTTATTTCTATTTGGGCTTTAAATATGTAGAACCGATGAACATATCGGAGCCTGTGATCCGCATGAAAGATTTCCTGGACAATCCGGCCAACCGCATCGTTCCGGCATCCTATAACGCGGTATTCATTCAGGATGCTTTTATCAACCTGTTTACCGAACTGACCACCAATGATTTTTACTCCGATGTCATGATCGAAAGCTATATTCAACAGATTGTCGGGTACACCTACCGTACTTTCAGTCAGAAAAAGTTTCATACCTACAGCATGCGGGAAGATGCTGACCAGACCTTTGTTTACGACATCATCAATTTCATCGACACCCAGGTGGAGAACATCGAAAAACTGGGAGATCTGTGCGATGAGTTCGGCTACAGTTATACCCATATCTCTCAGAAATTCACCTCGGTTATGGGGGAAAGCCTCAAATCCTATTATACCCGGCGGCGGTTCGAAAAGGCCCGGGAAAATCTTCAGAAGGGCAACAGCGTCACCAAGATTGCAGAGATGATGGGGTATAAATCCATCCATGCTTTCAGCCGGGCCTTTACCAAATATGTAGGTATGACTCCCAGTGATTACAAACGCTGGGCGGATGAAAATCGGGAGAAACCGTCATTTTAACGGAAAGGGTGCTGAACATATGCGCCGAGTACAAGCGTGGAAAAGATGGGGAGGCGGCCTGTTAAGCGTTATTTTCCTGCTGAGCGGCAGTCATTTGCCCACTGCCGGGGCAGTATCCTCACCAGGTGAGACGCCGGTGGTTGACAGATTGCTGGCGGAAAGCAGCCGGGATAAGGGATACCGGGCTTACCTGGCGGCACGAAGTGGCGCCGTCAGCCCGCTGCAGGATATCCGGCTGTCTGCAGAGCAGGCACAGCTCACAGGAAATGGGCGGCTTATTGCCGGACTGGGGCCACAGGGAGAAGCTCAGGTGGCTCTGTTTGACGGTGATGGCAAGATAACCTGGACGGTAGAAGTGCCGGAAAGCGGATTTTATCATTTGGCCTTCGGTTACTACACCCAGGGAGAGGGCACCAAGGACATCCCGGCAGCCTTACTTATCGACGGAGAAGCACCGTTTTCCGAAATGGAAGTCTTTGCCTTCTCCCGCCTGTGGAAGGATATCGGGATGGGTGAACGGGATCTGCGAGGCAACGATATCCGCCCAAAGCAGGAACAGGTGGTGGAATGGCGGGAGCGGACGCTGTATAACGAAGAAGGTATCGAGGAAGACTACCGTTTTTACCTGGAAAAAGGAAGCCGGAGCATCACACTGTCGGTTGGCAAGGAAATCGCGGTGGAAAGTCTGCGGGTGTATAACAGGGAGCTGCCCACTTATAAGACATATATACAGGCGCATGCCGGCGCCGGCGCTATTGCTGATTTTTCTTACCCGGTGCAGGGGGAAGCCATGACAAGCAAATCGGAATCTTCCATCCTGCCCGGAATCGATCGTTCAGGTCCCGCCACCCAGCCCTCCGATCCACTGCGGCTGAGGCTGAATATTCTTGACGGCGGCGGATTCTCCAAACCCGGCCAGCAGGTGACCTGGACGGTGGAGGTAGAAGAAGCGGGACTTTATCATATCGGTATGAGGGTGAGGCAAAACGAGCTGCAGGGTCTCTTCGTTTCACGGCGGGTATATATTGACGGCGAGATCCCCTTTCAGGAGCTGGAAGCCGTGCGATTCATTTATCGGGATTCCTGGCAGTATGCTGAGCTGGGGGACGGCGAAAACGCCTATGATATCTACCTCACCCCGGGCAAGCACACAATTATCCTGGAAGCGGTCTCCGGAGAACTGGCACCGGTGATTAGCGAACTGGAAGACGATGTTTTTGTACTTAACACCCTGCTGCGCAAGATTGTCATGATCACCGGCACCACGCCGGATACATACCGGGATTACTCCCTGGAAACAGAGATTCCTGAGCTGGTGTCCGTCATGAGGGAGATGGCAAGCCGGCTGACTTCTCTATCCGCCGCCATCACGGATATGACGGGCAGCAGCGGCGGCATCGCTACCGTCATCCGCCAGACCACTGCCCAGTTAGAGCGATTCTGCCGAGATCCCGCCGAGATTCCCTCTCAGCTGGAATACTTTAAATCCAATATCAGCGCCCTCTCATCCTTGATGATCAGCATGCAGAGTCAGCCGCTGGATATCGATTATCTGCTGGTGACGGGGGCGGCGGATCCCCAGCCGAAAACAGAAGCAGGTTTCTTTTCATCCATTGGGTATCAGCTGCAGGCGTTCTTCGGCTCCTTTGTGATGGATTACAGTGCCGTGTCTGCCGGCGGCGATACTTCTGAGGCAATCAAGGTCTGGTACAGCGGCTCCCGGGAGCAGGCGGAAATCGTACGCCAGATGGTGGATGACGACTTCACCATCGGTTCCGGCATAGGCGTTACGCTGGAGCTGGCGCAGGTGCCCATTCATCAGGCCATTCTGGCAGGCACCGCGCCGGATGTGATGATGAATGTGTCCCGCACACAGCCGGTAAATCTGGCCGCCAGGGATGCGCTTTGCGAACTGTCTGCCCTGCCCGGCTTTGCCGCATTGCAGGAGCAGTTTATCGATTCCGCTTTTGTGCCCTACACCTATGAGAACGGCGTATACGGTCTGCCGGTAACCATGGATTATCATGTGATGTTCGTGCGGGATGATATTTTGGCGGAGCTAGGGCTGTCCCCGCCTGAAACCTGGGAAGAATTTTACGCGCTGCTACCCGTGATCCAGCGGAACAACATGGAAATCGGCATCCCCTATACAACCATGAGCAGCCAGGCCACCATTGAAGGCGGCATTGGCGCCCGGGATATTTTCCCTGCTCTGGTACTGCAGCGGGAAGGACGGTTTTATCAGGAGGATCTCACCGCTACCGCTTTGGATACAACACCGGTGCTGGACGCTTTCCAGGAGTGGACAGAGTTATACACGAAATTTGGGCTGAGTCTGACCTATGATTTTTACAACCGCTTCCGCACCGGGGAGATGCCCATAGGAATTCAATCCTACGGCATGTTTAATATGCTGGAGGCTGCGGCGCCAGAAATACGGGGTATGTGGTCCATGCGGTTGATTCCCGGTACCCTGGATGCAAATGGGAATATCAATCGGGCGGAATCCGCATCCGGTAGCGGTACGGTGCTCATCAACAGAAGCGGGCACCAGGAAGCAGGCTGGGAATTTATGAAATGGTGGGTATCAGCGGATGTCCAGGCACGCTATGGTCGTGAGGTGGAGATGCAGATGGGTACCGCTCAGCGCTACAACACCGCCAATCTCCAGGCAGTGGAACAGCTCCCCTGGAAGGAGGAGCAGCTGGAGACGCTGCGGGCTCAGCGGGAATTTGTGGAAGAGCTGCCGGAAGTGGTGGGCGGCTATTATATGTCCCGGAATCTGGACGCCGCTTTCCGGGGTGTGCTCTTCAACGATAAAAATGTCCGGGACGCCCTTCGGGAGCAGGCTGAGGGGATCGATTCGGAAATCGCCCGTAAACGGGAAGAATTTCATCTAAACGGATAGGAGGCAGCGGCGTGACCGGACAGAAAAAGCCTTTGCGTACCCGGCTGAAGGAATCGCGGATCAGCTATTTTTTCCTTTTGCCCTTCATGTTTTTTTTCTTTGTTTTCACTGTTTTTCCGGTTCTGGCGGCCATTGTGCTCAGCTTTACCAACTTCAATGGGCTGACCGTCACCGGTTTTACCGGTTTTGATAATTATATCCGGATGTTTTTGGATGACAAGGTGTTTCTTATAGCGGTGAAGAACACCTTGGTGTTCGCTTTTCTCACCGGACCGGTGAGCTATCTTCTCTGCTTGCTGCTGGCCTGGCTGGTGAACGAGGTCAATCACTGGCTGCGGGTGATCCTGACGATGGTGCTGTACGTTCCCTCCATTACGGTGGGCGCTGTCTTTATCTGGAGCTACATATTCAGCGGCGATGCCTATGGTTTTGTCAACAGCACTTTGATGGATTTGGGTATTCTCAAGGAACCGGTGAATTGGCTGATCGACGAAAGCACTAACATGGGAGTGCTGGTGATCATCCAGCTCTGGCTGAGTCTGGGCGCGGGTTTTCTTTCCTTTATCGCTGGATTTCAAACTATAGATGCCTCCATTTATGAGGCAGGGGCCATCGACGGCATCCGCAACCGATTCCAGGAACTGTGGTATCTGACCCTGCCCAGCATGCGGCCGCAGCTGATGTTCGGGGCGGTGATGCAGATTGCCGCATCCTTTTCAGTGAGTGCGGTGCCTATGCAGTTGACCGGATTTCCCAGCACTAACAACTCCACAACCACCATCGTGACCCACATTCTGGACGCGGGCACCATCAAGATGGAGATGGGATACGCCTGCGCCGTGGCTACCATTTTATTTCTGGTGATGATCCTGACCCGCAACCTGGTGTCGGCGGTCATCAAAAGCGATTGACGGGCCTGCCGGGCCGAGAAAGAGGTGCAAGCAGTGGTCTTAAGTTCCAAACGCATCAGCCGGTCCAACGGCGGCAGCATCCTGATCCTGATTTTCCTGGTGCTGCTGGGCGTCGTCATGGCGCTTCCTCTGGTTTATGTGGTGCTGCAGGCGTTCAAACCTATGGAAGAGCTGTTTATCTTCCCGCCCCGTTTCTGGGTGAAGCGGCCCACGATGGACAACTTCCGGCAGCTGGCGAACATCACCTCCGATTTATGGGTGCCCTTTTCGCGGTACCTTTTCAACAGTGTCTTTATGACGCTGTTGTGTACCGGTCTTCAGGTGGTGCTGGCCTCCATGGCCGCTTATCCTCTGGCGAAACACAATTTTGTGGGTAAGCGGTTCTTCTTCAGCATCGTTGTGCTGTCCTTGTTGTTCACTTATGAAGTAACCTTTATACCGCAGTATATTCTTCTGTCTCTTCTGCGGCTGATCAACAATCCCCTATCCCTTATCTGTACCGCTGCCGCTTTTCCCTTGGGGCTCTACCTGATGCGGCAGAATCTGATGTTTTTCCCCGATTCGGTGCTGGAATCCGCCCGGATAGACGGGGCGGGGGAGTGGAAGATCTTCTGGCGGATCATCATGCCTTCCAATAAAGCTGTATGGATGACCATGACCATGTTCTCCTTCAGCGGCATCTGGAACCGGTCGGACACCTCCTTTATCTATTCGGAGCAGCTGAAAAGTCTGCCCACCCTCCTGCAACAGATATCCTCGGCCGGGATCTCCCGGATGGGAGTGGGGGCCGCCACTTCACTGCTGCTGATTGTACCGCCTATTGTGGTTTTTCTGGCTACTCAGAGCAAGGTAATCCAGACCATGGCCAACTCCGGTATGAAGGAATGAGGGAGGGAGAGATATGGGAATGAAGCATCGTACCTCCCTGCCCCGGGTGTTAACAGTGGCGGTTTGCCTGCTCCTCATTCTGTCGCCTTTTACGACGGCGGCCGAGGTGTGGAGGGGATACGAAGAGACGGAATGGGACACGGCGGTTCCAGCACCGCCCTCCTATGAGGCAGCTCTGAGCGTGGCCGCCCCCGCAGGGATGCCGGGGAGTTGGAAAGAACCCCAGGATCTGGCGGTTTCCGCTACTGGCTTGGTATATGTACTGGACAGCGGCAACAACCGGATCACGGTGTTGGACAGCCGTCTCGCTTACCTGCGGGAAATCACTGCGCTCAAGACCGCCGATGGGACGGAAAGCTCCTTGAACAAGCCGCAGGGTATTTTTGTAGATGCGGAGGAAAATCTCTATATCGCCGACACAGGGAATGCCCGGGCGGTGAAAATCGACGGGGAAGGCCGCTTGCTGGCGGAGTTCCTCCGGCCGGAAAGCGAAAACTACACCAGCGAATCTTTTGTGCCCAAAAAGGTGCTGGTCGATCCCAGCGGGATGGTGTATGTGCTGTCGGAAAGTGTCTTCCAAGGTGCGCTGCTCTACGACCAGGCGGGGGATTTTCAGGGCTTTTTCGGCAGTGCGGATGTCCAGCTTACGGCACAGCTCCTGCTGGATCGGGTCTGGAAACAGCTGTTCAGTCTGGAGCAAAGGCAGAAGCTGGCAAAATATGTACCGGTGGAGTTCAGCAGTTTCGACGTGGACGGCGAGGGTATCGTTTACACCTGCAGCTTTTATACTACCAACAATGTGGCCCAGCTGCGCCGGCTCAATTACTTGGGAAACAATTTGTTCGAGGATAACGTCAATTTTGGAGAGGAAACCATTGTTTCCTACCGTACGAATACCCAGTCCACCAGCTTTGTAGATGTCTGCGTGGACGACAGCGGCTTTCTATATGCATTGGACATCACTCGGGGACGGGTATATGTATTCGATATGGACGGGGAGCGGCTGATGACCTTCGGTACTCTTTCCGAGCAGACCGGCGGCTTTCGCAAAGCCGCGGCGCTGGATACCCTGGGGGATCAGGTGCTGGTGCTGGACGCTTTGAAAAACAACCTCACGGTTTTTCGGCCCTCCGCTTACGGAGAGGCGATCCGGGAGGCGGTGGGACTTTACCGCAGCGGCGAATATACCGCTGCTATGGAGCCGTGGCAGAATGTGCTGCGGATGAACGCCAACAATGAACTGGCTTACCGTGGGATGGGTCTGGCGCTGATGCAGCAGAAGGACTATCAGAGCGCCGCCCGCTGTTTCCGGTTGGGCTATGACCGGGAAAACGAATCCCGGGCTTTTCAAATGATTCGTTCCGACGCACTGCGTGCAAACATCGTCTGGATCATCCCCTTGGTGCTGACACTGCTGGCCGGACTGCTCTTTATCAGCGCCAGGCCTGGCAGAAGGCTGGTTCAGGCCCGAGCAGCCAGGCGGGAAAACCGGCCCGCACCGGAGGGGATACAGCTGGCCGTGCGGTGCGGGAGAAATGTTCTGTGCCGACCGGTGGAAACCCTGAATGAGATGAAATACGCCCGCTATACCAATTGGGGCGTGGTGCTGGTTCTGACCGCCGCCTGGTTCCTGGTTCAGGTTGCCGCCCGGCAACTCACCGGCTTTCGCTTTAATCTCTTCAATCCCTCGGAACTGAATATCCTGGCGGAACTGCTGAAAACCGTGGTGGTATTCTTTCTCTTCTGCATCGTCAACTGGGCGGTGTGTACCCTGATGGACGGCGAAGGCCGGTTTTTAGAGATTTGCACCGTTTGTGCCTATGCGCTGGTGCCTTATCTATTGTTCCGGGCGGTGGGCATTGGACTGTCCAACCTACTAAGCCTGGAAGAGGAGATATTCCTCAACTGGTTCATATGGATTGGCCTGCTGTGGAGTGCCATGCTGCTGTTCCAGGGAATACGGATCGTCCATCAGTATTCCACAGGAAAAGCTATTTTGGCAATTTTGCTGAGCCTGCTGGGCATTGCGATTTTTCTCTTTTTTCTTTTGTTAATCTTCGCCCTGTTTCAGCAGATTTTTACCTTCTTCCGCAGTGTAATCGGCGAGCTTATGTTCCGCCGATAAGATGAGATCGGAAGCGACGGCAATCAGGAAAGGCAGGAAAGCGGATGATGAAGGGTAAGCGATTGGCTACGGCTGCCGCAGCGCTGGCGGCAGTACTGGCGACAGCGGTCACAGGCGCATCCGGCGGTGCCGATGGGGCTGCCATAGCCGTTGTCCTCAAGGAGCGGGTTCAAGTGGTAGAGGCGTCGGGTGATTACCAGCCCCAATCATCCCCGCCGGGGATGGAACTGGTGGCGCAGAAGGGACATGTGGCGCTCCATGCCGACCTCGCCACCGGTGAGTTCGCCCTGGAGGATATGCGGACGGGCAGCTTGTGGACCAGCAATCCTCTCGGCCGGGAGGAGGATGACTTAGCCCAGGGGGCGGCTAAAAACGAGCTCTCCTCCCTGCTGACGGTGACGGATGTCGTCACCGAGACGGGGGTCACTAAAAAGCGAAACAGCTTTACCGGCAGTGTAAATAAAGGCGGTGTTTCCGTCACCAAAACGGAGGCGGGCTTCCAAGCGGTGTTCCGCTTCCCGGAACAGAAATATGAGATTCCGCTGACCGTCTCTCTGTTGGAGGACAGCTTGTATGTGTCGATAGATACAGAGGCCATCAAGGAGGAGGGAGAGAGCCGGATTTTCTCCATCGGGCTGCTGCCTTACTTCGGGGCTCAGGACGATACTGCCGAGGGATGGATGGTTCTACCGGATGAATCCGGCTCTCTGATGCGCTTCAACAATGGGAAATTCAACTATGGAGCCTACCGGTGCAAAATTTACGGGCGAGACCGGGTGACCTGGGCCGACTATGAGTCGGCGGCTAGCCCTAGGGCCTCTCTGCCGGTTTATGGTTTGCGGACCGACAGTGGCGGGCTGTTGGCGGTGATGGAGGAAGGCGCGGGCTGCGCCAATGTGAACGCCTTTGTCAGTGGCTATGCCTCCCGCTACAACACCGCATATTTTGACGCTGACGTCCGGGTCACCCATACTGGAACCATTGGCTACGGCTATAACAGCAAGGATGTCACCCTTTACGAGGAGGGAGCACTGAGCTGTGGTGAATTGGGCGTACGCTATTTTCCGCTGGAGCCGGAGGAGAGCGGTATCGCCGGAATGGCTGCCCTGCTGCGGAAATACCTGATCCGGCAGGAAAATATGCAGCCGGTTGCACCCAATGGACTGCCGCTGGCGATACATACACTGGGTGCGGTGGAGGTCCGGCGATCGGTGCTGGGGGTCAAAATGGACGTTCTGGAGACGGTGACCACCTTTGACCGGACCCGAGAACTGGCGGAGGAGCTTCGGGGAGAAGGTGTTGATTCCCTGACCCTCCTTTATGACGGCTGGAGTAAACGGGAAGCAAAGGGACAACTCACCAGTGAATTTGATCTGATCGGCGGTCTGGGAGGGGAAAAGAAGCTGAGGGAATTGGCGACAACAGTCGGCGGCGGTGTTTTCCTTCATACACAGACGGTACTTTATGAGAACAGCGGCCTTTTCGGTTCCAGAGGGGGCATCAAGGATTTGAGCCTTTCCACGGTGTCGGCCAAGGAGTATCGCCGGGATACCTTCTTCCCGGAATCGGATGCTCCGGAGCTGCGGATTGCCCGGGCGGAGAAGGCTGCCGGTATTTGGGATACCCTGGCGGATAAGCTGGCAGGGAAAACCGGTTTGGGTCTATCCACGGCGGCAGCGGGACAGCTGGCCTATTCGGATTTTTCCGACGGAGGAACTCCCAGAACCGAGCAGGTCCAGCTGACGGCGGAAGCGCTCCGACGGGCGGCAGGGAAAACGGCTTTGGCAGGAGACAATCCCAACTTTTACGCTCTGCCGTCGGTATCGGCAGTGTTCAATCTGCCGGACGGCAGCGGCCGATATGATGTTACCGATGAGGCGATCCCCTTCTATGCTCTGGTGCTGCGGGGGTTGGTACCCGCTTATGGTACGCCGGTCAACAGCGCATCCCATCCGGAAAAGAGTTTTTTGTGGACATTGGCTTCCGGCAGTCTGCTGCAATACGATCTGGTGGGGGGCGATCCCTCCGACCTTAAAGAGACGGCTGCCAATACCTTCTACGCCGGGGATTATGCCGCCTGGAAAGCAACGATTCTGCGGCAGTATGGAGCTATGGATACCCTTTATGCCGCGACCCGGCAGGCAGCGGTGACGGATTTTGAATGGGTGCAGTCCGGGGTGGCCCGCACAGTATATGAAAACGGTGTTTCGACCCTGGTGAACATGACCGATGAAAAGGTTGAGGTGGACGGTGTGACGGTGGAGCCGCTGAACTGGGTTCTGAGAGAGGAGGGGTAAGATGACAAAGATGTCCTATGAGCTGAAAAAACGGCGGGTGGGCTGGATATTTATCCTTCCCTGGGCCGTGGGTTCCCTGCTTTTTTTTCTGATCCCCCTGGTGCAGTCCGCCATGTACGCCTTTTCCAAGCTGCAAATTTCCGGTGGATCTTATTCTTTGAGCTGGGTCGGCTTTTCCAACTTCATCAAGGCATTCACTCTGGACTCGGAATTTGTGCGCAAGGTAACGGAGGCCATGGGCAATATGCTGTATCAGACACCCCTGATCGTTCTGTTCAGCCTGTTTATCGCCATTGTACTCAATCAAAAGTTCCTAGGGCGCACCTTTGTGCGAGGCGTGTTTTTTCTGCCCGTGATTATCGCCAATGGTGTCATTATCACCATTATTAACGGAGATATCATGTCGCAGGCCATCATGGCCGGATCCAGCTCCTCCCAGCTGTTTCAGGCGGAGCTGCTGGGGGATCTGCTTTTTGAGTCGGGGCTTAATCAGGATTTTGTTAACGCCGTCACCGGTGTGGTGGACAATATGTTTTCATTGATTTGGAAATTTGGCGTTCAGGTTCTGATTTTTCTTGCGGGACTTCAATCTATTGATCCCGCTTTATATGAAGCCAGCCGTATCGACGGCGCCACCGGCTGGGAATCCTTCTGGAAGATCACCTTTCCGCTGCTGATGCCCATGGTGTTGCTGAATTTGATTTTCACCATTGTGGATTCCTTTACCGATTATTCCAACGAGGTTATGGCCTATATCAACGGCAAACAGGTCACCATGGAGTTGGAATACAGTGCGGCGCTTTCCTGGATTTATTTCTTGTTCGTGATGCTTGTCATTGGCCTGGTTTATCTGCTTATCAATCGCCGGACGGAATATTAGGATTGGGGGTGAAATGTATGGAAACCGTGCAAAATCGGGAACTGAAGCGTTATCGAAATCAGAAGATGGTCTTTCGTGCTTCCCGGGCCAGCTGGAAGATATTTCGTTTTCTGCTATTGTTCGGGCTGTGCTTCATCCTGGTTTATCCCCTGCTTTATATGCTGAGCATGGCATTTCGGGATATCCGGGATGTATACGACCCGTCGGTGATTTGGGTGCCCAAGCATTTTTCTCTGGCGACCATCCGGGAAGTTATCGAGGTGATGCACTATCCAAAAGCTTTGCTGAACTCCCTGCAGGTGAATATCGTCAGCTCTCTGCTGCAGACCATTGTCTGCGCGGTAACCGGCTATGGCTTCGCTCGGTTTAAGTTCCGGGGACGGAATTTGATGTTCGGCATCGTGCTGTTTTCCATTATCGTGCCCCCGCAGGTGACCATTACCCCCCTGTATCTGAGCTTCAAGGCCGTTTCTCTGCTGAACACCCCCATGACCTTCTATTCGATGGCACTTCTGGGAAACGGACTCAAAGCAGGGCTTTTCATCTTCCTGTTCCGGCAGTTTTTCCGTGGTATGCCCCAGGAACTGGAGGACGCGGGAGCTATCGACGGCTGCGGTTTCTTCTCCTGCTTCGGACGGATCATGCTGCCCAATGCCACACCGGTGATGATTACCACGGTGGTGCTCTCCATCGTGTGGTATTGGAATGACTACTTTATGGGCTCCATGCTCATCAACGGTCATGAAACGGTCACCATGGCGCTGGTGAATCTTCCTGCGGCGCTGCGAGTGGCGGGCGGTTATCAAATCTCGGATCCGTACAAATTTATCACCAGTATGCAGGCGGGATCCCTACTCACCATTGCCCCGGTGCTCCTTTTCTATGTGATCATCCAGCGTTTTTTTATTCAGGGCATCGCCCGGTCTGGAATCGTAGGATGAAGTCTCGTTTGGTTCCGAGCCGGCGGATCCGGCTGAATATATTGTTTTGGAGGGAAAATTGTAATGAAAAATTGGTTAAGCAAAAGCGGCCTTTGTCTTCTGCTGTGTCTGACTGTGTTCTGTTCCTGTATGGCGGCGATGGCGCTGCCGGCGGGCGGCCTTACTTTGGATATGGAAGCGGAGATAGAGGCGGAGGGGCTGGATTTTGGCGGTATGAACGCCGAAAACGGCGGCTCTTACGACACGGAAGTCAAGCACGGCGGCAGCCGGTCGGTGAAGATAGAGGCCTCCAAGCTGGACTGGGGCGCGGTGTATGTCACCGATCTCAAGGGTGGGAAGACCTATGTTTTCTCCATGTGGGTTAAAACCGAAAAGTTTATCAATTCTGAGAATTTTGCGCTGTTTGCGAAAGATAATGCCGATCCGTCCCAAATGATCATTCCCAACTATATCACGCCTATTGAGTCGGGTACAGCGGACTGGAAAAAGTACGAATATACCTTTTCCCTGGATAAAGACGCTACCGTGACTTTTGGCTTTCAGCCTCTGATGGCAGGTAAATGCCGGGGTACCTTCTGGATTGACGACGTGTACATCGGTGAGGGAGAGGGGAATACGCCTGTCACCGAAGCGCCTGCCCCTACGGAAGCACCCGTAACCACCGAGGCTCCAGCCACCACAGAGGCTCCGGTTATCACCGAGGCTGCTCCGACAGAAACCACGGCCGCTTCGGCGGCATCTTCTACTACCAAAGCGGCGGCTGCGGCGACCTCCACCGTGCCTAAAGACAGCGACGAAGGAGGATTCCCATGGGTCCCGGTGGTAATTGTAGCAGCGGTTGTGGTGCTGGTGGCTGCCGGCGCCTGCGTCTATTATTTTGTTATCCGCAAGAAGAAGGCGTAAATGCAGGATCCAACCCTGGTATGGGTAAACATAAATGAAAAAAGGAGAGACAAGCATGAAAAAGACCTCTCGCACCCGTTTAATGGCAATCCTGTCCAGCGCGGCGATTTTGACCGTGGCGCTTGCAGCCACACCCTTCCTGGCAACGGCGGCCACAACGGAAAAGGATGTTTCGGCAGCAATGGGCATCGGCTGGGGAAACATGGAGGTAGATAATGTTTCGGCTCTGACCGGCCTTCAGCAGAACCAGACGGATACGGCGATTACTACCGCGGAAAAACATGGCGGAGAAAAATCTTTGACCTTTCAATTCACCGATTGGCAGTTTATCGTGGACTTTGATGCGGCGCAGATGGCCGGCAAAAAGTACGAACTGAGCCTATGGCTCAAAGGGGCGGATCTGCAGGGATGTATAGGTCTGGAGGTACGGGATCAGGATGACGCAACCGTCAACGCCGCCACCGAAGCGTACCGGATCAAGCCGGCGGTGGATGCCGAATGCAAGGTGGTCCCCACGGAATGGACCGAGTATACCTTTGATCTGGATATGACGCGGCTGACCGCCACCAAGCTGAGCTTGAAGCTGTTGGCCTTCGGCGGTTCGGGAACTCTCTACATCGACGATATCCGTATGATCGAATTTGTGGAGGCGGAGGAGGAATCCAGCGACACATCCTCCAGTACGGTTCCGGAAGATGAAAAGGATATCCTCAAAAGGCAGGGTATTCACGGCGATATGGAAGTGGCGGAGATCGCGGATATCGGCGGCTCCATCTATACCGACGCTGCCGGCTCTACGGTTCTGACCACCGAGGAAAAGCACGGCGGCGAAAAATCCCTGAAAATAGATGCCTCCGCCGACGGCTGGTGGGGCGCTCTGTTCAATGTGGAAGAGTTGCTTCCTGGTAAAACCTATAAGGTAAGCCTCTGGCTGAAGGCTTCCGGCGTGACTGGCTACATCGGCATCTATGTCCGGGACGGCGCCATCGATCTTACTGGCAGCAACTATCAGGCGGAAAACAGTGATTGGAAAGAATACGTCTTTGAAGTTACCATGCCGGAGGATCTGGATTACTTCACCATCGGCGTGCAGCCGTTCTCCGCCGGAATCAATGGCATCCTGTATCTGGACGATGTATCCGTGACGGAAGTTACAGATGAAGACAACTCCTCTTCTCAGGGCGGCAGCACCTCCTCCCAGGGCGGCGGCACCCCCGCCACCGGCTCCGTACTGCCTGTGGCGGCGGCCGGTGTGGCAGGAATGGCGATGGTGACGGCAATGGTTCTGGCAGTCACCGGACGCAAGAAGGAAAACTGAGTCAGGCCGAAATTTAGAAAGGAGCGGCGATATGCGCGTACAAGTATGGAAACGGTTAGGAATTTTCAGCATAACCGCGATTCTGGTCGTTGGCATGGCTGCCTGCAGCGGTGATTCCGGGAGCAGCGGCGGAGCCAGCGGGGTTACCAACAGCGCGGGTGAAACGGTCGATCTGCCGGAAATAAAGCTGGAGAATAAAAAGGTCGTGATACTGACCCAGAGTTCGACCCTGGAAAACCATACCTTTACCGAAAACTTCGGTGGGGAAATCGAGCTGGTTACGGCGGCGGACAGCGAGTTATACACCAAGTTTATGAGTATGGCCATGGGGGGAGAAGCACCGGATCTTTTTCAGCAATATCTCCAGCCTTCACTGATCGTGAAGAACTATCTTCAACCGGTGGACGAATGGGTAGATCTGACCTCCCCTCTCTGGCAGGATGTCAAGGATGCCAATGACCGGATAGCGTACAAGGGCAGTCATTATTCGGCGATTACCAGCCCGTCCTATGGCGGCGTTTGCTGGTACAACAAGGAAATTTTTGATGAATATGGCTACGATACTCCCCAGAAGCTGCTGGATGAGGGCAACTGGACCTGGGATACTTTCCGTGATCTTGCCCTGAAGCTAACGGTTGACGCGGATAAGGATGGTATGCCGGAGTTGTGGGGCGCCTGCATCAACGAAGTGGATATGTTCCTGTATTCCTGCGGCAAGCATGTGGTTTCCTTCAACCCGGAAGGCAAGGCGATCAATAACATCAAGAGCGAGGAGATCGCCCGGGCCATGAGCTTTTATGTGGATATCAACGACAAGGATTTCTGCATTTACGCCGGTGCAGACGGAACGGATAAATTTGCCCAAGGCAACGTGGCGATGATCACCGGCGGTCAGTGGTATTATATGATATTTCCGGATCTGCTAAAGAACAATACTGTGGGCATCGTTCCCTTCCCTCGGGATCCCAACACGGATACCTATTATATGCAGGAATCCGTTTACGGCTGGACGATTCCCAAGGATGCCAAGAATCCGGAGGGCGCCGGTGCCTTTATTCTGGCAGCCCGATACGATTCTCTGCGGGAGGATCTGAAGTTCCAGGATCCCGATTCCCCCTGGACTAAGGAGTGGGACGACGCCTGGCAGGCCAATCTGGACAAGATCAAACCGGTGGGTGTGCCCATCTCCTACATCTCCTTCCAGATCACCGATTTCTACGGCGATATATTTGCCAGGCCCCGGGACGGTGAGCCGTGGGCCACCATTGCGGAAGAGATTTCTCCGAAAATCGACGATAAGATCGACAGCGCCTACGAGGCCTGAGACGGATTTTCGGCCGCCGCCGATGTCGGCGGCGGCCTTTTCCGCCAAGAAAAAGGGTGAAAATAAATGATTCATGTAACCATATTTAATGAGTTCTACCATGAGCAGCATACACCGGCTGCCCGAGAGGTCCATCCGAACGGCATCCACGGAACACTGAAGGCTTATCTGGACCAATTTGAAGATATCGCGGTGACAGTGGCGACCCAGGATATGCCGGATTGCGGCTTGCCGACAGAGGTGCTGGACAACACCGATGTACTGATCTGGTGGGGGCATTGGCGGCATGGAGAAATCAGCGATGCTCTGGCGGTAAACATTCAGGAACGGGTGTTGAGAGGCATGGGCTTTATCGCGCTGCACTCCGCTCATCAGTGCAAGCCCTTCCGGCTGTTGATGGGCACCAGCGGCTGCCTGAACTGGCGGGATGATGATTTCGAACGGTTGTGGACCATCCTGCCCACCCATCCCATCGCCCAGGGGGTCCCGCCGTATATCGATCTAGAGCTGGAGGAGATGTACGGCGAGGTATTCGATATCCCCCAGCCGGACGAAACGGTGTTTTTAGGCTGGTATCGGGGCGGAGAGGTGTTTCGTTCCGGCTGCACCTGGTACCGGGGACGCGGCAAAGTCTTTTATCTGCAGCCCGGGCATGAAACCAATTGGTCTCTGCATAATCCGCACATCCAGCGGATTATCCTCAATGCCGTAAGGTGGGCATATACTCAAGACCGCCTTCCCAAGCTGGGCTGTGATTACATCCCTCATGACAAAACCCCCGAGGCGCTGGCCGTCAAAGGAAGCTGAACCGATACTATTTTCATCTATCATCTGGGTTTAGAAAGGATTGGTACCGAATATGAGCATCAAGATTGGCGTGATCGGCATCGGCGGCATCTGCAGATTTGCCCATATCCCCGCGCTGAAAGCGGCGGCGGACGTGGAAGTGACGGCGCTGTGCGACATTGTTCCGGAGCGAGCGACGGCGGTTAGGGATGAGAGTTTCCCGCAAGCCCGGGTAACGGCGGATTACCGTGAGTTGCTGGCGATGGAGGAAATCGACGCGGTGGACATCTGCACCCCCAACGTTCTGCATTCCGTCATCGCCGTGGAGGCGATGAATGCCGGAAAACATGTATTTTGCGAAAAACCTGACGCGATCAGCGTTGCGGAGGCGGAGCGGATGCAGCAGGCCGCCTTGGGCAGCGGAAAGCGACTGATGATTATGCGCAACAACCGCTTTCTTTCCTCCTCGCGTTTCCTTAAGGAATATATCGACCAAGGAAAGATGGGGGAGATTTACTGCGGCCGATGCGGCTGGGTGCGCCGGCGGGGAATTCCCGGAAAGGGCGGCTGGTTCACCACCAAGGCCCAGTCAGGCGGCGGACCGCTGATCGATTTGGGAGTTCATATGATCGATCTGGCCATATGGCTGATGGGGAATCCCCGTCCGGTGGCAGTGTCCGGCGCCACATACTGCAAATTCGCCGCCGATGAGGCACAAAGCGACTCGGTTCATGCGGCGTTCGGCGAGGCCAAAGCAGGAGGAGTCTTCGATGTGGAGGATCTTGCTATGGGCTTCATCAAATTTGAAAACGGCGCCTGCCTGCAGGTGGAATGCAGCTGGGCTTCCAATATTGAGGGCGAATCCAATTTTGTAGAGCTGCGGGGAACCAAGGCCGGCTGCACCTGGCAATTGGGCGGTGTCCGGGTGTTTACCGAGGAGCAAGGAGTCTTGACCGATCTGCACCCCCAGTTTCCCGGCGGAGAAAGCGGTCACGCTCTGAATCTGCAGGAGTTCTTTGCTGTGCTGCGCGGAGAGAAGGAACCCTGTTTCCAACCCCAGCAGGGAGTGGATATGATTAAAATCCTGGAGGCAATGTATGAATCCGCCCACTCCGGCCGGGAGGTAAGACTGTGAATCCTGCCGTCCCTCTTTCGTCATAAGGCGCCGGTAGAAATTCATTCCTTGGGCATATGCCAATTGCGGGGCTTGAGCGGTCGTTTAAAAGATATGGGAAAGTGGGGGAATAGCAATGAGCGCTCTAGTGAGACATAAATGGGCGGCGATACTACTTTGTCTCGTGCTGACCGCGTTCTTCACGTCTCCCGCCGCATTAGCGGCGGAGGATTTTGAAAAGACCAAAACGGTATATGAACCGCAAACCGGTTTGGTGGCCGCGCCTACAGTGATGATGGAGATCGCGGATAAGGCGTCTTCCGCAGCGCTTATTGCTGCGAAACAGCCGCCGCAGGTGGCTGTTTATTCCTTGAAACTGGAAGGGGAGCGCTTATGTGTTTCGCTTTCCGACGGCAGTATGCCTTTGCAGCAGGCGCTGGACGACTGCGGTCAGCGGGTGATTCCCCTGTTTTCGGCTCATGATCGGAAAACCGCGGTAGCTTTTGCACACTTCGCGGCGGAAAAGGATCTCTTCGATGTATTACTGGCCTGTGAGGATCCGGCGGCGCTGGAGGAAGCCTGGACGGTGGAGCCCACCGCCGTCCGGTATGTGTTGCGGGTGTCTGCCGATGGGAAGAAACCTTCCGCCGCCGAATTGGCAGGAGACGTCCATGCCGCTTGCGCCAATGTGGTGTTGCTGCCCGCCGGAGAACAGGTAAACCGCAGCTTTGTGGAACATCTACAGCAGCGGTTTGTCTCCGTATGGCTGACAGCGGAAGAGATGAAAGGAGACGAAGCGGCGGTACGGGCGGCTCTGGACTGCGGGGCCAACGGCGTGACGGTTTCCCGGCCGGAGACGGCATATGGGCTGTATGGATCGGTTACAGAACCCATCGTGATCCGCAAAGCCTTCGTCATCGGCCACCGGGGCTATCCGGAAGCCGCCCCGGAAAACACGGTGGAAAGCGCACTGGAGGCGGTGAAGGCGGGGGCCGACGCAGTGGAGTGCGATATCTATCTCACCAAGGATAACCATATCGTCGTCAGCCATAACGCCACCTTGAAAGGGCTGACCGTGGAGGGAAGCGAGGCCGCCGTGGAGGACAGCACCTTGGCGGAGCTGAAAGCCTTTACATATCCCGCCAAGGGAAATTACAGCGGTTGTCGTGTGGCGACCCTGGCAGAGCTGTTCGATGCGCTTAAGCCCTACCCGGATGTGGTGCATGTGGTGGAGATTAAATCCAGCAAACCGGAGATTGTCGATGCGCTGGATGCACTGATTCAGGAAAAAGAGGTGGAGGACCAGGTGGTGGTCATCAGCTTCAGCACATCCCAGCTGAAGCTGATGCGGGCGGTGCTCCCCCGGGTCGGACGAGGTCTGCTGGTGAATATCAGCAATGTGGATCAGAGCTATCTGTCGGTAAACGAATATCTGTCGGATATTATGGACTTCGTCGGACCTGCCGCCAGCGTATATGATCCCTTTTTCCCCGGCGCCACCACCGGGGCGGTGGAGGCCGCCCGCCATCGTGGAATCCCTTTCTGGCCCTGGACCATGAACTCTCAGGCGGACTTTGAAGTTCAGCGGATGAACGGGGTGGCCGGACTCACCACCGATCATGCCCCTTTCAGTTCTCTGACTTCTTGTGAGGGATTGACGGCGGATGAGATTCTGGGCGGTACAATGATCTCAGCGGATGAGAAGCCATCCTCTATGGCGTCCACTGCTGAGCTGTCCGCCGAAGAACTGAAGCAGGAATCAAAATTCTCTCCATGGCCTTGGATGGCGGCGGCAGTGATTTTGGGGGCGGCGGTCTGGATTACCATATGGCGAATTGCCGAACGGAAAAGTGCCGACAACAAGTAAAGGAGCAGTCAGATGAAAAGATGGTTGTATAAAAGTTTGGCCTTCGCGGCGGCGGTACTGGTGGGGATTCCCGCTGTGGCAGGCTGCGGCAAGGAGGAATCCTCTTCCAAGGACGGCTCCTCCGTGCCGAGCAGTTCGGGCGGATCGGTTGCCAGCTCGCAGACAGAGGCATTGAATCCGGGAGATGTGAAGATGAACAGTTATTTTGACGATCATATGATGTTTCAGCAGGAAAAGCCCATCAGTGTCTGGGGGAAGGACAGCACAGCGGAGGTGACCGTGACCCTGACCCGGGACAAGGACGGGCAGGTCGTGGATCAGCAGACGGTGAAAACCGAGGAGGGAATCTTCCGTGTCGCTTTAAAGGCTCAGACGGCCTCCTTCGATACATATACCCTTACCGTGGAGGGCAGCGGCAAAAAACAGTTTGTCGATGTGCTCATCGGAGAGCTTTGGGTGGCGGCAGGTCAATCCAATATGGAGCTGCAGACCAAATACATCACCGGCGGCCGCAAGCTGATGAGCGAGGCATCCAACGACCACATCCGCTTCTTTATGGAGCCGACGGTGGGGTCCACCAGCAGCCCGGTTCCCTATTCTCCCCAGTTCGATGTGGAGAGCAGCGGCTGGGATGTTGGAACCGATCAGCAGGCGGTGGGTGAACTGTCGGGAATCGGCTACCTGTTCGCCATGCAGCTGTATGACGAACTGAATCAGGAGGGCAGGCAGGTTCCCATTGGTATTCTGGATACCGCCCTGGGCGGTACCTTTATCGATGCTTGGCTTTCCCGAGAGGCCATAGAGGGGAATAAAGCGGTGATGGACGGTATGGGCAGCCGTTACCTCACGAAAGAGGAGTTCAACAAATCCGAAGGTCAGAATTATACCCAGATGAGCAGCTGCTATAACCGGCGGATCGCGCCGTTGGCCTCCACCAATGTCCGGGGTATCCTATGGTACCAGGGCTGCGGCAATGTGGGCGATTATGGGTCCGCCCAATACTATCGGGCGGCCCTGAACGTGCTGATGAAGGAATGGAGTGGTGTCTTCGGATCGCCTGACGCTCAGCTGCCCTTCATTTTTGCCCAGATCGCGCCCAACGATTACAATGCGCCGGAAAATCTGGCCCATTTCAACGAGGGACTGGCGGATGTATATCTGGATAATCCCGATATCAGTGCCGTGGTGCCGCTGTATGATGTGGATCTTACCTGGAGCAGCGATATCATGAAAAACGGCCATCCGGTTCACCCCCTCACCAAAACGCCGGTGGCTGAACGAATGGCCCGGGCAGCGCTCCATCTGGCCTACGGTGTGCAGGGAGAATATATGGCACCGGTGCTGCAATCCGCCACGGTCAGCGGCAGCAAAATACTTCTTACCTTCAGCCATGTGGGAGACGGCCTACAGATTCGCGGCGGCGAGAAAACACTGCTGGGCTTCGCCATAGCCGGAGCAGACGGGATCTTCATTCAGGCGGACGCCAAAATCACCGGTAAAAACACAGTGGAGGTATCCAGTCCTTACATAGCCTCCCCCAAGGTGGCAAGCTATGCTTTCTGCGAGATGAATATGCAGTCCAACCTCTGCAATTCCCTGGGGTATCCTGCGGTTGCCTGCCGCACTGAGCGGGGCAGCTATCGCTATTTCTATCAAAAAACATGGGCGGAATGTAAAGAGGATCAGGACTGGGTGTTGGACGACACCGAAGCGGCGCCCAATGCGCGTTTCGAGCCTGCCTGGAAAACCGGCTCGGGAGTGACGGCTAAAGCTGATAAACTGACTGTTATCAAAGACCGCTATGCCGTCGGCTTTACCTATGATGCGGGAGCTATACTGGAATTTGGCCCGGATTTCTCCCACAAAACCTCTTTCCCGCAATTTGAAAATTACGCACGCTTGATTGTGGATGTGTACAATCCCGACGGCCGGACCAAAACCTTCCAAGGTATCGGTTTGGAGGTGATGGGGGATGATTTCCTGATTGCTCCCGGAAGCCAGAAAACCGTGGCTGCCAACGGCTGGACCACCCTGACCATCGATCTGACGAGTATACGGGAGGCGGACGGCTCTGCCGCTGACGGTGCCGATACGATCCTTGCCAATACCGATGAATTCCGGTTTACCTTCCAGGACAGCGGAGCAGGAACACTCTTTCTAAGCAACATCCGTTTTGCCCCCTGAAACTGGCAGAAAGCCGATAAGAAAGGATGATCCGATGAAACTAAAAAAGATCACCTCCTGCCTGCTGGCCGCCGGTATGGGCCTGTCCCTACTGACGGGCTGCGGCAAGGGAAACTCATCCTCCGTTCCGGCTTCCTCCGAAACGGAGGACCCGTCCTCTTCCGCCCCCACCGGCAAGCGGCTGTGGTGGAAGGACTGGCCGATATTCAGCAACAACGGGACTATTCTGCAGCTGGAGGATATCAACGCAGACGCGTCCACAGCCATCGGTATACGAGACGAAGGAATCGGCTCCTATTTCCGGCGGCTGACCATGGCTGAGATGCAGACGGTTATTAACTCTTTTCAACAAACCTCCTTTAAAATGGGTGCATGGATCGAAGGATACGGCGACAGCCGCGTCAATATTGCCGGCCTGCACCGCAACGAAGACGGTAGCTATCAGTGGAATGACGAATTGGATGGCGCCAGAATCCTGGCCAACACTTGGAGTTGGGACAGCAAGGGTTTGGGCGTACCTGGCAGCGAAGTCAACACTGTGGTCTGGACGGGAGTTCACTCCTATGTCAACAGGGAGGACTGGCTGGGGAAAAATGTGCTGGAGGATGAGATCACCGCTCCTACATATCCCGACGGCACGCCGGCGGTAGGTTATTTGAACGACGATGCCTCCAGCCCGCTGAACGCCAGACTATACGACGCCTGCAGTTCGAAGGATATCAACGGCAACATCAATGGCCCGCAGTATGCCGTTTCTATAAGCGGCAATACCAACGGCGTGTTGGCCTATGAGAGTCCCAACGGACAGGAGATGTTGCTGACGGATTTCAGCGTGGGGAAGGATGTAGCCTGTCCCTGGTGGCTGGAATATCAGCGGCTGGCGGTGCGGGAACTGCTGGCTGCCGGGGTGGACAGCTTCTGGATCGATAACTACGATGGCTGGGACACCGTAAACTGCACCCCCACCGAGCGGGCCTTCGGCGATTGGTCGGAGGCGTTGTTCCGGGATTATCTGAAGGAGCATCCGGAGGTTGGGATTGCCGATCCCGAGGAATTCAGTATCACCGTTTATCTGAAGAGCAAATGCCGGGAATTCAACCCCGGTGGTGAACCGGATTTCACCGGCGATACCGGCTGGCTGGATGAGCGCTGGGCCGCCGAACCGGTCTGGAGCGCCTATAAAGCCTTTAAATCTCAGATGCTGAGCGAGAGGTATCATCAGCTGTACGACATCATCAAAGAAGAGGCGGAGAAGCTGGGACGGAATCCAGATGAAATCTGTGTTACAGGTAACGGCGGTCCGGTGGGGCTGCCGGATCATATCGATGGACTCCAATATGATCTGCCCAGCACCGAATACACCCCCGCTTATAATACGGTAACGGGAACCAATTACAACGAGCTGGCCCCCATCGGCGGCGGCGGCAATATCCTGTCGCTGTTTGCCACCATGTCCAAGCGGGCGGTTAACGCCAGCATCTGGTATTACTGTGAGAGCGGAGGATACGAGAAATATCAGGGCAATCCAGGCTTGGGGATGCTTTGTGGTTATGAGGCCCTGGCCCACAATGTCACCATCAATTCCGGCTCGGGTGATATCCGGGAAATCGGCAGCGATAAGAGCGCCCGGAAAGTCAATAAATCCATTCAGCTGCTTAAGGAAGCGTTCGGCGCCCGTACCCAGTATAGCGAGGTGGGCGTGATGTTTTCTCAGGCCAGCGAGTATATTAATTTGCTGCCCGGCGGATATAACAAAAGCGGCGTGGGCTCCACCCTGGGTTATTTAGGCTGGACCATGGCCATGCAGAAACAGAATATCCCCTATGTGGGATTCATGGATTACCGCCTGGAGGAGATGCTGCCCCGGCTAAAGGTGTTGGTGCTTCCCAATATGATCTCCTGCACCCAGGCCACCATTGATGGGGTGCTGAAGCCTTGGTTGGATCAGGGTAATACGCTGATTGTATCGGGCGATGATGCAGGCTCTCAGGCAGACCGCGCCGGTATATACGCTCTCAACAGCGGTAGCTTGCTGGCTGATTTCGCTCGGTCCTATCAAGGTGCAGGCAAGGCCGTTTATCTGGAAGAAGATCCGGGTGAGATGTACTATTATCTCCATACCCAATCCGACGGCACCGACCCTTCCATGATGGATGTCAAAGCCGCACTGGAACAGGCAGGCTGGGACACCGGCTCTCTGCTGACCATTTCTGGTATGGAGCAGGTGTTGTCCGTTCTCCACTACGATCGGGAAGCGGGGGCTTTCTTCACAGATCTGGTAAACTATCATTTTGATTGGGATGCGGATGCTTTTACTCAAAAGCTTGGTGGAGAGATCAGGGTGAAGCTGCCGGAGGAGCTGCGGGATACTGAACTGCGCGTGGAAATTTTCAACGCGGATGAACAGAGCCTGCAGGTAGCGGCAGAGAAGACAAAGGCGGCGGATGGGTATTTGACGGTGACCATCCCCACCTTTGAGATGTATGCGTCCGTTATTATCCGCCGGGCGTAAGGATTAGGATATTCAATAATCGGAGGGATGCGGCATGCCACAGGCAACCGGCGGCTGGGAGCCGCTGCAGATCATCCATCATCATTTTCCTCATGAGGAGAAGGAGATGGAGACGTTTATCGCGGTACAGCCGGGAAGCGGATATGTGGTGAATGTCACCGCTCCCTGGAACAATGCCAGGGATGACGAGGGCTATGCCGCTTATCTGCGGCAGCCGGAGGAATGGGCGGCGCTGGACCGGTTCATCCGGCTGTGCGCCCGCCGAGGTAAACGTATCTGGATTTATGACGAGCCGGGATTTCCCAGCGGCGGCGCCGGTCGGCGGGTGGTGGAAGCCGACCCGGCCTTTGCCGTGACCTGTCTGGCCTGCCGCAGCATGGAAACCGAAGGCGGATCGGGTGAAATGGAACTGCCGGAAGGAGAGGTGCTACTGGCGGCGGCTCTTCCGGAGGGAAAGGATGGGCTGCTGCAGGAGGCCCGGTCCGTACCACTGTCCTGTTCGGAAGGCCGCCTATACTGGGAACTGACTCCAGGTGCTTATCGGGTGCTGGCGATTGTCCATAAGCCCTGCCTTTGGACAACTGGAGCCGGAGTGCGATATATGGATTGTCTCAATCCTCAGGCGGTGGAGGCGTTTATTCGTTGCACCCACGAAAGCTATCGAGAGAATTTGAGTCCGGAAGCGTTCAGCCACATTGAGGCGTTTTTCAGCGACGAGCCAGGACTCCCGGTTCACGGCTGCAGCGCCATCTTTGACGAGCCGGATCCAGTGGTTCCCTGGACGGCGGGATTGAATGCAGTATTTGAGAGCCGGTACGGCTACCAAGTAATTCCGCGGCTGACAAGCTTGTTTTTTGATACTGCGGATGCAGCCGGAGTACGACGAGATTTCTGGCAGCTGGTATCTCGGCGGCTGGAGGAGGCATATTTCGGCCGGATCGCCGATTGGTGCGCCCGGTATGATATTCTGCTCACCGGCCATCTGTACGGGGAGGAATCGCTGTCTATGCAGATCGGGCTCAACGGGGAGCTCTTCGGTCTTCAGCGGCGGATGACTCTGCCGGGAGTGGATCGGCTGTTTTGCACCAATCCCCGGGGTGTGCTGCCGGAAAAAACGGCGGCTTCCGCTGCAGAGCTCTTGGGCCGGCGGCTGGTGATGAGCGAATCCAGCGCCTGCTTTGAGGATTCGGAATGGCATATTCCTCACAGCGCGGCAGAGCTGCTTCATTCCTGCCTTTATCAGATGGTGCTGGGGATAAATACCATTGCCTCTTATTTTTCATCTGCCCATTATCCGGCGGAGGAGTTTCAGGCGGCTTATGCAGCCATCGGCCGAGTGGGGGAGGCCATGGCGGGGACGCACCGGGCCCCGGTACTGTTTTTGATTCCTATGGAGACTGCTTGGGCGCGCTACCGGCCGGTCAACGCCAAATATTGGTCGGTGGACCCCCTGCCCTATTCTCCCGGCCAGTCTCAGGCGCTGAAAAAGCTGGAGCAGGACTTTGATCTGGCGCTGACCGGTTTGCTGAGCCGGCAGCTGGATTTTGATCTCATCGACAGTCGTGGGTTAAAGGACTGCCGGGCGGAAAAAGGTGCTGTTTTCACCGCTCATGAACAATTCCAGTTGGTGGCGGCGATGGATACCGGCGATTTTTCGGCGGAGATTCTCCGCACATTTAAACGGCTGGCGGAGCAGGGAGGACGACTGCTGTTCCTGCGAGAGAAGGCCGCATTTTCCTGCGAGGTTTTGGAACTGCTTCAGAGGTACCCGGATCGGGTAGCTGTCGCGACGCCGGAGGAGGCAGCAGCCGCGGCCGCCCGTCTCTGCATCCCGGTGCTGGAAACGGAGGAGGAGTCTCCCTTCCTGTGGGTCCGCCGTTGCCAGAAGGCGGAAGAAGATACCCTTCTTCTTCACTGCCGTGATGGAGAGACACATACGGTTACGGCGGTATTGGAGGAGAATGAGCAGGTCCTTGCCTGCGATCCCCTCAGCGGCCGGGAGTGGGCGGTGCCTGTTCAGAATGGCAGAGCCGAGCTCATCATTCCGGCAAAAAGCGGCCTGGTGATCCGGCTGCTCAGCCAGTAGGAGGTGCCGAAGGAGGTATGAACATCATCGACTGTCGGGTCAATGACGCCGATTGCCGCTTGGGAGTGGTCCCTCCGCTGGACTTCAGCTGGCGGGTGAGGGGCGGCAGCCAGCGCGCCTACCGTATCCGGCTCGCATTAGAGGAGAGGAACGGGAAGATTTTGTGGGACAGCGGTCGGGTGGAATCCACGCAGAGCTGGCGAATTCCTTGGACGGGAACACCGCCATCCGGCACACGGCTGTATTTCCGCGTGGATATCTGGGGGACCGGCGGAGAGGATACGGCGGAGGGCTATTTAGAAACCGCTCCGGCGGCGGAGGACTGGAAGGGACGCTGGATTGCGGATAGCAGTGAGGTTTCCAACCATCGGCACTGCCGTCCTGCTCCCTGTCTGCGCCGTAGGTTTACCCTAAAGGAACGGCCGGCTCGCGGATTGTTATATGCCTGCGGCTTAGGATACGGACGGTTTTATCTTAACGGGAAAGAAATCGGGGATGAGGTGCTGAGTCCGGGTTTTACCGCCTATGACAAAAGGGTTCTCTTTCGCACCTATGATATAACGGATCTTCTCCGAAAAGGGGAAAACGTGCTGGGCGCCATGCTGGGAAATGGCTTTTACAACAGCTTTACCGAAGACGTGTGGGACTTTCACCATGCTCCCTGGCGGCACCATCCCAAGCTGCTCTGTCAGCTGCGGGCGGAATATTCGGACGGAGACGCAGAACTGGTGGTCAGCGGCCCGGATTGGAAGACCCATCCCGGCCCGGTGCTTTTCAATGCCCTTCGCAACGGCGAGATTTACGATGCTCGCTGTGCGCTGGCAGGGTGGTGTGAACCGGGGTATGATGACACAGTCTGGACTGAGGCATTGGTAGTGAATCCACCCGGCGGTCGGCTGGTTTCTTCGGTGGAGCCTCCTATTCGCCGCTGCGGCCGGGTACCGCCCGTGCGGATTCTGCCGGTGGGCGAAACCGTTAAAGTGGTGGATTTCGGCCGAAATCTGGCGGGATGGATTCATCTGAAAGCGAAAGGTCCCCGCGGGAGCGTTCTCACCGTCCGATATGGCGAGGCGCTGGATGAAAAGGGACGACTGGATACCTCCTGTATCGATCCTTATGTCCAAAGCGGCGAATTTCAGACCGATCGGTATATCCTGGCGGGAGAACCGTCCGGGGAGGAATGGGAGCCGGGGTTCACTTATCATGGGTTCCGTTACGCTCAGATAGAATCCGAGGGAACAGAGAACTGGAGTGCTGAGGCGGTATCTGTCCATACGGATTTGCCCCGGATCGGCTGGTTCCGCTGCGGCGATGAGAGGATCAACCGGATCGAGGAAGCAGCGGCGGCGAGTTTCCGGCGAAATTTTCATTCCATCCCCACTGACTGTCCGCAGAGGGAAAAGAACGGCTGGACGGGAGATGCGGCACTGTCCGCGCTGCAGTCTCTCTACCATTACGATGTCCGGGCCAATTACCGCAAGTGGATGGGCGACCTGCTAGATGCGCAGCGCCCCAGCGGACAACTGCCCGGCATCGTGCCCACTAGTGGCTGGGGATACAATTGGGGCAGCGGCCCGGCCTGGGACAATGCTTTATTTGAGATTCCCTGGCAGTGCTACCGGATGGGAGGTGATCGGCTGCTGCTGGAAAGGACAGCTGAGGCTATGGAACGATCTTTGTCCTATATCGGTCGCCATACCCGGGATGAGGATAACGGTACGGTGGCCTTCGGGCTGGGAGACTGGTGTCCGCCGGAAACAGTGAATGGGCTGCCCAAGTGTCCAGCAGGGGTGACGGATACCGGATATTATTACACCAATGTCCACCGAATGGCTGCCATATTTGAAGCGCTGGATCAGCCTGAACGGGCAGCCCACTATCGGAGGCTCGCCGGCCGTATCGCCATGGATTTTCGGCGTGCCTATGTGGAGGAGGAGACGGGATGGGTGTCCGGCCACTGCCAAACGGGCCAGGCATGCGCGTTATTCCATCCCGGACTGATTCCCGATTCGGATCTGCGGGGAAGAATATGGCAGCGGCTGCTGGAGGAGATCCAGCGCTGCGGGCTGGCCCCGGACTGTGGTATTCTGGGTAATAAATATCTGTATGCCGTGCTGTCGGAAAACGGCCGGAGCGATCTGGCCTATCGTTTGATCACCCGGGCTGATCCGCCCTCCTTTCTGTATTGGCTGGAACAGGGAGATACCCTATGGGAAACTTGGCGGGAGGGCGCGTATACCTCCCGTAATCATCATATGTTCAGCTGTATTAGCGATTGGTTCTGGATGTACCTGGGTGGTCTTACACCGCTGGAACCCGGTTTTCGCCGCTTCAGCCTTTGCCCCCGGCCGCCGGCGGAGCTTCCTTGGGCCGATCTGCGGCACGATTGCCCGTATGGTCCCATCCTGTTTTCCTACTGTCGGGAGGAGGAGTGGACGACAGCGGCGCTGGAGGTTCCCTCCGGTTGTGAGGCGGCGGTGGATTTCTCCGCTCTTGTGGGGATGCGGCTGAAAACATCCAGTATGACGGCCATATGCAAGCCGGGGTTGTACCGTTTTCATATCAAAGACAGTGGAATGGAAATCCAGGAGGAACGACTGCCATGAGAAAAATATTAATGGATGATTACCGCGCTTACGCCTGCGGCGAGGATTTCACGCCTGCGGTGAACCGTGCGCTGGAGGACGCGGGCCGGGGAGATGTGGAGTTGGTTTTTTCGCGGGGAACCTATCGCTTTTATCCTGGGCGGGCAGCCAGTCATTTCTGCGCTGTCTCCAACAACAGCACAGGGGATCGACAGGTGCTTTTCCCGCTGGTCGGAACCCATAACCTGACCGTGGACGGTGGTGGTTCGGATTTTCTCTTTTATGGAGAGCTGTCTCCCTTTGTGTGCGATGGCGCGTCGCATATCTGCCTGAAGAATTTCTCGGTGGATTATCCTTATCCATTTCACACCGAGGGACGGGTAACCGCAGTGGGTGAGGGCTATTATGATCTGGAGATCGATACGGAGCAGTTCCCTTATCGCGTGGAAGCGGGGGAATTAAAGCCTTACCGGCCTTTTTGGGATCGCCACCCGGGCGAATCGGTGCTGCTGACGGAATTCGATCCCGTCACCGGCGGTATGGCTTATGGCCATCCGTATGTGGTCCGCCGGATGGGAAAACAGGCGGACGGGGAAACCATTGCGGTGGAAGAACTGGCGCCCGGCCGGGTTCGCGTGCAGGGTGGGGAGCAGACGCCGCCCTGTCCAGGCAATGTGATGACCTTCCTCAACTCCGGTCGGAATGCTTGTGTGGTCTTTCTCAACCGCAGCGAGGATATAACGGTGGAGAATGTGCGGATGTATCACTGCTCCGGTATGGGGGTTATCGCCCAAATGAGCCGGGATATCACCTTAAACCAGGTCCGGGCGGTGGTGAGGCCCGGCAGCGGGCGGATGGTGTCGCTAGCTTCCGATGCCACTCATTTTGTGCATTGCGGTGGTGTGATCCGCCTGGAAGACTGTGTTTTTGAAAGCATGCTGGACGATGCCGGCAATTTCCACGGTGTTTATACCCCTGCGGAGGAAGCCGTGGAACCCAACCTGCTGAAGATTCGGTATCCTCACGGACGAATCGATTGCTATCTGCCGGGCGACCGGGTTCAGCTGACTGATATGCGGCGGATGCAGTCAGTATGGGAAGGGGTAATCCGGGAGGTGCGAGATTTGGACCGGCAGTATACGCTGCTGCGGTTCGACATTCCTCTGCCGCCGGTGGAAGGGCTGGCGGCTACCAACCTGACCCGGCAGCCGGATCAGGTGATTATCACCGGCTGCCGAACCGGCAAAAACCGCCCCCGCGGTTTTCTGCTGACCTGCCGCGGCCGGGTGCGGGTGGAAAAAAATGTGTTCTATAACTCCGACTGTGGTATCGAGATGGCAGGGGACGCCAACGACTGGTATGAGAGCGGGCCCGTGGAGGATGTGCTGATACGGGACAATACGTTTCAGGACTGCGGCTACGCCTGGGGGTGTCCGGCGATTCATATCAATCCGGCCATTCCCTTGGGGGATGCCCCCTATCATGGAAAGGTTGTCATCACCGACAATCGCTTCGTCACTTTTAACCGCTGGCTGCTGGCCGCCCATCATGTGGCGAATATTACCTTCACGGACAATACTTTCACCTCAACCGGGACTTACCGCCCGCTTACCGATCGGCTGCATGTGGAGCTGAGAGACTGCTCTGGCAGAGTAGAGGTGCCGGGTGCGAAAATATATTAAAGAAGAGGGATGGCTATGATGAAAATAGGAATTATTGGATGCGGCAGTATTGCCAACAGTGCCCACATACCGTCGTATATGCAGAACAAGGAAGCGGAAATTGGGTATTTCTGCGACATCATTGAGGAGCGGGCACAGAAGGCGGTGGAGCAATACGGCTGCGGTAAAGCGGTAAAGGATTACCGTGACATACTGGCGGATCCGGAGGTGGAAGCGGTATCAGTGTGTACGCCCAATAATGTACACGCGGTCATCGCCATGGACTGCCTGCGGGCAGGTAAGCACGTGCTGTGCGAGAAGCCGGCTGCGCGGACCTACGCCGAGGCGCTGGAGATGCAGCAGGTGCAGCATGAGACGGGAAAGGTGCTGAATATCGGGGTGGTAAACCGGTTCAACGACGGGGTAAACGCCATCAGGAGATATATCGAAGGCGGCGATCTGGGTGAGGTGTATCAGGTATATGTGAGCTTCCGTTCCCACCGGTCGATACCGGGGCTGGGCGGCGCCTTTACCACCAAAGCTATTGCCGGCGGCGGCGCGCTGATCGATTGGGGCGTGCATTTCCTGGATATCGTGATGTACTGCTGCGGGGATCCCAAGCCGCTGACGGTGACGGGAGAAACCTTCTGCCGCTTGGGAAAAAACATTGAGAACTACGCATATACCGATATGTGGGCAGGTCCGCCGGTGATGAACGGTATATATGATGTGGAGGATGCGGTGACCGGCATGATCCGGACATCCGGACCGGTGATCACCCTCAATGGCGCCTGGGCGCAGAATATTGGCGAAGAGGAAATGTACATCGATTTTCTGGGAGACAAGGCAGGCATCCGGCTGCATTATGGGAAAGATTTTTCCGTGTATACGGCCCAGCATGGAACGCTGGCTTCCTATACACCGGCATTCCGCAGCCGGAATCACTTTGAAAACGAAATCGATGCCTTTGTGGATTGTATCCGCAGCGGCGAAAAGCTGTCCAGCCATATTGATACGGTGATTGTGACGGCGAAAATGATGCAGGCGATTTACGATTCCGCGCAGGCGCATCGGGAAATCGAGCTGGAATGAGAGGAAAATCATGATGAAACTGGGTTTTATCGATTATTATTTGGACGAATGGCACGCCAATAATTATCCGGCATGGATTCGGAAAGCCAGCGGTGGAGAGATGGCGGTAACCTGCGCCTATGGGCGGATTGCCAGCCCTCACAGCGGGATGGACAGCAAAGAATGGTGCGAAACATACGGGATTGAGCTATGCCATACGATTGAAGAGGTCGTGGAGAAAAGCGACGGTCTGATTGTGCTGTCACCCGACAACTGCGAAATGCATGAGGAGTTGTGCCGTTTGCCGCTGGGTTCAGGAAAACCCACCTATGTGGATAAAACCTTTGCGCCGAATTATGGGGTGGCGAAACGGATATTTGACATGGCAGAGGCGGGAGGCACACCCTGCTGGTCCACCTCGGCACTGCGATTTGCAGCGGAGTACAAGGAGCTGAACCGGCAGGAAATTTTGGCGGTCAACTGCTGGGGTCCCAATGATTTTGACACCTACTCCATTCATCAGCTGGAGCCGTTGATGATGCTGATGGAAACGCCAGCTAAGCGGGTGATGTTTATGCCTGGAGAAGGGTGGTACACCTTGGCGGTGGAGTTCGTGGACGGACGTTACGCAACGGTTTCAGGATACCAGAGCGGCTCTCCCTTCCTGATGAATGTGGCCTTGAAGACCGGCAGCCGAATGATCGAAGTGAAGTCGGATTTCTTTCAGGTGTTTATCCAAGAACTGGTGGATTTCTTCCGTTCCGGCACAGTAAAGGTGAGTCGGGAGGAAACCCTGCGGATTATGGCGGTACGGGGAGCAGGACTGAAGGCTCAGGCGCATCCCGGCCAATGGATCGATGTGGAGAAATAAAAAGGTGCAAGGAGGCGGAGTGGCATGAAAATCGGCATCATGGCGGATTCGCTGCGGCTGCCCCTGGCGGAGAGCCTGAAAAAGGCGCGGCAGCTGGGAGCGGATGGGGTGCAGCTGTACGCGGTGGAAGGAGAAATGGCACCGGAGAATATGACTAGGGATAGATGCGCATACCTGCGTTGTCTGCTGGCGGATAGCGGTCTGACGGTATCCGCTCTATGCGGAGATTTAGGCGGACATGGATTCACTCGAAGAGAGGACAACGGCTGGAAAATCGAAAAATCCAAACGGATTGTCGATCTGGCGCTGGAACTTGGCAGCCGTGTTGTCACCACCCATATCGGTGTGATCCCCGCGGACAGCGGCAGCGAATCCTATCAGGTGATGCAGGAAGCCTGCGAGGAACTGGCGGAATATGCCGGAGGCATGGGCGCTTATTTCGCAGTGGAAACAGGACCGGAACCGGCTCAACGGCTGAAAAAGTTTCTGGACGGCCTGGGAGCAAAAGGCGTGGCGGTGAATCTGGATCCGGCCAATTTGGTGATGGTAACGGGCGACGATCCGGTAAAAGCTGTATTCACCCTGCAGGACTATATCGTGCACACCCATGCCAAAGACGGGGTGATGCGCAAAAAAACTGATCCCCAAGTGATATACGACTATTTTGCCGAAGGCGGTATCGGCGACCTGCGGTTGGGAGATTATTTTGAGGAAACGCCGCTGGGAGAAGGAAGCGTGGATTTCGACGGGTATCTGCAGGCGCTGAAAATCATCGGTTACACCGGTTACCTGACGATTGAGCGGGAAACAGGAGCGCGGCCGGATGAGGACATTGGACGGGCGGCGGATTTCCTGCGGGAAAAAATTTCGAACGAACCTTAAGAACACTGGAGAAACGGCATAAAATGGAAAAGGTATACGGAGTCGTACTGATCGGGTGCGGCCATATTGGAGAAGAGCATCTGGCGGATATCTATTACCGGGAGAATATCCGGATTTTAGGGGTGGTGGACACCGCCGAGGAGCGTGCCCGGCTGTTTGCCCGGAAGTATGGAGCGGCGGCTTGGGGGACGGATTACCGTCCCTTCCTGGAAAAATCGGAATTGGACATTGTGATTATTGCCACCTATGCGGACAGTCATCTGACTATTTTAGAGGATTGTCTGGCGGCGGGCAAACACGTGTTGTGCGAAAAACCCATCACGGATACATTGGAAAAGGGCCGCCGGTTTGTGGAGCTGGTAAAAGGGAGCCGCTCCCGGGTGCTGGTGGCGCATATTCTGCGCCACAATCTATCCTATCAAAAGCTGTATGAGCTGATCCAAAACGGAGCGGTGGGAAAGCTGCGGTTGATGCGGATGGTACAGAATCATCACGCCATGGACTGGAAGCGATACAAGCGGCTGATGGAGGATTGCCCGCCCTTTGTGGACTGTGGGGTGCATTATCTGGATGTCATGCAATGGTTTACAGGGGCGCGGATTATGCATACCCGTGGGATGAGCTGTCGTCTGGATGAGGACGCGCCCCGGGAAAACTACGGGATTATCGAAGCGCAGCTGTCGGATGGGACAATCGGCATCTATGAGGCGGGTTGGAGCCGAAATCTGGCGGCGGAAAATCGCAAGGAGTTCATTGGCGATCATGGACGTCTGACCTTGACGCTGCGGGATAATCGGGTGCATAACCGGGAAGAGGGGGATCTGATTGAGTGGTATGATGGGGTTTCCGGCGAATACCACACCCTCAATATGCAAGCGAAATATAAGGATATGTACGCCCAGCTCTCCTATCTCATCCGTATGATCGAATCCGATGTCCCCGCCTGTCCATCCATTGATGAAGTCTTCTCCGCTTTTTATGCCGCTTTTTCCGCTTTGCAGGCGATAGACCGGAGAACCGCAGAGAAGGAACAGGATAAAAACAGAAGGGAGGGGGAGAAGTGGACGGTAATTTTAAACAACATAATCAGGAAGTAAAACGAGTTTGGGAATCCTATGCAGCCGGTACACCCTGCCGGATACCCATGATCATCGGCGTGAATCCGCGCTATCTGCTGCTGGATCCCCGGCTCAACCCGATGGGGGTAACCTTTCAGGAATATTTTGAAGAACCTGAAGTGATGTTTCAAATCCAACTGGAGTTTCAGGATTTTGTCCGGCATCATATCTTCGCAGACCATGAAATGGGCATCCCGGAAAACGGGTGGCAGATCGCGGTGGATTTTCAGAACACCTTTGAAAGCGCCTGGCTTGGCGCACCTATTGTTTACCGCGAAGGAAACTGTCCGGCTTGCCAGGCTTGTCTGGATGACGATCATAAAGCTCTGCCACTGGAAAAAGGACTGCCCGAACCTTTTTCAGGGCTCATGGGAACAGTCCGGGAGTATAAAGAGCGCTTTGAAGAAAAAAGAAAGAAGGGTTTTACCTACAAGGGGGTCCCCGTGGCTTCCGTGACACCGGCAGTCATGTATACCGACGGTCCGTTTACTCTGGCCTGCAATTTGCGGGGCGTGGACAACTTCTGCATCGATATGTATGAGGACCCGGAATACGCCCGCCAGCTTCTGGACTACATAACCGACGCCACCATTCAGAGGCTCAGAGCGTGGAGACGCTATATGGGACAGGAGGAGGTGCAGCCCTCTTTCTTCTTCGCCGATGACTGTATTGCCCTGCTTTCTCCCCAAGACTATCGGGAATGGGTGTTTCCCTGCCACCGAAAGCTGGTGGATTCACTCAGCACTTCCGAAGGGGGCAACGGCATTCATCTGTGCGGGGATGCTTCCCATCATTTTAAATGGCTGGCTGATCAGCTGAAGATCACTTCCTTTGACACCGGGTATCCTATCGATCATCGCAAGGTGGCTCGGGAACTGGGACCGGATATCCAGATTCAGGGTGGGCCCACCGCCAGCCTGCTCTTCTCCGGCACCGAGGAGGCGGTGGTTCGGGAGACGGAAAGAATCCTGGATGCGGTGAAAGATGTGACGAAACGCTTTATACTTCGGGAAGCCAACAATCTCTCGCCGAAAACTCCCTTGAAAAATATTGAGGCGATGTATCGTGCGGTCAGACAATACGGCGTATATGAGGACGCGTTCTAATGAAAGGTACGCATTTTGGGCGGGCTGTTTTGGGGTCTTGCTCATAGCCATATTGAAAAGACTACTGCTTAGCTGAAAAATGATAGAAATCAGGCTGATTCCATGGATATAGATTTTTGCCGTTCCATTCCATTTTGCGGTGAGTACGATGTCATTGTGGCGGGAGGCGGAACTGCGGGTGCTCTTGCCGCGATAGCGGCACAACGGTGTGGCGCAAAAACACTGGTGATTGAGCAATTTGGCAGTTTAGGGGGCTCCGCGACAATAGGGATGGTTACCCCGCTGATGTCCTTGGGAATTCCGGATGATGGAGGCCATTGCCGTCTGAGCAATGAGATCACTATGCGGATGCGGGCGCTGGGAGGAACTGAGGATGATCATCATCAGTTTGATCCTTCTTTGCTGTCGTTTGTATTGGAAGATATGGCTGCGGACTGTAAGATCCTTTATCACTCGCTGATTGTCGACTGCGCAATAGAAAATGGGCGCGTTGCGTATGTCATTGTCAGCAATAAAGATGGCCTTTCCGTTTATTCCGCGGATTATTTTATCGACGCTACCGGTGACGCGGATCTTGCCTATAAGGCGGGAGTGAAGTGCAGCATTGGTGATCAAAACGGAATCATCCAGCCGGTATCCCTGCGCTTTGAAATGGCGGGCATTGATTTTGGAGCCTTTCACGCGCAAATGAAGGAACTTGGTTTTCATGGAGAGAAATATTTTGCCATGAATTGTCCGGCCGACATGGCGCGGCTGCTTGCTCAGGCAGAAGCGGACGGTGTGCTGAAGCATCAGGACGTTGTTTATTTTCAAGCTTTTGGTATTCCGGGCAGATCGGATGCCATGAGTTTCAACTGTCCGGAACTGCCTGCGCAGATCGGTGCCGTCTCGGCGGAATTTATATCGCAGAAGCAGAGGGAAGGGAAACAAGCAATCTTACGGCTGCGGACATTTTTACAGCGGTACATTCGCGGTTTTGAACATGCCTATATTACCGCGGTAGCGCCGATGATAGGATTTCGGGAATCTCGGCGAATTGATGCCGCCTATGTTCTGTCGATTCAGGATCTTCTCAACTACCGGAAATTTGATGACGCGGTAGCCTCCAGCCGGTACCCGGTAGATATTCATGGCAGAGACGATAGAACACTGGGATTGCAGTATAATGACGAAATCCCAGAAAGTGAGCGCTTTTGGCAGGTGCCGTTCCGCACAATGATTGCCAAGGGGATTGACAATCTTTTGGTAGCCGGTCGCTGTGCGGGCTTTGACTTTCAGGCCCAATCTGCCGCGAGGGTGCAGCTGATCTGCCGCTCAATGGGTGAAGCGGCAGGTGTTGCCGCTGCCTATGCTGTCCGTCAGTCCGGACGGATATCTTTCGGTTCGCTTGATTTACAAACCGTGATAAAACATCTCGAAACATTCGAATCAGAAAGATGAAGGTGTGACTCACGGACGGATGTACAGGTTGGTGCAGAGCTCAATATCGCACCGCGGTATCTTGTGACAATCGAGAACGACGGCCAGCATCCGAGCCTGCAAGTTTTGTATGATTTGGTTGATCTGCTAGAGTTGTCAGTAGATCAATACTTTCATCCCGATAAATCGCCGGAGAAAAGCACCCAGCGCAGACAGCTGGATGAGCTGAATGACCGCGAATTGCTTATCGTGTCGGCAACGGTAAAAGGCGTACAGGAATACAGTGCCGTTGATACACCAGCAGAGTAAGCTGGTATCCTGTATATCGTATTGACAAACAATCCTATATATAGTATATTGTGCTTGTTATCAGGTTTGAGATAAGGGCTCTTTTGCAGCCTTGGTTTGAGTTAAAAGGTCGGATGAATCCCTTCCCAGGGGATGATCCGGCCTTTTTCCTTTTCCGCCGGTTTTGGCCGGGAAAATCATTACAGAAAATCCAAGCGACCGCAAAGGGCTGCGTCAACTTTCCGATAGGTCGGAGAGTGACGCGGCCTTTTTGTTTTATATATACCAAAACATAAACGGAAAGGACTGATGAAAGCGTGCCAACCCCTTCTCTGATTCGTGTGACCTGCCGGGACGCGGACAAGGCCGTAGGCATTGTCAATTATGCAGACATGGCGGTCTACGATAAGGAGCAAAACCTGGTCGCCCTACGGATCGACGGATACCCTGAAGCGGTGCAGGCCATGAGCGACGCCATACTTGGCGGCTGCGAGCTGGAGCTGACCGGCTCCAAGGGCTCCCTTAACCTGAACAGCAAGGGGAGGAAAACCTATGCGCGGCGCTTCTCCCACGACGGCGTGTACGCCGAAGGGATGCACTGGCTCCAGGACGACTCGCTGCAATCCCTGGCCGTAGACCAGGAGGACAGCAACCAAAAAAGCGAAAAGGAAACGGTCAGCCTGAAACGGAACCTGTATATTTTCTGCACCGATGACGATGAGTTATTCGCCGAACTGGACCGTAAGCTCTCCGTTCCCCTTCTGCCGGAGTTCCAGGGATATTTCCTGTCCGAACTGAAAAAGCGCGGTCTGCTGAACGGTCTGAAGGTGTACTGTCCAAGTGAGCCTTTCCAGGGCTGGCATATGAGCGTGTCGGAGGATGAAACCGAGATCGCGCAGGTTCTGGAGGACGGCCTGAAAAGAGGCAGCATCACGATTCCGGGGGCCCGTCCCGGACAGGAAGCGGTGTTCCGCGGCATTCGTTCCTTTACCGCGTATCTGCGAGGATTCGGCGACAAAATTGCCGGCCGGATCAATGGCTGTTTTCCGCCCCGGTTTAACCCGGCGGAGGAGGCGGTATCGCCCCAGATCCGTGAGGTCAATCAGTATGTCATGAAGCACGCCGGATATTCCCTGTTCGATGCCCAGCTCGGCGCGGCGGAGGCACTCAAGCGACAGTTGGAAACCGACAGGCTGGCGCTGCTGGTTGCGGAATGTGGAACCGGACAGAGCAAGATCGGCGCAGCCGCCCTCTATGCGTATCAGCATAGAAACCAGTATAACCGCACCGTCCGGAAAGCCTTCAATGTGGTGATTTGTCCGTCCCATCTGACTGGAAAGTGGGTACGGGAGCTGCATGAAACCGTGCCGAACTGCTTTGCCCAGCATGTGTGCAGTATCCGGGACATTGATCGGTTGTACCACATCTACCGGCGGGAAAATAAAACAATCTTCTGTATTCTCTCCAAGGAAACCGCCCGCAACGGGTATATGCGCACCTTATGCTGCTGGATAGACAGTCGTATCAAAAGCCGCGGGCGTTCTGTATGCAATACGGTGTCCTGGAAGAGATATACGAACTGGATACGGCTGAGTATAACAGCACATCCAAAGCAAAAAAGCGCAAGGTGCGGGAATGGTTTTTGCCCGGTGTTTCGCCTATCGTGTATTCCCGGTTCCTGTTGGAAAACGCGGTGTTCCTGTCGCTGAATGACATGGGGAAGGAGCTGCCGGACTATGAGGAAATACCGATTCCCTGCTCTCTGTCATCGGAAGTCAGAATGGAATACGAACGTTTACAAAGCGACTTCAAATATCTGCTGCAAAAGGGTCCCCGGATGGCAAACGGGTTATGCCCGCATTCCTGAATCTGCTGTCAGCCTATCCCGACCAGCCCTACGGTCATAAATCGATCCGTAACCCTTTTGAGACAGATGCAAAAAACAACGTGTTGACCGCGCCCAAAGACATCGGGAGCGCAGCCGATTTACAGCCAAAGGATGAGGTGCTTCTCAATTTGATCAACCGGAAAATTCAGGCGGGTGAGCGTGTCATCATCTACACCGCCTGGGTACGGCTGGACACACAGGAACGGCTCCACAAGCTGCTGACGGCAAAGGGTGTCAAGACGGCCATTCTGGATCAGAAGGTGCCGACGGTGCAGCGCGAAACATGGGTGGACAGGCGCGTGCGCGAAGGGGTGAAGGTGTTGATCGTGAATCCTGCGCTCGTGGAAACCGGCTGTGCGTCCGCAAGGACACCAAAAGCGGCGTAAAAACCGTGGTGTTCGCGGGCTGTTACGTTCGGTATGCGGACGACTGGATTTGCGGCGTAATCGGCAGCAAGGCGGACGCGGAAAAGGTGAAATCCGATATTAAGAGATTTCTATCGGAGGAACTGTCTGAGGAGAAAACATTGATTAATTTGCGAATAAACATGGGACTCCTACTCGCACTCATGCAACAGCCATTAAACGGAAAAAGTATTGAATATGCGGATAACCGCATATCGTTATTCTCTGCACAATGGGGCAAATGTGCTATAACGGGAAAAGAGTTCACGACTACCATTGAAATCCATTGCCATCATAAAATACCCAAAGAAAACGGTGGAACGGATGAATATGGGAATCTATTGCTTGTACTCGAGCCCGTCCACAAACTCATACATGCAAAAACGCCGGAATCAGTGGAGTACTACAAAAGAGTCTGCACCCTGAACGCCGAACAAATGGCAAGGCTGAATAAGCTACGCTTAATGGCCGGCCTGGATGAAATCTCTTAAAACACAACTCAAAGAATTCTCTGAACGGTAAACCGATTAGACTGAAGAAAAAGGCAGACGATAGAACGCCGGATGAACGGAAACGTTCATGTCCGGTGTGAGGCGGGAGAAAATGCAGAGTTATCTCCGCTGCTATCTCTTCTAAGGAGATAGCAGGAGGGCAAAACAAAGCATTACCTATCGCCGTTGGACGTGCGGGCCAATCCCCAGGTGCAGCGGGCTCAGGCTAAAATCCGTTCCATTTGTATGCCGCTGTGTGACGATTATCGCCCCTTTACCTGACCGGCGGAACAAAAAGGCATCGACGACTGGCTTTTATTTGAGAGACTCAAGCAGGAACATCTCTATCGAGCAGCTTAATTGCCAAAAGGAGGATAGCCCTTGTATGAACGGCACTCCATTCTCTACTCTGAATTTGTCCTATGCCGACTGGCGCGACAGCAAAATTCATATGGTAAATATGTGTTACAGCGATCTGCAAGTTATCGTGGATGTGCTTGACGACTATTCCTGGCTGTTACAGGAACATATGGAAAAGAACCCCTCCTCAAAATTCCTGGGTGAGGTATCGTAAGGAGGATCTGGTGAAAAGAACCATGCGGATCAGCGACCGGCCGGCCGAAGCCTTCGGGCTGGACAAAACCTATCCCAAATGCAAACAGCTCCAAGAAAAGCAGAAAGAGGCCCTGGCTTTGACGATGACCCGAAACGAGCGCAAATAACCGCGGAAAGGATACCTGTCATGCAGCAGCCTGGCGCGTGCAGGAATATCTCTACCGGGAATCTAAATGTCGGGCGTATTACCTACAATACACTCCAGAACGTTGGACAGCACTCCAGGACTTATCCGTCAGTCTGCAAATGTTTCTCTTGCCGCTGCTAAAAGGCATCCATAAAAACGGGAAGGACTTGAAACAATGAAACCATGGAGAACCTTATAGCCGTTCCGGAAAATGCCGGCGGTATCATCGGAAAGTTTTTTCTATTCTCTCTTAAACATCCTGATCCCCAAGGACAAGTTTATCCGTGTTGGTATGGACTTCGGCCTGCCGAAATTCAAACCAGCAAAAGAATCAAAATCCGGGGCCTACCGCAACGCGACGACGGCTCTCAAAGACAGAATCGAAGTGAAGGGCAGCAGCGGCACCCAAGTGTACCGGCTCTACTACCGGGATAACAAAAGGGAGGATGCGCTGCACATCTACCGGGAACTGGTAAAGGAAACACTGAACGCCGGAACCAACGAGTACAAAAAGCTCGCCAACATTGTTTTTGATAAGAGCACCGAAACGATATTCTATGAGGATGAGGTATATGACCCCGATGTAGATGTGGCGGATTGCTGCTAGCGTGCGCTCACCCTGTATGAGCGGTACTGTAACTGCTACACCCTCGACCATGTGGATTCGGTTATCCAGAATCAGCTCAGCCGGCTGCAAGCGAACAAAATCAGCATCCACGGCAACCTATATTTTATCCCTAGCCCGTATCTATCGAAGCTGAATTTGCTGGAGGACTATATCGGCGCTATCAGCCAGTACAATCTGAGCAGCGGGCTAGTGATGAGTAATTCCATGTTTGTCGCGGACGATGAACGCCAGCGTCAGAAAATGTCCGAGGAATTTAATGTCAACTACAAGCGCGATATTGAGCAGTACCAGGAACGCATCCAGCATTTCATCGACACAGGCTGTCCTTCCCAGGCAGTCATCAGTCGTTGGCTGCTGAAGATCGAAGCGTTGCAGCAAAAGAAAAAGACCTACGAACAGGTCTTGCAGCGGCATCTTGATGATCTCAACAAAGACTATGCCATGCTTCAGATGCAGTCTGAGGAACTCCGTGTACGAAATCTGCAAGGTCAAAGCAGTTGGACGCGTAAAACTAAAACGAGGTTCTTGCCGGCCTGGAAAAGAAAAAGCAGAAAATATATTCCAAAAAACCAAATGATTTTTCTCTTGCATTTTAGCTTGTTGCTGGTAAAATAGTATCTATAAAAATGAATAGTTCGCAATATGGAGCCTATGGAAACATAGGATAATTGGGAAGCATCGGTGAAAATCCGACGTGACAGCCATCACTGTAATTGACGATGAAAAGGGTTGTATGTCATTGGGATGATCGTATCCTGAGAAGGCGTCCTTTTTCGGCAAAGCCGTAAGTCATAAGCCAGGAAACCAGCCATATTGTCAGAGGAAGTATGTATTCCTGGGTAATGGGGAATATACCTGTTTTATGGGTGGTGCCCGTAAATAGTTGGCTTCAAGCCGCTTTCTCTGAAAAGAGAAAGCGGCTTTTTTGCTGCCAGAAAATATTGAAAGAGGATACCCCCTTTCGTTGTATGCGTAGCATACAACGAAACAATCCTGAACGCTATAAAATTTTCGTCGTCTATTTGCATTTTACCCAATGATATATATGCACCAAACCGAGTGTATGAGGTGAAAGGATGAAAATGGCCTGTATACTGGCGGCGGCCTTTCTGTTGGATTGCCTGCTGGGCGATCCCCGCTGGTTGCCGCATCCCATATGCCTCATCGGCAAGCTGATTGCCGGTACCGAAAAGGGGATGCGCTGGCTGATTAAGAACGAATTTTTCGGCGGGCTCCTTCTCGTCATCGTGGTGATCACGGTGAGTACGGCGGTGCCGTGGGCGATTCTGATTCTGGCGGGCATAATCAATCCATGGTTGGAAACCGTGTTGCAGGTGTGGTTTTGCTACCAGATTCTGGCGATGAAATCGCTGCGTACCGAGAGTATGCGGGTGTACACGCCCCTCAAGGCGGGAGACCTGCCCCTGGCGCGGAAATATCTGTCCTGGATCGTGGGGCGGGAAACGGACCGGCTGGATGAGGAAGGAGTGGCCAAAGCCGCGGTGGAAACGGTGGCGGAGAACACCTCGGACGGGGTGGTGGCCCCACTGATTTTTATGGCCATCGGCGGCGCGCCGCTGGGATTTCTTTATAAAGCGATCAACACCATGGATTCCATGATCGGGTATAAAAACGACAAGTATATTCGCTTCGGCCGTGCTGCTGCCAGGCTGGACGATGCGGCCAACTTCATTCCCGCCCGGCTGTCTGCGCTGCTGATGAT
>ENA-UOJE01000479-UOJE01000479.1-human-gut-metagenome-genome-assembly--contig:-C23-NODE-479-length-45440-cov-13.119445_pt1 | contig 45440 bp, 35 predicted proteins | sample MGYA00242341_ERZ723888 | MGnify/ENA metagenome assembly ERZ723888 | reverse complement strand
AACCTGTGACCCCATGCTTGTAAGGCATGTGCTCTCCCAGCTGAGCTATGCTCCCCTGCGTCCTTCTGAGTGGCGATCACTCATCAGCGACGGGTCTTATTATACACGCAGGCCCCCATTTTGTCAAGCACTTTTTTCGATTTTTTCAAGTTTCTTCAAATCTCTTTCAGGAGGTCCGAGATCTCCTCCGGCGTGAAGGTATAGACCTGATCACAGAACTGGCACTCGAGATTGATGGGCTTTCCTTCCGCGACGATCTCCTCGAGGTCCTTGCGGCCGATGGCAATGAGCGTCGAGGTCACGCGCTCGCGCGAGCAGTAGCAGCGATAGCTCACCGGCGTATTCTCGAGGAACTCCAGCTCGAAGCCGTCCAGCACGCGGCGCAGCATAGCCTCCGGCGTCAGCCCCTCAGAGAGCATGGGCGTCACGGCGCCTGCGGCGCGGATACCGGCCTCAAGCCGGTCGATGAGGGCGTCCGGCGCATCCGGCAGCAGCTGAATGAGATAGCCGCCCGCCACGCTGACCGTCTGGTCGCGGCCGACGAGCACACCGAGCGCACAGGCCGTCGGCGTCTGCTCGCTCTGGGCAAAGTATGCCGTCACATCATCGCCGATCTCGCCGGAGACGAGCGCGACGGAGCCGACATAGGGTTCCTTCATCTGCAGGTCGCGGATGACCGTGAGCATGCCGTCCGTGCCGACGGCAGCGCCGACATCCAGCTTGCCCGCATACTTCTCCAGCAGCGTGATGCCGGGATTCTGCACATAGCCGCGGACATTGCCCTCGGCATCCGAAACGGCCAGCAGCGTCCCAAGCGGGCCGCCGCCCTTGATCTGCAGCGTCAGCGTGCCGTTTTCGACCTTCTGCATGTTGCCCATCATCGAGGCAGCCGTCAGGACGCGGCCGAGCGCGGCTGTGGCCGTGGGTGTGGTGTGGTGGATCTGACGGGCACGCTCCGCGATCCCCGTGGAACAGATGGCCGTCGCCTTCAGAAAGCCATCCTTCGTGATGGCGCGAACAATGTGATCCTGCATTGCAGTTACTCCTTCCATGCGGCAAAATACATGCGCTGCTCGTCCGGACCGGGCGGCGTCAGCGTGCGGTCGCCGAAGCACTCTACACGCGCAAAGCCCGCCTCGCGGAGCCACTGCTCCAGCGTGTCCGGGTCATAGGCATATTCACAGTGCTGCTCAAAGCTGCGCGCCCACAGTGCACCCCTGCGGCGGAACAGATCGATGCCATAGTAGCAGCAGTTCTCTTCTTCGTCAAATTCCGCGCGCCAGACGCAGTAGGACTCGTCATTCTCATCGAGGAAGACCTGTCCGTCCAGCCCGCGCAGCTTTTGTGGCGTGTTGATGTCGAAAAAGAACATGCCGCCGGGCCGCAGCGCGCGCCAGACACGGTGAAACGTCTTGCGGCAGTCCTCCGGCTCCGTCAGATAGTTCAGGCTGTCCAGGAGGCACACAATGGCCTCCACAGGCTCCGGCAGGGTCAGGCGCTGCATGGGCTGGCAAATGAAGAACGGCGGGTTTTCCGCCATGGCTGCAGCCTTCTGTGCGGCGGCCGTCAGCATTTCCTCGGAAATATCCGCACCGATGACGCGATAGCCGCGCTCCGCCAACAGCACGGACATAGAGCCGGTGCCGCAGGCAAGGTCCAGCACGGTCTTTGGCGAATGCCCCGCGCGCTGCAGGACGGTCTCGAAAAACTGCAGCACGGCGGCATAGTCCACATCGGTCGTCAGCCCGTCATACGCGCCCGCGAGCGTTTCATAGGGCTCCCTTGCTTCGGGGTTCATTTCTTTTCCTCCGCATCGACTTTTGCAAAAGCGCGCTCATAGCCGCCCGTACCGCCCGTCAGGCAGCGGTTCACGCGGCTGATGGTTGCGGAGCTGGCGCTCGTCTCGGCGAGGATGTCGCTGTAGATCATGCCGCGATCGAGCATGCGGGCGACCTCATAGCGCTGCTCCATGGCCTTCAGCTCCGGCTGTGTGCACAGGTCGACGAGAAAATCATAGCAGTCATCGAGCGAATCCAGCGCGGTGATCGCGCGGTACAGCTCGCTGTTTTTATCTGAGCGTTTGTTCCTGCTGTCCATGGGATAACACCTCCGGATATTTGGATATCTTTATTTTAACACACTATATTGTGAAAGTAAACCGCATTCTGCGGATATTTACGGCAAATTGCGCAGAAATCTCCCCCGGTGCTTTGCGCCGGGGGAGATCAGAGCGTTTTTTACTTGTTGAAGATCTTGAAGATCTCGTCGATATCGTTGATGTCCGAAGCGGCATCTGCGGGAATGCTCTGCTGCTTGCTGCCCGCGGCCGGCTTCGAGGAGGAATAGATTCCCTTCGACTCCGGCTTCTTCTCGTCAAAGCCGGTTGCGATGACCGTCACGCGCATCTCGTCCTCGAAGTCCTCGGAGAACGTCGCGCCGAAGATGATGTTCGCCTCGGGGTTCGCAGCTTCCATAACGATGTTCGCGGCAGTCTCGACGTCGTCGAGGCCGAGGTCCGCAGCGCCCGTCACGTTAATCAGGACGCCCGTTGCACCGTTGATGGAGGTCTCCAGCAGGGGGCTGGCAACGGCGGCCATGGCGGCCTGCTCAGCCTTCTCGCGGCCGGAGGCAATGCCGACGCCCATGTGTGCGCGGCCAGCGTTCTTCATGATGGAGGAAACGTCCGCAAAGTCGAGGTTGATGATGACGCGGTCGGAGTAGCCGACGAGCTCGGAGATGGAGGTCACGGCCTGCTTCAGCACATCGTCTGCGATGCCGAATGCGTTGGCGAACGTGATCTTCTGATCCGTAACGTACTTCAGACGGTCGTTCGGGATGATGATGAGGGAGTCGACCTTATCGGACAGGGCGGCGATGCCGGACTCTGCCTGCTTCATGCGGTTCGCACCCTCAAATTTGAAGGGCTTTGTCACGACACCGACGGTCAGAATGCCGGCCTCATGTGCGAGATCCGCAATGATTGGGGCTGCGCCCGTGCCGGTGCCACCGCCCATACCGGCGGTGATGAAGACCATGTCTGCGCCCTCAAGGCACTTGGAGATGGCCGCGCGGCTCTCCTCGGCGGACTTCTTGCCGATGTCGGGCTTGGAGCCTGCGCCCATGCCGCCCGTCAGCTTCTCACCGATCTGCAGCTTGTTATCGCACTTGGACTTATTGAGATCCTGACGATCCGTGTTCACAACGACGAATTCGACTCCGCCGATGCCGCTGGTGATCATCCGGTTGACAACGTTGTTGCCGGCGCCGCCGACACCGATCACTTTGATATTTACGACCTTATCTGTGTAAGTTTCAGACATTGACAATCTCCTCCTATGTATCCACTGTTCGGGCGCGGCGCGCCGTACATAATATATGCAGATTTATACCGTTTTATTTTATCGTGGAATGGTCCGCAGGTCAATAGACTTTCTCGGATTTCAAAAAATAATTTACATTTTCCGTATCGTTTTCACTGCTTCGGGGTGAATCTGGCCTCGCTTCCCTCGCTGAACGACAGATCGATCGTGCCGGTCTGGTAATCCGCGAGGCTTTCGAGCACCTTTTCAAGATAGGCCAGCTTATAGGGGAGATTCTCGGAATTCCCCAACTTGACCTCGTACTGATCGCCGTACCAGAACGAGAGCTCATAGGAGCTCGGCACGGCGACGGACGCGGCCTTCTTCGTAAGGCCGGCCTCCTCGAGCGCCTGCAGCAGCGCGCACAGCGCGTCGTGCTGGCCCTGCGCGGCGACGTCATCGTCCCCGGCGACTGTGAGCTGCTGGCCGACGACCGGGTCGGCGAGCTGCAGGCCCGTCACGGCGATGTGGCCGCGCGCGGCGGTCTCGTCGATCTTTTCCGTGATCTTGCCGTCCGCCGTGATAAGATAGGAAGCACCGTCCGCGCCCTGCGCCGCATAGGTGACGTCATATTCCGTCACGGTCAGCTCCAGCGTGTCCGGCAGGCGGCGCGTGACCTGCACCGTGCTGACATAGGGCAGCTCCGCCATGATATTCCCGGCGATGCGCGCACGGGAGAGCGTGAGCAGGTTGTCGCCCTGAGCCACGCCGCAGGCGGCGCGGATCTCGTCGGCAGTATAATATGCCGAGCCCGTCACCTCCACGGAGCGCACGCGGAAGAACAGCACCATGCTCAGCACGACGGCAGCGACGACCGCCGCCATGATGAGGATGCGCTTCCAGACGCCGGGATTGATCCGGCGGCGCGTGCGGTGCCGCGCGCGCTTGCGCTGCTTCTGGCGCAGCTCCTCCAGATGCGCCTGCTCGCGCCGCTGGTCACGGCGCTGCTTCGCAGCCTGTGCTGCGCGGGAATTTCGCTCCGGCGGCCTGCGCCGCGGCTCGTTTTTCTCGTGTTCCATGGTGTCCACCCCTCCGTGGGTCTTGTCAGCGTTCTGTAATGTCCGCGCCGCAGGCACGCAGCGTCGGCACGAGCTCCGCATAGCCGCGCTTCAGGTGCGCAGTCCCGGCAAGCTCGCTCTCGCCACGGGCGCAGAGTGCTCCGATGACCATCGCAGCCCCGCCGCGCAGGTCCGTTGCCGTCATGCTTGCACCGTGCAGCTCCCGCACGCCCGTCACAACGGCGTAGCGCCGCGCGGCATGGATGTGCGCACCAAGCGCCCGCAGGGCCGGGACATGGCGGAAGCGGTTCTCAAACAGATTTTCTTCAAATACCGTCACGCCCTCCGCAACGGCCATGGCGGCCATCAGGGGCGCCTGCGCATCCGTCGGAAAGCCGTCATACGGCGCGGTGCGGATCGGCCCCGCCGCCCGCAGACGGCTGCACCGCAGGCGGAGCATGCCGTTTTGCTGCGTGAGCGTGCAGCCCGCGCGTTCGAGTGCGGCCAGAACGGCCGTCAGATGCTCCGGCCGGACATTCGTGAGCGTCACGTCGCCGCGCGTTGCGGCAGCCGCGGCCAGATACGTCGCCGCCTCCATGCGGTCCGGCAGGACCGTGTGGCACGCGCCGGTGAGCGGAACGCCGCCGCGGATGCGCAGCAGGCTCCCCTCGCCGCGGATGTCTGCGCCGCAGGCGCGCAGGAAGGCGATCAGGTCGCCGATCTCCGGCTCACGCGCGGCGTTGCACAGCGTCAGTGTTCCCCGGCAGCCGAGCGCCGCAAGGATGAGATTCTCCGTTGCGCCGACGCTTGGAAGCGGCAGCGCGACCGTGCAGCCGTGAAGGCCGTCGGTCCGGGCCGAAATATGCTCGCCGTCAAGCGTGATCTCCGCACCCATCCGGCGCAGGCCGCGCAGGTGCAGATCGATCGGCCGCGCGCCGAGCACGCAGCCGCCGGGCAGGCTCAGCTCCGCCGTGCCGAAGCGCGCGAGCAGCGGCCCGAGGAACAGGACGGCAGCGCGCATTTTCCGCATGAGTTCTGCCGGAATATCTGACCGGCATGCGGAGCCGGCATCGACTGCAACGATCCCGCCGTGCTGCTCCACCGCGCAGCCAAGGTGGCGCAGAATGGCGCAGGCAGCCGTGACGTCGGAAATATCCGGGCAATCGAGAAGCTCGCAGCGCGCACCGGTCGCCAGCGTGGCGGCCAGCAGCGGCAGCGCGGCATTTTTTGCGCCGTGCAGCGCAATGCGACCGTGCAGCGGCGTTCCGCCGCGGATGCAGAATATGTCCATGACCGACCTCCGGATGGGAAGATGCCCCATCCTATGCGGCGGTCAGGATTTGTGTGTTTTAGCCAGATTCAGAATGATATCACAGATGCGGGACGCGGAATCGACGACAGCCAGCTCCTGCAGCGCTTTGCGCATGGATGCGCGGCGCGGAGCATCGGCCAGCAGCTCCTGCGTCGTGCGGAACAGCAGCTCGCCGTCGCAGTGGTTCTCATGCAGTACGACGGCCGCGCCGTGCTGCTCGAGGATGCGGGCGTTTTTCTCCTGATGATCGTTCGTCACATTCGGCGACGGGACGATGATGCACGGCGTGCCCGCTGCGGCGATCTCGTTGAGTGTCGAGGCTCCGGCGCGGCTGATGACCACATCGGCCGCCGCCATAAGCTCCGGCATGTTATAGATATATTCCTGCATCGTGATGAGCGGGTGCTTTTCCAGCTCGACCCCCTGCTCCTTCACATAGTCCGGCATCCAGCGCCAGCCGAACGAGCCGGTCGCATGGATATGCCGCCAGCAGTCCTGCTCGCATTCGAGCTTCATGAACTGCGCGATCTTCTTGTTCATTTCGCGCGCGCCGAGACTGCCCCAGGCAGAGACGATCATCGGCGTCTTCTCGTCGAGGCCGAGAGCGCGGCGGGCGTCGGCGCGGCGGGTGAAGACGAACTCCTCCCGCACGGGCATGCCGACCGCGATAACACGGGACGGGTCGCGGTAGGCCGAGCGGCTGTCCGCGAAGCTCACAAGGATGCGGTCGACCTTATCGGCCACCATTTTTGTAGCGAGGCCCGGCACGGCATTGGACTCGTGCACGGCCGTGGGGATGCCGAGGCGCGCGCCCTCGTGGAGCATCGGATAGCTGGCATAGCCGCCCGTGCCGAGGATGACGTCCGGCTGGAAATCGCGGATGATGCGGTCCGCCTTTTTCAGTGCGCGGCGGATGGAGAGCGCAGCCCTGACGTTATGCCGGATGGCGCTCGGCTTCAGGCTGCGCATATAGCTGGAGATCTGCAGCGTTTCGAGCCGGAAGCCCTCGCGCGGGACCAGAGTGGCCTCCATGCCGTCCTCCGCGCCGACAAACAGGATCTCGCTGTCCGGACGGCGCTCGAGCAGCACGCGCGCAACGGCAAGGGCGGGATTGATGTGTCCGCCCGTTCCGCCGCAGGTGAATACGGCCTTCATGGGCCTGCCTCCTTTGACTTATCTGGGACTTTGGGTAATGCTGCGCGACACATTCAGCACGATGCCGTTTTCGGCGAGCTGCATGATGAGCGCGGTGCCGCCGTAGGAGAAGAACGGCAGCGAAATGCCCGTGGAGGGCAGAAGATTCGTCACAACGGCGACGTTCAGGAACACCTGCAGGGCCAGAAGCGTCGTCAGGCCTGCGGCCAGCAGCATGGAGAAGCGGTCGCGCGCATGCATGGCGATCCAGTAGCCGCGGATGATGAGCAGAGCGAACAGGATGAGGATGCCGATGGCTCCTACAAAGCCCAGCTCCTCGCACGCAATGGCGAAGATATAGTCGTTATGCTCCTCCGGCAGGTAGAGATACTTCTGGCGGCCGCGGCCGAAGCCGAGGCCCAGCAGGCCGCCGGAGCCGATGGCATACTGCGACTGCAGCACCTGCAGGCCCTTGTCGAGCGGGTCGTTCTCCGGGTGCAGCCATGCGCTGATGCGTCCGCCGGTGTAGCCCTTCGTCAGAAGATAAACGGCAACGAGCAGGCAGCCCAGAATAACAAGACCGACCAAATACTTCCAGTCCGTACCGCCGAGCGTCATGAGGATAAAGCCGAGTGCCAGAATGATGAGCGTCGCAGACATGTGCGGTTCGAGGTAGAGCAGCACGGCGATGATGCCGAGGATCACGACATAGGGCGCCACGCCGTAGCGGATCGTCTTCATATCCCGCGTGTGCGCCGCCATAATGGCCGCAAACGAGCAGATGACGCCGAATTTTGCAATCTCGGACGGCTGGAAGCTCACGAAGCCGAAGTCGAGCCAGCGCGTCGCGCCGCCGCTCTCCGTGCCGATGACCGGCACGAGGACCAGCAGGCCGATGGACGCAGCCAGGATCAGGAGCGACAGCTTCTGATACCATTCATATGGCACGCGGCTGATGAGCCACATCACACCGATGCCCATCACGGCAAAAATGAGCTGATTCACGAAGACTGAGGCTGCGTTTTTCGTCTCGTAATAAGCGCGGGCATAGCTTGCGGAGAACAGCACCAGCAGGCCGATGGCCACCAGCAGCAGCGTCAGCAGCAGGTACGGCAGGTCAATGACGCCGAGATCGCTCTCCACAACACGCACCGCGCTCTTTTTCAGTTGCTTTTCTCTGTGGGACATGGCCGCACCTCCTCTCCGCAGGATAGCGTGCAGAAATCAGATCAGAACCAGATGCGCACGCCGAACCAGGCGATCACGCACATGACAACGGTAACGGAGACGAAGACCACCCAGATTTTTTTCTCCGACCAGCCGCACATTTCAAAATGATGATGGATCGGGGCCATCTTGAAGATACGCTTGCCGTGCGTCAGCTTGAAGTAGCTCACCTGCAGGATATCGGACAGCGTCTCAATGATGTAGATGAGGCCCACAAACAGCAGCACGAGCGGCATATCGAGCGCATAGGCAAGGCCGCACACCGCGCCGCCGAGATACAGCGAGCCGGTGTCGCCCATAAACGTCTTGGCGGGATAGAAATTATAGAACAGGAAGCCGCCGAGCGCGCCGACAAGCGTCGCCGGGAACGTGGCAAGGCCCCACTGCTTTGCCGTCATGGACACGAGCGTGAAGAACAGCATCACGGGAAGCGTCACGCCCGTGGCAAGGCCGTCGATGCCGTCCGTCAGGTTGACGGCGTTGACGCAGCCGACGATGATGAACACGGACAGCGCCAGATAGACCAGCGGCGGGATGTGGACGAGCGGCTCCCGGACAAACGGGATATAGAGATCATACGTCAGGGCATTCGTAAAATGCATGCCCGCGAGGAACAGGCAGGCCGCCAGCACCTGCAGGACGAGCTTCTGCAGGCCCGTCAGGCCGAGGTTGCGCTTTTTCTTCACCTTGATGAAGTCATCGGCAAAGCCGATCAGGCCGAACATCAGCGCCAGCGCCAGCACAAGCAGGTGCTTATAGTCGCCGGTCTCGCGCATGGCATGCCAGCCGGTGACGATGCACAAAAGCGACGACAGAATAAAGACGATGCCGCCCATGGTCGGCGTGCCCGACTTGCCCTGATGCCACTTCGGGCCGACTTCCCGGATGGACTGGCCCGCCTTCAGCGCGCGCAGCGCCGGGACGAGCCCCCGGCCGAGCAGCAGCGCCAGAACGAAGCCGCCCAGCACCGAAACAAGGATCCAGATCAGCGTAGGTTCCATTTTTTATTCCCCCATATGTTCTTTCGTTTTCAAAAGGCGCGCAAGCACCTGCTCCATATGCATGCCGTGGCTGCCCTTGAACAGCAGCGTGTCTCCTGCGCGGCAGGTCTCCTCCAGCGCAGCGACGAGCGCATCGTGCGTGGCAAAGGCCTGCGCCCCGGCAAGGCCCGCCTCGTGCGCGCCCTGCACATAGCATTCGCTGTACGGGCCGTAGGCCAGCAGCAGATCCGCCGTCTTTGCGGCCTCGCGGCCGACCCCGGCATGGAGCTCCGGCGCAAAATCGCCCAGCTCCAGCATACCGCCGAGTACAGCAATGCGGCGGCCCTCCGTCGGCGTGCCTGCCAGCACCCGCAGCGCGGCGCGCATGGACTCGGGCCCGGCGTTGTAGCAGTCATCAATGATCGTCATACCTGCCGCATGGCTGACCCGCTGCCGCAGCGGCGCATAGGACCGCAGGCCTTCTGCGATCTGCTCCGGGCTCAGCCCAAGCAGCAGACCGGCGGCCGCAGCCGCCAGCGCGTCGAGCACATTGTGCAGGCCCGGCACGCTCAGTGCGGCCTCAAAGCTCTTTCCGAAGGCGTGGACCGTGAACTCGCTGCCCTCCGCCGTTTCGCACACGCGGGAGGCGCGCACGTCGCAGCCCTCGGACAGGCCGAAGCACACGGCGTGATACCGCGCGGCCAGCGGCCGCAGCAGGGCGTCGTCCCCGTTGAAGATCACGCGTCCGCCGGGACGCAGGCCCTCGAGGATCTCAAGCTTGGCGCGGAGGATGCCCTCGCGCGAGCCGAGATTTTCGATGTGCATCGTGCCGATGTTCGTGATCACGGCCAGGTCCGGCTGCGCGATGCGCGTGAGCACGGACAGCTCGCCGAAGTGGTTCATGCCCATCTCGAGCACGGCCGCCTCGCAGTCCGGCTTCAGCCGCAGGACGCTGACCGGCAGGCCGATCTCATTGTTATAATTCTTTTCCGTCCACTGCGTGCGCAGTGCCGTGCGCAGGACGGCAGCGATCATTTCCTTCGTCGTCGTCTTGCCGACGCTTCCCGTGATGCCGACACAGCGGCACGGCAGGCTCTCGCGGTAGCCGCGGGCGATGTCACGCAGGGCGCGGGACGTGTCTTCGACATAGATCGCAGGACCGTCCACCGGGCGGCTGGCCAGCACGGCAGCCGCGCCGCGCTCCAGCGCGGAGGCCGCAAAGTCATGGCCGTCGCGCGCGCCGGGCAGGGCTGCGAACAGCTCGCCGGGCCGGATCAGGCGAGAATCAAAATTTGCGCCGAAAAACGGCCGTTCTTCCAGCTCGGGGGCGATCTGACCGCCGCACCACGCGGCGGCCTGCCCGAGCGTCAGGGTCTTATTGCTCATGGTCTTCCTCTTGCAGACAAGCGGCGACTTCCTCGCGCTCGTCAAAGTGATTTTTTTCCGTACCGAGGACCTGATAGGTCTCATGTCCTTTTCCGGCGAGCACTATCATATCATCTTTTTGCGCGAAACGCAAGGTCATGCGGATGGCCCTGCGGCGGTTCTCCTCCACATAGACGGGCTTCTCCGTCTGCGGGATCCCGGCAAGGATCTCGCGGATGATGGCCATCGGCTCCTCCGTGCGGGGGTTATCCGACGTCACAACGAGCACGTCGGCCAGCCGCGCGGCGATCTCGCCCATGATGGGGCGCTTTGTCCGGTCGCGGTCGCCGCCGCAGCCGAACAACACAATGAGGCGGCCGCGACAAAAGTCGCGCACGGAACGGAGAATGTTCTCCAGTCCGTCCGGCGTGTGGGCATAGTCGATGAGAACGGTGTAATCGCGGCCCGGCGTGGGCACGACCTCGATGCGGCCCTTTACGCCCGCCGCCGTGCCGAGCGCGCGGCAGGCATTTTCCAGTCCGATGCCGAGGGCGCGGGCAATGCCGAGCGTCAGAAGCGCGTTCGAGACCGTGAAGCGGCCGGGGATGCCGATGCGGACATGTGCCGCCTTCTCCCCTTCCCGCACCTCCATCGCCACATGGTCCGGCGCAAGCTGCACCTGCTCTGCGCGCAGCGCGGCGTCCTTCCCCGTGCCGACGAGCAGCGGTGTACAGGCCGCGCCCTGCAGCATGGTCCGGTAAGCCGGGTCGTCCGCATTGAGCACACCCGTCCGGCAAAGCCGGAACAGGCGGGCCTTGGCGGCTCCGTAGGCCTCCATGGTCTTATGGAAATCGAGGTGGTCCTCCGTCAGGTTCGTGAACGCACCGACCGTGAACGGGATGCCGTCCACGCGGTGCAGCGCCAGCGCATGGGACGAGACCTCCATCACCACATGCGTGCAGCCCGCATCGAGCATCTGCCGCAGCAGGCCCTGCAGGGCAAAGCTCTCGGGCGTCGTGCGCTCCGTGGGGACGACGGTGTCGCCGATGCGGTTTTCGATCGTGCCGATGAGGCCGACCTTCGCGCCGAGCGTCTGCTCGAGCACATGCTTGACAAGGCAGGTCACGGTCGTCTTGCCGTTCGTCCCCGTCACGCCGATCATGCACAGGCGCTCCGCCGGATGGCCGAACCAGTTGCAGCCGAGCTGCGCCAGCGCCGCGCGCGCATCGCGCACGCGCACCCACGGCGTGTGCTCCGGCATGTCGTGCTCGCACAGCACACAGGCCGCGCCGCGCGCAGCGGCGGCGGGAATGAACCGGTGGCCATCCGTGGCATAGCCCGAAATGGCGGCAAACAGCTCGCCGGGCGCGGTCGCGCGGGAATCATAGCTCACGCCCGTCAGCTCCAGCTCCGGGTCGGCGTTCTGTTCGAGCACCTCGATGCCCTGCAAAAGCTCGTGTAATTTCATTGCATTCAACCTTCTTTAATCCAGTGCGGTCGTATCCGTGAATGTGACGGCGATCATCGTGCCGCGCGGGACCTTTGTTCCGGCGTCGATGTCCTGCTTTGTCACCAAGACGTACCATGCATTCGAATCCGTGCCCTTGGCCTGCAGATAGAGCCCGAGCTGGGACAGCGTCGTGCTGGCCTGCGCCACGGTCATACCCGTCAGATTCGGCACCTCGACCTCGTCGGTCGGCATGGAATCGTCCGTATAGAGCAGCACGGTCGAATTGCCGGGCAGCTCACGGCCGTGGGCCGGGATCTGGCTGACGATCTTGTCGCCGTCGCCGATGATCTTGTAGTTCAGGTGATCTTCCTCCAGAATGGCAGCCGCCTCGGACTCGGTCTTCCCGGCCAGATTCGGCATGCGGACCGTCACGCGGGACATATCCACCTCGGAATAATCCGGCTCGACGCCGAGATAGGGCAGGATATCCTCCATCACGCGGGCGACGGTCGGCGCGGCCATAACGCCGCCGGAGATATAGGTGCCGGTGGCGGGGTTCGGCGTATCAAGTGCGATAAGTACCACATACTCCGGATCGTCCATCGGCGCAATGCCGACGAACGAGACGATCTTGTCGTTCGTCTGCTGGCCGTTCGAATCGGTCTGGTCGGTCTTTTCGGCCGTGCCGGTCTTGCCGCCGATGCGGTAGCCGACGACGCTGCCGTTCTTTGCCGTGCCCTCCGTGACGACGGACTCAATGATCTGCCGCATCGTGGCAGACGTCTCCTCGGAGATGACCTGCCGCACGACGGTGCGGGAGTTCTGCTGCACGACGTTGCCCTCGGAGTCGACGATCTCCGAGACGACATAGGGCTCGAGCAGGTAGCCGCCGTTCACCACGGCGGAAATAGCCGTGACGAGCTGGATGGGCGTCGGCTTGATGGTCTGGCCGAACGACGTTGCGATGAGGTAGCTCGTGCCGTAGGAGGCGGTGTTGGCCAGGCGCTCGCGCGTGTGGAACACGCCGGAGGCCTCGCCGGGCAGGTCGATGCCCGTCTGCTCCATCAGGCCGAAGGCGCGGCAGTAGTCATACAGCGTGCCGCCGCCCGTCCGCAGGCCGATGTGGGCGAAGGCGATGTTGCAGGATTTCTGCAGGGCCTGCGCCGTAGTCTCGCTGCCGTGGCCGGCATGGTTCCAGCAGTTGAGGATCTGCTCGCGGCCCTCGATCTTCTCGGAGCCGCCGCAGTAGAACGTATCGGCCGTCGTGACTGCGCCGGAATCGAGCGCCGCCGCCAGCGTGAGGATCTTGAACGTCGAGCCAGGTTCATAGCCGTCGGAGACGCAGCGGTTGCGCCACTGCTTCAGGCGGGCGTCGCGCACGGCGGCGTTATAGGCGTTGAAGGCCTCCGTGCGGGCCGTGGAATTTTCGGGCTGCTTTTCCGCCTTGGTGTAAAGCTCCTCGATCTGCGTGCGCAGGTCCTCGTCATAGATCTCCTGATAATCGTTCGGGTCATAGCTGCCGAGCGTGCACATGGCGACGATCTCGCCCGTTTTGCAGTTCATAACGATGCCGAACGCGCCGTTGAGCACGTCATAGCGGTCCACGGCGTCCTGCATCTGCTTCTGCAGATAATACTGCACCGTCGTGTCGAGCGTCAGGTGGATGCTGTCGCCGTCGGACGCCTGATAATACTTCTCATAGGAATAGAGCATCTGCGTCTCGTAGTTGCCCTTCGTCGTGATGACGGCTCCGGCCGTGCCCTGCAGCTCGTCATTATAATAGGCCTCCAGCCCCTCGGAGCCGACGTTCTCGGTGTTCGTAAAGCCGATGATCTGCGCCGCGACATCGTGATAGGGATAGTAGCGCTGCGAATCCGGCTCGAGATGCACGCCGATGATCTTATCCTCCGCAATGATCTCGCGGACCTTGTCGCAGACCTCCTGCGCCTGGCGGCGCTTGATGACCTTGTAGCGCAGGCTCGTATCGGCGGCCTGCTCCTCGATCCAGCCCGCATCCAGATCGAGCACGGCCGCGAGCTTCTTTGCCAGCGCCGGGACGTCGACCTTGTTCTGCGACAGCTCCAGCGGGTCGAGGAAAACATTCTCCACACTCGACGAGGCCGCCAGCACATTGCCGTTGCGGTCATAGATCGTGCCGCGCGAGGCGGTGACGCTCGTGCTGCGGGTCTGGTTGCGGATGGCCTTTGCCTCATAATAATCGTGGTCGACGAGCATGAGCTTCACGAGCATGCCCGCCACGGCGCAAAAGCTGACGACACCCAGCAGGATCATCAGGCAAAAGATGCCCTTGCGCACATGGGTCGTCGAGACCTCCTCGCGCTTCGGCGCGCGGCGGCGTCTTTTCTGCGGTTGCTGCTTCATAGTATTCCCTCCCGGGGCAAAACAGTGGAAAAAAGATGGGCGGCAATTCTCACTCACCGCCCATGCTCTGTATACGATATGAATCGGGCGGCGGGACCATGCCTGAAATGGCCGTCCCTCCCGAAATTCTGCGGCAGGCTCAGGAGAAGTAGTTGATGGCGTCCGTAAAGGCGCTGCGGAATGCGTCGATCACGCGGACGAACACATTCTTCTCCGCAGGCGCGGCATAGACCTCCGTCGTATCGTCCGCATCGACCTGCACATAGATGATCTGCGAGCTGCCCGGCTGGCGCATGCCAAGCTCCTTGGCGCGCTTTTCGATCTGCTCGAGATCGAGGGCATTGTCATACTGCGACTGCAGTCTGGCCTGCTGCTCCTCCAGGGTGCTGAGCTGCGTCTGCAGCTTGCCGACATCGCTGCGCGCCTCATAGAGGCGGATATAACTGAAAACCACCAGAGCAAGCATCAGCACGGCGGCGGCCGCGCCGAGCGCCGTCAGGGGCGAGATACCCAGACGTGCACGGACATGGCGCGCCGGCTTGCGCCGCGCAGGCGCGTCCGGCAGACGCTCCGGCTGCTCCAGAGGCTGTGCGGTATTCCGGCGGCGGACATCATAGGCCGCCGAGCCATTGCTGCGATAAGGGTCTGCCATGGTGGCTCATCCTTTCTGTCAAAGTTTCTCCGCAACGCGGAGCTTCGCGCTCCGGGCGCGGGGATTTTCCTCCAGCTCTGCGGGGCCGGAGACGATGGGTTTGCGCGTAACGAGCTTCACGAGCGGCTTTTTGCCGCAGACGCACACCGGGAATTCCGGCGGGCAGGTGCAGCCGCGCGCTGCCTGCTGCATCTCGCTCTTGACGATGCGGTCCTCGAGCGAGTGGAAGGTGATGACGGCCAATCTTCCGCCGGGATTGAGGCGGCCGACCGCAGCCTGCATCATGCGGCTGACGGCGCCGAGCTCATCGTTCACGGCGATGCGGATGGCCTGAAAGCTTCTCTTTGCGGGGTGCTGCTTTTCGCGCAGCGCCTGCGCGGGCATGGCCGAGCGGATGATGTCCACCAGCTCCAGCGTCGTTTCGACGGGTGCCTTCTCACGCGCCCGGCAGATGGCTGCCGCGATCTGCGGTGCATAGCGCTCCTCGCCGTAATCATAGAGGATGCGGCGCAGCTCGCCCTGCGGCCAGGTGTTGACGACCTCGCCCGCCGTGAGCGCGTCGTCCTTATCCATGCGCATATCGAGCGGGGCGTCCGCCATGTAGGAAAAGCCGCGCGAAGCATCGTCGAGCTGCGGCGACGAAACGCCGAGGTCGAACAGCATGCCGTCCACGGCCGGAATGCCAAGGGAATCGAGGATCGCGTCGATCTCCGCAAAATTGGAATGCACGAGCGTCACGCGGTCGGCATAGGGGGCCAGGCGCTCCTTTGCGGCGGCCAGCGCCGTGCGGTCGCGGTCCACGCCGATGAGACGCCCACCCTCCGTCAGGCGGCGGGCGATCTGGCTGGAATGCCCGGCGCCGCCGAGCGTCCCGTCGAGGTAGATCCCGTCCGGGCGGATGTTCAGCGCGTCAATACACTCCTGCAGCAATACGGATTTATGTTGAAATTCCATCAGATCCCGATCTCTTCCATCAGTGCGGCCAGCTCCTCGGCGGAGACATTGGCCTCTTCCTCCTCGTAGCGCTCTGCCGCCCAGATCTCAGCGCGGCCGGCCTGCCCGAGGAAATAGACCTCCTGCTGGATCCCGGCATATTTGCGGAGATCGTCCGGCAGCAGGAAGCGGCCCTGCTTGTCCGGCTCACAGCGGACGACGTTGGCAAAGAACGTGCGCAGGCCGCGGGCCTTGGACGACGGCGCAGCCTTGCTGCGCTCGACGATGCGCTGCCACTCCTCCTCGGTATAGACCGTCAGGCAGGGGTCCAGTGAACGGGCAACATAGAACGCGCTGCCGAGCTCTTCGCGCAGCTTGGCGGGAACGAACAGCCGTCCCTTGGGGTCAAGCGTGTGCTTGTATTTGCCGAACATTCCATCACCTCCGCTCCATTTTGCTCACATTTCATCCATTTCGCTCCACTTCGCTTGTAGTATACTATTCCTGCCCCAAAAATGCAATCACTTTTTCGGATTCTGCCCGAGATTTTTCCGGAAATTTTTCCCAGAAACCCGCGAAAACCGAATTTTTGAACATATGTTTGTCTATATTATGGTAACAAGCCCCAAGGCGCACAAAAAGGCCCGTACAGCAAATCGCTGCACAGGCTCAACTGCCGGGAAACCCCTTCGGGCTTTTCCGGCAAAAGGCTTGCAGTCCGCTGCGCGCACGAATCGCCCGCCAAGGGCGGACAATTCGCACACTGGCGGACTGAGCGGTATTTTCTCCGACGTACACGCCGCCGGAGAAAATGATCTTACTTCATTCGCCGCCTGCGGGCGCAAACTCTGCAAGGCTTTTTCGATAGTCTGAAAGGCCCGCGCAGGGATTCCCTGCACGGGCCTTCGAAGACTTAGGCTGTATTTACTTCTGCTCGTTATCGATCATGCTCTGCGTCACGGAGGACTCCGGCCAGTTGGTCGGCTCGAAATCGCGGTAGATATCGAGGCCGGAACCGGCGGGGATGAGCTTGCCGATGATGACGTTCTCCTTCAGGCCGACCAGATGGTCTACCTTGCCCTTGATGGCGGCTTCGGTCAGGACCTTCGTCGTCTCCTGGAAGGAGGCAGCGGAGAGGAAGGACTCCGTGGCAAGGGAAGCCTTCGTGATACCCATGAGGATGAGGGAATCCGTGGCCAGACGGAGGTCCGTCTCGCCGGCGTCGATGCGTGCCTGCACAACGGCATTGGCGTCCTCGAACTCATAGACATCCACGACGGTGCCGCTCAGGAGCGTGGTGTCGCCGGGATCCTCAACGCGCACCTTGCGCATCATCTGACGGATGATGACCTCGATGTGCTTGTCGTTGATATCGACGCCCTGCTGGCGGTACACGGCCAGAACGCCCTGCGTCAGGTATTCCTGCACGGCCTCAACGCCGGAAATGCGCAGCACATCATGCGGGTTGAGCGCGCCGTCGGTGATGGGCTCGCCCTTGCGCACACGCTTTCCCTGCTCGACCTTCAGGCCGACGGAATACGGGACCTGATAGAGCTTGACCTCGCCGTCGTCCGCGGTGATCGTGATGTCGCGCAGCGCGCTGCGGTGGCTCTCGTCGATCTCGACAACGCCGTCGATCTCGGCAATGGCCGCCATCTTCTTCGGCTTTCTGGCCTCGAAGAGCTCTTCGACTCGCGGAAGGCCCTGCGTGATATCGTCGCCGGCAACGCCGCCGGTGTGGAAGGTACGCATGGTCAGCTGCGTGCCCGGCTCGCCGATGGACTGGGCGGCGATGATGCCGACCGCCTCGCCGAGGTTCACAAGCTCGGACGTTGCAAGGTTCATGCCGTAGCACTTGGCGCAGACGCCGCTGCGGGCGCGGCAGCCGAGCACGGTACGGGCATAGACGGAGTGAATGCCGTGTGCCTCGAGCATCTTGGCATCGTCCTCATGCATCATGCGGTTGTTCGGGATGAGCACCTCGCCCGTCTCCGGATCGACGATATCATGCACCGGGAAGCGGCCATGGATACGGGAGCCGAAGGACTCGATGACCTGGCCCTTTTCCACGACCTCGGCCAGGTGGATGCCATGCGTCGTGCCGCAGTCGGGGATGCGGATGATGACCTCCTGCGAGACGTCGACCAGACGGCGCGTCAGGTAGCCGGAGTCGGCGGTACGCAGCGCGGTGTCGGTCAGGCCCTTACGGGCGCCTCGGGAGGAGATGAAGTATTCCAGAGCGGAAAGGCCTTCACGGAAGTTTGCCTTAATCGGAATCTCGATCGTGCGGCCGTTCGTATCTGCCATCAGGCCGCGCATACCGGCGAGCTGACGGATCTGGTTCATGCTGCCGCGGGCGCCGGAGTCGGCCATCATATAGATCGGGTTGAAGCGGTCAAGGTTCTCCTGCAGAGCGCCGGTGACGTCCTTGATCGTCTGCTCCCACTGGTGGACAACGAGGCGATAGCGCTCGTCGTTCGTGAGGAAGCCGCGCTTGTACTGGCGGTCGATCTTGACTGTCTGCTTTTCGGCCTCTTCGATGAGAGCGTACTTCTTCTCCGGGATGGCCATATCGGCGATGGAGACGGTGATGGCGCCCTTCGTGGAGTACTTGTAGCCGAGGGCCTTGACGCGGTCGAGCATCTCGGTGGCGATGGTGAAGCCGTGACGGCGGATGCACTTGTCGATGATGACGCCGAGTTTCTTCTTGCCAACGAGGAAGCTGACCTCAAGGTCGAACAGATGTGCGGGATCGCTGCGGTCCACGAAGCCAAGGTCCTGCGGGATCGGCTCGTTGAAGATCAGGCGGCCGACCGTCGCCGTGATGATGCGGTACTGCATCACGCCGTCGATCTCCTTGCCGTAGCGCACGCGGATGGGCGCATGCAGGCCGATGCAGCCGTCGGCATAGGCCGTGATGGCCTCATCGACGCTGGAGTAGGCATGCAGCGGCAGATAGGACGGGGCGCGCTTCTTCTCGTTCTCGGCCTTCTCGACCGCGGCTTCCACAAGGTCGCCGTCGACGAGCTGGTTCACGGGAAGGTCGAAGTCGCCCGCATCGGTCACAAAGACCTGCTCCGCACCCTTCTCCTCCTTGCCAAGACGGACATAGGTCAGGTAGTAGGTACCGAGGATCATATCCTGCGTCGGCACGGTGACGGGCTTGCCGTCCTGCGGACGCAGCAGGTTGTTTGCGGAGAGCATCAGCACGCGGGCCTCAGCCTGGGCCTCTGCCGACAGCGGGACGTGGATTGCCATCTGGTCGCCGTCGAAGTCGGCGTTGAAGGCGGTGCAGCACAGCGGGTGCAGCTTCAGGGCGCGGCCCTCGACCAGCACCGGCTCAAAGGCCTGAATGCCGAGGCGGTGCAGCGTCGGCGCACGGTTGAGCATGACAGGGCGGTCCTTGATGATGTCCTCGAGGGCATCCCAGACCTCGGGCTCTCCCTTGTCGATCTTCTTCTTGGCGCTCTTGATGTTGTTGGCAACACCGTCCTCGACGAGCTTCTTCATGACGAACGGGCGGAACAGCTCAATGGCCATTTCCTTCGGCACGCCGCACTGATAGAGCTTCAGCTCCGGGCCGACGACAATAACAGAACGGCCGGAATAGTCGACGCGCTTGCCCAGCAGGTTCTGGCGGAAGCGGCCCTGCTTGCCCTTGAGCATGTCGGACAGGGACTTCAGCGCACGGTTGTTCGCACCGGTGACAGCGCGGCCGCGGCGGCCGTTGTCGATGAGGGCGTCCACGGCCTCCTGCAGCATGCGCTTTTCGTTGCGGATAATGATATCCGGCGCATTGAGCTGGATGAGGCGCTTGAGGCGGTTGTTGCGGTTGATGACGCGGCGGTAGAGGTCATTGAGGTCGGACGTTGCGAAACGACCGCCGTCGAGCTGGACCATCGGGCGGATGTCCGGCGGGATGACCGGCAGGACATTCATGATCATCCACTCGGGCTTGTTGCCGGAGGCGCGGAAGGCCTCGGCGACCTCGAGCCGCTTGATGATGCGCAGCTTCTTCTGGCCGCTGGCGTTGACGAGCTCACTGCGGAGCTGGCTGCACAGGGCCTCGAGATCGATCTCGGCCAGCAGCTTCTGCACGGACTCGGCGCCCATACCGGCCTCGAAATCGTTCTCATACTTTTCGCGCATGTCGCGGTATTCTTTTTCCGTCAGGATCTGGCACTTGCTCAGGGGCGTGTCGCCGGGATCCGTGACGATATAGTTGGCAAAATACAGGACCTTCTCCAGAATGCGCGGGCTGATGTCCAGCAGCAGGCCCATGCGGGAGGGGATGCCCTTGAAATACCAGATGTGGCTGCACGGCGCGGCCAGCTCGATGTGGCCCATGCGCTCGCGGCGCACCTTGCTCCGGGTGACCTCGACGCCGCAGCGATCGCAGATCTTGCCCTTGAAGCGGATCTTCTTATACTTGCCGCAGTGGCACTCCCAGTCCTTCGTCGGTCCGAAGATGCGCTCGCAGTACAGGCCGTCGCGCTCGGGCTTCAGGGTGCGGTAGTTGATGGTCTCCGGCTTTTTGACCTCGCCGTAAGACCAGTCGCGGATCATTTCCGGAGAAGCAATGCCGATTTTGATCGCGCTGAAGGTTTTATTGCTCATCGTCTGCCTCCTCCTTATTCTTCGTCCTCGGGCGCATCGGAGATGTCATACGGGCACTCCGGCTCGGGATCTTCCTCTTCCTCGTCATCGTCGATGCCGATGATCTTTTCCAGAGCGTCGAGGCCCTGCTTCGCCTCGCTGTCGGCATCGATGCCGTAGCCGGAGGAGAGCACCTCGTTCTCATCGGTGACCAGATTCTCGCGGCCGGAGTCGGTGTAGACGATCTCATCATCATCGTCATCCTCCCGCAGCTCGATCTCCTCACCCTGATCGTCGAGCACGCGAACGTCGAGGCACAGGGCCTGCAGCTCCTTGACAAGGACCTTGAAGGACTCCGGAACGCCGGGCTTCGGCACGTTGTGGCCCTTGACGATGGCTTCGTACGTCTTGACACGGCCGGTCACGTCGTCGGACTTCACGGTCAGGATCTCCTGCAGCGTGTGGGCTGCACCGTAGGCCTCGAGGGCCCAGACTTCCATTTCGCCGAAGCGCTGGCCGCCGAACTGCGCCTTGCCGCCGAGCGGCTGCTGGGTGACGAGGGAGTACGGGCCGGTGGAACGGGCATGGATCTTATCGTCGACCAGATGGTGGAGCTTGAGGTAGTACGGGTAGCCGACCGTGACGCGCTGGTCAAACGGCTCGCCGGTCCGGCCGTCATAGAGGACGGTCTTGCCGTCTTCGGCGACGCCGCCCTGCTTGAGCAGCTCGCGGATCTCGCGTTCGTTCGCGCCGTTGAAGATCGGGGTGGCGACCTTCCAGCCCAGCGCGTGGGCCGCGTAGCCCAGATGGACCTCGAGGACCTGACCGATGTTCATACGGGACGGGACGCCCAGCGGGTTCAGGACGATATCCAGCGGGGTGCCGTCGGGCAGGAAGGGCATATCCTCCTGCGGCAGGATGCGGGAAACGACGCCCTTGTTGCCGTGGCGGCCGGCCATCTTATCGCCGACGGAAATTTTACGCTTCTGCGCGATATAGACGCGGACGATCTTGTTGACGCCGGGGGCCATCTCGTCGCCGTTCTGGCGGGTGAAGACCTTGACGTCCACGATGATGCCGGACTCGCCGTGCGGGACCTTCAGGGAGGTATCGCGGACCTCGCGGGCCTTTTCGCCGAAAATGGCGCGCAGCAGGCGCTCCTCAGCCGTCAGCTCGGTCTCGCCCTTCGGGGTGACCTTGCCGACGAGATAATCGCCGGACTTGACCTCTGCACCGATGCGGATGACGCCGTTCTCGTCGAGGTCCTTGAGGGTGTCCTCGCCGACGTTCGGGATATCGCGGGTGATCTCTTCCGGCCCGAGCTTCGTGTCGCGGGACTCGGTCTCGTATTCTTCAATATGAATGGACGTAAAGACGTCCTCGCGCACCAGGCGCTCATTGAGCAGGATGGCGTCCTCGTAGTTATAGCCTTCCCAGGTGACGAAGCCGACAAGCACGTTCTTGCCCAGTGCGATTTCGCCCTGCGAGCAGGCGGGGCCGTCGGCCAGGACCTGCTCCGTCGTCACACGCTCACCGACCGCGACGATCGGGCGCTGGTTGACGCAGGTGCCCTGATTGGAGCGGGCGAACTTCGTCAGGGTGTAGTCGCGGACGCTGCCGTCGTCATAGCGGACGCTCACGCCGTCGGCGGAGACGCGGGTGACAACGCCGTCGCCCTCGGCCTTGATGCAGACCTCAGAGTCCACGGCGCACTTCTGCTCGACGCCGGTAGCGACGATCGGAGCCTCCGTGACCATCAGCGGCACGGCCTGGCGCTGCATGTTTGCGCCCATGAGGGCACGGTTCGCGTCGTCGTTCTGCAGGAAGGGGATGAAGGCCGTTGCGATGGAGGTCATCATCTTCGGCGAGACATCGATATAGTCGATGACCTCGCGGTCAACGGCGATGATCTCGTCGCGGTGGCGGCAGGTGATGCGCTCGTTGAGGAGCATGCCGTTCTCGTCGACCGGCTCCTTTGCCTGCGCGATATGGTAGTCGTCCTCGACGTCGGCGGACATGTATTCCACCTCATCCGTCACGCGGGAGCCGACATATTTGCCGTTTTCGTCATAGATGCGCTCGACCTTGCGGTACGGCGCTTCGACGAAGCCGTATTCATTGATCTGGGCGTAACTCGCCAGATAGTTGATCAGGCCGATGTTCGGACCTTCCGGCGTCTCGATCGGGCACATACGGCCGTAGTGGGTGTAGTGGATATCGCGGACGTCGAAGGACGCGCGCTCGCGGGACAGACCGCCGGGGCCAAGCGCGGACAGACGGCGCTTGTGCGTCAGCTCTGCCAGCGGGTTGTTCTGATCCATGAACTGGGACAGCGGCGAGGAGCCGAAGAATTCCTTGATGACCGCCGTGACCGGACGGATGTTGATGAGGCTCTGCGGCGTAACGGTATCGAGATCCTGCACGGTCATGCGCTCGCGGATGACGCGCTCGAGGCGGGTGAAGCCGACGCGGAACTGATTCTGCAGCAGCTCGCCCACGCAGCGCAGACGGCGGTTGCCGAGGTGGTCGATGTCGTCCGTCGTGCCCGCGCCGATGACGACGCAGTTGAGATAGTTGATGGTAGCAAGGATATCGTCGCGCGTGATGTGCTTCGGGATAAGCTCATCGCGGCGCTCCTCAATGGCATCCTCCCAGGCCTCGGGAGCCGCACCCTTGAGCTGCTCGAGCATCTCGAACAGGACCTTGCGGCAGACCTTCTCGTGGATTCCGTACTGCTCCGGGTCGAAGTCCACGAAGTTCTTCATGTCGACCATGTAGTTCGAGAAGACCTTGTGGTCCTTGTCGCCGACGCGGATGACGGCGTCGCACACGCCGCGGGCCGACAGGGCCTGCGCCTGTGCACGGGTCAGAACAGTGCCCGGCATGGCAAGGATCTCGCCCGTCAGCGGGTCAGCGACCGGCTCGGCCAGCTCCTGACCGCTCAGGCGGGTCCAGATGTCCATCTTCTTATTGAACTTGTAGCGGCCGACACGGGAGACGTCGTAGCGGCGCGGATCGAAGAACAGCGCGTCGAGATAGGCCGCGGCGTTGTCGACCGTGGGCGGCTCGCCCGGACGCAGACGGCGGTAGATCTCGAGGAGGCTGTCCTCGCGGGTCTTGCACGGGTCGCGCTCCAGCGTGGCGACGATGCGGGGATCCTCGCCGAACAGCTCCAAAATCTGCGCGTCGGTCTCCACGCCGAGAGCACGGATGAGGCAGGTGATGGGGAGCTTGCGGTTCTTATCGATACGGACGTAGAACACGTCCTGCAGGTCGGTCTCATATTCCAGCCATGCGCCGCGGTACGGAATGACCGTTGCGGTATAGATGTGCTGGTCGGCCTTGTCCACGGTGTCGCCGAAGTACATGCCGGGGCTGCGGACGATCTGGGAGACGATGACGCGCTCTGCACCATTGATAACGAACGTGCCGCCGTTGGTCATGAGCGGGAAATCGCCCATGAAGATCTCCTGATCCTTGATCTCGCCGGACTGCTTGTTGAGCAGGCGCACGCGGACCTTGATCGGCTTCGCATAGGTGGCATCGCGTTCCTTGCACTCTTCAATGGTGTACTTGGGCTTCTCATCGAGGGAGTAGTCCAGGAAGGACAGCTCGAGGTTGCCGGTGTAGTCGCTGATGGCGGCCACATCGCGGAAGACCTCATGCAGGCCCTCCCGCAGGAACCAGTCGTAGGAGTCCTTCTGGATCTTCAGCAGGTTGGGCATCTGCAGGATCTCCTGATACTTGGCATAGCTCTTGCGAACGGTCTTGCCATAGTTCACGTCCTTGACTTGCATTTGCTTGATCACGCCTTTCTGTCGTCGTTTCGTGCGCTGTCTCAGCAATGACACGCGTGGGTCAGTTGCTGCTTTTTCATTTTAGTCCCTTGCCGTGCGGCGCGGTCTGTGGTATAATCTGACCATGAGGTGGAGGTTGGCCTGCGCCGCACTTCACAGCATTGGGTATTGATTTTACCACATTTTTTCTTCCGCGTCAATGCATTTCTTTGGAATATCCCCTGATTTTTTCGTCCGGCTTCCCGAAAGCCGGGCTTTTTTTGCCCGATTTTTCCGCCCATTCGTCCATTTTTCAGGGAAAAATCCTGTTTTTGTACATTCTGACGGATTCCGACCCCGAATTGCGCGAAAAAATCAGAAGGTTGCGGATTGTATTTTTTCCGGGCAGAGAATACAATGCAGACGTTTTTTGAAATTGAAATTTCTATGGACTCCGGAGGGACTCTTATGGCAAAAACCGCATCCCGGAACCTGACGACCGGCTCCCCCACGCGGCTGGTCATCGGCTTTCTGCTGCCGCTGCTAGGTGGCCTGCTGTTCCAACAACTATATAATATGGTAGACACGCTCGTCGTCGGCCGTTTTCTCGGCATGGACGCGCTTGCGGGCGTCGGCTCGACGAGCTCCGTCAATTTTCTGGTGCTCGGCTTCTGCATCGGCATCTGCAACGGTTTCGTCATCCCCGTGGCGCAGAAATTCGGCGAGGGCGACGAGGCGGAGCTGCGCCGCTTTGTAGCAAACAGCATCTGGCTCTCGGCTGCGTTCGCCGTGGTGCTCACCGTGGCCACGGCACTGCTGTGCACGCCCGTGCTGCGCTGGATGAACACGCCGGACAATATTTTCCGGTATGCCTACGACTACATCTTCGTCATTTTCCTCGGCATCCCCGCCATCATCCTTTATAATCTCGTCTCCGGCGTCATCCGTTCGCTCGGAGACTCCCGGACCCCGATCTATTTTCTCGTTCTCTCCTCCCTGCTGAACGTTGCGCTCGACCTGCTGGCTGTCGCCGTGCTCGGCATGGGCGTGGAGGGCCCGGCATGGGCGACCGTGATCTCGCAGGCCATCTCCGGCCTGCTGTGTCTGGCCATCATGGGAAAGCGCTATCCCGTTCTGCGTTTTCGCCCCGGTGAGCTGCGGCCGAGCCGCACACATATCACGCGGCTGTTTGCCATCGGCGTGCCGATGGGCCTGCAGTATTCCGTCACCGCCATCGGCACCATCGTCGTGCAGACGGCCGTGAATGGCCTCGGCGCGGTCTCCATCGCAGCCGTCACCGCAGCAAACAAGGTCAGCCAGCTCTTCACCTGCCCGTTCGACGCCGCAGGCACGACCATGGCCGTCTACGGCGGGCAGAACTACGGCGCAATGAAGCTCGACCGCATTCACCGCGGCGTGCGCGCCTGCGTGCTGCTGATGTTCGCCTATTCCGCCCTCGGCCTCGGCGTTCTTGCCCTCTTCGGCGGCAAGCTGTCGCTGCTGTTCCTCGACTCTGCGGAGAGCGCCGCCCTCCGGGACCAGATCGGTCTGCTGGCGCAGCAGTTTCTGGTGTGGAACGCCAGCTGCTATTTCCTGCTGACGCTTGTCAACGTGCTCCGATTCCTCATTCAGGGCGTCGGCTTCACGCAGCAGGCCGTGTTTGCAGGGGTGTTTGAGACGATCGCCCGCTGCTTTGTCGGCTTTGCCGTCGTGCGCTGGAGCGGCTACACCGCCATCTGCCTTGCAAACCCCGCCGCATGGCTGCTGGCCGACTGCTTCCTTGTCCCCATCTACTTCCACGACATGCATCTTCTGCAGCGGCGCTTCGCGCAGCGCCGTGCAGAGGCTTGACGAACGCCTGCTTTGCCCGTATAATCATCCCATAGAAAATCGGAAAGGCGGGCCCGCGAATGGACCATCTCTGTGCGCTTCAGCGCGACTTCATCAACCTCCGGCTTGGCACGTTTATCCACTGGAACAGTGCCGCCGTGCAGTTCCATGCAAATCCCGACATCATCGACTGGGAATTCGATCTGGAAAACGGCGGGGAGCCGCGCCGTTATCCCTTCCCCGAATCTGACTGGGCGCCCCGCGCGCCGGACTGCGATCGCTGGGCGCAGATCGCCAAAAGCGCAGGCTGCCGCTTTGCCGTCCTGACGACAAAGCACCACGAGGGCTTCGCACTCTGGCCGTCCGAATTTGGGAACCACAGCGTCGCGCAGGCCACGGTCCGGACGGACATCGTCGCGGAATTCCTGCGGGCCTTCCGCGCAGCCGGTCTGCAGGCAGGCCTGTACTTCTCCGTGCTCGACCTAACGGCCGGGATCGGGCGGCGCTCCTTTCCCCCTGCGCAGCGCGAGCTCGTGCTCGGGCAGATCACGGAGCTGCTGACGAACTACGGCGAGATACCTTATCTTATTATAGACGGCTGGAACGCCCCGTGGGGCGGCCCGTCCTACCGCGAGCTGCCGTTCGAGGAAGTCGATGCCCTCGTCAAGCGCCTGCAGCCGAACTGCCTGCTCATGAACATCGGCTGCACGGAGGGCATCTCCGGCACGGACGTCGTCTTCTTTGAAAACGGCGCGGGGCAGGAGCTGACGCCCGGCTTTGCCGGTCCCGGCGCACTGTGCCAGAAGCTGACGCGGACGTGGTTCTACCGCGACGACGAAAAAGAGCCAAAGAGCGCCGACTGGGCACTCGGCCTCATGCGCCAGTGCTTCGCCAGCCACGCCAATTTCATGCTGAACCTCAGCCCGGACCCCGACGGCCGCATCCCCGCGCCGCTGGCAGCGCGCTTTGCCGAAATCGGCGCGCGCGTCTCGTTTCCGGCCCCGCTCACGGAGCTGCCCGCAGGCTGGCTGCAGCGCTGAGCCGGGTTCCCGATCGCCCTCCTTCGGCATATGCTGTCGAAGGAGGGCGATGTGCTCTCCGGAAAGGAGAAATACTATGGCAACCTTTACGAATCAGGCCACGCTGACCTACAACGGCGGCACCGTCAACTCCAACATCGTCACGGGCGAGCTCGTGCAGGTCCTGACCGCCTCGAAAACGGCAGCCGCAGAGAGCTACCGCACCGGCGACCTTGTGACCTATGTCGTCCAGCTGCGCAGCACCGGTGCGGCGGCGCTGACCGGGCTGACCGTGACCGACACGCTCGGCACGACGAACTTTCCTGCCACGGGCGGCACGGTGCAGCTCACGCCGCTGACGTATCAGGCAGGGACGCTCCGCTATTTCATGAACGGCGTGCTGCAGACGGCCCCGGCCGTCACGGTACTGGCAAACGGCATCCGCATCGAGGGCATCACCGTTCCTGCAGGCGGCGTAAGCACACTGGTCTATACGACCCGCGTCAATGCCTTTGCCGATCCCTCGGCAGAGGGCACGATCGAGAACACCGTGACCGTTACCGGCGGCGGGCTGACGGATGCCGTCACGGCGGCGGAGACGCTCCCGGCGGCGGCAGCGGCAGAGCTTCGCATCGTCAAGGCCCTTGAGCCGGTCCGCGTCAGCGACAGCGGCACGCTCACCTACACGTTCACGATCGAAAACTACGGCAGCGCGGATGCCGATGCCGCAGCCGGCGTCACCGTCACGGACCGCTTCGACCCGATCCTGCGCAATATCGCCGTGACCTACAACAGCGATGCCTGGCTTGCATCCAACTACACCTACGACCCGGCGACCGGTCTGTTCCGGACCGTGCCCGCCGCGATCACTGTCCCGGCCGCTTCGGCCGTGCAGGACCCCGAGACCGGCGTTTGGACAGTCCGCCCCGGCACGGTCACCCTGCAGATCACCGGCACGATCTGATTCGAGCCCGCCCGCCGCGGATGCGGCGGGCATTTTTTCTAGGGAACCTCTGATTAAATCGGCAAGAGTGGATGGCGAGAGGTTTTTTGGCAAGTCAAGGTATGGAAAACGCAGGAATACTTTGTGTATTTCAAGTTTTTCATACCGATGGATTGACGAAAAAGATCCGGCATCCACCGCAGGCGATTTATTCAGAGGTCCCTAGATTTCCGGCTTGCATCCTGCAGCGATTTATGCTACTATGTGGTTAGTCTTTACTAACCCAATCAGGAGGCGTCTATGACAACATTCTATGGGATCCTCATCCCGTTTCTCGGCACCACGCTCGGCGCAGCCTGCGTGTTCTTCCTTCGCAAAGCGCTCGGCGACCGGCTGCAGCGCGCCCTGACTGGCTTTGCCGCCGGTGTGATGGTCGCGGCCTCCGTCTGGAGCCTGCTCATCCCGGCCATTGATCAGTCTGCCACGCTCGGCCGTCTTTCGTTCCTGCCCGCCGCCGTCGGTTTCTGGATCGGTGTGGCCTTCCTGCTGCTGCTCGACCGCGTCATCCCCCACCTGCACCGCAACGCCGGTCAGGCCGAGGGCCCGCGCACGCAGCTGCAGCGGACGACCATGATGATCCTCGCCGTGACGCTGCACAACATCCCGGAGGGCATGGCCGTCGGCGTCGTCTACGCAGGATATCTGACCGGAACGGCCCAGATCTCGGCCGCCGGGGCGCTGGCGCTCTCGCTCGGCATCGCCATCCAGAATTTCCCGGAGGGGGCTATCATCTCCCTGCCGCTGCGCGCCGAGGGCCAGAGCCGCATGCGCGCCTTCGCGGGCGGCGTGCTCTCGGGCATCGTCGAGCCGGTCGGCGCAGTGCTGACCGTTCTGGCCGCGCGCTTCGTCGCCCCCGCCCTGCCCTATCTTCTGAGCTTTGCGGCAGGCGCGATGCTCTATGTGGTCGTGGAGGAGCTGATCCCCGAGATGTCCGAGGGAAAGCACTCGAACATCGGCACGATCTTTTTCGCCGTCGGCTTCAGTGTGATGATGATCCTGGACGTCTCGCTGGGCTGAATCGCGCCCGCTTCCGCCGCGATTCCATGTAGGATTTCATGCGCATGGTCAAAATGCCGAAAGGCGGTTTTCGGGCTGTCCCTAGCAGGACATCCCGTTTTTTTATATTGCATATGCAGCATATCATCCGGAATTTTCTCCGTTTTTCCTGTCACTGTTCCGCCGTTCCCGCCGCAGATCCCCCTGCTGCAAAAAATGCAGGAAAACGTTGCGACAGCGGCGCTTTGCGCAGTTTTTGCTGTTTTTCACAAAGAGAAAATCAGCTTCCCGTAACAAGACTTCCTTGTCAGTTCTCCCAATTTTTCCCTCAGGTCTCCCCGCTTCCTTTACAATTTCTTTACAAAGTGTTAGAATATTTCCAACGGAACCTGTGATGAATGGTGGTTTTTTGTCACGATTTCCAAAACGTGCAGCGCAGCTGCAACTACAAACAAAGGAGTCTTGAAATGAAACACATTGCAAAGCGTCTTCTCTCGCTTCTGCTCGTGGTCTGCCTCGTTCTTTCCGTGGCAGTGATCCCGGCAGGCGCGGCAGAGACCAAGCTGACCTCGGTCTACGCGTCCTACGCAGCCGAAGGCCACACGAATGCCCCGATTGAGGATGACATCTTCGAGGCGAAGTCCGATTCGATCACCGTCAGCATCATGACGACCACCGATATGCACGGCCGTGCATACGACTGGAACTCCTACACAAACAGCGCCCTGAACAACAACTTCCTGCAGGCAGCAAAGCTCGTCGCAGAGCGCCGTGCCGCCGTGGACGACAGCATTCTTATCGATGTTGGCGACATTCTGCAGGGAAGCGCGCTGAGCAGCTACAACATTCTCCAGGAGGGCGGCGAAAACAGCCCCATGGCGACTGCGCTGCGCTACATTGGCTATGATGCCTTTGTGCTGGGCAACCACGAGTTCAACTATGCGCCGCAGATTCAGTGGAACTACTACAATCTGCTGACCTCCACGGACAAGGCCGTCGCCGGTCAGCCCGTCGACGTCATCTGCTCGAACGTCGTGGAGACGGAGACGAACGAATCCGTGTTCTCCCCGTACAAGACCTTCACCTACAAGTTCGAGGACGGCACGACCTTCACCATCGGTCTGCTGGGCTTCGAGAACATGAACAACGCGAACTGGGACGTCGCCAGCCACTATGAGGGCTGCACGTTCGGCCATACCGACAACGCCGAAAAGTCCTATGTCTATGAGTGGGAAAACTACTACGGCAAGGAAATGCAGGAGAAGTGCGACTACATCATCGTCGCCATGCACAGCGGCGAGGGCAATCCTGACATCTACAATCAGGAGAACCAAGGCGGCTACTTTGCAACGCATACCACCGGCGTTGACATGCTGCTGACCGGCCACAACCATCAGAGAAACGCCGTCACCCTGCAGAACAAGAACGGCGAGAACGTCCTCGTTATGAACGGCGGCGGCTCCACCCTCGGTGAGACCGTCCTCACCCTCACGAAGGGCGCCGACGGCAAGGTCACCGTTACCGCAGCCGAGTCCACCATGCATCCTCTGAACTCTGCCCTCGGCAAGGACGAGAACGGCAGGGACATCCGCGTCCCCAGCCCGGATTTCAAGTCCGGCGACCCCAACTACGACGGTCTGAAGGATCTCATCACCCCGCTCTTCGAGCGCTCCGATGCCTTCGTCAACAAGAAGATCGGCACGGTCTCCGGCACCTGGGACACCATCTCCAACTACTACCTCACGCAGAGCGATTCCTATGATCTCGTCCACAAGGCACAGATCTGGGCCGCCTGCACCGACAACAACATCGACCCGACGAAGGAGCACGTCATCTCCATGACGACGCCGGTCGCAAAGCGCGGCTGGAGCGTCAGCTCCCTGCTGGCCGACGGCGCAACCTCCGGCGACATCAGCCTGCGCGACTGCTACTCCCTGTATCAGTACGACAACAACACCCTCTACATGATCCGGATGACCGGCGCCCAGCTCAAGAGCTGGATGCAGCGCACGGCGCAGAACTACCGTGTCAATGACGACGGTCAGGTTGGCGGCGGCGGTTTCGGCTGCGACACGTTCTACGGCGTCAACTACGACGTCTATGTCGGCAATCCCGACGGCCAGCGCGTGCAGAACATCACCTACGCGGACGGCACGCCCGTGAAGGATGACGACACGATCTACGCCTGCCTCAGCTCCTATCGTCTGAGCGCCACGAAGGACTCCGATGCCTACGGCTGGTTTGCCTCCACCGGCATCACCTCCAGCAGCGAAGAGGCTCTGTGGGACGCCACCGTCTCTGAGCGCTTCAACAACGTCGGCGGCTCCGTGCCCCTCATCATTGGCGAATACATCAAGGAAATGACCGCCGAGGGCAAGGACATCACCCCGGGCCGTGAAACGAAATGGACCATCCACGCAGAAGCAAATCCCGTGAAGACCATCGAGGTCTTTGAGACCACCGACGTGCACGGCTACCTTGTCGACACGTCCTCCGGCAACGAGTCTACGTTCCAGTACCGCATGGCCTACATCGCCAATGCCGTGAACGAGGCGCGTGCCAATGCCGAAAACGACGCCGTTCTCCTGCTTGACGGCGGCGACATCTATCAGGGCACTCCCGTTTCGAACCTGACCTACGGCAACGCTCTGCGCGCCGCCTACGACGCCATGGGCTATGATGCCGTCTCCCTCGGCAACCACGAGTTCGACTGGAACGTCAAGGCCTATGCCGCCGATGAGGACGGCACCATGCCCGCCTATGAGATCGGTGAGTTCAAGGGCGACAGTAATATCCCCGTTCTGGCCTATAATCTCTATGATGCAGGTACGACGAACCGCGCCTCCTTTGTCAAGGACTATGTCATCGTTGACAAGGCCGGTGTGAAGGTCGCACTTGTCGGCTACATCCCCGACTACTCCATGGATATCATGACCGCCAAGATCGCCCCGTATGACATCGACCCGAGCATTGAGAAGCTCAATGCGAAGATCGAGTCCATCGTTGCAGCCGAGAACCCTGACGTCGTCGTCGTTGTGGCGCACGCCAGCCCGCGCGGCCTTGCAAACAGCGTCAACTCCGAGCTTGTCGACCTCGTCGTCGGCGGCCACTCCCACAGCGTTTCCTACGGCGTCGCCGACAACGGTGTAGCCTATATTCAGGGCAACTGCCAGGCGAAGGGCTATGCCAACGCCAAGATCCAGTTCAACACCGAGACGAAGGAAGTCACGGTCGTGAACCCGAGCTATGTGAACACTACCGGCCGCGACAACACCCAGAACCTCTATGACACCGAGGGCAACACGAAGCTTGACCCGACCGTTCTCGCCATCAGCCACGCCTCCTGGGATGCGGTGAAGGGCGACATGTCCGAGGTCCTCGGCGTTGCCGACCAGAGCATCACCCGCCGTGCACCCATCGGCAACAGCAGCAGCACTATCGCGGGCAACTGGCTGACCGGCCTGATGCTCGAGGCTACGAAGGAGCTCAACACCGTCGTCGCCTTCACGAACAGCGGCGGCATCCGCTGCGACCTTCTGGCCAACGAGGGCGAGACGACCCGCACCGTCACCGTCGGCGATATCTACGCCATCACCCCGTTCGGCAACCGCCTCTACACCTATGACCTCACCGGCGCGGAGCTTGCCGCTACCGTTGAGAATTCCTTCAAGAACAGCAATTACGGCGATCAGTTCTCCGGCATGGTCGTAAAGTACACGGCAGAGCCGGACGGCAAGGATGAAAACGGCCGACCGGTCCGCGGTGCCCGCACCGTCGTGTCCATCGTGCTCGATGACGGCACCGTCGTCGACATCAAGGACAATACGAAGACCTACCGCGTTGCCGTCAACGAGTACTGCGCCACCCTGCCCGGCTCCGTCTTTGAGAATAAGACTCCCGTGCAGAACGTGAACGAGGCTCCCATTGACAACATCAGCGCCATCGAAGCCCTGCGCGCCATCGGCAAGGCCAACAACGGCAAGCTGCCGCTGGACCTGACCGAGCGCTGCGTGAAGGTCGAGCTTGTGGAAGAGGATCCCTGCGAGCAGTACACCGACCTCGATGCAAACGCCTGGTACGCCGAGAGCGTCCACTTCGCTCTGGTCAACGGCCTGTTCGTCGGCTTCGGCGATGGCACGTTCCGTCCGGAAGCCGCGCTGAGCCGCGCCATGGTCGCCACCGTCCTGTACCGTCAGGCGGGCAGCCCGGCCGTCACCGGCACGAGCACCTTCCCCGACCTCAAGGATGACTGGTATGCTGACGCCGTCGCATGGGCACAGGAGGCCAAGGTTGTCATCGGCGACGACAAGGGCCTGTTCCGTCCGGATGACGACGTCACCCGCGAGGAAATGGTCACGATGCTCTATCGCTTCGCCGCCTCCCAGAACATGGACACGACGACGACCGGCGATCTGAGCAGCTTCACTGATGCCTCCAGCGTGCAGAGCTATGCCACTGAGCCCATGACCTGGGCTGTCGGCAACGGCATCATCCTCGGCATGGGCAACAACGAGCTCGCCCCGCGTGAGAGCGCGACGCGCGCCCAGTTTGCCGCCATCACGGCCCGTCTGGCTGCGCTGAAGTAAGCGCAGGGATACGGCCCTGAACGCATAAAAATGATCCAGCCAGGGTTGGGAGTGATCCCACCTTGGCTGGATTTTTTACGATTTATATTCTCTTACTCCGCGCGGTACACGACCTCGCCGTTCACAAACGTCATCCACGCCTCGCCGCCGATCGTCGTAAGCGGGTCCGCCGTCCAGAGGACGAGGTCCGCATCCTTGCCCGGTTCAAGACTGCCGACACGCGCGTCGATGCCGAGGCTGCGGGCCGGGTTGATGGTGATGGCGTGCCACGCCTCCTCCATCGGCAGACCGGCCGAAGCCGCCAGTCCGGCCGCCAGCGGCAGATACTGCAGCGGAATGACCGGCGCATCCGTGATGATGCTGACCGTCAGGCCCGCGCGGTACAGCGTGCCCGCCGTCGTGAAGCTCTTGTTGCGCAGCTCGACCTTCGTCTTGCCGCCGAACGACGGTCCGACGAAGACCGGGACCTGCTCCTTTGCCAGCTCATCAGCGATCAGCTCGCCGTCCGTACAGTGGTCCAGCGTGAGCTTCAGTCCGAACTCGCGCGCGATGCGCACGGCCGTCAGGATATCATCCGCGCGGTGGGCGTGGCACTTGAGCGGGATCTCGCCGTTGACCACGGGCAGCATGGCCTCGAGCTTCATGTCGAACGCCGGATTCTTGCCCGCCGCCTTGTCGTCGCGGTAGCGGAGCGTGCGCAGCAGCAGCTCGCGCAGCAGGGCGGCGACCGCCATGCGCGTCATGGGGCTCTGGCGCTTGTCGTGGCCGTAGCAGCCCTTGGGATTCTCGCCGAAGGCGCACTTCATCGCGGCGGGCGCGCGCAGAATCATCCGGTCGACGCGCTTTCCTGCCAGCTTTACGATGGCGAACGTGCCGCCGACGACGTTTGCGCTGCCGGGTCCGGTGCAGGCCGTCGTCACGCCGCCGCGCAGGGCCAGCCCGAAGGCCTCGTCCTGCGGATTGATGGAGTCGATGGCGCGCAGCTGCGGCGTCAGCGGCTCGACGATCTCATTATAATCCATGCCCTCCCAGCGCATGCCCTCGTTGTCGAGGCCGATATGGCAGTGCGCCTCCACGCAGCCGGGCGTGAGCAGGCGGCCCTGCGCATCGAGAGTCTCAACGCCCTCCGGCGCGTCGACCGTCTGGCCGACGGCGGCGATTTTCCCGTTTTCGAGGAGCAGGCAGCCGTTTTTCAGGTCCGGCCCGGCCATGGTCTTGATATTTGCGTTGCGGATCAGCAGCATCGTTGTTCTCCTTTCGTGCGCGGTGCGCACCTGTTTTCTATTTTCAGTATAACGGCACGGCGTGCTTCTGACAAGTGCTTTTCTTTTTCATTCCAGCCGGCTTCGTGTTAAATCCGCATAAATTTCATGTAAAATCGTCTTTTTTTCATGTTTTTCCGAGCTTTTCTGACGAAAAGACATATTTTCACGCAAACGAAAAAATTTTTCGGCCAAACCTGTGATATAATCAAGTTACGGCAGCAGGGGCGCGGTCCGGATCATCCGCACGAGCCTGCCAACCGCCGCACAAAGGGAGGCCCGCCATGCAAAACCGGATCGTCATCTTCGATCTCGACGGAACCATTTATCAGAACAGCGTCTTTCACCGCGGCTATCTGCGGACGCTTGTTGCCGGGACGTGGGCCGAGCCGCTGGAGGCGGACCTTGTCCGGCTGGCAGAGGCGATCTTCGCCGGGCGTGAGCTGGACATGAACCGTTTTTACCGCCGTGGGCGTGCAGAGGCCGCCACCGTGCCGGAGCTCGTGCAGGCCCTGCGGAAGCGGGTGCTGCCCGGCATGACCTATGCCGAGGCGCTGCACGCGGACGATGTGGTCTATCTCGGCGACGCGTGGGCCGTTCTGGCCTACCTTGGCGATGCGCTCGGCTGTCTGGACGGCGACCGCGCCAATGAGGTCTATCGCCTGACCCGCCTGCAGATGGAACAGGCCGGGATGCACGGTGACCGCGGGCTTTATGAGGCCATCATGCGGCTGGAGCAGCGCTGCCGTGTCGTTCTGCTGAGCAATTCCTACGAAGAGACCGTGCGGGAGTTCCTGCGGCAGCTCGGCTTTGCCGGAGCGTTCCGCGAGATCTGCAGCAGTGCGAACAAGCCCTACGGCATGATCGCGAGCCTGCAGGCTCTTGACCCTGCGCTGCTGGCGCGGCCGGAGGCCCTGATCAGCATCGGAGACCACGCCTTCAATGATCTGATGCCCATTTCTGCCATCGGCGGGCAGACGCTCTGGATCGACCCCTATCCGGACATCCACGAGCCGGAATATACCTGGTGCGTCCACACGCTTGCGGAGCTTGCCGCATTCCTGGACACCATTTCCTGAGCAGTGAGCGTCATCCGACGTTCCGATAAAAACACGAGACAATGGAGGAGAAAACACATGAAAGCACGCATTCTTGCCCTTCTGCTTGCTCTGGTCATGGTCGCGAGCCTGTTCGCGGCATGCAGCGCAGGGAAGACAGGCACTCCGGACGCAAGCACCGGAACCTCGCAGACCCCCGATGACAGCAAGACCACCTAAGACACGAAGCCCGCAAAGACCGAGAAGACGAAGATCGTCTACTGGCACTCCTACACCGACCAGCACGAAGAGAAGTTCCTCGAGCTCGCAGCCGCCTTCAATGCCTCGCAGGATGAGTACGAGCTCGTCGCCGAGCAGCAGCCGTACAGCGAGATCGACAGCAAGACCATGCAGGCCGTCCGCAACGGCACTGGCCCGGACCTTGTGAACATGTATCCGTCCGACGCCGTCAACTATCTGAACGAGGGCCGCCTTGTCGACCTGTCCGTTTACATCAACGACCCGGAGATCGGCATCCCGAACTTCAAGGACAACGTTCCTGCCGGTCAGTACAGCGAGATCACCCAGTGGGGCGACGGCATCTACGTCTTCCCGTGCACCACGGCGGGCGAGGTCCTGTTCTACAACAAGACCATGTTCGACAAATATGGCCTCGAGGCCCCGAAGACCTGGACAGAGCTCGCAGAATGCAGTAAAATCATTCACGAGAAGGAGGGCATCCCCGGCTTCGGCACCGACTCCCTCGTGGACACCTATCAGTGCCTCATCATGCAGGCCGGCAGCGGCTACATCGACGAGGACGGCAACTATGCCATCGACGAGACCATCGCCAAGGAGAAGCTCAACTGGTTCGCAGACCTTGTGAAGTCCGGCGACTTCCGCCTTGTCGGCGAGGACGTCTTCTTCTCCGGCCCGTTCGGCAGCCAGGCCGTCGCCTCCTACATCGGCTCGAGCGCCGGTGTCAGCTATGTTGAGCTGGCCGTAAACGACGCCTTCGAGATCGGCTGCGTGCCCATCCCGCAGGAAGGCCCCGTCCGCTACATCTCCTCCTGGGGCAACAACTTTGCCTGCCTCAGCACCGATGAGGATCATGCCCGCGGCGCTTACATGTTCCTGAAGTTCCTCACGTCCACCGAGAACATCGTGCAGTGGGCCGAGGCCTTCGGCACCGTCCCCATCTATAAGGAAGCCCGCGAGAGCGCCGAGTTCCAGCAGTTCGCCGAGACGAACATCGCCGTCAAGGCCCTGACCGAGGAAGCCGACGACATCGGCATGCTGGCCAGCGTCCCCGGCGCAGCGGCCATGCGCACCGAGATCGACAAGATGGTCCAGAGCGTTGCCCTCAATGTCAGCGATGCCGACACCGCCTATGCGGCCTTTGAGGCCGCCTGCCGCGAAGCTCTCGCAAAGTAATACCCGCCCATTCCAACAGGCGGACGTCCCGGCGGACGTCCGCCTGTACGCAGACCAGCGCATTCCGGCCGGGCCCACACCCGCCGCCGTTCCAACAGGAAGGAGAACCTATGTCGAAAGTCCTTGTATTCTGTATCGATGCCCTCTGTGCCTCCGACGTCGCGCGCATGCGCCGCATGCCGCACTTCGCGCAGATCCTGGAGCGCGGTGCGCTCGTCGAAAAGATCGAGCCGGTGCTCCCGGCCCTGACCTACACCTGCCATACCTCGATCCTGACCGGCACCTATGCCGGGCGGCACGGGATCGTCCACAACGAAAAAATGACCCGCGGCGGCCATCTTGACGCGCCGTGGTACTGCATGAAATCGGACGTCCGCGGCAAAACGCTGCTGGACATCGCCCGCGAGAACGGCCTGACGACCTGCTCTCTGAGCTGGCCCGTCTCCGGCGGCGCGGACTATACCATGAATATGCCGATGATCGTTCCATACAGCTATCAGGGCTACCAGCCCCAGCAATGGCTGGAGCACACGGCCACTGCAAACCTGATGGATCGTTACTTCTATAAACACGGCCGCTACCTGATGGGACCGACGCGCAGCCTTGACCTGTTCACCATGGCGCTGGCGCTGGACATCCTGGAGGACGGCCCGCAGCCGGACATCATGCTCGTCAAGCTGTGCGACCTCGACTCCGCCCGGCACACCTACGGCGTGGAAAGTGAGCAGGCCGAGACGCAGCTGCGCATGCACGATGAGCAGTTCGGCGCTATTCTGGAATGCCTGCGCCGCAAGGGTACGCTGGACGAGACGAACATCATCGTCCTCGGCGACCACGGCCAGACCGATATCCGCGATGCCTTCCTGATGAACGTCTACTTCCGCCGTCTCGGCCTTCTGACCGTCGATGCGGACGGAAAGATCGCCTCGTTCGACGCCGTCTGCCACTCCACCGGTCTCGCCGCCCTCATTGAGGTACGCGACCCGGACGATGCCGCGCTGATGGCCCGCGTGCGCGAGGTGCTTGAGGCTCTGCGCCATGACCCGGACGTACAGCTCAGCATGGTGCTCGATGCCGCCGAGGCGCAGGCGCGCTACGGCCTGTCCGGCCCGTTCGGCTTTGTCGTGGAGAGCAGCCTTCCCATTGCGTTCGGCGAATACCCGGCCGGCGACACGCTCTGGCGCAGCTGTCAGCCGGGCGACAAGAAGACCGGCGTGGCGACTCACGGCGGCAGCCCGGCCCGCGAGGAGGTCACAACGTTCTTCGCCGCCGGACCGGATGTGCGGCCCGGCACGGTGCACGGCAGCCGCTCCATGGTCGACGAAGCGCCCACCATGGCCGCCATGCTCGGGCTGACGATGCCCGATGTCGACGGCGCACCCATTTTCGAAATATTGAGGTGATACGGACATGCAGATCAAACTCGAACATCTGACCAAGCGTTTCGGCGACACCGTTGCCGTAAACGACCTTTCCATCACGCTGGAAAACGGCAAGCTCATCGCCCTGCTCGGTCCGAGCGGCTGCGGCAAGACCACAACGCTGAACATGATCTCCGGCATTCTTCCGGTGAGCGGCGGCAGCATTTTCTTTGACGACCGCGACGTGACGAGCCTGCCGCCGGAGAAGCGCGGCATCGGCCTTGTCTTCCAGAATTACGCGCTCTATCCCCACATGACGGTCCTGCAGAACATCTGCTTCCCGATGGAAATTCAGCGCATCCCCAAGAAGGAGCGCATCCGCCGAGCCGAAGAGCTGGCGGAGATGGTGCACATCACCCCGTATCTCAAGCGCAAGCCCGCGGAGCTCTCCGGCGGCCAGCAGCAGCGCGTCGCCATTGCGCGCGCCCTGTCCAAACGGCCGGACGTGCTGCTGCTCGACGAGCCGCTGTCCAACCTCGACGCCAAGCTCCGCGTGGAGATGCGCGAGGAGATCCGCCGCATCCAGCGTGAGGCCGGCATCACGACCGTCTTTGTCACGCACGATCAGGAGGAGGCCAGCAGCATCGCCGACCGTGTCGTCCTGCTGCGTGACGGCGTGCTCCAGCAGGAGGACACCGCCCGCGGTCTCTATGAAAACCCGGTCAACCTCTTTGCCGCAGACTTTCTCGGCACGCCTCCCATCAACCAGCTGCACGGCGTTGTGCAGAACGGCCGTCTTGTGCTGGGCGGCGGCATCCCCGCTGCGCTGGCGCTGCCGGACGGTCTTGCAGAGGGGCAGGAGATCGTTCTGGCCGTCCGCGCCGAAAGCATCCTGCCGCAGAGTGATACGCCCGCCTTCCGCACGACTGTGCTGGAGCGCTATTCCCTCGGCAAGGACGAGCTCGTCCGCCTGCAGGCCGGCCCCGCCGAGCTTCGCGGTCTTGTCCCGGCCGAGCTGGAGATCCTGCCCGGCGCAGAGCTGGCCGTCGGCCTGAAAAAGCGCGGCGTGTTCCTGTTTGACGCCAAGACGGGGGTGCGGTACTTATGAGCCGCCGCAAGCTGCGCACGCGCGCAGACGGCGAGCGCGTGACCTTCCGCACCTTTGCAGAGCCGGGGCTGTTCCTGCTCCCGTTTCTCATCGGTCTTCTGGTCTTCACCGTCTATCCGTTCATCAATGTCATTCTGCTGTCGTTCCGGCAGGACTACAGCCTGATGACCGGCGAATTCTCCGGCATCGGCCTCGGAAACTACGCCGAAATTTTCCATGACGCGAATTTCCTCAACGGTCTGCGCAACACGGCGCTGTACGTTCTGTTCGTCGTGCCGATCGTCACGGTGCTGTCCCTGTTCCTCGCTTCGCTGCTCAACTCGTGCACGAAGCTGCAGGGTCTGTTCCAGACGTGCTATTTCCTGCCGATGGTCACGTCCGTCACGGCGGTCGGCCTCGTGTGGAAATGGATGTTCAACTACGATTATGGCCTGATCAACTATGCGCTGTCACTGTTCGGCGTTTCCCCTGTGAACTGGCTGAACGACCCGCACTATAATCTCGCTGCCCTCATCATCTACGGCATCTGGAGCATGCTGCCGTTCACGATCATTCTGCTGCTCTCCGGCTTCCAGAACATCAACCCGCAGTATTACACGGCCGCGCGCATCGACGGTGCGTCCTCCGGGCGCATTTTCCGCCGCATCACCGTGCCGCTGCTGGCCCCGACGCTGGGCCTGACGATGATCGTGAACGTCATTTCGGCTTCGAAGGTCTTCTCGGAGCTGTTCCCGCTGTTCAACGGCAACCCCGGCTCGGCCTACTCGCTGTATACCGTCGTATACTATCTGTTCGACATGTTCTACAAGCAGTGGCAGCTCGGCCCGGCTGCGGCCAGCGCCGTCGTGCTGTTCGTCATCGTTTTGATCTTCACCATGCTGCAGCTCTTCATCCAGCGCAAGTGGAAGAATTATTGAGGTACCGCCATGAAAACTGCCAAAAAATCCTTTGCCTATCTCGTTCTGATCCTCGGTGCGCTCATCATGGTGCTGCCGTTCTTCTGGATGATCATCTCCTCGCTGAAAACGGCCGCCGAGGTCAACACAACTCCCCCGACGTTCTGGCCGAAGGAGCTCGTGTTTGAAAACTATGTCTACGCCTTTGAGAAGGCCCCGTTCCTGCGCTATTTCTGCAACTCCCTGCTCGTGACCATCGTCTGCGTTGCCTGCACCATGTTCACGACCATCCTCGCGGCCTTCGCCTTCTCCCGGCTGAAATTCCCGGGGCGTGACCTGCTGTTCTCCCTGCTGCTTTCGCTGATGATGATCCCGTTCGAGATGCTCATCATCACGAACTACACGACCATCGTGAAGCTCGGGCTCAACGACACACTCATCGCGCTGATCCTGCCGTTCACCTCCAGCATCTTCTACACCTACATCCTCCGGAATTTCTTCCTGGCCATTCCGGACAGCCTCTATTATTCCGCCCGCGTCGACGGCGCGAGCAACTGGCGCTACCTCTGGCGCGTCATGGTGCCCATGTCCCGACCGGCCCTCGTGACGATCGGCCTGCTTGACGCTATTGCCTGCTGGAACTCCTTCCTGTGGACCGTCATCGCCACGAACACGAAGGAGGTCCGGACGCTGCCGTTTGGTCTTTACGCCTTCATGACCTCCAGCGGCATCCGCTACGAACGCCTGATGGCCGCCTCAACCATCGTCGTGGTGCCGATGATCCTGCTGTTCATCTTCTGCCGCAAGAGCATCGTCACCGGCGTGTCGCGCGGCGGCCTGAAGGGGTGAGCGCCATGGGAGAGATCGTCCTCGACCTGCTCTGCCATGCCGATTTCTCCGGCCGCATCCGTCCCTCCCGCGAGGACATCGGCTTCCCGGCCTTTTCCGCCGAGATCGCAAAGCTGCGCGCGCAGAATCCGGCGGGAACGCTCCTGCTGGATGCGGGCGATGCCTTCAGCACGAACTACTGGCCCGGCCTGCCGCTTGTCGGCGCCATGATCCGCAGCAAAACGGACGTCATGACGCTCGGCAACCACGAATTTGACCGCGGCCCAGCCTTTCTGGACGGCTGCATCAGCGCCTGCCCCTTCCCGGTCCTCTGCGCCAATGTGCGCCGGAAAGCGGATGGTGCGCCCGTCCCCGGCACGAAGCCGTGGGTCCTGCTCGAGCGCTGCGGCATTCGCATCGGCGTGCTCGGCCTCACGACGGAATACACGCCCTACATGGTGGAGAAAAGCGCGTTTGCCCCGTTTGAGATGACCTCCGCCGCCGAGGCTGCCGCGCGCCATATCCCGGCAATGCGGGCCGCGGGCGCGGACGTCGTCGTCGTGCTGACGCACATGCCGTTTTATCAGGCGGCGGACGGCACGCTCACGGGTGAGCTGCCGGAGCTGATCGACACCTCGCCCGCTGCGGACGTCTGGATCGGCGGGCACATCCCCGGCGACTGCGCGCAGGTCCGCAGCGGAGCCTGCGTCGTCAAGGCCGGGTTCGGCGGGGCAAGCATCGCGCATGTCCGCCTGACACTGGACGCCGCATCGCACCGCATTCTGGACCGCAGCTGCGCCGTCGTGCAGACGGACCCGAACGGGCAGGCCGATCCGGAGATCACCCGGTATATCCGCTCCGTCACCGACCCGTTCGAGCCGTATTTCCGGGAGCCCCTCGGGTCCCTGAACGAGCGCTGGCGCATGACGCTGGCGCACGAGTCGAAGCTCGGCGACTTTCTGGCGGACTGCCTGCGCTATGGCGGGCAGACGGAGCTGTCCTACATGAACACGACCAGCGCCTGCGGCGAGCTGCTTCCGGGTGAGATCACGCGTGAGGAGCTGCTCTACTGCGCTGCATTTGACGACGAAATGTTCACCGGGATCATCACGGGCGCGCAGCTCCATGCCCTGCTCGAGGCCGTCTATGAGCCGGAGCGCTTCGGCAATAATGCTGCCATCGCCTTCTCCGGCTTCCACGCCGCAGTGGACCATACCCGCCCCGGCGGGCAGAAGGTTCTCTCTGTCACGCGGCCGGACGGTACGCCCATTGCGCCGGACGAGCGCCTCAGCGTCACGGTCAGCGCCTATATGGCCTCCGGCGGCAATGACACCGGAGCCATTGCCGGGCAGATCGACTGGAAACCGACCGGCCGCCACTATCACGAAGCCGTCAGCGCCTATGCAAAGTCCTTCGGCGTGCTCACGGTCGCAGACTACCCGCGCCTGCACGAGACCGGCGAACCGGAAAACAACCACGCGCCCTATTGAGCGCACGGAAAAGGCCATAGATTTGTCATTGCGAGGAGCGAAGCGACGTGGCAATCTCGCAGCAGAGGACCTTCTGTTCCCGGAATGCTCCGGCGAATTCGCAGCGCAGTCCCCGCACAACGGAATGACGCAAAGAGCCGCTGCGGCGCACCGCAGCGGCTCAAATGAAACATATGCATCTTCTTATCGGAAAAGCCGCCCCATCAGCTCCTCGAACGCGAGGATGACCTTGCCGAAAAACTGATTCGGCACGGCGCTGATGAGCGTCTGGTTGGAGGCGTCGACGAGGAACGTCAGGTCCGACATTCGCGCCAGCTTGGAATCCGAGCGGCGCGTGAAGCAGATGGCGGAAAAGCCCTTGCTCTCCGCCTCGCGCACGTCGTTGATGATGGCCTCCGTTTCGCCGCTCTGCGAGATGGCGATGATGAGTGAGGACTCCACGTTGCTCGTGATCTGGCGGTTCGCCTCCTCGCGGAAGAGCATGTAGTCATAGAAGTGGACGTGGTTGAACACCATGAAGCCACAGATGGCGAGCCGCTTGACGATGTAATTGGCGACCTCTTCTGCAAAGCCCTCGCCGACGACGAAGATCTTGCGTTCCTTGTACTGCATCAGCATTTTGCAGAACTGCTCGGCCTGCTCCGGCGTATAGCCGTCGATAAGGCCGCACAGCGGGTCCGGATCGCTGGAGCGGTGGCCCTCGCCGCTGGACTGTGCCAGATTATAATAAAGCTCGCTGTAGCCCGCAAAGCCCAGCCGCTTGCACAGCTTCATGATAAAAGCCGTCGAAACATAGTTTTCGCTTGCGATCTGCTGAATGCCGACCTTGTTCCCACCGAGCTCGATATGCCGGACGATGCTGGTGATCACCCGGCGCTCATCATCCGAGAGCAGGTTCGTCAGAATATAGTAGTTACTCATCTCAAGCGCCGCCTTCCTGAAAATATCAAACTCCGCCCATGCACCCGGCACAGCCGGTGTGCGGAAAGGAATCATTCATGTCATACACCATTTCACCGCCCGAGGAGACGGCGCTGCAGGCGCACCTGCAAAAGCTCCGCACGCAGCTCCACGAAGACCCGGAGCTTTCGTGGCAGGAGCACCGGACCACCCGGCTCGTCCGCCGGGAGCTGGAGGCTCTCTGCCTCGAGCCGGTCCCGCTCGGTCTGCCGACCGGCACTGCCGCGCTCCTGCGCGGCGCCCTGCCCGGCCCCACCGTCGGCCTGCGCGCCGATCTGGACGCCCTGCCGATCACGGAGCGCACCGGAGCGGAATTTTCCTCCCGCGTTCCCGGCGTCATGCACGCCTGCGGACATGATGTCCATATGGCCGCCCTGCTCGGCGCAGCCCGCCTGCTTGCAGCGCGGCGGGAGCAGCTGGCCGGGAACGTCCTGTTCCTGTTCCAGCCCGCCGAGGAGGCCGCAACGGGCGCCATGCAGGTGCTGGAGCAGGGGCTGTTCCGCCGCGTTCCGATGGCGGGCATGCTGGCGCTGCACGTCTGGCCCGGTCTGGCGCAGGGGCAGCTCGGCATCCGGTCTGGCGCGATCCTCTCCGCCGTGGACAGCTTTGAGATCACCGTCACGGGGCGCGGCGGCCACGGCTCCGCACCGGAGCGGGCCTGCAACCCCATCCCCGCGGGCGCTGCGCTGGCTTCGGCCCTCACAACGCTCCGCGCCAACGACCTGCCACAGGCAGAGCCAGCCGTCACGGCCGTGACGTGCATTCAGGCCGGGACCTGCAACAATGTCATTCCGGACCGCTGTATCCTGCTCGGGACGATCCGCACGTTCTCCGCACAGACGCGGGCCCAGGCAAAGGCGCGGCTGGAGGCCCTCACGGCCGGTATCGCGGCCGCGTGGGGCTGCACCGCAGCAGTCGGCTGGACGGACGGAACGCCCGCCCTGTGCAACGATGCCGGGCTTGCAGCGGCAATGGAGCGCGCCGCCGTCTCCGTGTTCGGCAAAAGCGGCTGCGTGCAGATCGAGCCGCAGATGATCTCCGAGGACTTCGCCTGCTACGGAAGCGAGGTCCCGATCTGCTGCGCCCTGCTCGGCGTCGGCAGCCCGGTGGGCCTGCACAGCGCCGCGTTCTGTCCGGGCTCTTCCGTTCTGCTCCCCGCCGCCCGCTTTCTTGCGGAAAGCGCATGGAGCGTGCTGGAGGACGCCCGTGCTTAAGCATGCGTTCTTTTCTATTATAGCGAAGTACGACCATTTTCGCAATTCCTATTCACGAATCAAACCAGAAAGAAAAATCCTGCCGGTCATCACTGGCAGGATTTGGGCGGATTTATGTTAATAGGCTGTTATAGATGGGGCACGCGAATAGCCTTTGTGAAATATTTTGCTGGCGCAAACTATGAAAGAAACGCTCTCGCGTTTGTGATATTTTCTGCTTCGCAGAAAGTGATATGAAATCCACCCACCGCC
>ENA-UOJE01000475-UOJE01000475.1-human-gut-metagenome-genome-assembly--contig:-C23-NODE-475-length-45597-cov-54.238922_pt1 | contig 45597 bp, 45 predicted proteins | sample MGYA00242341_ERZ723888 | MGnify/ENA metagenome assembly ERZ723888 | reverse complement strand
TATGATTTTTTCCGTTACTTCGCAGGTAATGAAATCCTGTTAATTTCGTTAATAATCAGGGAATAAGGAGAAAATAGACCGGTTTTGTTTGGAATAGTAAAAAACAGTCCGTTGGGATATTGGAAAGAGGATTGGAAGTCCAGAAAGATGACAGTGGGAAAGGGATGAAATGAGGCTCTCAAAGAATAAAAGTATGTATTTTTCAGTTCAAAAGGTTGAATGACAGTCCATTGATAGCACCGATTGGAGCTCCGTAAAGACAGTACCATTCCGTTCCTCAAAACTCTGTTTGAAGATTCCGGAAAATATGCGACAAATCTATTCTATCCTATCAAAAGAAGTAACGTCTTTTATACTGTACACGCTCCGCTTCTTACAAAAGAAATTACCCTTTGATTGGCCTCGTCAATCTTTCTGTTGCTAAAAGGCTTCAGATAGGTTTCCGTCACCGTGATGGAGGAGTGCCCCATGGCTTCCGATATGATTCCGGGGTGTATCTCGCAATGGTAGGCCATTGTGGCCCAGGTGTGTCTCGCTTTGTACAATGCAGATATATTTGTGGAAATAGATGCAATTAAAATTATAGATAACAATGAATATCAATAGTTTATGAAACAATCAGCGAAATGGATATTCTGCTTATCTTTTGTTTGTTGATAGGTGTTTTGACTTTTTATGTTACTTTTTTGTTAGTTGTTTCTTGGTGTTTTGGATGGGTTTTGTTATCTTTGCACAAGCAGTAACAAATAACCAAGGAGGAAGTCATGGCACGTACAAAGAAATCAGAGTCTGTACCCGTCCGAATTCGTTTCAAGGAATTGGAGAATGGGAACAAGTCCATCTACCTCGATATATATTATGAGAGGAAAAGACGGTATGAGTTCTTGAAACTGTACCTTATACCAGAAACTTCCGCAGAGGCGAGAGCGCAGAATGAGCATACGCTCAAAGCGGCTAATGCCATCAAGTCACAACGCATCATCGATATCACGAACAAAAAGCAACCGCTTGTTTTGTCCGAGAAAGGCAAGATGCGTTTAATAGACTGGATGGATATATATATGGAACAAAGGAAGCAAAATGGAAAACGCGGATTGGAGCCAAGTGTTCATTCCACAGTGGTCCAACTCCAGAAATATGACCCGAAAGCACGGTTGTGCGATGTGGACAAGGAGTTCTTGGACGGTTTCGTGGAATACATGACAAAGGTCGCCAAAACAAAACGTACCAAGAAACCTTTCGCCAAGAAGACCATTAAGACTTATGTAGGTTATATCGTCTCGGCTCTGAACCTTGCTGTTGACGAGGGCATCTTGTCCGTCAATCCCGGATTGGCCATTGACCGGAATGCCATACAAGGAGAACAGAAGAAACGTGAATACCTCACCATAGATGAAGTACGGCTATTGATAGACACCCCTTGCCGTGAAGACGTGAAAGTTCCTTTCCTGTTCTCCTGCTTTTGCGGCCTGCGGCTTGGCGACATGCGCTCTTTGCAGTGGAAAAATGTAATAGAGGAAACAGGGAAGGTTCATCTTGAAGTGCGCCAGCGGAAAACGGGCAACATGCTTTATCTGCCACTCAGCACCCAGGCGCAAGGTTACCTTCCGGAACAATGGGGCGATGCTGAAGAACATGTGTTTTCCATTCCACATACCACTACCTTGGATGTCGTATTAAAGAGGTGGGCTAAAGCTGCCGGCGTAAAGAAAAATCTCTGCTACCACATGAGCAGGCACACGTTCGCAACCATGGAGTTGACATTGGGGGCAGATTTATACACCACCAGCCAATTATTGGGGCACAGGGATGTGGAAACCACGCAGGTGTACGCAAAAATTGTCGATGCCAAAAAAGAGGCAGCCGTGCTGATGATAGACAAACTTTTTGAATGAAAAACAACTGACCGGAGGAAAAGCCATGGCAAGACCGAAGAAACAAGTAAAGGCTAAAGAGCCTGTCCGTTTGCGATTCAACAAGTTGAAGAACGGGAACACTTCCATATACTTGGACATCTACCATGATGGAAGAAGAAGTTACCAGTTCCTCAAACTGTATCTGGTGCCCGAAACCGATTATGCCTCCAAAATCCAAAATGCCAATACGCTTGCCACGGCGAATGCGATAAAGGCGGAAAAGATTTTGGAGTTGACCAACAAAGTGGCAGGAATTTCCGACCGTTCGTACAAGGCTAAGATGCTGTTCACCGACTGGATGAAGGTGTACCATGACTATGTGATGAAGCGGGGCGGTTCCAAGTCTGCTTCGACTTGGATAAACCGTAGCATAGCAGAATTGGAGGAATATAATGGCAAGGTCACACTTGCCGAGGTGGACAGGGAGTATTTGCTCGGCTTTATGGAACGGCTGCTTACCAGGAAGGCATACACGCGGGATCATGGGAAACTTGCCAAAGAAACTGTCTTCATGCACATGGACTACATCCGTGCGGCACTCAATTATGCCGTAAAGGAAAATCTGCTGCAGAAATCTCCATACAAGGGGATAAAACGCAGTATGGTGGCCGGGAAAGAGACCAAACGTGAGTATCTTACCGTGGATGAGATAAAGCGTCTCATTAAGACCCCGTGCCGAAGACCGGACATGAAAGCGGCTTTTCTGTTTTCATGTTTCTGCGGTTTGCGTATCATGGACATCAAGTTGCTCTGTTGGAAAAACATCATCCGGAACAACGGGAAATGGCAGGTGGAGATTACCCAATACAAAACAGGTGTGTTACTGTATCTGCCATTGAACATGAACGCAAGAAAATGGTTGCCGGAACAAGGCGATGCCTCGCCTGACGACCCGGTGTTCCCCACGTTGAGCATTTGGTACAAGCACGTGCTCAGCGATTGGGCGAAAGATGCCGGAATTGACAAGAAATTTTCATTCCATGTCGCCAGGCACACTTTCGCGACCCTTGCCCTGACTGCCGGGGTTGACATTTATACGACCAGCCAGTTGCTTGGCCATACGACCATCCGACACACACAGCGTTACGCGAGAATCATCAACAGCAAGAAGAACGATGCGGTTTCCTTGTTGGACAGCGCATTCGTCCAGTAATAATTTATCCACTAAATTTTAGCAGTATGATTAGAAAGCGTAAAAAGATGCCTGCTTTTAAAAAAAGGACAGGCGGACCGTGCCAACGGTAGTGCATCGCAAAGTGGTCTGAATTCCCTTCTTCGGGAACTCGTTGCCAAGTACCAATCCGAGGTCGTGGCTGGTGGAAAACTGTACAAACTGTTCGCCATGGATTTTCTGAACAGCCATCACCATACCGACCGGCGGGATGCGGCAGGGTTGAACGAGCACCGGATGAATCTCGGCATCCTGCGTGGCATCCTGTTCACACGGAAAGACCTCCTTGTACGGTTCTCGGAAATGGGAAAGCCCGATGATGGCCTCACGAAGGACTTGCTGCACTTGTATTACACGACGGAGGCGCCTCCTCCGGGGTGCGAAACGGGTGCGGCCATGCCTTCCGACACCCATCCCAACCATTCATTGTCGTTAGGCTGCTGCCTTGACGATGACCAACTGAGCCTCATTGCCGATTGTGCCAATGAGGCTCGCGTATTTGTGGAAACCATTGACGCAACCACTTTCCGTTCTCTTTTGGAAGGCAAAATGACTGTCCCGCTGACATCGCGTAACAACCGGATGCTCGCCTACCTTCTCGACCAGTTGTGCCGACACGGGCTGATCCTTTCCCGCTGGCAGAATTTGTTGGAACAGGCTGGAAGCATACTCGGTCCAAAAGGAAACAAACCCTTGAGGCATGAGCAGTTCTCGAACGCATTGACTCATTCCATCTCTGCCCGTTTCATGTCGAGGAAGCGCAAGGCGGTGTCGTCGTCCATTGGCAGGTCGCGCAGGCGGCAGTACTTTTCGTATTCCGTCCTCCATTCCCTCGAATGGTGCCATACATAGTCTTTCCAACCATATTCACCGCTCTGTACCTTTTCCACAAGAGTTTCTTCTGGGTAGTATTCTTCTTTTGCCATGATACCTTACATTTTGGGAGCGTTGGCGTTCTGCATCCTGCGCTGGCTGCTCCGCTTCAATTCGTTCCACATTTCCTCTGTGTAGTCGTCCTCATGCACATAGTCAAGACCGCCCTCGCCGTCTGCCACCCAGCAGCCGAAACAGCCGAAGTTGTATTTGTCCCACTCGCGTTTCGCTTCCTGCTTCCATTGTACGCCGTCACCCACGCACACCAAGATGCCGGTCGGCTCGTTCAGGTCGATGCCGATGGTCATCAGGTCATCGCCCTCCGCCACGGTCAGCGGTTCTCCTACCCGCAGGCAGTTGATTTCCGCATGGGAAAGGTGGAACTCGTCGGCTATGATTTGCAGGTTGCGCCCGATGACGGGAGTGGGTACGGAGAGGATTTGCTTCGTGCCGGAATCGATCTGGTGGAACGCTTGCACGGGGTTTTCACTGTCGCCTTGCATCGGTGCGATGACCGCCTTTCCTTCCAAGAGACGTTGTTTCTGCTCTTCGCTGAACCGCTCCAGCCGGCTTTCCACCAGCACGGGATAAAACAACACATCGGCGGTGCCGTCCTCACGCCGTACCAATGAAAAGCGTGTCCGGGCATGGATGGTGTTGCCTTCCGAATCGTCCACACGAATGGGCAAAATGGGTGAACGGCGGCCCGAATGGATGGCTTGCAGCACATTCACCGGCAGGTCGCCTATCATCTCCCTTGTCAGTCCGAATTGTTCGAGGATGCCGTAGGGCACTTCCTCTTCTGAGAATTTGTATCTGTTCATTCGTCCGAAATTTATTTGTTCTCGGACAAATGTAGGACGGCTGCAAGCGGCAAAAGAAAGCGCAAGAAGAAATCTGCTCGGATTTAGGCTTAATTATGTTGGTAGCTGAAAATCATACTGTCAATCATACTCCAAACAAAGAATGGGGCTTCCCAAAGCACGTTCGTGCCGGGAAGCCCCATTCGGGTATAAATCGTTATGTTTATAGGCGCAATTAGGGCTTTTCAGCCTTGGTCGCGACATACATTTGATTCCTGCTGGTTGGGTTGTCGGGTTCTGTCATTGACAGCAGGCCTTCAGTTATCATAGGCGTTATATATACTTCCATCAGATTTTTCTTGTCTGCCAAGCCAAGCATGGCTAATATCTCGGAAGAGGTTCTTGGCTCAGAGCAAAAATCCATTATCTGTTGCAGCCTCTGTTCTTTCTTGTCAGACTTTCTTATAGGGTTTTCTTGTGGGGTTTTCTTATGGGGTTTTCTTACGGGGTTTTCTTGTGGGGTTTTCCCAATTGGCAATGTCAACACCACATAATCGGGCTGCACTTCTTCGGTCAACTTAGGCTCATCCCAACCCAATTCTTTCCATCCGGCCAATATCTTGTCCACGCCGCTTCCGGCTTTCTCTGCCTTGCCCAACAACATGAACATCTTTTGCAAGGTCGGGTTGCGGCAGATGCTTCTTCCTCCCTTAAAGTATTGTTGTTTCGACACTAACATCATGCCGGGGTTGGAAAAAGTCAGTTCCGTTTCTGTCCGGCGTACTACAATATTGCCAGTCGCATTCAAGTCTTGATGCACTATACAGTTGATAAGTGCCTCACGAACAGCATCATGGGAGGCGGTTTCCTCTTGTCTTTCATCGCCTATCAACTTGAACGGTTTTGGCAGGGCTTGGATGAGTTTGTTGTACACTCGTATATAGAATTGGAACAGGTTTGCCTCCCACGTTCCATCAGGATAGATACGATCGGTCCAGCGCACCTTGGCATCATCGGTGTACAACCGCTCTTGGTAGTCCACGAAATAATAGGGTTCTCCGGCAGGGTTGGTTATCATGTCGGATTGGCCGAACATCAAGAGTCCGGCACGGGTGATGCCGCTTTCGCCTGTCGCTATGTTGTGGGAATAAGCACCTATCTTCTCCATGAATTGCAGGTCGTCCGTGAGCTTTGCCCAAGGATGGGTGGGGTGCAGGCTGGCAAACAACTGGCGGTATTGGTGCAGTGACGGCAGGTCAATGGCATTTTCAAGGGTGAACCCTTTTCGTATGATGGCATCTTGCGGATGGCTTTCATGTTCCGCATCGGCAAACATCCGCCTCACTTCCGCATCCGTACACAGGTAATCGCCCTCATGGTTCCGACGATAGGTATTGCCAATGGGGTTAGTCGTGAGGTACACGGGGCGCATATTATATTCAGCCCGGGGAATGTAGCAAACAAGCAAATATGCTCCCTCCACTTCCTTGACTTCCACATCCTGTTCATGGGGCAGGCAGACGCTTACCTTTCCACGGTTATGGGCGTTGTCCCAAAAGTTCTTCTTGTATTTGAGTGCCGTTTCTTCGGAAAGACCATCGAACAAGAATTTCCCTTCCTTTTCCTGTACGCCCAATATGATTGTACCCCCGTTGGTATTGGCAAATGCCGAATAGGTTTCCCAAAAGCTGCCGGGAAAACCACCACGGGCGGATTTGAACTCGACTTCGGCCGATTCACCTTTTTGTACCAAAGCATATAATTCTCTTCTGATGTCTGTCATACGATTCTTGCTATGTTGCAACTGTATTATCATTGGTTGCTTGATTGATACGACCTCACTTTGGTGATGCAGTTGCTTCTTACAGTTTGCAAATATAATGTTTTTTACGGTGTAACTTCCAAGTTAAGAGAGATTTCTCCATTTTTTCAGGCATCCGTTGTATAATCGTTGCGAAGTCTGATTGACAGGTCTGATTCCCTATATAATCTTATAATATAGCCATTCCCACTATCGTCTTTCCGCTTTTACGCAAGCCACATATTACTTTTGTGCCATGAAAAAGTCATGGCTACTATTCACCTTATCTTCTTGTTTCCTCTCCGTACAAGCGCAGTTCCACACCATCGCTTACAACAAACCGCTGTATAACGTGGAAGAAGTTGCGGAGCCAAAGGAAACAAAAAGCCTCCCCGAAGCCGGAGAGGCCGATAATCTTGTTTCTCAACCATCGATGGCAGGGAAACATTTAGACGAAATGCACAGCCGATGGATTGGCTGTTATATGAGTGTTTCTTATCCTTTGAAGAAAATCATAGTTACTTCACCTTACGGACGGCGCAAAGACCCTCTCAGTGGCAAGCGGAGCAACCACAACGGCTTGGACTTGCAGGCAAGGAATGAGGAGGTCTATACCATGATGCCGGGCGAGGTGGTTAAGGTGTCATCCGACAAGCGTTCAGGCAACTATGTGACCATCCGACACGGTGACTACACAGTCAGTTATTGCCATCTGTCGAAAACATTGGTAAAGAAAGGCGCACAAATCATGCCTGGCGAGGTAGTGGCCATCAGTGGCAACACAGGACGTAGTACCGGGCCACACTTGCACATTACCGCCAAATACGGCAAGAAGCACATAGACCCGGCCATCCTGTTGCAATTCGTCCGTGAAACACGTGCGGAAGCATTGGCGCATTTGGTAGCAGACGACTAAGCTCACTTCCCGTTCCTTTTCAGGAACTGCTCGTAGTCATATTCGTTCATCGTCGGCTTGTAGGTCTTGCCCGACAGGAACATCCTTGCTATCAGTATAGGCCAGAAGATGGGAATTGCCCATAGAATGACCTTGCTCCAATTTGTACCCCCATAGTCATCCCGTTTGTATTGTTTCGGATGTCGCTCTTGATACTTGGCTACCGGTATCAAAATGTATCGCCAAGCCAATAAAATGGCACCCACCCAAAACCAATCCAATATGAGCCAGCAAAACAGCACGGCCAGCCACAGTGCGGTGGCTTCTGCCGAACAGACCTTTCGTAATATCTTCCCACAGAATTTCAGCAGGACATATCCCAATACAATCAATACAATATATTCCATAATAAATTGAATTTCAGAATACTAATATACAAATTTCTTATGAACTACGCAAATGGTCAGATGTCCATTTAGGGGTATTTTGACAATTTTTATTTCGGGTAATAGTACAAGAAAAGCCCTTGCTCCCAATTCTAAGCAGGGAGAAGAGCTTTCAAAATGTTATAGTTCGACAGGATTATTCCACAGTCACCGATTTCGTCAAGTTTCTCGGCTGGTCTACGTCTTTCCCTTTGAGCAAGGCGATATGGTAGGCAAGTAATTGTAAGGGTACAGAGGCTACAATCGGAGTAAGACATTCCGGAACTCCTGGAATTTCCAACAATAGTTGGCTAATTGCTTTATAGAAGTATCGCCCTTGGTAACGATGGCTATTACCGACCCGCCTCGCGACTTCACTTGTTGGATGTTGCTCACAATCTTGCTATGGAGAGAGTAGTTGGGGGGGCAATGTCCACTGTCGGCATATCGTGGTCAATCAGGGCAATCGACCCGTGTTTCATCACCGCAACACTGGCACTGTCATAGCCCCGGTATTCCAAACGGTGAAGTTCTTGCACAAGTACATCGTATGCCTTCCGATGCCCTATATATTCTATAATTCCACACATATATCCTTGTTTTGGTTAATCATTTTTATTCATTGATTCTACATTCTATATTCCACATCTGTTCCATTGAATGGAACGGTATCAATATCTTGAAATAATCATGCCTTTTTGAGTAGATAAACTATAGCGGCTCTGCGTATTTCCTCGTAAGGAGGTGCTTTGCTCTCTGTCGTATCAAATCCTTCTTGCCCTGCCCATTGTTTTACCTTTTCCGCATTTTGGATGGTTGCACATACCCAAGCATGGACTATATCCTCAGCGATTTCAAAGTCGTGGTGGCGATGCCATTCCATTTTGATGTCGAGGTCGGAAGTCGTGCCGCAATAGAATGCGGATTTGGGCAGTCCGCATGCTTCCGCATCGTAGGCTTCCTCTATTTGCCTCCGCACTTCCTCCAATGGCAAATAAGAGGCGTTGATATAACTGTATTGGCATTCCAAAGCGGCCCAGACGTGGATTTTCAGCACACGGTATTCGTTGCCGATCCTTTCTAATACGTCAAGCGCCTCTTTGATTATGAAGTGATCATTCCCCTTAAACGACAGTTTGCGGTAGCTGCATTCCCGATCCGCGATTTCAAGGTTGAACTTTGAAATCAGATGTCTTTTCTCTTGGTCGTTTCCAAGTGTCAAATCCACTTCGCTTGTTCCCAGATTGATGTCGGCAATCATGGTATTGTTCCATGATGTCGGGGAGTTGTACAATACCCTCACAATACGGCCATTGGAATGTAGCCAAAATGAAGTAGGATAATCCATTGATGATAATTTATTTCTTGATTCGATATTTACTTCTTATTTTCTCTACTTTGCCTGCTTTTACCATTTCGACAAGGCAATTGGTCACGACTTCAATAGTTTCTCCTAAGAACTTAGCGATTTCTTTATCGGACAGTTTCTTATTTTCTAAAGCCCTGATTATTTTGTTTGACAGTTTTGTATTCTTCTTCCGATGTATTCTGTTTTGTATGCATTCTCTAATCCTTCTAACTTTTGATTTAGTTTTATCAAACAAACGCGAGAAAATCCCATGTTTAACAGAGGAAGTCTGTTTCCGGAAGGCTGTATAAGAATAATGTTTGTTTTTGTCATATCCGTCGGGTTCTTCTGACATGCCATTTGCATCGACGATATTGCCATAATACTTTATCTCGGATGTCAAGACAAGATATTTGGGATTGAGATTATTGAAGATTGCATATTTCTCAATCAGCCGTTTTGATGTATTCTGGAACTCAGGATGTAATGCGTTATAAAATATTAGGATCAATTCGTAGGTTGATAATTGTGCCCTTAGTATGGATGAGTATTCTTCCCTGATGTGCTCGGCATCATCTATGCCATCAAGCAAATTGCTCTCATCTATATGTTTGAGAATCCTATATATGTATCGAAAGTAATGGCCAAAGGGAACTTCAATTAGTGCGCGAAGCTCGTCTTGGTTGATGTCTGTTTCCCTATTCTCAGATTTGGCTAATCGTTCTTGCTCGATTAAATATTGCTTTATGTTTCCATCTGTACTTTCCTCAAATAGATACTTAAAGCAAGAACGACCCCTAACGACAAGTTCTTTGTTTTTTGTGTCAGTGTCGGATGGCTCGACATTCCATTTATCACTCAAATCGGTAAAGATTGTGGTTTGTGCATTCTTTTCCACTTTCGGGCGAATTTCCAAATTGGCGATAAGTTCCGAAAGGAACGAGGTTAATCTGTAAAATTCGTCTTGGAACTGGGCTTGTCTTAACCTTTTCCCTTCATCCAAATCCTTATTCCGCTGATAGTACAGGGTAATAATAACTCCAAACATGGCAAGTGCTGAAAAAATGGCGTTCCAGAAGCCTGCACTGTCACCAAACACACCCAAGTCGTCGATGGTTATGCCATCCTGTCGCTTGTCTTGTTGAGGTAGCTTTGGGAGATATATGTCTTTCTTATTGATAAGCGTATCTTTTGTTGTGCAAATTGTATCACATATATGGATTATCAAATGTGACGCGCTATCATTTCCCTCCTTTTCAATTGTTTTTAAGGCCAAAGGATGCAGATTGAATATCAAATGGGTGCATTGCAGCATCATATATCCGATGGCGGGCATTAGGAACAAAAACAAGAGAAGAACCCACCAGAATTTAAAGTTCTTCATGGATTTTCAAAAAAGTATTTTGCATATTGGTCATTGTCTGGTAATGAAAGGATGTACTCTGCTTTTTTATCGTTGAACAATACCAGCGATACATCAGACCATAATTCTTCCCACAATCCCTTTGAACGTGAAAACCAATCTTCTTTAAGTTCTTGTCGTGTAAATAAAAAAGCAGGCGTTTTAGTTATTTTATAGCCTGCTTCTTGTATTTTTTGTTTGTTTCTGGTGGAATAATCTTTGGGATTCTCAGCTAAATTACGTTTGAATGCCTCTTCGGAAACAGTTTTGTTTATCAATAAATTTCGTACTTTTTCCGATATACGCTCATTGGGATATAGCTTCATTCCTCCTTTGAAAATATTATTGAAACAACGGGTTGATTCTTCATTATGTCTAAACTGGAATCCATTGACAAAGGGAAGTTTGTTGAAGTTGGCATTTTGCCCCATGAGGTAAGCGAACAATTTATTAGCACCGGGGCGCTTGAACGCTTGCTTGCCAACCGTTGTTAATCCGGGGATCAATGGCATGGGGACGTTCAAGTCGAAAATATAGATAATGCCAGTTCCGTCATTGACAGGCTCAATCCTCCCTGTCAACACGTTATATTTATGGCAAGCGTGAAATGCTGCTATTTCGATGCTGGATGTCAAAGGGATGAATGGTGTAGGAAAGCCGTAAGACAATGCAAGGCCATACGGGTTTTCTATCTGTATCGGCCTTTTCGAGTTTGGCACATTTATGCCGTCTTTCAGCAGCCTATATAGAGGATGGCTTTCCATGACAAGCATGAACTCTTCCCTCAGCAGGTTCATTATTAAGAAATCATCCCTGCGATAATATTCAGGGATTAGACTGTTAGAAAACTCCGTGAGTCCAGCAAAAAGGCACGGTTGTTGAAATATGTTAGGCTTTATGGCATAACGTTGTTGGGTGCGGTTAAGTTGGAATTGCTTGCCGTCATTTCGCCATGTGTCATAAAGCATGAGATGCCTTATGGGTAGGCGAAGAACGGCCTTTTTCAATATTTCTACCGTTTCTACCAATGTAGGTAGATTTTCGGGAGTATTAATGAAAATCACAATTTCAACAATAAAAATCTAACATTCAATGAATACAAAAAAAACGGAAGTTGGAAATGCGCTCTGATGGAATCAGTTCCAGCCCCATTCAAACCGTTCTATATCTTCCTCAACAAGCCTGTCGCCCAGCTGGACTTCGACAAAGTGCAAATCGGTGATGGCTTTGACGGCATGTTTCGCCATTTACTGATGGCGAAGTGAGGGCTCGGTTGTGAAACTTTCTCATCAGCCCCAGCACCGGCATCTCCATCTTGAATAAGGTGCAGACATAGCTTTTCTCCAGCCAACGAGAAAAACGTCACGTACAAGTAGTAGTTCCACTCGCCCGGCGTGACGGCCTCGCCCAAGTAGAATCCACGTCCATCATGGTATTGTTCCGCCGCATCTCTACCGTGGGCATGTGTAGCAACCGCATCTCCTGTACAAGAACTGGCTTTCAACAACCGCCTGGAACGAGCTGTGCAAAAGACCAAAGAATAAAAATCGTTTTGTCATCACATTATTACGGTGACAACAGCGGCTGCATATGTCCATGTTTTGTAAGATAATAATTTAGTTAACAACTTTTTCATTCAAGAAAAATAGATCATGTAATCAATATAGTACGATACTAATTAACAAGTATGCTTACACTTATGAATCATTTATAAAGCCCCTTTTCTTTCATTTCAGAAATAGACTCTTCATATTTGTCATGTTGCGGTTCTTGTTGGTTTACCCAATCACAAAATTCTTTGATTCCTGCATCAAAAGTCCATTTAGGTGTATATCCTAAAAGACTTTTTGCTAAGGATATATCTGCATAATTATGTCGTATATCTCCTAAACGGTAATTTCCGGAAATGCGAATAGGAACTTGAATCCCATATTGTTTAATCAATAATTGGGCAACCGTTAACACATCAATAGGTGTTCCTGAGCCAACATTAAAGGCATGTCCATTAGCCTCAACTTTTTCTATACCTAAAATAGTAGCATCAACAACATCTTCTATGTAAACAAAGTCGCGACTCTCTTTCCCGTCCTCAAAGATATTGATTTCGTGTCCGTTTTTAATGCGAGTGGAAAAGATAGAAAGAATACCTGTATAAGGATTAGACAAAGACTGACCAGGCCCATATACATTTTGGTATCGAAAAGAAACGGATTGTTTGCCTATTTTAGAACAAATAAGATGGACTAATTGCCCCTGTACCTGTTTGGTTACCCCATATACGGAAGTTGGATGTATTAAAGAATCTTCGGTTGTGGCAACTAACTGTAGTGAAGAGCTATCAACTCCGCTGACTTTTACTTTAAAGTCACCATTGCTCATATCAGCATCTGTACGCTCTCCCGGATAATAGTATTGATTCGATTCTTTACTAAAATATCGTCCTTCTCCATATATGGCTCTTGATTCTGCCACAATGACTTTATCAACCGTATTCTTTTCGTTCGTCAAAATATCTAATAAAAGAGCAGTTCCACCGATATTGGTATCAACGTACTTTTTGATTTCATACATTGACTGCCCTGTACCGGTTTCCGCAGCCAAATGAACAACACATTCTTGCCCATCCAATGCTTTACGCCAATCTTCAGGACATGTAACCGATCCTTTGATAAAACGCACTTTGTCTTTAATAGCCAAATATAACGGTGAAGAAATTTCCGGTTTTTCTCCGTGAATCTGTTGAGACAGATTGTCCAACACTGTTACAGAATAGCCTTTCTTAACAAGCTTTAAGGCGAGGTTAGATCCTATGAATCCAGCGCCTCCCGAAATAAGAATATTTTTCATTGCAGACAAATCATTTTTGTATCAGACTTACGGTTTCTTTGATATTCTTTTCAGATGAAGCACCAAACACTACAGACTGAATGTTTAGACTATTGATAAATTTATATGCCTCTGTAGCTTTAATTGCTCCTGAAGCGAGTGTACACATGGCCATTAGTTGGTATTTTGCCGGATCATTCTTTTCTATAGCATCCGTATAGGCTTGTACAGAAGGCGACATAAGATAACCTATTTTGTTAATCGAACTACAAATAACCACTCCATCAATGCCCCATTCTTCTAGCTTTTGTTTTAAACGGGGCATATTTTGGGTTATCAAACCTGGAAGAACGCCGTACTTTTTACGAATATAATCACAGTATGCCTCGAAGATTTGTCTCATCTCATAACCTAAAAGCAAGTCTGTAATGATGTTTTGTAAAAATAATACTTTCACATTAAGGCCTTTGAACATCTTGGCTTCGGCATCTACAAGCATTTGCATCAGTTTTATGGCATCTTTTCCAAGCACGGCCATACCACCTTTGGCAATCATGGATAATGCGCCGCCTACGGTATTGTTGGCAAACAGCACTTCATTTATTGCGGGGAAGATACCTTTTTCGGCCACAAGGTTGGCATACTTGTGCGGATAAGGAATTGAGGGATACCATGCAATATCGCCATATTTCGATTTGTTTTGCTTGAAGTATTCGCATATCTCTTTTGCTCGTTCATTGCTGTTGAGCATCACGGCTTTAATGCCGTTGGCAAAAGCGATGTCATACACATTATATATATTGCGAATGTCATAGAATTTCTCGGCCAATTGCTGGGCCTTCTCTTCCGACATATGGTTTATTCCAAAAAACTGGTTGTCACCAAAAATAATTCTATCTATCTTTTCCATAATTATTTGTTGTTTTCTGAATCGTTAAACATATCATGCACTATGCGTTGTGTGTTGTAACCGTCCTCGAATGTGCATTGTATATCTTCGGTCAACCGCCCGTTTATCACGCTGTCGGCAAAATGATACAGTTGCCTTGTAAATTCATTGCCGCGAACATAAAATGGAACGGGCTTGAAGATGTCAGTTATATACACGGCATTCCACCCTTTGCGGTATTTGTAACCTTCTACGGTATTGTTCAAGAATATCTTCATTTCATGCTGGTCAACAATCAGTTTCCCGTTGTTCCCGAAAATTTCGAGTCGATTTGTGGGTTTACGGTAGCTCGTGTCGCACCAATTTACATAGAGGGTTCCCGAAAGGCCGTTTTTGTAAACGAGGGTGCTTGAAACTATGTCTTCGACATTCTTGGAATACACTTGATTCATGCTCGTCCCGATGACTTTATCTGGAACGCCGATGATGTAATTGACCAAGTCGAGGGCGTGCACTGCCATTTCGTAGGCAGCACCACCGCCATTCTCTCTTTTCGACCGCCAGCTGTCGCTACTTTCGGGCTTGGTTATAGTGCTACTATACATCTCGGATTTGAAACGTATCACGTTACCAATCAGTCCACCGTTAACGTATTCACGAGCTGTGGCAAACATATCGTTGAACCGGTTTACATACCCCACTTGGCCTATCAGGCCCTTGGCCGAAAACATTTCCTGGAGCCGCTTGGCATCATTGGGGCTGACGGTAAAGGGTTTCTCGCAGAATACGTTAATGCCTTTCTCGCAAGCAAATCGGCACACCTCATAGTGGAAGTTTGGTGGCGTGCATACAATTACGGCATCGGGATGCGTCTGTTCTATCATTTCCTTGTAGTCGGTAAAAACTTCAAGGCTTGGCACATTCTTTTTCAGAATGTCCAAAACCACTTTAGAAGTGTCGGATACTGAAACCACCTCGACACAAGGGTGCGAGTTGATGATTGAAAAATGGGTAATACCCATTCGGCCCATACCTATGATGGACAGTCTAATAGATTTCATTTCGATATAATGTTAGCTTAATTTGGTGTTTCTGATTATTTCGGCGAACTTGTTAGATCATTTACGAAGTCTATGATTGTGCGACGTTTCACTGTGATGTCGCTGCTGAGCAATTTTTTGTAATCTGCGACAAATGTTTCGGCAGAGTCTGTCTTTCCCTGGTATATTAAAACAGAGTCAGAAGCAAAGCACTTTCTTGTTTCGCTATTGTTCGTTATTATTTTGCAGCCGCAACTTGCGGCCTCGAAGCATCTCATCGTGATTCCGCTTTGCTTGGGGTGTGCGAAATCAAGCGTGACAGATGAATTAGACAGAATGTCGATGTAATCACTATAAACCAATGTCCTGAAATGTATGTACCGATGCAGTTTCATGTACTCAATAGGGTGCCGTGCCATATTGAGCAACATGGTTACAACATTACTTTCATACAAGTAAACAAATGCGCGGTTGGGCTTGAGTATCGATAATACGTCGGCGATGTATGGCAACCTGTCGGAATGGTTTTTCTGTATAACCGATATTTCATAATCACGGCTTTTCAATGCCCGTTCACCAATATCGGGAATTGCCGAATATAATTCCACTATGTCAAGGTTATACTTCTGGGCATCGGCGTAGTCAAAAGTGTAGAACTTATCGACGTGCTTATACCATGTCAATGACAGCGGGTGAAAAGCAAACGAATCGAAATTGTAGCCGACTATGTAGGGGCAACACTTATGGATTTCATCTATCAATTTTTTCAACATTCCATATCCCTTGATGATGATGCATATATCATATTTCGTCCCATTACGTAAGAAGTTTTTCTTTATGTGGTTGAACGTCGTTTGATATAAAATCTTAGTGATGCCCGCTTTCCACAGCACCTTGGTCAACAGGTTATCGGGGTAACGGTCGTTGCAGAGGACGGTTTCATAGCCGCACTTCTTGAGGGCAGCTTGCATCTGCGATGCCATGGAATAGAAGTTCAACGGCATTATCAGCAGGCATTTTTTCATACGAGTCATGACAATAGTGTTTTTACGAAATTCTGGATATAAAACTGCTCGATCTCCTTGGTATCTTCTTGTTTCAAAGGCTTGTCGAGAAACTCTTTTATCCCATAGAAATTCAAGTCATCGAACACATGAATGCGGTCGGGCGAATAGAATGGTTCCGAGAACGCCCGTTTGTTATTGGTTATGATTTTGCGGCCTGCACACAGGTTTTCCATGAAGCGCATTGTGTAACCAGTCTGCTTGTGGTTGGCAAAGTCGAAAGTAGCTTTTGACCGTTGCATCATACTTGTAAATTCATCTTGGCTTATGCTGCGCAATTTCAATCCATGAGGAATAAATCCTTTCAGCAGCAGTCTCAGCATTACCACGGGAGTGCATTTCAGATATTTCTTAAACCGCAATCCGTTGGCTTTGCAATATTTTTCAAATGCCATAACGGCTTTATATCGTGCAGGTTTCACCATGTTGCCTATCATATACACATCATAGTCATGTTTCCTCGATGGCAAGTTCTGAAATTCACGCATACAGAACAGCGGCAAATATCCTATTCCGTACCGTTGTGCATCATCGGGGTCGAAGGTGTATGCTTTGTCGAAGTATTGCAGATAGGGTGTGTAATCGGCTGCTGGAGACAATGCGTCCCATGAATAGAATACAAATTTTGCTTCGGGGTGTTCAAATTTTAATTGCTTGAAAATATCTAAGGAAAACGGGTGAACTTTTAGCACCACAATATATTCATACTTGTTATCCTTTTCCTTTTTTACCATATTGGAGTGGAAGCGGTCAAGTTTAGAGCTATATGCTGATTTTGAAATAGTTCGAAGCACTTTCTGCCAAGTTTTCCGCAATTCGACTGGATAGAATGTCACTTCATATCCCATTAACTCCATTTCATGGCTTATCGCACCGATATAGCTATGATATGGTAGACCTATAAAAAGTATTTTCTTCATTATTTTTGAGTGAATTTTTTACGATAGATAAAAATGTATGTTGCGCCAAACAGCATTGGCAGCATATATGATATGTTTTTTATAATTACCATTGTGTCCAAACTGAAAACACCCATTCTTGCCGTCACAAAGATGATGACTATCGAGGCCACCACTCCGATGCTTCCCGACAGCAGCAGCGACTTGAAGTCTCGCCAGGCGTTCAGTATCGATGAAACCGAGTAGTATAGCAGATTGCAGATAAAACCAGGTAACAGCATATACACATACTTGGTGTTTTCGGAGTGCATAGGGAACAATACATCTACTATGGGTTGAAACAGCGTGAGTACCACCAATAATGTAACCACGCTGTAAGCCGCCAGCACGAGTGTGTAGTTTCGGCTTTGCCTGTTGAATTCGGGCAACTGACCGTGTTCGTAGGCACTTATTATTTTCGGGAAAAAGAGATATTGGGTTGACGTGGGAATCAATACAAACAACGAAGAGAACACGAACACAAGGTAAAACCTGCCCAGGTCTTCTACGTCGAGAAGGTAAGCTATGCTCCACCTCTCGATTTGTATGTTCAATATCGAGAATATTCCCACGCAGAATGGCACAAAACCTAATTGGATTATGCTTTTGACTATCTTCTTGGAAAAACACAGAGCCGTTGGGCGTAATTCCTTGCAGCGCAACAAGGCCAAAGTGACAAATACCACTGGCTGCATCATGATGCTTAAAATACCGCCGAATATTCCCCACACAAACACCAATGCGATAAGTGCAATAGATACTACCCCCGATATGGCGAGTATTTGGTTGATTTCGGGAAGCATCTTCTTGACTGTCATCGTATTGGTCAGCCATGTCGTGGCCAATGTAAATATGCCCGCAATGACTGAAAGCAATAGGTATCGGTTTCCGACGATGAAGTCGATTCCCGTGACAGGGAAAACGAGCGCAAAGGCAATCAACAAAACCCCAAGGCAACCAAGGAAGCTAAATACGATGTTATTGACTTGGTCGCTTTCATCGTGTTTGTAGGCAATGAGGCGATAACCGCCTTGGAAGAATCCGAAGTGCAAGAAGCCGATAAACATAATGCACGTTTGCACGAGGCTAATCATACCCAAGTCGGCCAGGTCAAGCACCCGCATGAACACAAACGAACGCAAGAAATTGATTGCATGGACAAACAGGTTGATTATGATAAATAATGTATTTTGGCTGAATATGATATTCAGTGCCCTTTTTTTATTCAGCATGGACGTACCTTAAGAAATTACTTTTTTGACAAATGAACTAAGGTGGTATTCTTCAAACCGTTTGTCGGGGTTGGCCAAAGGTGTTTGCAGGAATTCTTTCACTCCATCAAAGTTAAAATTGTCGTAAACGAAAAATCTGTCGGGTGAGTAGAACGGGGCTGTCAGCACGTTTTTATTGTTGGTTATGATTTTGCGTCCGGCACAAAGGTTCTCCATCAGCCGCATGGTGAAGCCGTTTTGCACATGGTTGGCAAAATCAAAGGCGGCTGCGGAATTGCGTATCATGTCCGACAGTTTGTCGTTGCCAATCGACGACAGGTGAAGATTTCGCAGAGAACCGCCTTGTTGTAGTATTTTTAAGTTTTTTGATAACGTGCTTTTCAAGAAATAGTCGAAATGTATGCCATTCTGGGTACAATATTGTTCAAACTGCTTTACTGCGTCATATCGGCGCAGGTCGGCTAAGTTGCCCACCATGTATACATTGTCATTACGACCATGTTTGGATGCCATATCTTGATATTGCCGTATGCAAAACAATGGTAAGTAATTGATATGATAATGTATGGCATCTTGCATATCGAAAGTGTAAACTTTGTCGAAATAGCCGAAATAACGCTGCATATCAATACCCTTACGGGTGTAACCTGTCACGGCATCCCATATATACAGTACGAATATTGCTTCATGGTGCTGTTCCTTTAAAATTGCGAGATTTTCGATTTTCAAGAATGGCAGGAGACAAAATATGATGTCATACTGGTTCCCTTTTTCTCTCTCGATTATTGTTCGCTGCTGTTTCATCTCTACAACAGTCGCCCATTGCGGAGATACAAGCCGCCTGATTTTTGTGGGAATGGAATAGGGGTGGAGTGGATAGTAAGTTACAGAGAAGCCCTGTTCTCCAAGTTCAGTTACTATCTCATTCGTATAATTTTGGTAATCCCAGCCAATGAATAATATTTTTTCCATATCTAACTGTTTGGCTCAAATGTGTTGTCTAATCCTGAATATGTAAATAACAGAAAAAACGGAGTCATAGCAAGCGGTTCGGAGTTTAACGACAGCAGCAACAAAACGGCCATTACCCATTTTGAGCTGCTTATAAGCTTTTGGCGACACAGCCCCCACAGATACCATATGGCTAATGGTATGCCCCATATATACATCAGGCTGATAAGGCCATTAGTGTTTCCTGTGTCTTTAGTCTGAGAACCAGTTAATTCTCCTTGCCACGCGATTCGGCTACGCATTTGTTTAAAGCGGTCGGTATTTGCGCCGATACCTATCAATGGATTTTCATAGGCAATGGTCAGCCCGGCAATGACATCGGCTTGTCGGGCAAGGAATGAACCTTGATTTTCCCCACTTACCTTGTCAGATATATTATCGGTAACTAATTTATATCCGTAACCAAACCCAATCGCTGCAACGACCAGCACTGCTATGACAGTGTATATGTTTTTAGTCGTGTATAGCTTTTTGAATATTTCGTATAATAGAATTATGCTTAGAACGATATAACCGGTAGTAGAAACTGTCAGAATGATAGACAATATGGTCGCAAGTATCCATAGCTTTTCTTTGTTTCTGTTGAATTGAAGTATCAGAAAAATGTTCAAGTAAATTTGGTAGATTCCTGGTTCCCAAAAGAAACCGCACAATCGTTCTTTTACTCCGATGACACCTCGATAAAAAAGAAATGCTACGTGGCTTACTGTCCGTTCGTCGCCGTAACTGTCGGTAAATTTGTAGGTTGAGAATGAGTCAGAAAAAAATGTGTAAAGGATTGCCGAAATAAGTCCCATGACAATCATTATTTTCATGACGGTTACGAATTCCGAAATTGAGGCATCGGTGCCTGCCAGTTTATAATAGGCATAGACAATCATTCCAGCAATGATATTTGACAATGCTGCTATGGCGGCACTGTCGAATATGTTCAAGATTATGGCTTGCAGTGCAATAACGCATAAGAACGCTGCAAAGAAATACCATATCCGCCTGGGAATACACTGTAATGTCAATCCGCCCAATAGCTTGTAAATCCTCACACCATATACGACTATTACAAGCAAGCATATAGGATTGCGGATAAACAAATGGTTACCGCCGCTGAGCATCATTACGAGAAATAGCATGATGATGCTCGGCCAATTGCGGTGTTCACTTAAAACTTTATCGTTCATTAAGATGAGAAAGTATGCATTTGATTTTCGAGTCATCGCCATAGGTGCAAGGCGAGTCATAAGGGCGATCGGGGAACGCCCCATAGTCGAGCTGTATGTCGAGGTTGTTTTCTTTTATGAATGCTTCTACGCGGTCGGCAAGGCTCACAGGCTGTCCTGAGCAGCAATTAATGATTCCAGTCACTTCTTTTTGCCCAACTACGGCGGCTATCTGTGTGGCAAGGTCATCGATGTCGATGAAGTCATACTTGTTTTTCCCCGAAGTGAATGGGAAGTGGGTCTTGCCTTCGAGTGCCGCAGTGCGCAACTTGGCAAAGATGGAATTGCTCTTCAAGTCGTCGCCAACGATATAATAAGCCCTAATCCACTGCAACACGCAGCCGTGGGACTTTGTTGCTAAAATCATGCTGCGTCTTAACGCGTCTTTGGCGATGCCGTAAAACGAAATGGGGTTACACGGTGTGTTCTCATCTATTGCCCCTTCGTGATAGCCGACTTCGTGCATAGTTCCCATTACGGCGAGGTGTGGCAGCCCACTGTCGAGCAGTGCGGTCAGAAACTTGTAATGATTTGACAGATCGCCTATATGGTTGGGTGAATTATGAACAAACCCGTCGCGCCAAGCCATGTGGAGGCAAACGTCGGGTTTACCCAATTCTTCATAAAGATTGTCGCTATAAATGCCTGTCAAGATGTTATATTCTTTCAAAGTTGCTCTTTTATCAACCTCGTTCAGGCGAATGTCGCAAGCTGTCACATCGTGTCCTTGTTTCAGCAATTGGCACACCACGTGCCGCCCGATATAGCCATTGGCTCCGGTAACTAAGATTTTCATATAGATAGTTGTTATTGATTATTCGTTAATAAAATTTCCGTCTTTATCGGTTTTTTCCCATTGTCCCGATTGTGGATTATAGCGTTTTACTATACGGGCAGGATTTCCCACAACCACGCAATAGTCAGGAATATCTTTTTTAACAAATGAAAAGGCACCTATGACACAATTCCGTCCTATCTTGCATCCCATGATACACGCATTGCGACCTATCCAAGTTCCACTGCCTATCACGACATTTCCCAATGGTTTAATATTCTGGTCTCTGACTGGAGTAGTGATGTCGGTGAACGTATGGGTATTATCAGATATAAATGTATTTTCAGCTATTGATACTCCATCTTCAATGATAATACTCTGCAAAGCATATATTTGAGAAAAACGTACTATCACCACATGGTTGCCTATTATTAATTTTCCTCCCTTTGATGAAGCTAATCGTGTTTTACTTATCCATAAATCACTTCCTAAAAAAATATTTTGAGGGTTAAGTAACTCCAAATCAAATAAATAATTATGCTTGCCAAAGGCTCCGAATGCATAGCTGTTGAACCATGCAAACAGCCTACATTTCAACTTTCTCCATAATTCGCACGGAGGATTAGTCCTAAAATAACCCATAATAAACTATATTTTGCGCAATATGAAATTCCCGTCTTTGTCGGTTTTCTCCCATTGTCCCGATTGTGGATTGTAGCGTTTTACTATGCGGGCAGGATTTCCCACAACCACACAATAGTCAGGAATGTCTTTTTTAACAAATGAAAAGGCACCTATGACACAATTCCGTCCTATCTTGCATCCCATGATACACGCATTGCGTCCTATCCACGTTCCGCTGCCCACCACGACATTATTCAGTGGTATAACTTCTTGGTCTCGAATGGGAATATTGACATCATCAAATGAATGCGTATTATCAGATATATATGTATTTTCAGCCATTACCACACCTTCTTCTATAGTAATGCTTTGTATGGCAAATATTTCAGAAAAACGTCCGATTCTTACTCTGTCTCCGATTATTAATTTACTATTACTTCCAGTCGAAGCCAACCATACTTTGTCGTTTATGAGACATTGTTCCCCAATATAAATATGTTCGGGATTAAATATTCGAGGAGATACAACGATGCTGCCTTTGCCAAAAGATGCGAAAGAGTGTCCCCAAAACAGTCGGTAAAAAAAACTTCTTATATGGATTATTCCCGAATGGAACAGCTTAAAGAAAGTCATAGTATTTCTTTCTAAAAATCATTTAACGAAATTCCCATCTTTATCTGTTTTCTCCCATTGACCAGACTGCGTGTTGTAGCGTTTTACTATACGGGCTGGATTGCCTACAACAACGCAGTAATCGGGGATGTCTTTATTTACGACAGCATCTGCGCCTATTACACAGTGTTTGCCAATCTGGCATCCCATGATGCATACGTTCCTTCCCACCCATGTGTATTCTCCGATTTCAACATTGTTCAATTTTTCCATTCCTTGCTTGATGTATGGAATTTCAATGTTTGCATATTTATGGGTGTTGTCGGCTATAAATACGTTGTCGGCAACCCTAACGCCTTTGTGAAGTGTTACAGAAGAAAGAGTGACTATTTCAGATAATCGTCCGATTTTTACTTCATCTTCCAATACCAAGCGGGGAATATCTGTTTGCCCGTTCTCGGGTTTTATCACCAGTAACCATGCAAAGTGTTCTATTCTGCAATTTTTCCCGAGAAAAATGTATTTGGGATTTTTTATTCGTGGAGAAATAAGAATCGTTCCTTTCCCGAATGCACCGAAAAAAGATTTAAAAAACAACCGGTAGCAATAACTTTTAAAGAAAGGTATTCCATAGTGAATGATGTTGAAAAACGATAATTGACCTTTTATTTGCATTATATTTATCCCTGTTATCGCTTGTTATACATTTCGTCGTAATATTTCATGTAATCGCCCGAAGTCACATTGTTGAGCCATTCTTGGTTATCAAGATACCAGCGCACTGTACGCTCTATGCCCTCTTCAAACTGTAACGATGGTTCCCAGCCAAGTTCACGTTGGAGCTTACGCGAGTCGATGGCATAGCGTGCATCATGACCGAGACGATCGGTGACAAATGTAATCAGGTCATCATCGGCACCCTCAGGGCGACCGAGCTGGCGGTCAACAGTCTTAATCAGTACCTTAATAATGTCGATGTTCTTCCATTCATTGAACCCGCCGATGTTATAGGTTTCGGCAATCTGTCCGTTATGGAAAATTATGTCAATGGCACGTGCATGGTCTTCAACATAAAGCCAGTCGCGCACGTTCTCACCCTTGCCGTAAACTGGCAGTGGGCGGCGGTTGCATATATTGTTGATGAACAACGGTATCAATTTCTCGGGGAACTGATATGGCCCGTAGTTGTTCGAGCAATTAGTGACAATAGTGGGCAAGCCGTATGTGTCGTGGAACGCGCGCACGAAGTGGTCGCTCGATGCCTTTGATGCCGAATAGGGACTGTGTGGATTATACTTGGTAGTTTCCAGGAAAAAGTCCTTGCCATAGGCACGGTGATGCATGGCCGACGATGCAGCTGTGGCAAACGGCGAGTCGATACCTTCGGGATTGGTCATTTCAAGTGCGCCATATACTTCATCGGTGGAAATGTGGTAGAAGCGTTTCCCCTCATACTTTTCGGGAAGCGACTCCCAATACCGCTTTGCAGCCTGCAACAACGACAGTGTGCCCATTATGTTGGTGCGGGCAAATGTAAACGGGTCTTTTATAGAACGATCGACATGGCTTTCGGCGGCAAGGTGTATTATGCCATCTACATTGCATTGCTTAATCAAGGCGAGCATCTTATCAAAGTCACAAATGTCGGCACGGATAAAAGTGTAATTGCCGCTCCGTTCCACATCTTTGAGGTTGGCAAGGTTGCCTGCGTAGGTAAGCTTGTCAACATTTATAATGTTGTAGTCGGGATATTTGTTCACAAACAAGCGCACCACGTGCGAGCCGATAAATCCAGCACCGCCGGTGATAATGATATTGCGTTTAAAAGAATTCATAATTGTGATTAATAAAGAGGTTTGTTGTAGTCAAATAAGTCGGTAGCGTCCTTCAGCCGCGGGTGCTTTCTGTCTTTATCGGAGAGCAGAACATCATCTGCGGGCAGGTGCCAGTCGATGCCGAGGTCGGGGTCGTCCCAAGCTAAAGCACCTTCGGATTGCGGATTGTAGAAGTTGTCACATTTGTATTGGAAAACCACCTCTTCGGTAAGTACCGAGAACCCGTGAGCAAAGCCACGCGGAATGAAAAATTGCCGATGGTTGTCTTCGGTAAGTTCAACAGTCACATGTTGCCCGAAAGTGGGAGACCCACGACGAATGTCAACAGCAACATCTAATACGGCTCCTTTAATGACACGCACCAACTTGGATTGCGCAAATGGAGGTCGTTGGAAATGCAGCCCACGCAGTACACCGTATGATGACTTGCTCTCATTATCCTGAATGAAATTCACTTGACGAACTTTCTCGTCAAACTCACGCTGCATATAAGACTCAAAGAAATAGCCACGAGTGTCACGGAAAATGCGCGGCTCAATAATCACCACGCCATCTATAGCTGTTCTAATAACTTCCATATCAATATAAATTTTCTTTTCCTGTCTGTTCCATCTCTTCAATCACTTTCAGCAAATATTGCCCATACTGGTTTTTCAGCATTGGACGGGCTACCTCTTCCATCCGCTTTTTAGTAATCCATCCCTTGCGGTAAGCGATACCTTCAAGACAAGCAATCTTCAGCCCTTGACGTTTCTCTATCACTTCCACGAAAATCGAGGCCTCAGCGAGCGAATCATGAGTACCCGTGTCTAACCAAGCAAAGCCACGCCCGAGTGTTTGCACCTTCAAACTTCCGTGTTGCAAATATTCTTGATTGACTGTGGTGATTTCTAACTCTCCACGTGCAGAAGGCTTAATATGCTTTGCCACCTCAACTACATTATTAGGATAAAAGTACAAACCGACTACGGCATAGTTAGATTTCGGTTCAGCCGGTTTTTCCTCTATGGATAAGCAATTGCCGTTAGCATCAAACTCGGCGACACCATATCGTTCGGGGTCATTAACCCAATAACCAAATACAGTTGCCTTATTGTAGTTCTCTGCATTCTCTACTGCTCCTTTTAACAGTACGGAAAAACCTGTGCCATGAAAAATATTATCACCAAGGACAAGACACACAGAATCGTTACCAATGAATTTCTCCCCGATGATGAATGCTTGTGCCAGTCCATCTGGCGATGGTTGTTCGGCATATTCAAAATGCACCCCGTAATCGCTCCCATCACCCAGCAGGCGGCGAAAACCCGGCAAATCTTGTGGGGTGGATATGATTAATATTTCCCTAATCCCTGCCAACATCAATACCGAAATGGGGTAATAAACCATCGGCTTATCGTATATTGGCAACAATTGTTTGCTCACCCCTTTTGTAATGGGATAGAGTCGTGTGCCGGATCCTCCGGCCAATACAATTCCTTTCATATTTATTCCTATTTTTTCTTTTTATTGAAGGTCTAATTATAAGTGAACATGAGTTCTTTATCCCTTTTCTAATCCCCGTCGGAACTTACCATTACGGAAAGGAAACTTGGCAACTGATGCGAATTTTTCTTTGTTGCATCATCAGTTTTACATATCCTACATTTCGTCATTGTTATGGTGTAACAAAGAATGGATTATCGTACTTAATGATAATTTTAGAATATTCAAGAATAATAATTAAATTTAATCTTTTGAATGAATAGAAGCCCCCAATAAGCCTGTGAGCGTACCAATCGTTAAATGTTTTGCTACCCAACGTCCATAGTGTTCTTCCTTTAGTATTTTATCCTTTATCTCGGATTCACCCATTTTTTTGATACAGTCAAAGCCTGTCCTATTTCGAATCTCGGTATTGACCTTATCTATTCCATTCATTAAATGGAATACACTCTTTTCAAAAATACTCAAATCATCCATATTGATATTTTTAAATTACTTCCCATTAATTTTTTGGCACTGTGGGCTGATTGACAATGTTCGATTATCACAATGTGAAATCTTTCTTTGTAACATAGTTTTCAAAGCTTCAAGCCCATGCAAATCTGTGCCTGAATATTCATACATCCCTGCCTTTTGCAATTTATAAGCATTCTTTAGAACCTCCTTCCCGTACAATCCATAGACTGAGAATAGGTTAAGTTGGAATTTTACGCCCATGGATTTTAATTTTTCGTAATATTCTATATCCATGTAGAGGTAGCGTTCTGGGTGGGCCAATACGGGGTGATAACCTTTTGCCTTGATGCGTAGAAGAATGTTTTGCAACCCCATTGGAGGATTGAAGTAGCTCGTTTCCACCAGCAGATGTTTACCATCTTCGCACAATGGCAGCAGATCGTTCTGTTCCAATCGTTCCTCAAACAGTTTGTCGAGCATGTTCTCGGAGGCGAGATGCAGATTTACGTTGCCGTTGTATGCTGCTTGCAGTTCAGCAAAGCGTTCTCGCAAATGTCCCGTGGTGTTAGGCATGTCCTCCATGATGTGCGGAGTGAGCCACACTTCCTTTACACCTAATCGCTCGTATTCGGCGAGGATTTGCAGAGCTTCTGCCATCGTCAGCACACCGTCGTCCACGCCGGGCAGGATATGGCTGTGCCAGTCCGCGAAACCACGGAACAATCCGCTTTCTTCCAATGTCTGCTTCTTACCAAAAGGCCACATAGGAATAGTCTATAAAAGTGGGAAAAGCCTATATGCCGGGAATTTATGGACCGTTCCCCTTGCATAACAGCTTTTCCCGATAATTATCTGTTACTAGTTACTACTTATAATAGTTCTTGCTGCCATAACCGTACTTATAACCATATTTGTATCCATAACGGTAGCCATAGCGGTTGCCGCCACCTTCCGTACCGTTCAGCAGGAGTGCCATGTTCTTGAAACGCTTCTCGTCATACATGCGTTGCAGCTCGGATAGCATGTCACGTTCCAACAATCCGGCACGTACCACAAAGACGGTACGGTCAGCCAGCTTCTCGATGATTTGCGTGTCGGCCACGATGTCGATAGGCGGGCAGTCGATGAGGATGTAGTCGTAATGACCTCGCAATTGTTCAATTGTTTCCTTGAACAACGGCTCTGCCAATAGCTCTGTCGGGTTGGGAGGGATGGTACCTGCGGGCAGCAGGAAGAAGCCCGGAATATCGGGATTTTCCTGCACCAATGCGTCCAAACAGCTTTCACGCTTACCCAAGTAGTCGCTCAGCCCCTTGTGCTGCGAGCCAAGATAGGCCGATGCGGAACCGCGCCGCAGGTCGCCGTCGATGACCAATATGCGCTTGCCCTTCATGGCAAAGGTGGCTGCCGTGTTCATTGTTAGGAAAGTCTTGCCGCTGCCCGGATTGAACGAAGTGAACAAGGTAACACTTGCTTTATTTTCTATTTTTGCATCGAGCATGAACTCCAAATTTGTGCGTAACACGCGAAACGCCTCATTGATTATATCCCTAGAGCCTTGCTTTATGACAATTGACTTGTTCGTATGGGTGCTTTTGTTTTTGCCAGCATCGGTTTTTAACGGAATTTCACCAACAAAAGGTAACGACAAATTCTCAATATCCTTACGCCCGCGTACTTTATTATTTGTATTTTCACGTAAGAAGATAATTACGGCGGGAACTAATATTCCTATAACAAAAGCTGTAAAGACTAATTTCCTTTTAATTGGCTCGATGGGTTTCATACTCCCAGTCGGAGGAGTTATGACACGAGTGTTATAAGCCGTAAAGGCCTGAGATAATTCGTTTTCTTCACGTTTTTGTAAAAGGAACAGATAAAGAGCTTCCTTTACTTTCTGCTGTCGTTCCACAGACAGCAGATACTTGCCTTGTGATGGATTAGCTGCTATCCGTGCAGTGGTCTGTCGTTCGCTCTGTTGCAAGGAGCGTATTTGGGTATTCAGCGTAGTGATATGATTGTCGATTGAGGTGATAATGGCGTGGCGCATATTTTCTAGCGACTGATCCATATCGGCTACCAATGGATTCCTCTCACTACTGTTAGCCACAAGGTCATTTCTGCGAAGTTGTGCCGTATTGTAATTAGCAATTTGTTGTTCAATACCGGGACTTTCGATGCCCGAATTAGCCGGAAGTAACTGGTTCTTGCTTGTGGAATTTGTGAGATAGTTACGGATATACCTAGCCATGGAAAGTTGTGTGTTCAATGCTAGAATTTGCGCATTGGCCTCGCTGCTTTGCGCCATATACATGCTGGCCGCAGCCTGTACATCAGGCAGAAGATGTTCGCTTTTGTAAGAGGAAATATTTTCATCCACATTGCCCAATTCCTGCTCAATAACGCCAAGCCGGTCACTGATAAAAGCTGAGGTGCTGACAGCGATTTGGTTCTTATCCTTAATCCAGTTTTCATTATAAACGGCTATTACCGTATTAAGTATGTCCTCTGCGCGTTGAATACACACGTCCTTAAATGACAAATTGATAACTGTAGATTTCTCATTACTTAAAGTCACAGAAAAATTGGAAACATAATTTTCTGTAGTCTTTTGGTAACCCATACGTGATACATAAATGGGAGTAGTATATATGGAGGAATCATTCATTGCCGTCACAACAAGATTACCGACAGGGGTATCAACAGTGTCATTCAACATAATCTCAATTGTTCCTTCTATATCTTCACCATCACGTGAAAAATCCGATAGAAGTATATGTCCGTCTTGACTGGAATTTATGGTAAAACTAACACTCTCATTGTCTTTCAAATCGTTAAAGTTCACCCCATAGGGACAGTCACGCCCATACAAAACTTTCTTGTAAAAGCCGCCGTCTGTGTGATAGTTGATGTCCAAGTGGAGTCGTTTCACCACATCAAGCATCACTGCAGGTGACTGCAACGACTGTATCTCATTGTTCACGTTGGTATTGGTCTGGAAGAGGTCAAAATCCCCCATCAAGTTTGCCGCATCACTCAATGAGTTTCCTTTGGAATCCTCCTTGATAAGGAGTGATGCTGACCGAGTATATACTGGCGGTGTAGTTAAAAGGTAGATAACGGCTATCCCAATAGTTACAACCAACGAAATAGCAAACCAATACCATCTGTTTACACAGAGATAGAATAAATCTTGTATGCGGATAAAATCATCTGCTTGCTTAGATTTTGACATATTGTTTTGGGCTACCACGATATTCTAAAATTAGATAGTTATAATCAATTAAAAATTAAGATGCCGATTGAAGTCAGCAATGATGCTAGAGAAATCCAGAACGAGGTAGAGCGCACATTGTTGCCGTTCACAGTCGATTGCCGGGCTTTCACAGCGTTCGGTTCCACATACACTACATCGTTCTGTTGCAGGTAGTAGGCCGGTGAAGTATAAACGTGTTCCCCAGAAGTAAGATCTATCCCGTAAACCCGCTGCACATCCCCTTCTTGTCTGAGCACCATTACTTTGTAGCGATTTCCATAAATAGTAAGATCGCCGGCCATGCTCAATGCGTCAAGTACAGTCAGCCTGTCCCGGTCAATGCTGAAACGCCCCGGATTGTTCACCTCACCCAACACGGATATGCAGAGGTTAGCAAATTCCACGGTCACGACAGGGTCTTTTACTAAATTCTCTTTTATCAATTCATTCTTTATATATTCAGCGATTTCTTCTCGTTTCATCCCAGCTACATACATCTTACCAAGCACAGGAAAGTCTATCTCTCCATTAGTATCTATGGTATATGCAGAAACGCCTTGATTATTAGAGACTGTAATGCCATTCGTCCTTAAAGACTGTCCTAATTGCCTGGACACATAAGGCAGGTTGAATAAGTCCGTCAACTGTGGGTCTCGGCTGTTCACGATGATGGAAATCTTGTCCTCAGGACGGACAGTAATGGTCTTAATTTCTGGCAATTTGAATTCTGTTTCTCCAGGTTTCAAATCTTGGAAATACACTACCTGTTTGGACGAACCACAAGAACTCAATGCCGCTACGGCAGACAATAAAATCAATAGTAAACAAATTGGTTTATATTTATTCATACATCTATGGTTTTTTTGGCTTCTTTGTTTTTCTTGATGCCATGATTGATGCCTAATTGTAACAAAATCCACAAAACAATATCGGTAATCAGCAATCCTGTCATTCTCATGAGGTCGATCAATAGCCAGTTTAACACGATAAAAAACAAGGCCACGAATAGTATGGTCACCATCACCATACGGGGTCGCATACCCGTGCGCAACAGTTTGTGGTGGAAATGGTTCTTGTCGGGCATGAACGGGTTCTTGCCTTCCCGCACACGGTGCATCACCACCCTCACCACATCGAAAAGCGGCACGATGAGCGTGGAGAAGACCAATACCAGATTGACCTGCCCAGCCTCGCCTTCGTTCATGTCGATACGGCTCAAATGGATGACCAACAGGCTGATGATATAGCCCAAGGTAAGGCTTCCGGCATCGCCCATGAACAGCTTGTGGCCGCGCTTGGCGTTGCCGAACACGTTGTAAAACCAGAACGGCACGATGACACCGAAGGTGGTAAAGGCGAGCATGCCGAAGATATATTCACCCTGCAAGACGCACATCCCGCCCAACACGACCAGCGCGATGCAGCACAGGCCGGAAGCCAAGCCGTCGATGCCGTCTATCAGGTTGATGGCGTTGGTGATGTAAACCACCACGAACAGGGTGACTGGCACACCGATATATACCGGTAGCCCGTATATACCGAACAAGCCGCCCAACGAGTTGAACCATTCGCCCGACCACACCAGCAGCAGGGCGGCGGTAATCTGCACGAGGAACTTGTAGCGGTAACCGACCCCGATAAGGTCGTCGGTCACGCCAGTCAGGTAGAGCGTCATGCAACCAACCGCGAAGAACAGGAATTCGTAAAGCACGACATTGGGCGAGAGGTTCTCGATGGGGTAGCCTAAATAGTAGCGTATGCCGAGCATGAGGCACATGGTGATGAGTATCACCGGGAAGAAGGAAAGCCCGCCCAGGCGAGGGACAGGCATGGTATGCACCTTGCGCCCGTCCGGCATGTCGAACAGGCGTTTTTTGTAGGAAATCAGCAGGATCTTGGGTACGATGGCCATCCCAAGGGCCAACGCCAACAGCCAAGCCGCCAACAAAAACACATAGTTCATAAAAATTCAGTTGCTTCGGTTATGTGTGGGAGGGTAAAACGGGAAGGGTCAAGTGCCGGTATGTTTTTCACGCGCCAACAACCCAGCGAAGCACTTTACTTTCCTGCTGTGTCACCTGCTGAACGAGGCATTGTTGCCGGAAAAGGCTTTCGCGTCATAGACCCGTAACCTTTCGGTCCGTCGCAGGCAGTTCAAATTATGTGTGGCCTCCAAGATATTCTTAACTTTTACACTTGCCATTACAATTGGAGCCGGGGCATTGAGCACTTTCATCGGGGTAACGATAGAATCGGCATAAGCCCGGCAAAGGTGGAACGCCGACCGCTCAAACGCCACCCAGTAGTCATCAGTACGGTAAAGGTAAATGTTGGACAGGTTGCCCGCCTCCATGAACAGGATGTCGGGCATGTGTCCTTTTATCAGGTTGAACAATTCAATTACGGATGGGTTCATAATTGCCTGTTCTTATCATATCAGTTGGATATACTCCGTCTTGACTTCCACCGTTGCTGCCAACAGCATGGGCAGTTCCACCAAGAGCCGTTTGCTCTTCGAACCGCGCGTCGTCACCAAAGTGCCGGTATAACCGTCCAGTTGCCCGCCGATGATGCGTATCGGGCGGCTCAACATGTCGGGGGTGATTTCGTCGGGGCGGTAATACTTCGGGTTGTCGGCTGATTCCACCGCCTTGATGAAGCGTTCCATGTCGGCATCCCTCACCACGATAGGCGTGTGCTGCACTCCCAATTTATAGCGGTATTGCAGCGTGGGGGTGGCTTCCACAATAGGGTCGAGCTTTGCCTTGGTTTCCTTGACAAAAAGCAGGTCTTGCATGAACGGCACTTCCCGGTCTTCCTTTTTGCCATTGACGGCGACCAGCTTGTGTACCATCGGGGTGAAGTACCTCATCCCCTTGTTCTTGAACATCAGGTAGGCGGGTTGCTTGGCGTTCCTCCGTTTGAGGTCGCGCATCACGAACCACTGCATTTCATCTGCCACAAGCCGCGTCTCATCCATAAGCCGTACCTTATTGTATGCGGCCCCTTCTCACGGGAAAAGGGGCGATTGTCCTGTGCCGGTTATCAAGCCCTTGTTGAGTAAAAGGTAATTCTCTGAGTCCTGCAAATGTTTTCGATTTATTGAAACACAAGCAGTTACACTTACTTCCTCAAAAAGTTCGGGCGTTTCACCCGTTTCCACATTATTCATACTTTGCCATTTCTGGCTTAGTCAGTTTATCATTTAGTGGAGTTTGCATTTCAACTCCAATGCGGTACATCTCTTAGCGAGAGATGTATCCTTTGAAATCACAAGCATTAAGGTGTTGTAAATCAGTACAGAAAAGAAATCCACAATTATCCATCACTCAACATCTGTTAGACAAAAACAAGTTCTGTCAAACATCAAAATAGGTGTCAAATGAATCTTTTTTGCTCATTCTTACTGTTTTATTTGATATTTTTTATACCTTTGCACCTGCGTATATCTCTCGCTAAGAGATGGTTAGATTTGCTCAACAATTCAAGAGTTTTAATTCCCCTTGGCATATTAAGCCCAATCTTCCGAAAACTTCTACCACAAGTGGTTTCTTGTCCTCTAGCTATCCTGTTCCCGGATAAACATGCTGTGGCTTAAAACCCTAAAACCAGTACGTGATGCCGAATTCGACACATCTCTCTTTAAGAGATGTGTCCGATGGATATCAACTTTGAATATCAGCTATTTACAGATTAAAAAAGCGACTGTTTCTCAACAAATTGCTTACATTTGCCAGGCAGATACATAAAAATTGAGATAGCTTGAACACATTTTATTTGGCACATTATGGATTTCATAGTATTTTTTGTATCTTTGCACCGCATAAATCCATCTCTTAAAGAGAGATACCTCATTTTACTCAACAAAAATTCCTTCTCCATCTGCAAAAGAACACTCTTCTTTATATCTCATCTTGCATAAATTCTGTGTACGATGTCTTGATTTGCTGAAAATCGTCATTTTTTATTCATCTTTAACTTTTTCGATTCAAGGTAGGCAATAACAGTTTGGCGCATCCACCAAACATGATTAGCCAGTGGGTGCGCAGGGAAATTGTCAGCAAAATCAGCAGTCCGAAAGATAGATAGGACAAATCTATGCCAATCTAACTTATCTGTTTAATCTGTAGGTTATCGTGCATAGACTGCGCGAATGACAGTCAGGTTCGCATCGTCAATCACCTGGTTATCCAAGGAACTCAAGTAGATGCGTGTGATCTTTTCCGAATCATGCCCCAATGCCTGGCTGATGGAAGGGGTGGGTATGTTCAGCCGATAGGCAGCACTGGCCCAGCAATGCCTCGCCGTGTAGGTTGTCAGCGGAATGGGGCAGTTTACGAGTTTGCCAATCTTTTTCAGCTGGACGTTCATCCGGTGCAGGGCATTCAGGTATTGCCTCCGTATGTCGCCCCCTTCTTCGCTTAGGATTGGCAACAAATAGCGGGAACCCTCCACGTGGTGGCGGTCAACTATCTCCTGCATCTGTTTCTCCCATTTGATTTCGAGTTTCTGCCGGGTCTTTTGGCGGGAATAGGTCAAGTAGCCGTTTTTCAATTGCCCGGTTTCCAGCATGGCCAAGTCCACGAACGAAATGCCTCTCAGGTCGAAGCTCATCAGGTAGAGGTCGCGGGCAAACGCCATTTCGGCATTCCTGCTCAAATCCAAGTCCTTGATTTCTTTGACGGTCCGGATGGGGATGGCCCGCTTGGCGGTCTTGTCCACGCCGGTATAGACTTCCGCAAAGGGGTGTCGGTCTATGGTAAGTTTCTTTTTCACGGCGCGGTTGTAGATGGCCCGCAGGTTACGGTTGTAAAACGAAGAGGTATTCCTGCACAATCCGCAATCCTCAAGGAGGTAATATTCATACTCTTTAACCAGTTCTTCATCTATTTCATCTAAACGGATGTCGCCTTGTTCCCCACAGAAACGCAAGAAACTGTTCACGGATGAAGTGTAGGTCTCGGCAAGGCGGTGCTTTCCCGTGCGTTTCAGATGTTCCGCCAGTTTGTGGGAAAACACGCGAAGGCAGTGTTCATCATCATCAGGCAACTGGTAAGCCGCCACCACCTCGTCCGCAGTATAGAGCTTGCCCGACTCGTCCAAACGGTGGATAATCGCTTCGATTCGTTTTCTCATATTCTGCAGGTTCTGTGCTATTTCCACCAAATAGCGACTGCGTTCCGGATTTTGTTCAGGGAGTGCCACTTCTCCATCTTTCCATTCTTCGGAGAAGAGTTTGTAGCCTGTGCTGATTTGCCGGGCTATGCGTTCGTGAATCACTTGGAAATAGACGGTTCCTGTTTTCCCTTTTACCCGCGAGGGCCTGAACTTAGCTTTTACTGATGTTGTCATAACAATGATATTTTATTGGTTGAAGAATCATTTTGCCCCGCGTCGGTTCACCACGTCCTTGATCATTTCCTTCACATCCATCCCCACCTGCACAAAGTTCCTGTACAAGATGCGTTCCCTTTCCTCTTTCGACGGGAACGTGTAGAATTTGGGCAGCGGCACATACCCGGCTTCCTCCTGCCTGATTTCCTCCATGTCGAAATCGGTCTTGCAGAAGAACTTGGAGGTCTTGAACTCCGCAGCCTCCTGTATGTTCATGCTGCCGCCCCTGCCGGTCTTGGTCTTCACGAAGTCACGGGCAACCTGTCCACATATCCAGCCTGTAGGCAAGTCGCTAATTTTCGAGGCGGGGACAAGGTTGTCCATGTTCTCGTTCAGGTTGATGCTGGTCTTGTCGCGGTCGATGGTCACGCCCCGCTTCAACTGCACCACCTTGCCGAAGATGTCGTTGCTCAGCCACTCCAAGGTTTCCTTCGAGCGGGCGGAACCCGAGACGACATTGCCTACTGTAGTGATAATCTTCTGCATACCTACCTTCCCGTAGTCTGCCTCTAACTGCGGCAACTCTTGGAATCCCAACGCCACGCTCACCTTGTTGCTTCGCGCCGTACCTATCAGACGGTCTATCTTGTGGAAATACAGCGTGGGCAGCTCGTCCACGATGATGCTCACGGGCACGTTCTTGCCCTGCCCGGTATTCACTCGGGTTACAAGCCGATTCAGGATAAGGGCGTTCAACGCTCCGATGATGCTTTCCATTTCCGGGTCGTTGGCTATCAGCAGGTAGCTGGGATTTTTCGGGTCGCTCACCTTCAGGTCGAAGTCGTCCCCGTCCTTATGGAATATCCAATAAGATTCCTTGGTGGCCAATCGGGAAGTATAGACACGCAACGTGCCTATCATACCCTCCAACTGCTCCATCGCCTTGTTCTGGAAAGCCGTCTGGAACGGGCCGAGCAGCGGGGCAACCTCATTGTCGGTCTGCAACACCTCAAAGATGGTTTGATAACTCTCGTTCAAAAAGGAAAGAATATGCGGCATGTCGGAATACTTGCCCAACCAATAGGCCGGTTCCACGATGTTGCCGCCTTTCCGGTCGCGTACCACGCCCGTGGGCTTCCAAAATTTCGTTTCTTTATCCTGAACCTTTTCCGCATACAGTTTGTTCCCGTTCTTGTCGTATGGCTCCCGTTCGTAGTTCACGAAAAAGTAGATACAAGCGGCAAGAAAGTTGACCGCCGAGGTCTGAAAGAATTGGTCGCTGCCTCCTCCTCCCTCTTTCTTGCCTTTCTGCAAAGATTCCAATAGCGTTTCTGCCGTTTCGCTGGCAGCAGCGAGGTTGGGGATGTACTTTGCCTGTATCGGGTTTACCCTCCGGCTGTATTCCACGTTCACAAAGTTGATGATGTTGAACTTGCAGCCCTTTGGTAATTTCCCCAGCTTCTGGTTCTTCTTGTAATGGTAATACAGCTTGGTCGCCAAAGTGGGGAACTTATAATCGTAAACTACTAAGGCAAAGCCTTTTGCGGAGTGCTGTCGAATAAATGGTTCGATGATGGAAAAGGTCTTTCCGCTACCCGGAGTGCCGACCACCCATGTTCCTCTGAAAGGATTGACAATATTCACCCATCCCTTGCGGAACTTGCCTTTGTAATAGTAACGCATGGGCACATTGACCGAGTATTTGTTCTCCACTAATTCCGTGCATTGCTCGAAACTTTCATTTTCCAAGTTGAAACGGTCTTTCAGCAAACCTTCTTTCAAGAACTTGGAGATATTATCGAGTGCCACATGGACAAGGATAGTACCCATTACGGATGCCGCCATATAGAAGATGACATTCAAACGTAGGGAATAAACACGCAGTTCCATCGGATGATTGTAAAGCCAAACAGACAGCACCAAAAAACCGATGCCGCTCACCAACGGGTATAGCACCTGCCTCCGGGCATTGAACTCCAAATGTTTCTTGTTACGCGTACCCACGCAGGTAATGCAAATCAGCAGGACGGTTGCCACCTTGCTGTAAACGAGATTTCCGTCGTGGTAGATAAGCCATGTCTTCATGCGGTCATGCACATCGCACACGATACCGTTCCAGTGGTCGAGCACTGCCGGGTCGATGGCGTACATGAAGAACTCCACCAACACCGACACATACACCACTGTCCGAAATATCTTATAAGCCCCTTGCAGTTCCTTACTTTCTTCCATGTTTCCTTTCTATATTTGGGTCCAATTTACAAACGTGCAATAATTCTTCGTTCTTCATTCTTCATTATACAAAGTGACTATCGCCCGCACCTTATGCCCTTGCAGTTTGGGTGTTTCCTGTATGGCACCGCTCCCCATCGAGAACAGCCATGCTTTGGCGGTTTCTTGTCCTTCTACTTCCGTACTCGTCCAGTACCAACATTCATCGGCATCATCGGGCAGCGGTTCACCACCGCAAGACTTGATGTAAGGATTGATGGATGCCTTGGCAGCATAAAGCAGCAGCATTTGCGCCACCGAAGGCACGTAGGCACTCTGTCCGTACCGCCACATATCGAATACCTGCATGGCCATAGGTGAAGAAACATCGTCTGTGTCATACAGGGCAAAGGTATTCTCGTTCCCATCGTAAGCCGTCAAGTCAGCAGACGTTCCTTGCGAAATGCCCAAACTGTCAGCAAAGGCTTCCGGAGGAAGGTCATGCAGATAGACCGCATAGCCAGTGCCACTCATTTCTTCATTGCGGTTCACATGGAACACCACAGCTATCGCCTCCTTGCCGGAAGCCACATAATCCTCGTAGCTTCGTGTCTTGCCGTCCGTACAAAGTATATGTCCCACTTTCATGGAGGTGTCCAACGGGTCGTGATGCCCATCGCAACCGGTCAAGCCAACACCAATCATGGCCACGACCGCCACACGCGCTATTCTAGTTTTAATCGTTCTCGTTTGCATACCTTATAATATATATAGGTGAATACTCCATTCTGCGAAAATCTGTTTAATCTGTGTCATCTGTGCAGGCTCCTTTCCGTCTCCCTTACCAGGCTGCTGATGTCTGATGCTTCGAGCGCCTTCTTCCTGTCCGCCCGTGTGCCGGTATACACATGCTCGAACAGTCTGGGTACATACCGTATGTACTTTCTGTCCACCGCCCGATGATACACCGAGCGTACCGTCTTGATGTAGGTGGACACAGTGTTCCAACTGCAATTCCTCTGCCTGAGGAAGTTTTCGAACCTCTTCAGTACGGTCGGGCTCAGTTTGCGCATGGGCATCGGTTGCCATTTGGTGAATGCCGAGAATGCATTCACCGCTGACTGGTAGATGTGTGCCGTCCCCCACCTGCCGCCTTCCCGGAGTTCCCCGATGACTGAGGAGAACATCTCTTGTAAGGTAATTTCATTTCTATTCATTTCCAATTTATTTATAAAAGGTTTACCTTACAAGTATATACAATAAAATGAAGCAAAACAGAAGTTTATAATGTATTTCTTCATTTTAGCCAGTCTTTCAGAATGAACTCAAATATATTTCTTATATTTGCGAAAAAAGTCGCATTGAAAAAAGTCGCAATATGAATAATCCATTTAAATTCGGTACAATTGTAGACGGTGAATACTTTACGGATAGAGTAGCGGAACAAGAAAAAGTAAGAGAGATACTTGCAAGTGAGAATCACCTGATACTTATTAGCTCACGACGTTTCGGCAAGACCAGCCTCGTTCAAAAAGTAACGAAAGGATTGTCACGTCCCGTTTTTCAGTTGAACCTGCAGTTGGTAACAGGCACTGCCGACTTTGCCGCACGATTATTGTGGATTATGCTTCAGCAATATCCTATGGAACGTCTGAAACATCTTATCACTCACTTTCGTTTTATCCCCACCATTTCAACCAATCCCATGACGGATGGCATAGAAGTTTCATTTCAGCCGTCAATGGATGGCTTCATTCTGTTAGAGGATGTATTCACACTGATTGATAAACTGGGAATGAAGAATCCACACAAGAAACCGATTGTAGTACTGGACGAATTCCAAGAAATACGTACATTGGACAAGAATCTGGATAAAAAATTGAGGTCTATTCTACAGACTTACAACCATGCCAATTACATTTTCTTAGGTAGCCAGGAATCGATGATGCAGGAAATCTTCGAAAAAAAGAAATCCCCTTTCTATCATTTTGGATATTTGATGAAGTTGGGTAAGATTCCTCAAGATAACTTCTATGAGTTTCTCAAGAATGGCTTTCTTCTCTTGGGTGAGGATATGGATGCTGAAACGATAGGCCGCAGCATTCTGTCGTTCACCAATTGTCATCCCTATTACACCCAGCAACTGGCTTACCAGACATGGAATAACTGGAAACAAAACGGTTACAGTGATACTTTGGTGGAAACTGCCATTACGGAGTTGACTCATGTACACGATATGGATTATGAACGTTTATGGAGCACTTTCAATAAAACAGATAAAAAAGTCTTGATAGGCTTAACTATGCAGATGGGGACTCCGTCCAGTCTTCCTTTTCTACAAGGTGTCGGTATTGATTCTCCAAGTACTGCTTTCAGTAGTTTGAAGCGACTTGGACAACAAGGATATGTGATACGTAATGAGGGGTATGAACTGGATGACCCTTTCTTCAGAAGGTGGATTGAAGTAAAGAGAGAAGGGTGATAGAAAGAGGAAATCCTTGTTGGGTTTCGTATCATTTCAGCATATTGAGTTTTATGCTTATCATGTCTTTATATGATATTTGCATCTCCTCCGGTAGAAAAGAGAGACTGATGAACTCCATCCATTTGGTTTCTACTTTCAAGAGTTTCTTGAAGAGGTTTTCTATTACTTTTTCGTCCAATCCCGACGCCCGCATGGACATGACAAAGTCAGCCTTCCTCAATTTACGTTTTTTGCCGTTTAGTGTAAGTGCAAGTTCTTCGGTGTCTTCAGGCATCACCAATGCGGTAGACAGCATGTCATATGCTGGTGTGAGCGTATATACCTCTTGTTGGGGACTATAAAGCGAGAAGTTCTTCAAATGCATGTCGGCATTACCGGTTATCCATGAAAAGACGACTTGCTCCCAGAAATTCACCAGGTCCAATTTGGGAGCGGATGAATATCTCAGCACTAACTTCGCAATCTGTTCATAAGAACCTTTGTATTTTTGTTCAGTGAGTTTTTCAGAAAGTTGGCACATGTCTTCCATAGCCAATTTCCCTCCTTCATTCGTGCGGTCTATGCGCCGGGTGATATAGCATAATTCACCATCCTCAAAGCGGATGAGGCTATGCGGCACAACTCGTATCTTGGCTATCTCCGCAAGATGCATTGTCAGATCCTCTAATTCGGGAAGATTGCCGAACCGTTCGGTTTGCGGCTTCAAAATATAGCGCCCCCATAAGCCTACAATCGTAAATCGTCCAGGCTCGTTTTTACTTCCTTTGTTGATATCCAATGATAATTTGGCCTGCACTCCGGTCAGTGTGGTCTGACTGCGAATTACCTGCCTTGCCAAATCGTTGAGATTATTGTGCGTATAAGGCAATATAGGCGCCTCTAGTGTCCCGAATATCTTTTTTGAGCAAGCCTTGTGGAAATCCCTCTCATTTCCATTCAGTTCTTTGTAGCAATACAGACATTTTGCCATTTTTAATCCTCCTCATTTATAGGTTCGATACCCACTGCACCGATACAGTCTTTACAGCACGCCAGCAACAGTGACATTCGGTCACGTGCATCTATTTTCCAGTTCTTTTCCGCAATGTCAAGCAGCCATCCTTCGGGTATCAGCCCGTCGAAAAAAGGAAACAGCACTTTGTCGTGATAGGCTTTCTCTGTCAAGGGTAATGTGAGACTGACAGCTTCTGCAACATCCGACTGCAGGAATTCCGTATCGTACTGGAAGGTATAGCCATCCTCATCCTCTGTGAGGATACCGGCTTTTATTCCTCGGAGATTTATCAATGCCTGCTTCATCATTCGTCAGTTTTAGTTATAGGTACTGCGCCAACTTCGCTGCCGAACAAAGACAGTAGCTGGTTTACCTTGTCCAACCGCAGCGTCTGTTTGCCTTGCTCCAATTCACGGACAAAGCGCAAGCCTACTCCTGACTTTTCCGAAAGTTCCACTTGGGTCAGATTGTACTGCTTACGCATCGCTTTTACATATTTGGATAATGTTGTTTGTTCCGTATATTCCATTTTTATACCCTTTGGGGTACAAAGATAGAATATATTTTCGTTATTACACCCATAAGGGTATAAAAAGATTAAAGGAGAAAGAGATTATATCTTTTCGGGTATAAATTAGCTAGAATAAGTTTATGAATCTATCCATTTCCTGTCTACCTATTTCTGGCTTTACTCTTAAAGCCTGCCAGTCCTTCACTGCTTCAACGGCCTCTGTGATAATTCTTTCAGTGGCTTTTGGGCTAAGCATATAATCTCTTATGAGAATCACACTATATTTCTAGGCCGGCTTTGCTTGATTCTGCTGAGTACATAAGAAGATAGCTTGTTATATTGTTCAAACTCTTATAAATTCTTGTCACTTTTGCTGCGTACAACTGTCTAAATGGTGAATTGCTGAAAAAAGCAAGAGGCTGTCTCAAAATGCACTTGAGATAGCCTCTTCTATGCAAATGTTTTACTCTTCAGTTTATTCCTGATATTTCACTTTTGTTCCCAAAGCATCGTGGCGCATTTCGCGCTCACTTCGGTAAAGCTTTTCATCTTTTAAATAATAGTATTCCTGATAACCTCCAAATTCGATATTGGCATACTCTAAGTGGTCTTCGGCCTTGCAAGACTTCCATGTACCTTCATACTTCACTGAATCAGAGAAAGTGATGAGGGTGGTTGAGTCTGCACGGAGTTCAAACCTCACGCCATTTTCCGTTATGAATGTACCGGCGAAAGAATGAGTAGACTCTGTACTGTTAGTATTGGTACAAGAATATAAAAAACCGAAAGCTATTGTCAACATAGCCAAAATCGTTCGTCTCATTGTTCTTTTGTTTTTATAGAAAAGAGAGTGCTTCTTTTCCGGAAACACTCTCTTTTATTAGTTATCTGCAGTGATGATTATCTTTGAGCAGGAGTACCAGAGTTCTTCTTAACATCAACTTCGAATGTCAAAGTGAATGTCTTCCACTTGTAACCGAACTTCACAGGGATGAACAATTTGTAATCCCAGTTAACCGGAGTACCGCTGTAGTTGTTGTAAGTCAGAGTTTCATCTGCCTGGTTGTAAACAACCTTGGTATTAGAAGGCAGAGGACCGTTTGTTACACCATCAGTCGGAACCAAGTTACCGTTAACCAGTTTCAAGTTAGACTTGATTTGGTCTGTCATCCATTCGCCCGGAACTACTTCGTAGAATTCCCACAAAGCTTTCTGCAAGCCAGTAGTATTGGCTACAATATACTTCTTGCCTGATTCGTCAGCATTCCAAGAAACATAAGTGAAAGCACCCTTAACGTCAATTGTACTACCACCTACAGTTGCATCAGTAAAGTTCTCAGTTTCACCTGTAGTTACTGTCAACGGTTCGATGATAAATGCATCATATTCCTTGATAGTTGCAGTGTGGGCAGCAGCCAGCAGAGAACCAGCAGCACAAGCATCTTTGTAGCATACGTCGGCAACCAACTTGATGGGGACATACTTGCCTACGAGAGCCTTGGCAGCTTCTGTCGGAGCGTCGCCGCTACGCGGTGCGTGAGTCGGGTTTACTTCTTCCAACTTGATGTTGTAAGTGATTTCATTGGCATCCAGCTTGTTGGGAGCGTAGTTCACAATCTCAGCAGCTTTCTTGCCGTCGATGTACAGGATTGTTCCGTCAGGACTTACAGTCGCAGTCTTTTCAACAACGCTTGTACCGTTGAAATATTCGTACTTGTAAGCAGAATTGGCAGCTTCCAGTTTTTCTTTGTCGAACACGAAGCGGGCACCTTCCTCTGAATAAGCACCACCTTTCACACCCTGGTGGCCGCTGGCAGCATAAGGATACAGTCCGGAATAGAAGAACTTCTTACCGGCACGCAGTGCATCGGCATACCAGATTGCGCCGCCCAAACCGGTTGTCGGTTTAACTCCGAGGTCGTTCAGGAAACCGTTCAGCAAGTCTGTGTAGATGTTACATGTCGGGTTATTCTCTGTATTGTTAGACCATGCCGGGTTGGATTCCTCGGTATTGTAAACAATCGGGTTTACATTGAATGTGGACCATTCATTGTCGTTCTTCCAGTAGCGACCATCGTAACCCCAGAGGTTGAATACCGGCTTGTAGATAGTACGTGTCAAAGTAATCTTCAATGTAGGATATGCACCTGTAGGATCGGAGTAGTAGCAAACCTTGCTGAAGCTCATCTTTTCCTGGTTGTTCCAGTTCGGATACTTCTTAACGATGTCTGCATGAGTCAGTGTCCAGATGATGTTGTAAGATTCTACACCAGCTTCAGAGTTGGCAATCACAGAAGCCGTACCTTCGCCGGCACCCTTTGTACCATCAAATTGAGTATAAACGGCGTGGAATTCCTGTTTGGTCATACCACCTTCTTTAGCCTTGTCGTAGATGTCCTCATTCATTTCCTGAGTACCGATGCGACCGGTGTAGTTGCTGCAGTAATAGATAGAATCAGCAAAAGCATGAGACAACTCTCTCTCGCCAGCTTCTTTCACCCATTTCACTTTCAGGTAACGCATGGCAACCAAAGCATTGTTTACTGTATCCACCAGTTCCACGCGAACGATAGGCTCACGACCTACAGCTGTTGCAGAAGTACCTTCGACAGTGTAAACCTTGGAAGACATGATACCGTTTTCGTGAGAATCTAGCTTGGCAAATTTCTGCTGGTCTGTCTTGTTGGTGTTACCATCTACGCCACCCAATGTGTTATAAGGAGCAGTAGGGATGTAGAAACGGAATGTCAGACCATAATCCTTGTAGTTTGCCAGATTTGCATGGTTAGCGTGGTTAGTTTTAGCATCTTTAGCGTCTGTAACACAAACCTTCACCAATTTCTTCAAATCAAGCGGCTCGTTATAAGGTTGCTTAAAGTCTACATATTCGTTGGCTTTAGATTCGTATACGCATACAGAGTCATGATAGTGTACATAGAAGTCTTCTTTGCCGTCGTTCTGGATTTCATCGGCAAACTTACCGGTCATAGTTTTGCTAAAGTCAGTTTTGCTATTAACCAGATACGGAACCTTAACCTCTTCGTGCAGACGTACATATTCAGAGTTCACATACACCTTAGTACCTTGTTCGTCAAAAGCTTTCTTTTCAGCAGCTGTATAGTTTTCAGCAGCGATAGGAGCTTTCAAAGATGCCATGTAGAACTTTTCCTTGTCGCCGGCAGTCGTTGCAGCGATAGAACCCTTGACTGTCTTTTTGAATTTTACTGTCAGCACGTCCTTATTGATGTCGTACTTAACCGGTTGAATCGGGCTGTTAGTCTTAATATCAGCACCGGTAGCCTTGGTCATAATATTTTCAGATGTGATGCAATCAAATGAGGGCAATTCAATATCTGAAGTACGGACACCTACGCTGGGGCTTACATGGAAATAAGCCTCGTTGTAATCTGTAGAAATGGAGTTAGCTGTAGCAGCAGCATTTACGTGGTCCAAAACCGGAGTCGTAGTGTGGTCTTGAGTTGTATGCTTAGCCATAGCCTGATACTTCTGCGGGGTATATTGCAGGGTAGTCAGCGTGATGGCGGCAATACCGTTGATGTGGCTGGTAGGGATTACGGCCAGGCTGGTCAGACGATGACCAATCAGGGACATCACCTCAGCACTTACCTTGTCAATTTCAGCAGCCAAGTCCTTCAGCTTCTCGTCTGTAACGAAGTCGCCTTTCAATTCTTCTTTCAGAGCCGCAATCTTTTGGTTTACGATGTCCAAAGAAGCCAACTTGTCGATTTGGTCTTGCAGTTCTTTCTTCAGAGCTTTCAAGTCGTCATCAGAAACACCACCTTCTGCCGAACCGGCCTTGTCCAAAGCTTCCTGAGCCTTGTCCTTAGCTTCGTTGGCAGCTGTTTTAGCATCGTTGACAGCTGTCTCCAAAGTCGAAACTTTTGCAGCCAGCTCTTCAAGTGAAGCTTTCTTGTCCAGTTGTTCCTGCAAGTTCTTGATGTCGTCATCATAGTCCTTACAAGACGTGAACGTTCCTGTCGCACCTATCATCAAGGCACTGAACAGGGTCACACTTAGAAACTTTTTGTTCATAATTGAAAAACTTTAAATTTATAAATTTAAAAAATAAAAAGTGAATAATTTCTCATTTCCGGCATTCCTTTTCCCACAATGCTTTTGTTAAAAAATTCCGTTACTTCGCAGGTAA